>Ga0207789_1000145_pt1 | contig 51854 bp, 54 predicted proteins | sample HigsolmetaGSP12D_FD_184840 | JGI IMG/M metagenome (GOLD analysis project Ga0207789, IMG submission 184840) | High solid enriched microbial communities from the Joint BioEnergy Institute, USA - SP1-2-D (SPAdes) | ecosystem: Engineered > Bioreactor > SSF (Solid state fermentation) > Aerobic >...
CTTTTTCGCTTGTTTGCTCAAAACCCGCATCTGGCGCTAACCCAAATAATTCGTTCCAAGCAGCAATCGGCCCATCCGGATGCGGATTCGCTTGCTTCTTGAATGTGAAAACTTTTCACTGTCCAGTTCGTTCACCGCCGACATGAAATCCAAGTTTCGCCCCCTTAATCTGCGCCTCCGGACGCAGATCATGTACTTGCCGTTTTTCAGGCACGACAAAAAGCCGCAAGGCACCCTTGCGGCGGAAATCTCAGCCCAAGTCGTCTCACTCCCCCAACAACGCTTGCGAGGTTAGCTGACGGATTCGGGCCATTGAAGCAGCCCTGCGGCGCGCCTGGCGGCTTCGCCGATTCACCCCCGGCGCTTCTGAAGGCGCCTGCGGTTCCCCCGCTTTTCAGCGAACGATGTGGTGAGACCACGATAACGCCCGAGCCTGCTTCTGTAAACGCGCCCCCGAACGAAATAGAACGGAATCGTTGCTTCATCCCTTCATGTAAACGGATACAACCGATCGCGCCGAGAATGGACGATCTCTTTGGGGCTTTCTCGCGGTTTTCGAACAATAAGAACATCTCCGGCCATCGGCCCGCCCCCGCTCGATTCCGCGCCGGCGTACGCATCCGCCGTTCCCCAGCGTTCGGCAAGGCACATACAATGCATAACAATCGCCCGCATGTTGCCCATATTTCCCGTGCAAAAAGGAGTGGATCCGCCGTTGCCGTCGGCCTATCGTATCCCCATCGATGTGGTCATACCGGCCGTCGCCAAAGATCTGGGCACGCTTCCCTACGCAATCGACGGCGTCCGGAAGCATGTCGCGCACCCCATCGGCCGCATCTTCGTCGTGGCGCCTCCGGACCCGAAAATCAAAGCGGTCTGCAAGCGCAAAGGCTGCGTCTTTGTCCCGGAAAGCACCGTCCTGCCTCTGCGGAAGCGCCGGATCGCCTATCGTTCCAAGCGTTGGGAACGATCGGGCTGGCTATACCAGCAGCTGTTGAAGCTCGGAAGCAGCTCCGTGGTGGAGCGAAGGCACTATCTGGTCATCGATGCCGATACCGTGCTCATCCGCCCGCACCGGTTCTATGCCGGCGGCAAGTACGTGTTCTACTGCCGGAACTGGAGCCAGCCCGAATACTTCGTCACCTACCGCAAGCTTCTCGGCAGCAGAGCCCCTCGTCCCCGCTCCTTCGTGACGCACTATATGCTGTTCGACCGGAAGCGGCTCGCGTCGCTCAAGCGCAAGATCGAGAGAAGGCACGGCGTCAAGTGGTACGACGCCATCATCGGCAGCATCAACCGGAAAAAGCAGTTCGGCTTCTCCGAATTTGAAACGTACGGCAACTACGTCTATTCCGCCGATCCCGGCAAGGTCGTGCTGAAGCGCGCGCTTAACCGAAGCCTGGCCTCCGGCCCGTCCGCCCTGTCCGCTGCGCGCCTAAGCAAGCTGGCCCGCCGCTACCGCTCCCTCTCCTTCCACAAAAGACGAGCGTACAGACGAAAATGACCGTCCGAACGGATCGGCGGTCCGGCACGGACGGCAATGGCGGCGGGGACAGCGAGGGCGGCGAGGGCGACCCCGGCCGTCCTCGCGGCTAACCGTCCTTCTTCTGCAGCGCCGCCCGCAACGCCTCGCCGAGGCTGCTCGTTGCCGGGGCGCTGTCGCTATACTTCGCGATCAGCTTGCGCTGTTCGTGCTTGGAGAAGCGCCCCCCGCCCGGCTTGTCTTCGGCCATCTCGATGACGTTGCACGGACGGCAGTGAAAAAACTTCCCGTTCTTGCCGTCGCGAATTTCCATCTTCTTGCGGCATTGCGGACAACGGCGGTTCGTCAGCGCCGGCTCGGCCGCGCGCCGGTAATCGCATTCCCGGTCCGAACAGACATACATTCGGCCGCGCTTGCCTTTCACTTCCTTGAGCGGCTTGCCGCAGGTCGGGCAGCGGTACGCCGTCAGGTTGTCCGGCTTGTATTCCTTCGTCTCCCGCTTGATCTCCTCGACCCAGAGCCGCGCCTGCTTGCGAATGCCGGCCATGAACGCCTCCGGGTCCCCGCCGCCCTTCGCGATCCGCTCCAGCTCGCGTTCCCACTCCGCCGTCATGCCCGGGCTGCGCAACTCGTCCACGACCAGCTCGTACAGTTGGGTCCCCTTGCCGGTCGGGATGAGCCGGTTCTGCTTGCGCTCGATCGTATCGGTCGAGATCAGCTTCTCGATGATGTCGGCGCGGGTGGCCGGCGTACCGAGCCCGTACTTCTCCATCCGCGCCAGCAGCGACGCTTCGGTGTAGCGGCCGGGCGGCTGCGTCGCCTGCTCTCTCGGCCTGCACGCGTTCACCGGCAGCGAACGGCCGACGGACAGCTCGGGCAGCCGCTGGGACGGCTGATCGTCGCCGCTGTCCGTGCGGCCGTCCTCGCCGTCCCCGTCTTCATCGCTCGGAACGCCCGCCCCTCCGGACGCGTAAACTTCCGTCCACCCGGCCTCCTTCTCGATCCGGCCCTTGGCGCAGAAATGATCGTCCCCGAACGCGAGAACGACCGACGTCTCGTCGTAGCGGTACGGCGGATAGAACAAGGCGATGAACCGGCGGACGATCAAGTCGTACAGACGGCGCTCGTCGTTCGACAGCGCCGAAAGATGAACGTACTGCTCCGTCGGAATGATCGCGTGGTGGTCGCTCACCTTGCCGTCGTCGACGAACCGCTTCGACACCGCCAGCGTTCCCCGCAGCGCCTTGCGGGCCAGCGCCGAATAGGGCCCGACCGCGATGCTGTCGAGCCGCGCCTTCAGCGTCGGCACGATATCGCTGGAGATGTAGCGGGAGTCGGTGCGCGGATAGGTGACCAGCTTGTGCTGCTCGTACAGCCGCTGCAGCACGTTCGCCGTCGTCTTCGCCGAGAAGCCGAGCCGCTTGTTCGCATCCCGCTGCAGCTCGGTCAGGTCGTACGCGAGCGGATGCGGCTCGCTCCGCTCCGTCGTGCGCAGCTTCACGACCGCGGCCGTTCGGCCGCGGGCCCGCTCCGCGATCGCCCGCGCCTGCGCCTCGTCCCAGATCCGGCCGTCGTGGCCGTCCCGCTCGCGCCATTGCGCCTGGAACAGGCCGAAATCCGCCGTCACCGTCCAGTACGGCTTCGGACGGAATTCGCGGATGTCCCGCTCCCGCTCGATCAGGAGGGACAGCGTCGGCGTCTGCACGCGCCCGGCGGCGAGCTGCGCGTCGTATTTGGTCGTTAGCGCACGCGTCACATTAAGGCCGATCAGCCAATCCGCTTCCGCGCGGCAGACGGCCGAACGATAAAGCGCATCGTACCGGCGGCCCGGCTGCAACTGGCGGAAGCCGTCGCGGATCGCCTGGTCGGTCTGCGACGAAATCCACAGCCGCTTGAACGGCTTGCGCCAGCCGACCAGCTCCATGATCCAGCGCGCCACCAGTTCGCCTTCCCGGCCGGCGTCGGTCGCGATGATCAGTTCGCCAAGGTCGGGCCGCTTGCACAGCCGGGCGACGGCGCGGAACTGGCCGGACGTCTCCTTCAGCACCTTCAGGTTCATCCGCTTCGGGATAATCGGCAGATCGTCCAGGTTCCAAGTCCTGTATTTCGGATCGTAATCTTCCGGCTCGGCCAGCGTGACGAGGTGCCCGAGCGCCCACGTCACCACATAATTCGGGCCTTCCAGATGGCTGCTATGCTTTTCCCCGCAGCCGAGCACCCGAGCGATCTCCTTCGCCACGCTCGGCTTCTCGGCCAGCACGAGAGCTTTCATGACAACGCTCCATCCCCATTCCGTTTTCGAGCGGACGCCCGGCGTCCGCTCTCATGGGTCCATTATCCACGAAGGACGCGGCGGTTGTCAAAACGTTGCGATCGTTTCAGGCGAGCCGCTGATTTCACCAATGCCGCCCTCAGCGTCGTGATCCCGAATTCCAAGTAAGCTTTCAGGCAGGTGAGCATATACACCCAGCCTTCCTTGTTGCCGACCAGTTGGTCGATCCAGCCTTCCCCGCTCTCCTTGAACCCTTCCTCGACGATCTCCACGACGGTGCACCCGAGTTCCGGCTCGGTCAGCGAAATCGTGACCGTGTGCTCGTCCTCGCCATCCCCCCATCGGAACGCGATCTTTTCGTTCTCCACGATTTCGGTGACGGCTATTTCCCCTTCCGCATCGTATTCCTCGTAGCGCAGCCGGATCGTCCGGCCCGGCTCCCACCGAGCGGAACTCGAAGAAAACCAGAAGCCGCCGATCCTGGCCGGATCGACGAACGCTTCGAACACTTCCCGCGCCGGCCGGCGAATGCTCATTTTCGTTACGTTGTTCATGAACCGATTCCTCCTTGAATCGCGGCATTTCCCGAAGGCAGGTCCCAAGCGCAGGCAGACGAGCCGGCTCCGCTTGCGACCCGCTCCCGGGCGTTCGCGCCGTCATTCGCCGTTCGTTTCGATGCCGAGCTGCCTTGCATACCGGGTGTACCATTCGTCGTATCCGTAGTTGTACGCGTTAAGCCCGGCCATCGACGGCATCTCCCGGCCGTCCAGCAGTCCGGCAAGCCCGCTCAGGCACAGATGCCAGCCTGCTGCATAGGACGGCGACTGCTTGCGGTCCGCGAACCGATGGCGCAGGACGAGAACGGTTCGTTCTTCATCTGCGCTCAGTTCCCAGCGCAGAATGTCGTCGCCCCAGCGGAACACGAGCAGATGCGGCGCGTCGACTTGCAGCACTTCACCCGGCTTCCAATCTTCCTCCGGCACGCCGATAGGCGCCAGCTGAACCGCGCCGGCGGCAGTCAAATCCCGGTCCGTTCGAAAAGGTCCCCAAGCCGCAAGCCGATCCGCCTGCGTAAGCGCCGACCAAACCTCCCCGACCGGATGCTCCAGCGTGCGCGCAAGCACCAGCACCCATTCGTCGCCCTCCCGTTCCAACCGAGGATTTCCCGAATCGCTGACGATCATGATCATTCGCCCTCCCGTGCTTTTTTCTGCCGATTCAAATATTCGTCCAGCGCGTCGACATGGCGGTTCCACTTGGCCCGGTAAGCGCTCAGCCATTCGTCGACCTCCGCGAGCGGACCCGAGTCGAGCGAATAGATGCGGCGCTGGGCGTCGACCTTGACCCGAACCAGACCGCTGTCCCGCAGCGTTTTCAGATGCTTGGACACGAGCGGCTGGGACATGTCGAGCGCCCGGGCCAGCTCGGTCACGCTGGCATCGCCGCGCAGCAGCCGGTCCATGATGCGCCGGCGCGAAGGCTCGGCAATGACGGCGTACGTGTCGAGCACCCTCTTCGTCCTCCTTTCCTTGCCCGTCTTATTATAAATGACAAGTTATATAACTACAAGTTCATATAATAAAAATGGCAAACCCCGCCGCTTTGCGCGGCGAGGCCCGTTTATCGTATCCGCGACCGAAAAACCGCACCTCTCCACCCGCATCAAACGACGCCCGCCATGCCCTTTTTTTGAACGGCGGCGGTGGCCGCGAGCATTCGCAGATGGCGCTCTCCCACCTGCGGCCAGTGCATGTCCCGCCCGATCGCCGCCATCTTCCGCTCCCATTCGGCAAGAAGCCCGGGAGTGGTGAACAGCTCGACCAGCTTGGCGCTCCAGGCGTCCGCGTCTCCGTAGGGGAGCAGCAAGCGCTCGTCTCCTTGCATCAGGTCTTTGGCGTAGCTGTACGGCGTGCTGAGAATCGGGCGGCCCAGCCCGGCCGCGTAGGCAAGCGTTCCGCTCGTAATCTGCTGCGCGCCCGGATAGGGCGTCACGAACAAGTCCGCCGCGGCGAGCAGCGCCACGAGCTCGCGTTCGGGCACGTAGCGGTCGATCATCCGCACGTGCGACCCAAGGCCGAGCGCGCGGATCAGCGCGGCCAGCTCTTCGCGGTACGCCTCCCCCTCGCCCTTGAGCACTTCCGGATGCGTCTGTCCGGCGATGACGTACAGCAAGTCCGGCACGTCCCGCACGGAGCGGGCCAGCGCGCGCAGCACCAGTTCGATCCCTTTGCTGCGGCTGAGCAGCCCGAACTGGAACACCACCTTGCGGCGTTCCCATCCGAACCGGCGGCGCGCCGACCGCCGGTCGCCGGCGGCGGGAACCGGCGCGCCGTGGGGAATCCATTCGATCTTGTCCGGCGGAACGCCGTACTGATGCTGCAGCAGACCGGCCGCTTTGCGGTTCATGACGTGCACCCGGTCGCTCAGCCGGACGACTTCCGCCTGTACCGTCGCGTAAGCGGGAGGCGGCTGCTCGAAGACGGTGTGGAACGTCGTCGCCACCGGCTTGGTCAAGCGCTCCAAAAAATCGAGCACGAACTTTCCCCGTTCGCCCCCGAAGATGCCGAACTCGTGCTGCAGCGACACGACGTCGACGGCGCTTTGATTGATCCGGTCGGCCATGGCCCGATAGCCTCTCCGGTCGTTCTTGAGCAGAGGAAGAAAAAAAACATCGCCGTAATGTCCCAGTTCTCCGGAATCGCATATCGCCACAACGGGATCGGGCGCCGCCGGCCCTTTGGCCGAGGTGACGGCGTCCCGCAAATGTTTGGTATAAGTCGCCAGTCCGCACCGTTTCGGCACATAAGTGCTCACATAGGCGATTTGAGGCAGGTAACGGTTCATTCGCGCACCTCCAATAGTACGGTTGCCAACCGCTTCGGGCAAACAAAAGGCGGGGACCGACGCGCGCCCGTTGCCGGGCGGCGAAGAGACGGCGCCAATGGCCGGTGTCGCCATCGCCGGAAAGCTCAGCTCTGAAGGGAGTTGCTTCGGTTCATGCGCCCGCTTCCGGCGGATTCCATTAGTTTGATCGGTCCGCAGCCTCCTTATGCCGGAACGAGCCGATCCGGTTGTTATCGAACATGCAAGGATGCCTCCCGCCCGCGCCGCCATCGGCAAAAGGCCGGGCGATCCCCTGTTTGAAGCGGGAGCCGTCCGGCCTTGCTTTTTCGTTCGTTATGCGCGATCTCCCTGCGCCCGCGCCTCGCGGGACCGCTCGTACGCCAGCGTGGCGCTGCCGAGGATGCCGGCGTCGTCGCCCAGCTCCCCCGTCGTGAAGACGAGCCTCTCCCGATAGACCGGCATGAGGTTCGCGTACAACTCCTCCCGGGCCGGACCGAGCAGCCGTTCCCCCGCCTTGGCCGCTCCGCCTCCCGCCAGGATCAGGTCGGGGCTTACCATCGGCACCAGGTACGACAGCGTCCGCCCGAGCAGCCGCCCCGTCTTGTCCATGACGGCCTTGGCCAGCGCGTCCCCCCGGTCGTAAGCGTCCGAGATGTCCTTCGCCGTCAGCTTCGCCGGATCGCAGGCGTGCAGCAAGCTGTCGGCGTAGCTTCCGCTCCCCAAAGCTTCGACCGCCTGGCGGACGAGACCGGTCGCCGACACGGCCGTCTCCAGGCAGCCGTGCAGACCGCAGCCGCACGGGTAAGGGATGCCGTCGACCGGAATATGCCCGATCTCCCCGGGATAGCCGCCTCCCAGGTAAATGCGGCCTTCGTTGATCAGCGCCGCCGCCAGTCCGGTGCCGAGCGTCAAACCGAGCACGTGCCGATAGTTCCTTCCCGCGCCGTAGCGCGCCTCGCCGTAAACGTACAGCCGGACGTCGTTCTCGACATAAGCCGGCAGACCGGTCAGTTCCCGGATTTTCGCGGCGACCGGATAGTTGCGGAACAACAAATTCGTGGAATGAATCGAAACGCCTTCGCGCGGCTCGATCAGTCCGGGCATGCCGATCCCGCTGCCGCAGACGGCCGCCGCCGCCACGCCGGTCTCGCGCAGGCAGCGGCGAACTTGTCCGGCGACCAGACCCATGACGTGCTCGTTCCCCTTCTGCGGCTCCGTGGCGACGCGGCTGCGCCAGACGATCGTTCCGTCCGCGCGGACCAGCCCGCATTCCGTATTCGTCCCTCCGATGTCGAAGCCGAACGCATAGCTCTCCACAGATCTTCTCCCCTTCTCGCCTGTTTTTCCCGTTCAAACGGCCGGCTCTCGGCCCAACCTGCTTGCCCCCATCGCAACCGGTGCTTGATATGCGGAAAAATGGTTTAATTCTATTTTATTCTATCATATTTTTGATTGTTTCGTTTATTTTTATGATTGTTTAATTCAAATATGTGCGCTATAGTAAAAACAAATCCATCGAGAGGTGAGAGGGAATGAACGGCAACGGCACGTTGACTTACCCGGAAATTCGCGAACAGCACGAGGCTTGGACCGCCGCCCGGCAGCAGTTGGAGCGCCAGCGGGATTGGATTTCCGATTACCTGGAGAAGGCGGACTTCGACGAAATCGTCTTTATCGGCTCCGGCTCCTCCTATTATCAGGCGCAGGTCATGGCGGCCACGTGCCGCAAGTGGCTGGGCCGGGCGGCGCACGCGCATCCTTCCTCGGAAATTTTGCTGTTCCGGGAGCACGCCTCCGGGCCGGGACGCAAGCTGCTCGTCGGCGTGTCCCGCTCCGGCGAATCGTCCGAGGTCGTTCTCGCCGTCCGGTCGGTTCTGGACTTGCCCGACTGGACCGTCTGCGGCATCACCTGCTATCCGGACAGCTCGCTGGCGCGGCTGGCGCCGAGTCTCGTGTCCCCGCTCGGCGCGGAGCGCAGCACGGTGATGACGAAATCGTTCAGCAGCATGACGTTCCTGATGCAGGCGGCGATCGCGGCCGCCTCCGGCTCGCCGGACCGGATGGCGGAGATGGAGGCGGCGCTGGCTCTGGGGGCGTCCAATGTTTCCGCCGCGGACGCGCTCGCCAAGCGGATCGTGGACGATCACGATCTGTTCCGCAATTACATCTATCTCGGCATGGGCCCGTTCGCCGGCATCGCCCAGGAAGGGTGCCTGAAAATCAAGGAAATGGCCAACGTCTGGACGGAAAGCTTCGGCACGCTGGAGTTCCGGCACGGACCGAAGTCGATTGTCGAGCCCGGCTCCCTCGTCGTCCTGCTTCTCTCCGAGCAGGCTCGCTCCTATGAACTGAAAGTCGCGGAGGAGATGCGGGCCTACGGCGCGAAGGTGCTTGTCGTAACGGCCGAGCCCGGCGAAGATACCGCGTTCGCCGACTTCGTCTTCGCGACCGGAGGCCCGCAGCTCGGCGACGACGCCCGCGCCGTGCTGACGCTGCCGCTGCTGCAGTTCATCGGCTACTACACGGCGATGAAGAAGAACGTCAATCCCGACGAGCCCCGCCATTTGACGCAAGTCGTCACCATCCCATAACCGCGACGTTCCAAGGAGGTTCCTTATGCCGTTGGTCTCATCCACGCTTATGCTGCAGGCGGCCCGAGCGGGGGGCTACGCCGTCCCCGCCTTCAACGTCCATACGCTGGAAATGCTGCAAGCCGTCGTCGAGGCGGCAAGCGAGCTGCGCTCGCCGCTCATCGTCCAATCGACGGTCGGCACGGTCAAGCATCTCGGGCCCGATTATCTGGCGGCCGCGGCGACCGTCGCCGCGAACCGCAGCCGGGTCCCGATCGCGCTTCACCTGGATCATTGCACGGACTTCGAGCTCATCGTCCAATGCATCCGCGCCGGCTACACCTCGGTCATGATCGACGCGTCCCACTCGCCCTTCGAGGAGAACGTCCGCCGGACCGCCAAGGTCGTTGAAGTGGCGCGGGCGGCCGGCGTCAACGTCGAGGCGGAGCTCGGACGGGTGGGCGGCGTCGAAGACGACATCGTCGTGGAAGACCGGGACGCGCTGCTCGCCGACCCGGACGAATGCGCGCGCTTCGTGGAGCTGACGGGAGTTCCGACGCTGGCCCCGGCGATCGGAACCGCGCACGGCATCTACAAGGGCGATCCGAACATCGACTTCGACCGGATCGGCCGCATCGCCGCGCGGGTGGCCGTACCGCTCGTGCTGCACGGAGGCTCCGGCATCCCCGACGATCAGGTTCGCCGATGCATCGCGCTCGGCATGGCGAAGATGAACGTCGCGACCGAGCTGCGCATCGTGTTCACGAACGCGATCAAGGCGGTGTTCGCCGCCGATCCGGACGAGAACGACCCGCGCCGCTACATGATCCGCGCCAAGGAAGCGCTGCGCGAAGCGGCCGCGGCCAAAATCCGGCTGTGCGGCTCGGCGGACAGGGCCGGGGATCCGGCATGACGGACGCGCGGAAGACGGGCAGGCAGATCGTAACGGTGACGCTCAACGCCGCCATCGACAAGACGTACTTCGTCCCGGCGCTGACCCCCGGCAAGGCGAACCGGGTCGCCCGCATGATCGCCCAGCCAGGCGGCAAAGGCATCAACGTGGCGCGCGTCGCCCATCTGCTCGGGGAGGACGTGACGGCGACCGGCATCGTCGGCGGCAGCGCGGGTGATTTCATCGAGAAGGAGTTGACGAAGCAGGGCATCCGCCACTCGTTCGTCCGCGCGGAAGGAGAATCCCGCGTCTGTCTGAACGTCGTCACCGACGCCGGCGAGTCGCTGGAACTGCTGGAGCCCGGCTTGGCGACGGAGCCGGCGCATTACGACCGGCTGGCGTCGATGCTGGAGCGGCTGGCGGAGACGTCGTCCGTCATCGTCCTCTCCGGCAGCCTTCCGGCGGGAGCGCCGGCGGACGCGTACCGGGACCTCATCGCGCGGCTCAAGCCTTCCGGGGTGCCCGTTCTCCTCGATACGAGCGGTCCCGCCCTTGCGCGCGGCGTGTTCGCCTCCCCCTTCATGATCAAGCCGAATGAGGAAGAACTGGCCCAATTGACGGGATTGTTCGCGGCGGCCGATCCTAAATCCGATCTCGCGGGCGCCGTCGCCGCCCTGCTCGGCCAAGGCGTCCGCTGCGTCGCCGTCTCGCTGGGAGAACGGGGCGCCCTCGTCGGGACGGCGGACGGCCTCTACCGCGTCGAAGCGGTTCCCGTGCAGGCGGTCAATCCCGTCGGCTGCGGCGACGCGTTTCTGGCCGGAGCGGCGGTTGGGCTGCACCGCGGCCTGCCTACCCTTGAGCTGCTCCGGCTGGCCGCGGCCTGCGGCGCCTCCAACGCGCTGCAGCCGTCGGCCGGAACGGTCGATCCGGCGCAGGTGCGCGCCTTCGCCGAATCCGCCCGCGTCTATCGAATCACCGGTTGATCCTCTTTGTGCTACAATCGAACTATCAAGACGAGAGGATGAACGGCCATCGGAAAGACCGATTCAAGAAGAGAAGAAATCATGAAGATGCTGCGGGAGAGCGGCACGGTGACGGTCGGCGGGATCATGGAGCGATTCGGCGTGTCCGAGGCGACCGCGCGGCGCGATCTGGAGACGCTCGAACAGGAGAAGAAGCTGGTCCGCACGTTCGGCGGCGCCATTCTGGAGACGGTCCGGACGGAAATTCCTTTTTACCGCAAGATGGACCTGAACCCGGAAGCCAAGAAGGAGCTCGCCGACAAGGCGCTGCCGCTCATTCGCGACGGGGACGTGATCGGGCTGACGGGCGGCTCGACGACGATGGCGATCGCCCGCGCCCTGCAGCAGCAGACGTTCGAACGGCTCACGGTGGTGACCAACGCGATCAACATCGCCTACGAGCTGGCAGGCAAGCCGGGGCTGCAGCTCGTCGTTACCGGCGGCGTCATCCGGACGCAGAGCTTCGAGCTGTCCGGCCCGCTGGCCGACGCGACGCTGGGCGAGCTGACGATTCAGCGGACGTTCGTCGGCGCCGACGGGGTGTCGCTCGCGCGCGGGATCACCACGTTTGACGAGCTGGAGGCGCATACGAACCGCGTCATGATGCGCCACTCGTTCGAGACGTACGTCGTGGCGGACCATTCGAAGTGGAACCGGGACTCGGTCTTTCGGATCAGCGACCTCTCCGACGTGACCGCGCTGCTGACCGACTCCGGCTTGGATGCGGCCACGCGCCAAGCTTTCGCCGCAGCGGGAGCGAAGCTCATGTGACGGGCAGCCTCCGCCGGTCGGCCGGCCGGAGGCTGCCGCCGCGCATTTCGACGAGCGCTCCCGCCGCCATCGCGTGGAGCTTGCGTTGCCGGTCGAACCTTGCCGGAACACCCGGTTGTTCGAAATCGGTCGTTGCCACTTGGGGCAACGAATGCAACGCGATGGGACCGGTCCGCTCCAGTGCGGAGGCTGATGTCCGGACGGCCGCGCTGTCGGGCGCGGTCAAGTCCGCCGATCCCGACCGGCCGCTCGTGTCCGGGATGCACGGCCTGTCGCCGACGGGCCATTGGCGCATGCAGGACCAGGGAGAGCTCACGGCTATTTTGACGATCCATCCGTATCCTTATTGGACACCCCATGCCGACTACGACCCGATCACGACGATCGAAAGGGCGGCTCCCCGACACCGATTAAAGGAGGATCGAATTGCCAACAATAAAAAGAAAATGAAGCATGAGGGGAACGCAATGGGGAAAACAAACGGATTGGGAAACCGCCGCCCGTACTCCAATCATCGCGACGGCGAACGCATTGCGCAACAGGAAGAACATCGGCAACCCGATCAGCCTCTTTCCGCACATCTGGCCGACAACGTTCAGACGCTTCGGAGCTTGTATACCCGTTGTTCCGACGTGATTTTTCACGAGTTCCGCATAGGCAACCGCTTGGAGGCTGTGCTCATTTATATCGACGGTCTGACTCATATCGAAGAGATGGACCAACATGTGCTCGCGCCGCTGCAACAGGATTTCCCCTTGGATTGCACGCTGGCGGACATTCGCGGGAAAATTGCCGTTTCCCCGATAAAATCGGTGGAGACGATCGCCAATGTGCTGGAAGAAATATCCGACGGCAATTCCGTATTGCTGATGGAAAATGAGCCTCACGGACTGGCGATCGGCTTGCCGAAATGGGACAAACGGGCCATCGACGAACCGTCCGCCGAATCGGTTCTGCGCGGACCGCGGGAAGGGTTCATCGAGTCGCTTCGCACCAACATGGTGCTGTTGCGGCGCAAAATCCGATCCCCCCATCTCAAAATCGTCACGATGCGCATAGGAACATACACGGAAACGCAAATTGCGCTCGCCTATCTGGAGGGAGTTGCTGCCCCCGCTTTGGTGGAAGAAATCACGAGCCGTCTGCAACGAATCGAGATCGACGGCATTTTGGAAAGTTTGTACATTGAAGAACTGATCGAGGACAACCCGATCTCTCCGTTCCCGCAATTGCTATCTACCGAAAGGCCGGACGTGGCGAGCGCCTATTTGCTCGAAGGGCACGTCGTCGTGTTGATCGACGGTACGCCCAGCGTACTGGTCGCGCCGATTACCTTATACTCCTTGCTGCAGACGCCGGAAGATTACTATGAGCGGTATGTTGTCGGTACTGCCATACGCTGGCTGCGCTATTTGTTCTTTCTGGTCTCTTTGCTTGGACCGTCCTTTTACGTTGCGGTTATTACTTATCATCAGGAAATGATACCGGACGCTCTGTTGATCACAATGGCAAGATCCCGGGAACAAATTCCGTTTCCCGCCGTTATCGAGGCATTGTTGATGGAATCCATGTTTGAAGCGCTGCGCGAAGCCGGAGCGCGGTTGCCGAAGCAAATCGGCACCGCCGTCAGCATCGTCGGAGCACTGGTCATCGGTCAAGCGGCCATTGCTGCCGGCATCGTCTCAGCGCCGATGGTGATGGTCGTGGCCATTACTGGCGTCGCCTCGTTTATGGCTCCCCGTTTTACCGTCGGCATTGCCATCAGGCTGCTGCGATTCCCCATGATGATGCTTGCCGGCTTTCTTGGGCTGCTGGGATTGATTATGGGATGCATCCTGATTCTGAATCATCTGTTCAAATTGCGATCGTTCGGCGTTCCCTATATGACGCCCCTGTCCCCGATGCAGTCGCGCAGCTTGAACGATGTGCTCTGGCGCGCTCCGCGCTGGCTCCTGACCCATCGTCCCCATATGACGGGGGCGTGGAATCCCGAAAGACAGCCCCCTGGTCAACGCCCAGGCCCGCATAAAGGGGAGACAGACGATTGATGAAAGGGAATGCAAAGAGGACATTAACGGGGGGGCTGGTTGCTTCGGCGGTGCTGCTGTCCGGATGTTGGGACCGAACCGAAGTAAACGACTTGGCCATTCTTACGGCCGGCGGATTGGACTTGACGGAAGATCGGAAGCTGGAACTTTCCGTTAAGCAATATTTGGTATCGCCCTCTTTTTTCGACCAATCGGCAAGCTTTTCTTCAGACAGCGGCGGCGGAGGGGGAGGTTCCGGCAAGTCGGTCATTCGTTTCTCCCGCGGTTTAACGATGGCCGACGCGGAATCCCATTTGCAGCAAGTATTGAGCCGCAAAGTGTTTTGGGGCCAGGACGAAGTGTTCATATTCGGCCAGCGGTTGGCGAAAGAAGGACTCGCAGAACCGTTGGAATTTTTGACGAGGCATCCGATTCCGAGGGAGCGGGCCAATATCTTCGTCAGCCAGAATCCCGTTAAAGAGGTGCTGGAACTTGATCCGCCGATCGAACGCTCGATTTCGCAAGCTTTACGTAAAATGGCCGAAAATGAAACCGGGCTGAATATTACGATGAAGGAACTGGCGGAGATGATGGCGGGCAGATCCGGAGCGGCTGTCATCCCCTGGGTCGTAATCATGCCCGGCGATGGAAAACAGACTGCGTTCGCCTATATTAACGGCACGGCGGTTCTGAAAAACGGAAAGATGATCGGGCGCATGAACGATGCCGAGACGCGGGGAATCATGTGGTTGCGAAACGAAGTGAAAAAAGCGACGGTAACCGTTACCCCAGACGAAAGCAAGGGACCGGTGTCGCTTCAATTGCTAAAAAGCCGCACCAAGTTAATCCCTCACATTCGAGGATCCGAATGGAGCCTTACGGTTCGAATCGAGACCCGGGATGACATCGTTGAAAATACGTCGGAACTCGACTTTTCCGTGCCGGAACATCTAAACAGGTTGGAGCGTGCGCTGGAAGACGATATTGAACGCCGCATACAAATGACGCTGGAACGTGCGCAAAAAGAGATGAAAGCCGATATTTTCAACTTCGCGGATGCCTTTTATCGGAAGTATCCGAAAGAGTGGAACCGCAACAAGGATCGCTGGGACGATCTTTATTCCAATCTGAAGGTTCACGTACAAGCCAAGGTCAAAGTGATGCGTCCCGGTCTGACCAACAAAAGCATATTCAAGCCGGAACAGAGGTGATGGTTGGATCATGATATGGGAGGGATTGCTGGGAGTTGCCGCGGTGTTGGCTTTGATGGTGATGTACGATTGGCGCTCGATGTCTTCTTATACGAAGCGGGAGAAGACGGCTTACGGCGCCTTGACCGGCTTGGGCGCGATTTTGGCGATTTTGCTTGTTCTCGATCCCCAGATGCCGGGTCCTACCCAGTGGATAGATGTTATTTATCAACCGCTGGTTAACTTGCTGGAAAAGCTCACCGTACAAAGGAGCGGCTGAATGGTGTTGGAAAAAGGGAAAATATCCGCCCCGCAAATCGGGAAAATGATATATTTAGCGGTAACTCCGACAGCGATTTTAAGCACGCCGGCGATTACATACAAATTCGCCAAGCAGGATCTGTGGATCTCTCCGATGTGGGCATTCAGCGGGGTCATTGCGATCTTAATTGCGTTTGGTTTTCACCGATGGTTTCCGGACCAAAATTTCGTTCAGGCATGCGAACGTATTTTAGGCCGAATATTGGGTAAAGTGTTCGGGCTGTTTTTTCTATTGTACTATTTGTATTTAGGCGGCGTCATCGTGCGGGAATACGGCGAATTTGTCGTCGGAGCGTTTCTGATTCAAACTCCGTTGCTCGTAGTATCCGGAAGCATGGTGCTCGTATGCGCCATTGTGGTTCGCAGCGGCGTGGAAATCATCGCGAGATTCGCCGATGTATTTGTCTTTATTTTTGCGCTGCTCTTTCTGCTTCTGATCATCCCCCTTCTGCCGGATCTTCACCTTCTGAAGCTTCAGCCGATCATGGGCGAAGGAATCGGGCCTTCTCTCTCCGGTTCGTTTGTTTTGCAAGCGTGGTTCAGCGAATTTCTGACCGTTTCGTTTCTGATCCCTTTCGCAAACGATGTGAAAAAAGTGAAAAAAAGCATGGCGATGACCTTGCTGGCGGTTATTATGACGCTTGTGGCATCCAATTTGGTCACGCTGCTGCTATTGGGGAATATCACGGGCAATTTTACCTACCCATTTCTGATTGTAGCCAGATACATTAACCTGGCTGATTTCTTTACCCATCTGGAATCGCTTTTTATGGCGATTTGGGTGTTGGGTGCATTTGTCAAAATATGCGTTTTCTTTTATGTAGTTACCATTGGTACCGCTCAATGGATGAATCTTCGTGATTACCAACCGATCGTCTTCCCTCTCGGCTTTTTGCTGCTGTTAATGAGCATATGGATTGCCCCCAATATGCAAGAGCTGACGCAAGCTTTATCGACTTCGATCATTTTTTCGGTACTGACGGTATTGATATGCATTCCCGCAGCACTGCTCGGTTTAGCCTGGATCAGAAGGCAATGGAGCTGACCCCTTAACAAAAGTGGCTCCGCCAAGAAGCGGAACCTCTGCATCTTTATTTTTACCCGACGGTTTTCCCGACAGCCAAAATATAACTCAGGCTTTTTTGAGGTGTTCTGCTGATTGTACTGGAGAAATCATAAGTTGCTCCGGCTTTTACAGCTGGTCTAACACGATCCTTACCCATGAACCCCATCGAACCATCGTCATAAACGTAAGTTAAACGTAAATCCTCGGTATCCTTTGGCATATCCTTACCCGAGATGTTCTTCGCATTCACCTTTATCGAACCCTCTTTCTCCGATGTCGGAAGCGTCAATTCAACCGACAAAGGACGGATGTCGTTGGTATTCATGTCCAGGTCTTTCGGAGTTCCGTAAAAATCGATTCCGCTTTTCAGATCAGAAAAAATTTTGCTCGTTTCTTGGAATTTCTCATCGGTCATCGTAAGCAGAGAATCTTGGTAAGTGCTTTGAATCCCCAATCCGTCAATCAGCACTCGTGCAGGGATAAAGATTTGCCCCCAGCGCCGCCACCATGATCAGTCGTCAAGATTACGAGCGGATGTCCAAAATCATCATTGGAATGAATACCGGAACCCTTCCGGTATCCGCCCTCAAGGATGCCAAGCCCCTTCTGAAAAAGAGCCCGCAATTGTTAGCGAAAAGGATTGCCGATCAAATAAAAGGAACCGAATACGACGTGAATACGTAAGATTCCGAGGTCGTGTTTGGATGAATCGGAATCAAGATTTAATGATCTTCTGATTGCTGGTCCGGATCACTTCCTTGACGGTCTGATTCAGAATGAGGAACGCGGAGGTGAAAATGAGGAGGAAGCCGACGGCGAACTTGGCGCTGATTGTTCGGAACATGGCGTCAGTCCGTCCGTTTCTCGAACTTGTAGCCGATGCCGAACACGGTCGTGATCAGTTCGGCCGCGTCGAGCTTCTTGCGCAGCCGTTGAACATGGGTGTCGACCGTGCGCGTATCGCCGGGGAAATCGTAGCCCCAGACGAGGTCGAGCCGTTCGGCGCGCGTGAAAATCCGGCCCCGATAGATCGACCGGTTCGCCGTCCTTCAAGACCAGCCGTTCGTCCGCGAAGACGGAGACGTCGCGGAACCGGACGGCATCTTCCGTACCGTCCGGTTCCGTCTGGTTGGCTTGCGCCAGCCGCCGAAGCACGGTACGGACGCGGGCGACGACTTCCCGCAAGTCAGTCGAGCAGCAGCAAGTTCGGCCGGAATCGCTCAAGCTCCCGCAAGCCTTCCGAGCCGCTGCCCGCCGTCCTGGTCTCGAAACCCTCGCTTCCGAGCCCATACGCGAGCAGATCGGCGATCGCTTCTTCGTCCTCGATGATGCGAATTCTCGTCTTTTCTATCCTGCTCTCCCATCCTCTTCCATAGAACGATCTTAACCTATTCCGGGATGCAGTAGAAACGGCGGAGTCCTCATCGATTGGAGTCAATCCCCCTGTTGCCGACGCAATTGGCAATTATTTTCCGGATATGGAAGGCGTCTTGATGAACCATGATAATCCAAAAGCGAGAAGAAGAAGCGCCGCCAGCGCTTCAAGCGCCGTAAACCCGCTTGCTGACCTCGTCAGATTGACCGCAACCAGCGGTCCGGCCGACGCCCCGATGAATAGCATAAGCGAATACAGCGTGACAGCTGCGCCCCGCCGGTCTCCCGCGAGCGCGCCCACCAGCGAGATCATGGTCGGAATCGTGAGGGATATGCCGGCGATGTAGACGATGCTCATCAGAACCAGCGCGGGCAGGAACGAAATGAATCCGGAAACTCCCAGCCCCAGGGCGGCAAATGCAATGCCGGCTTGCAGCACCCGCAGGATGCCGAATTTCGTCGCCAGATGTCCGGCGAACGGCGACAGCGCCATTCCCGCGAGCCCGGCGATTCTGACCTGCATGAGCCCTTGGGAAGTCAATCCGAACGGCTCTCTCGTCAAATGAATTTCAAAGACGGCATACATGCCGACAAGCGAGAGCAGAATGGTCAAGCTGATCAAGTAACATGGCAGCAGCGGCCTGGACAGCAGCAGACTGGGCAACTGCTTGTAGAGGGATAGCAAGTTGGCATCCTTCCGGCGCGCTTCATCTTTCGGCACCCATGCTCCGAGCAGGACGGCGCAGGTGAACGCCAGCGCGCCGTGTATATAGAACACATAGTCCCACCCCAGGTGTTCGCTGACCGCGCTGCTGAACAGCTGCCCGACAACGGCAGAGACGAGAAAGCCGGTGGTGACGAACGCCATCGACGTAAGCCGCCGTTTCGCCGGAAACATTTCAACGATGTAGGTCATCACGGACGGGGCGAACGTCGCTGAGACCAGGCCCTGCAGACAGCGGAATGCAATCAATGAAGGCAAATCGGCAGCCAGACCCGCCAGCGGCGTGACAATGCAGTGCGCGAGCAATCCCCAGAACATCAAGGACCGGCGGCCGAAGCGGTCCGACAGCGGTCCGAAGATGAGGAATCCCAGCGAGTAAGCGAACGAGAACGCGCTGCTGGCCCACAACACCCCGGATTCCTCCGCCTGAAACGCGGCCGCCAATGCGGAGCCCATCGGCAGCGTGATGTAGACCCCCGAAATGACGACCAATCCGCACCAGACCAGAATGGCTGTAATGAACGACAAGCGTGCGTCGGATGGCTGGTTTCTCGCTTGCATTTGATTCACGTTCGACATGGCCTTCTCCATTCAACGAAAATACCCATTGCGCCAAACTACACGGCGGGACGAACGACCCGTTCGCTCACATCAACTTCGGGCGGTTGTTCGATGGCATTTTCCGCTCAGCGTTGACATGAATCATCCATCTCCTTTAGGCAAAGTATGCCTCCGAATCGATATCGGCCAGAAGCGAAGGATGCTCGGGCCGCCAACCGAGCCGCGACCGCGTCAGCTTGCTTGATGCGCGAAGGTCCGCCGAAATAAAATGCGTCAGCCACGTGAAGTGATCACTCGCTTCTTCACGGGGCACGCTTCGGGTCGGCACGCCCAGCCGGCGGCCGATCACGGCCGCAATTTCCCGGAAGGGCACGCCTTCATCATCGATCGCATGCAAGACGCTGCCCGCGGCGGCCGATTCCAGCGCCATCCGAAAGAGACGCGCGGCATCAAGCCGGTGCACGGCATTCCAGCAGTTCATGCCATCGCCCACGTAGGCCGAGACGCCCTTGCTCCGGGCGAGCCGGATCAAGGCCGTGACGAACCAGGGATCTCCCGCTCCGTGCACCGAATGCGGAAGCCGCACCACCACAGCCCGGACTCCCTTCTCCGCAAACGACAACGCGGCCGATTCCGAGGCTGCGCGGTGCTTTACCGCGGAGATCGGGTCCGGGACGTCCTCCTCCGTGGCGAGACGGCCCTCCGGCAAGTGGCCGATCACGGACGTGACGATGAACGGTCGGCCCGATCCCGCGAGCGCCTCCCCCATCGCCTCGACCGCGCGCTTGTCCATTTCACCCGCGGCGATGATATTGGAGAAATCATGATGAAAAGCGGTATGAATGACGCCGTCGGAAGCGGCGACTGCACGCGCAAGGCTGTCCGGATCTTCCAGGGACCCCCGAACCGCCTCGACGCCCGCTGCCGCGAGCTTGGCCGCGGACTCGTCCGACCGGGCCAGACCGAGCACCATGCAGCCCGCTTCCATCAGCTCCCGCACAATCGCGGAGCCGATGAAGCCGGTTGCTCCTGTAACCAAAACGCGCATTTCTGAATTCCTCCTTTGACTAAGGCTGAATTCATTGTAGCTTGTGCTTCACCCGAAGGTTTGCCCGTTCCGCTTCGGTTCTTGCCCATTCCGCCGAAAAGCAAGAAAGAACCCACAGCGCCTGACGGCCGTGGGTTACGTTCGCTATCGTTTAGTTGATTTGACGCAGTCTGGCGACGTCCCGCCTTGGCGGATTTCCGAAAAAACGGCTGTAATCCCGGTTGAATTGAGAGGCGCTCCCGTATCCGACCAACCCGCTTGCCGTGGTCGCATCCAATGAACCGGATACCATGAGGCGTCTCGCTTCATGCAGGCGCAGCGCCTTCTGATATTGCAGGGGGCTCATGGAAGTGACGGCCTTGAAATGCTCGCGGAACGAGGACTCGCTCATGTGCACCATCTCCGCCAAATCGGCGACCTTCATCGACTGGGCGTAGTTCTCGCGAAGCCAGGCGATCGCCTTGACGATACGCTGCACGCCGGAATCCTCAATGCCCATTTCCGCGATGTGAAGGCCGATCGGGCTGCGCAGCACCCGTATCAAAATCTCGTCCATCACGAGCGGAGCAAGCAACGCCTCGTCGCCGGGATGGGCCAGGCACTCCATCAGCCTCTTAGCCGCGTCCAGAATGCCCGGGTCGGCGCTTGCGACGTAACCCGCTCTTCGCCGATGAACCGGAGGCAAGCCCTGCGGATACACTTTGAGTATGAGTTCGGCAATCTTCCGCGGGTCGAGTTCCAGTCTGATACCGAGGAGCGGTTCGGTCGGGCTGGCCTGCGTGGCTTTGACCTCGACGGGCATGGCTACGGGAAACGCAAACATCTGCGCCCTGCCGAACGGAAAGACATCCTGTCCCAACGCGATGGACTTTGCGCCCTGTGCCATAATGAACAACGAAGGCAAGTAGTCAGTTTTCAACACGCCTGTGGTTTTTTGGGAAAATCGACTGGCATACAGGCCCGGAATGCGCTGGCTAAACACGCCGTCATGCGGAACCTGGGCATCGATCAAGCGTGCCAACCGTTTGAGCGTGAAGTCAAGCGAACCCTCGATTCCTTCGGATGCCATCGATTCCAGTTGTTGATCCGGCATGATCATCGTTCGGACGACAACTCCTGTCCTGCAAGTATCTTGACGCCCCTCCTTCCTTCATTATAGCTCTGTCTTGCAGCCGAATGAAGCCTTCTCGCCATAGTGTTCCGTCAATCGCGCATGACGGTCAGGACGACCCTTCGATAGGAAGTCAGCGAAGGCGTGCCATTATCGACGGCTTCCAGAATCAGATGGAACGTCTGCCCGTTCGCCGCGTCCGGCGGTACGGTGAACCGGCTCGTCACCACGGTCTCGTTCACGATCAGCTTGGCGATCTCAGGCGAGCCCGGAGCCGGAATTTCGAAGGGATACGTCCTTGCCTTCCCGCCGGTCGACTCTTCGCTATCGGTTGCCAAATCGATCGGTCCGGGATACGTATCCGCATCCTCGTACCGCCACCAACGCCCCGTCACATGGCCGCCGTCCGGGTCTTGGATCCGGGCTTTTAGCATAACTTGCTGCCCGGGGCGAACGGCGGAAGCGACATCGTCCGGAGCGATCAGCTCAATCTCCGGCGCGTGGTTCGCATCCGAGAAGCGGGGCGTCACCGTCCATCGCATCCTAGCGGCGAAATCGCGCTGGGCGGCGCCGAACCACCGTGCGACGGCATACGTTCGCGAAGCGGAACCGTCCGGCGCGATGTCTTTGCCGTTGCGGCCCCCCAGTTCCTGCTCAATCGACTTCAAGGCTCTTCCGATCGTGGACAAGCGGCCCCCGACAATAAATACAACGGCCCCGGCCGAAATCAATTGACATATCGGAAAATGTAGATATAATAGGGGCTATGGATCCGATTGAAGTGTTCAAGGCGTTGTCCAACGAATCACGGCTGCAGATTTTACAGTGGCTCAAGGAGCCTGAAAAACATTTTGTTCCCCATGAAGGAGTGGATATGAGGACCATCGGGGTGTGCGTCAGTCAAGTGAAGGATAAGTTGAAGATGACGCAATCGACGGCTTCGCAGTATTTGTCCATTCTGCAACGGGCCGGACTGATTCGAACCGAGCGGATCGGCAAATATACGTACTACAAGCGAGACGAAGAGAAAATAAGCGAGTTGGTTGCATTTCTGAACCAGAAACTCTAATCCGAACTGAATACCTCAAACGTATTCGGTTTTTCTTTTGCACAACAAATCGACATATCGCGATATGTATTTATATAAGCACGCCATTAAACAACCTAAGAAGGAGAAGTGAATGCACATTGTCTAATACGTGGAAGGTCTATTTCTTGGCTTTGGTTACTTTTTTGGTGGGCACAGCCGAATACGTTATTTCCGGGATCTTGGACAAAATCTCTGATACATTGGGCATTTCCGTTACTTCTGCCGGACAGTTGGTCACGATTTTTTCCTTCGTGTACGCCATCGGCACCCCCATCCTCATGGCGCTGACGGCAAAGGCGGAAAGACAAAAATTGCTGATCTGGGCGTTAGGGATCTTCGTGATCGGCAATGCACTGTCTTTCGTATTGCCCGGCTATTCATTGTTCGTCGTGGCTCGCGTCGTCATGGCCTTAGGCGCCGGAATGGTCGTGGTCACCGCCTTGGACGTCGCCGCGAAGATCGCCGCAACAGGCAAACAAGCGAGCGCGATTGCCACCGTGGTGATGGGCTTTACGGCTTCCTTGATCATCGGCGTGCCGCTTGGACGGATCATTGCCGCACACTTCGGTTGGAAGTCCGTTTTCGGTATGTTGGCGCTGGCAGGCGTGGCGGCGATGATAGTGCTGTACGCGGTCATTCCTCGGGTTGAAGGGGATAAACCGATTCCGTTGTCTCGACAACTTGCCTTCCTAAAAAATGGGAAAGTGGCGCTCGGGCTCGCAATCACCTTCTTCTGGCTGTGCGGGTATTCGATTGCCTACACCTACATTTCGCCATATCTGCTTGATGTTGGGGGCTTGCGAGACCGTATGCTGAGCGGAGTGCTGTTGGCGTTCGGCATCGCGAGCTTGATCGGATCCAAATTCGGCGGTTTCAGTTCGGATAAGTGGGGGGTATTCCCGACCTTGTACGGGGGAATGCTCTTGCATGTCGTCGCGCTACTTCTCCTCTCCCTAACCGTTACCGTTACGCACTCGTGGCTGCCGATTGTCGTCCTCCTGGTGTTGTGGTCGTTTGCGGCTTGGTCCTCCGGCCCGACGCAACAATACAATCTGGTACGGATTGAGCCGAATTATTCCGGAATTATGTTGAGTCTGAACCAGTCCATGATGCAATTGTCGATGGCGGCGGGTGCCGGAATCGGAGGAATCATGGTCGACCGGGTGTCCCTGTCATCGGTGACATGGGTTGGATTGATCGGAGTCGCGATTGCGATCATGGTGGCGGTGCTCCTAAAGGTGCGGATGAGTGCCGGCAGGCAACGTGCCGAAGCGTTAAGCAAAACGGATGTGAAGCAACGCGTTGAATGAGCCGTCGGGCAACGTTCGTTCCATGAAGAAGCGGCAGTCCCGGACTTCATTATCTTGTCCAGGGCTGTCGCATTTTTCCCATAATGCAAAAAGCTCCTGAATCGTCATATAAACGAATTCAAGAGCCTGTTCTTTGTTAAGGTGGTGCGGTCGAGAGGACTCGAACCTCCACGGCTGTTACACCACTAGAACCTGAAGTCGGCGTGTCTGGACCGAGACGCGCTAAATTCGGGACCGGGAAAAGCAGATGGAGCAAGGGTTCCTCATGTTGTGGAGACGCACCAGATTATTTGCCCAGTGGATGTCACTCGCCGAATCTGGCGCGGTTGAAAAGCGCATCGACCCTGCAATCGCCTCTGCTGCTTTTCCCTCCATTTTCTCATTGGAGGGTTCTTTCGTATGAGTACTTCGAGTCCAACCATTAATCCCCAAAACCTGCAAAGCTTCAACCAACCTGAATTCCAAGACCTGGTTCAACAATTCCTCCTCGCCGCCTCCTACCGCGGTTTATCCCCTCAAACGCTTACGTATTATTCCTTCCATCTGCTGGGACTGGAACGATTTCTTATATCCCGCCAAATACCGTTCCTCGCCACCAACTGCGTGATGGTCCTTCAGGATTGGCTTCAACAATTGACCAAGCAAGGATATGCCGGGCGTTCTATTCGTGGACGCTTTTATACTTGTCGGCAATTTCTTCGATTCGCATTTCCGGATACAGTTGGAGAAAGCTTCTCCGTAACCATGCCTTCGAATTCACAGGTCAACCCATACGAACCAATCTGCTTCACGGAAGCGGACGTGGAACGCATTCTTCATCAACCAAATCTCCGTCGATTCACTGGACTACGGGACTACACCATGATGCTGTTGTTGCTGGATACCGGTATTCGGCTTACCGAATTAAGCGCCCTGCTTATTTCTGATCTAGACTTTCAGGACGGCTTCATTCACATTGCCAGGGGAAAAGGCAACAAAAGCCGCTTCGTCCCCATTCAAAAAACTTGCGCCGCGGCGCTCCATACGTATCTGCAACTGCGCGGCAGACAGCAGCACCACGCCTTATGGATTTCGGGTAAGGGACAGCCCCTTCAGCAAGAGACGATCAAGCATTTAATCATCAAACATTGCCACGGCGCTGGTGTACGCGGTTCCGCCCATGCCTTCCGACGAACGATGGCCAAATCTTTTCTCATGAACGGCGGGAATGCCTATGCTTTGCAAGCCCTTTTAGGCCACAGCAATATCACCATGACCCGCCAATATGTGCCCCTCCAGCCCGTCGATGTGCGTCATCGGCATGGAACATGCAGTCCCGTCGAATCGCTTCTCCGTTATGCCCAGAAATGTAAAATAGAAAGGAAGTTGTCTTGTGAGCAATCCCGTTAAACGTCGTACCAATCGTATATCCGCCCAAACGGACCAGTCGTTTTCCGCCAAACCATCGAATGAGGAATGGATCAGTCTTTTCCTCCAGGATTGCCGATTCCGGAACCTTAGCCAACGCTCCATGTCTTATTACGATAGCACATTACATTACCTGTTGCAGGTATTGGAGGAACAAAAGCAATCCTCAGATTTTGATCAAATCACTTCCGATACGCTGCAGCGCCATTTCCTCGGCTATATGGTGGAGAAGCGACTGGCCCCGCAAACGATCAACGGTCGTTTAAGCTGCTGCCGGATCTTTTTCCGGTTCTTGCATCGACATGGGCACATTCCAACAAATCCAGCAGCAGTCTTGACGTCTGTCAAAGCTCCCAAAGATGCGATCGCTACGTTTTCTCATGACGAACTTGTGCGGTTGCTGCGACAACCGGATCAATCTACTTTCACCGGTCTTCGCGACTACACCATCCTGTTGCTGTTGCTGGATACAGGCATTCGCATCGGCGAGCTTCTCAATTTGCGCGTGGACGATCTCCATATGCAGGAAATGGAGTTGACGGTCAAGGGAAAGGGTTCAAAAGAACGACGGGTTCCGTTCCAGAAAACTTGCGCCAAAGCGATTCGAGCTTATCTGTCCGAACGCGGAGAACTGCCGATCAGAGCTTTGTTTGTATCGATTGATAATCAGCCGCTGCGAATCCGTTCTTTGCAGGATCGAATCCACGATTATGGCCTGATGGCGAAAATCACGAGCGCGCGGGTTTCTCCACATACCTTCCGCCATACAATGGCGAAAATGTACATTCGCAGTGGCGGCGACCCTTTTTCTTTGCAACTCATTCTTGGCCATTCCTGTTTGGATATGGTTCAGATGTACGTTCGGCTTTTCAGTAACGAGGTGAAAGAACAGCACCAGAAATATAGCCCGGTTGAGTGCATGCAATCACGTCGAAAACGATAATGAAGCGGGGCTGACCCAAGTAGGATCTAACCCTACCGGAATAGCCCCTTTACAAAGATAATGTCCAATTTTATTGCATCAAGAAGTCGGCTTTCAACGGAGAGATGGATACTTATGCTTAACTTGTAGGGAGTGTCTCACTAACTGTGTAAACGGAATAACCTCGCTTTTTTTTGGATACCATAATGTTGCCTTTACTCCTATGCGGGATAGGGCAACGCAGGGGTGCGACCCGAGCAGCATAAGAGGTTTGGCGAGACGGCGATCGAATTCAGTAAATCGCCGTTTTTGTTGTTTTGCCGCCGCCTTGGAAAACCGAAAGCGATAAACCCCGGGGTGGGGGCAGCGCCCCACCAATCTAACTGATTTCAACGGAAAAGGCGGCAAAACACGAATCGTTCCATTCCAGAAAACATGCGCCAAGGTACTGTAAAATTACCTGAGAGAACGCGGCAACGTGCCAAGCGGCGCTTTATTCATTACGATTGATAATTTGCCGCTCCAGCTTCGGTCTGTACAAGACTGCATTCGAGATTATGGACTTAGGGCTAAAATTTCCGGTGTTCGGATTTCTCCACACACGTTTCGCCACACCATGGCCAAACTCTATATCCGAAACGGCGGCGACCCGTTTTCGTTGCAACAAATACTAGGCCATTACTCGCTGGATTCGGTACAGATGTATGTGCGACTTTTCAGCAATGAAGTCAAGGAGCAGCATCGGAAATATAGTCCGGTAGAGCATATGCAAGCTCGGAGAAAGTGAGCAATTGAAAAATAGGCAAGTGCCGAGCAGGATACTCTCTGCACTTGCCTATCGGTTTACAGCAATGACTTTTGATAAGGATGGCGAATCAAGAAAATTTCAATTGCATCTTGGTTGTACCGATAAAATACTTTGTATGGATCCGACTTGCCCGGCCTAATAAGCGTCATTCTCATATTGACAGGCATTCCTTTAATCGAAACTCCTCTGCCTGGAAGAAAGACAGACACATCTTGCTTATAAAAATACAACTCAATGATTTCCACCAGATGCTCGGCAATTCCAGGCCAACCATTTTCCTCACGCCAAACATCCAGCTTAATAAGGGATTGTAACGCTGACTGTTTCCAAATTATTCTCATTGCTGACTGCGCCGTGCTAACTGTTCCAGCACTTCCTGCCTGGAAAGAGACGGATTATCCGCATTCATGGCATCCAGCAACAACTTTTCTTCTTCCGGATCCGTGACTTCATAATTCCCTGACTGGCTTATTTCATCAACCTCAAATAGCATAAACTTGCGGCTTCCAATTTGGATATAGGTATCGCCGCTGGTGATGGCGTTGGACAGCTCTTCGTTATTGAGTTTGAGCAGCTTCATGCCAAAGCCCCCTTAAGGAGTCATGAGATCATTATAACACATTGGGGCAGAAGCAAACCATTCCCAACTGGCTTATCGTGTACAGTGACGGTGACGCCGTGCCTTAATCGAAACGATCAGTTCACCGTTGCCAGCCATGACCTGAATTTCCGACAGTTCTTGAACCCATTACCGATTCGGTTCAAGATTGAAACAACACTCAAGGTTACCCCCTCGTGGTTCATCCCGCCTAGTCATGTTCTTACTGGGCAGTGTCGACAAACCGCCTATTAAGTAGACCTCAGCAACGAACTTCAGCGAAGAGGTCAAGCCTTTCTATGCGCTTGTCCAATGATAGCATATTTTGTAAGAGCTCCAATAGGCGAGCAGGCGAAACCAAAGATTTCAAGCCCTCTTGGAACCCCAACCTCTTGCTTGCGATCTGTTTAACGAGGACGCAAAAAAGGCCGTGAGCAGCATGCCTTTCTGCTCCTCATTAACGTCCTGCCACAGCCCCCAAACCCGCGTCCAGCGCGGTTTCTCGGTTCTCCCCTCGCAGCCGTCAGGGCGGGGTAAAACGAAATTCGATTTACGCTCTGTTCTTTCGCCCTAACTCGGGGCGAACGGAGTAATCCGTAAAGCCGACCACATTGCCCCACTCGTCGGCAACCTCAACCACCCAACCGGTCCCGGCCATGAAAGGCGGAGACAAAAGCGTAATTCCGCCGCTTTCCAAAGCCTGTGCCTTCTCCTTGGCATCGGCCACCTCCACCCATAACCTTGGGGCAAACGGGTCCGTAACGCTTTTTCGCTCCCGCTCTTCCCGCAAGACGAGTCCCGGCGTTTCTTCGCCAATCGCAAGGATTGCGATGCCTTTGGCGTCCATTCTGAATTTTAACGCGAATCCTAGCCCTTCCGCGTAATGGGCGATTGCGGAATCCAATTGCCCTACTGACAGTAAAACATTATCAATCCCCAGAAGACGCATCTTGCACCTCTCGCAAAATGTTTTTCTTTTCTTCTTCAGACAGTAAAGTCCACCGGATTCCCCGGATTGCACCCCCGAGCGCCAGGCAAGTATGCGTGCAATCTCGTTCTGGCGCCACAGCCTGCAGCCTAAGCCATGCTTCGCCGACGCCCAGCGATTGCAGCGTTTCCAGCGTTTCGATTCCCTCCTTGCGCAGATCGGCGCTCAACTTCGGACCGATATTGACCGCTTGCTGAATATCCATCCTCCGTTAGTCCCCTTTCCGCCGTGGTGCCGCATCGGCCTTCGCAATGGTCCATTCCGTCAAGCCGAACAAATCGACAAGCTCGTCCAGAGCGTCGGCCAAGCGTCGCAACCGCTCCGGATCTTCGGCCACATAACGCAACCGGACCGGTCCGGCGAGCGGCGCCTCGGCGATTAACGCATTTCCCTGCGGCGTGACCCGGATGACTTTCCCCCTTGCGTCTTCTTGATCCGCAAACCGCTCGAGGAGTCCCTTGTTCACCAAGCTGTCAACAGCCTGGCCCAACGTTGCCGGGTGCAAAGAGAGCATCCCGCGCAATTCTTTCATACGCTGCGGGGACCGTTCCGCTGCAATCCGGAGAATGGCCAACTGCAATCCGGAAACATCAAACTCGCTGCGCAGTTCTTTGTTATAGGAGCTGACTGCCTCATCGTACCGGACCCATGCCCGCAAAAGCGATAACGTTTCTTTATTCATGAAATTATTATGGATCCATAATAATTGTTTGTCAATATGCCTCTTGTACGCCATGGTTTCGAAAATTGGTCGTTCGCGGAGTGCTTCATCAACCCGTACATGCGGTTTTCCCGCATACAGCTTGCCGACGCTCTTCACCCTAAGGTCGGGTTGGCCATAACTTATGGTAAAGGTGATTCTGGAGATCTCGAGCTTTTTCGATGATGGAGTTAGCCCTATAACCATGAGCGAAGTGGGGTATTGCGTTGGCACGCGCCCTTCCCTCCGCGGGGTTATATTGTTCTCTCTTCATTCATGCGGAGTCGAAGTCGGGCCATTGTTTCCACCCTGAAAATCGATTCAACACACCAGATCGATTTCGTAATCTTCGGAATCGTCAGCTTCGCCCGTCAGACAGGTAAAGCATGCATTCCATCCTGCAATCGCCGTTCCAATCGCCCAGATCGGTTGACTGCATTGACTGCAGCAAACTCCATCTTGTTTGGCTGCAACCGCCGCTTTCAGGCTGTTGATGATATCCTGTCTGTTTTCCATGGGGTTGTTTTTGAGATAGGATTCAGCGAATTTATCGATCGATATAGGAACCAATTGCATGACCTCCCAGACTTTGGAATGATAAAACGATTACGATTTACGCGCTCAAAAAAATCGGGCGCCGACGTCCTGTCGAGGATTGCCGTCACCCAACCGTACCGTTCGCCTTCCGGCAGTTTCTTGTATACCCGATGCCACTTATTCGGATCGGCAAGCATCGTTTCATCAAGCAGCGCCTCTGTTCCCATTTCTCAGGCACGCTGCGCCTCCTCGATCCTTGTCGGCTGAATCAGGAAAAATCGCTTCATGACAGGATTGTAATGAAGCGTTACCTCCTTCTGCGCATGCCGATGCCGAATGGACACCACATATTCCAGCAGCGGAACCATCACCAGGATGCCGTGGTCCAGACCGACTTCCGTCCGGACACTATACTTGTCCTCGATTTCGAGAAGCTGCTTCTGCTTTTCCAGCCCAACGGACCGGGCTTTGCCCTCCAGTTCCTGTCTTTTCTGCTCGGACAATCCTTTCCGCTCGCTGCGCCTCGTCATCTCCCGCGCAAGGTCTTCGTAATAGTCGGCAATCCGACGGATTTCCCGGTCCAGCTCCTCCTGTCTGACCCGCTGCCTCCTGCCTGTTTCCGCCTGCTGTTTCACATGATCGTAAGCGAGTTTTAATGCGGACGCCAAATCCATCGGACATGTAACCGGAGCGAAATGCACCGGCCTGTCGAGATAAGGAACCAGATGATGATACCGCATCATGTCCTCGCATACCTCCATCCGGTTCAAGTCGACCCAAACCTGCCTGAACTCTTCCTCTCTCTCGTCCGACACGTAGGCGACGCGAAAGGCGAAAGCGGCCCACACGCCGGTTATGGCACGCTCGCTGCTTAGCGAAAAAGCGCCGTTCTCCTTGTCCAGAAAGCGACGGATTTTGTCAAGAGCGCCGGACAGCACGGGCGGATCGATGTCGGCGAACCGGATCGTGCCGATCGCTTGCCGCTGGACGAGAGCGATCATTTGCTCGAACAAATAGCTGCCGAACGTGACGAACTCGGCCTGCGGATTTTCCTCGGCCACTTCAAAATCGAACGCCAGTTCCAGCTCCGTTCTTCCCTGAAACAAATCCCGATGCGTCTCCGGAACCATCACTTGACAGAGCGCATATTCCAGCGGAATGACGATGCCGCCGAGCGCCTCGATCACATCGGTTACGAATTTTTGCAGGTTCATCCCGCTTCCCCTCTCAACAATCCCTCAAAAGTGACGCGTTCTTCGCAGCATATTCCGGGTACTTTTGGAGGGAACCCCGTATTACCCGCTTAAGCAAACAACCTTGCGTCCAGTTCCTTGACCCGCTGCAGCTTCTGCTTGTTCTCAAGCAGCTGCTCGCCGATCTTGTCCATCTCCCGCTCCATCATCGTCTCATCTTCCGAACGTACCCATGCGTTCATCACAATATCGGAAAATTCTTCGCTTTCCTCGATATCACCCAGGATCAAATCGACTTCCCCGACGACAAGCTCGAACATATTGATCTTCCGGTCCAGCACGTGCAGCATATGATGCTCCAGCGTATGCTGCGCCGCCAGATTATAGACGAACACATCGCGGGTTTGTCCGATCCGGTGAATCCGGCCGATCCGCTGTTCGATCGCCATCGGATTCCACGGCAAGTCGAAATTGACCATCCCGTTGCAAAATTGCAGGTTTCGCCCTTCCCCGCCGACCTCCGTACTGACCAATACATCGGCTTCTTCCCGGAAAAAGGCGATCTCCCGCTCTTTATCCTTCCGCAGCAAGCCGCCGTGAAACTCGGCCACTCGAAAGCCGCGGTCCCTGAGCGCGCGGGAAAGCACCTCCTGCGTCGAGCGATATTTGGTAAACACGATCATTTTGTCCTTAAACGAGGAGACGATATCGCAGAGCTCGGCGATTTTGGCGCTTTGCGCGTGTTCCTCCCGGGCGATCAACTCCGCGCGCTCGCAGTAATCCTGCAATATCGCCTGCTGCTTGGCATTCAGTTCCTTGTGGGCGGACAGCTTCTGCAACGATGCGGTCAGTGAAGTAAACGTGCTCCCCATTTGCTCCTGCATGCTCTTGAGCATAAATCTGGAGAAGACCGGATGGTTGTCCATGTAATGCTTTCGGATAAACCCGCTGAGTTCGGCGTAAAGCCGCTGTTCCTGATCCGACAGCCGCACCGTTTTCGTATAGGCCTTCCGTTTGGTAAACAGGACGTCGACATTGCTGCGCCGGTTGCGGATCATCACCTCGGCGAGCAGCGCTTTGAGCTTGTCCGCGTTTTTCACCTCGATGCCTTGATTGTCTTCCACAAAATGCTTTCGGAAATGCTGGTAGGTCTTGAGCTGTCCGGGCTTCAGCAGCGTTATCAGATTGTACAGCTCCTCCAGGCTGTTCTGCACCGGTGTCGCCGTCAAGAGCAGCATATATTTCTTTTTGAGGCTGTTGACGAACTGCCAGGCGACGGTATTGCGGTTCTTGACATGGTGCGCCTCATCGACAATAATCAGATCGTACTGCAGTTCGGCGATCATCCGGCTGTGGTTTGAACGTTTGGCCGTTGAGATGGAGGCGATGACCTTGGGGTAGCGGCTCCAGGCGTCCCCGCCCAGTTTGACGAATTCGGGGTCGTCTGAACGGATGAAGTCCTGGTTAAACTTGCGCTTCATCTCCTCGTGCCATTGGTTCATCAGCGAGGGAGGAACCAATACGAGGATTTTGCGGGCCAGCCCCCGCATGATATACTCCATCATGCAGATTCCCGCTTCGACCGTTTTGCCGAGTCCGACCTCATCGCACAAGAGTGCTCTTCCTTTGAGCCGCCCGATGACCGATTTGACCGTCTTCACCTGATATTCGAATGCCTGCAGTTCGCGAATATGCGGCAGACAGATCAAATCGTCGGCTTTGGCCACAGCGAATTGCTTCGCGTTTTCGTATAAGTGAAACCATACTTCTTCCTGCCGCTTCAGACCGCGCATCGCCCCCAGCACTTCATCCATACGCTGCTTCCCGGAAACGTTCTCTTCGATGTCATCAAGCAGGCCGCGTGCTGATCGGGGCGGAGCCGTTACCCGTACCCGCCGTTCCGATTCGGCTTCAATGAACAAATAATCCGATTTTTCATAAGGGGAAAAGAAGCCCTTGATGCCCCTGCCCTGCAGCAGCTTCTCCGCCATATTGACCTTCAGTTTGCGGGATACGCCCTCGTCGCCCGCGAATTCGAATTCGACAGCATCGCTATCGCCATTCAACCCGTAAAGAGCGCTGAAAAAATGAACGAGCCCGGCATCCATTTCCATTGCGTTCAGTTCCAAAAGCTCACGGGCCGGTTTAAACATATACAGGTTCACGGCATGATTCACGTCCCTCAACATTTGACTCCATTTTACCATGCAACGGACAAACAGGAAACGCAATCAGATCTGCTTTTTCATGAGATGCACTCCCGTACATCTTGCTCAGAAATCATCCTCAACATCTCCCTCAAAGACGATCCCCATGCGGCCAAACCATCGCTTTTCCCGACATTCCGGGCGACGTATCGGATCATCCCAACCGCGTTTTGCAAAATACTTTTGCTCCGAAGCTTCGAACAGGAACCGGCTTCCGCATTCCCGGCATTTGAGCCAAACCGGTTCGTATCTTTCAAGACTCGGCGCTTTCAAATTCAATTGTTTCCGCCAAGCAAGCAAAACGCTTTCTTCTTCACGATTCCACAGCAATTTCAATTCGGGAGCGAGAAACAGGTTCTTGTCAAAACGGAATCCGCGAATGTTGCGCAGATAAGGCGTCTTTCCGCAGTCCAACGCATCGTAAGGATAACGAGCGGGACACTCCCGTTTATGACAAATTCGGCCAAGGTACTTTCTGTCCGTGTTAAAAATGAATACTTCCCAGGCATGCGTGGCAGACGAGATTTGCCGACAAAACCGGGCAAGTTGCGGAAGATCGTCCAGATTGGATAACACAACCGCCAGATCGATATCGCCGGGATAGGGATCGCCGGCCGCCATCGAACCGCATAAAACCACTTCCCGGACCGTAGGCAGATTTTTCGCCTTGCTTGCAAAACGCTGTGCCGCTTGAATAAAACGAATATTGTCATTCATATCCTTGTTCATTCCTTTTGCGAGAATTTGACTTGACCAAATCTGCATCCGAAACGGAGGCAGAGACGGATTATCCGCATTCATGGCCTCCAATAATAACATTTCTTCTTCCGGCTTCATACTCCGTAATTCCCTGACTGGCTTATCTCGTCGAGGTTACCTCCAGAAATCGACCGTTCTTTATGAAACGAAATATTTCGAATCTCATCTTCGGACGCAAGACCGCTAATCAATTCGCACTCGGTTACAACGGAAAAATAAATTTTCTGCTTGTCGACGGCGGCTTGCTTGATCAATTTCACAGGGACGGTTCACCATCGATCAAACCGACAGCAATGTTCGTATCCATTAAATACCCTTGCCCCGCCATCAGTGCCAATCCTCGCGCATTCGTCCGACCTCATCCTTTAATTCTTTGATCCGCTCAGAGGACAAGGCGCCTGCAGACTGAAGCAGATCATCTACACGATAATCGTCGAATTCATCCATTTCTACGGTATCGTGATTGAAATCAATGATCACTCTTGGATGTGTGAGGTTGGTTTAAGCAGTTTTTTTTGCAATTCCTTCGCTGTATCGGAATCCATTTTGTGTGGGAGCATAGGAAGGCACCTCGCTCTTATTTTTAGGATCATTATAACGAACTTCGGCCTGCAAACTTTCGTAGTCGGCAGAAACCAGATTCCATTTCAATTGCATTGCCTTCCCCGTTCGTTCCCGTTTACGAGCTATTTCTGAATCTCCTTTTTCAGGTTTAAGCCTCTGCCGGGTCTTGCTTGCTGCGAATTTTGTTTCACCGTATGGATATATCCTCACGATATCATGTAAAAGGTAAAAATAAAAACCCTTCCGAAGAAGAGTTTGATTGTAAGCATGGTGCGGTCGAGAGGACTCGAACCTCCACGTCATTGCTGACACAGGAACCTGAATCCTGCGCGTCTGCCAATTCCGCCACGACCGCATATAAAATTGTTGCTTGACTCTCGTTTCCCGGAGAGTTATGGTCGACACATCAGCCGCGCCTATGTCGGCCGCGCTAAAGATTTCTTTAGCGTGGTGCGCAAAACTTTTGAGGGAATTTCCGTGATTGGTGCGCCTTTCTCGTGTTTGGCGCAGTGGCCTTTTCGCGAAAGCCCAATCCGTGTGCGGCCTAAGAGCCGATGTACGCGTTAAATTGTTGCCGCGCCAAAACCTGAATCTAGCGCGTCTGCCAATTCCGCCACGACCGCATAGTGCCTGCGATTCGCATTCGGCTCGTCCGGCTTGCAGCTGCCGGGCTTGCCCGTCGCAATCACGAGACTTATCATAGCACGGCGGCGGAAACGAAGTCAAGGCGCTGGGGAAAGTTGAAATTTTCAGTTTTTAGGCGTCTTCGTCTTCGGACAGCGCTTCTTCCGCGAAGTTGGTCAGCAGAACCGCCCGCGGCTCCGAGGCCGGCGCGATCGCGTAGTCCCGGCGCAGCTTGACGACGCGGCGGTTCGGGCGGCGAATGAGCATGCTCTTGTCGTCCCAGGCCACCACGTAACCGACGACGTCGTTCATTTCCAGCGCGTCCCGAACGATCCGCACTTTCGTCCCTTCCAAGCGGTATTTGTCCAGTTCCTCTTCGGTGATCAAATGATCGTCAACCCCTTTCCGGCAGCCGTCAAACAAAACCCGCCCGCGACAGCTCGCCTGCCTGCGGACGGGTCCGTCCCCGTACGGGTCGCGCTCCGGCCTCAGCCGACATGCTCGCGCGTATCGTTCGTCTCGTACCAATCATCCAGCACCTTGCCGGACATGACGCGTTGGCGCACGTACTCGGCTTGGCGTTCGGTGAACCGCTCCGTCCACGGGATATCGAGCTCATCGCACAGTCGGACGATCGTCAGCAGCTCCGACCAGGCGACGTACCGTTTGTACCAGAAAAATTGCGGATGTTCGATCATATAAGGATACAAATCGTCGAATTCGGTATGCTTGCAGTCGAGCGCGCGTTCGAAGTGGTTCTTGGCTTGATCCAATTTATCCATGAAGAACTTCTGCGACAGTTCCATGCTGCTTCCCACTCTGCTCGCCTCCCCTTTGCGACTTATCCTCATTATAAAGCAGGAACGCCCATCCGAAAAGAGACGCGAGCCCGGTTCGCCCATGGAAATCGTCCCCATGGACAGCGCCGCGTTGCTTCCTTACTCGAACACGATTTCGTTGCCTTCGAGGGAAGAGACGCGCACCAGCGTCTCCACTTCGTATCCGAGCTCGCGGAGCGTCCTGCCGCCGGCTTGAAACGACTTTTCGAGCACGATGCCGATGCCCGCCACCCGCGCGCCCGACTGCTCGACGATCTTGAGCAAGCCCCGCGCCGCGTCTCCGTTGGCGATGATGTCGTCGATGAACAGCACCGAATCTTCGGCCGTCAGCAAGCGGCGGGAGACGATCAGGTCGGTGACGATGCCCTTCGTGAAGGAAGGCACCCGTTCGACGTACGCGTCCGCATCGCCCGGAATCGTCTTCTTCCGGCGCGCGAACACGAGCGGAACGCCGAGCGAATACGCGGTCGCGAAGGCGACCGGAATGCCCGAGGACTCCACCGTGATCACCTTCGTGATCGTCCGTCCGGCGAAGCGCCGGGCGAACTCCTTGCCCATCTCCATCGTCAGCTCGGGATCGACTCCGTGGTTGAGGAGCGAATCCAGCTTCAGCACGTCGGCGTTGACGACGGTCGCTTCCCGCAAAATCCTTTCCTTTAAGATGTCCATTCTCTCTCCACCGCCCACTCTTTTCCGTTTAACTTATCATATTCGCGCCCTCGCGCGCAAGAGATTCGGCGAACGTTAACGCCTTGTTTTCCGGGTCCAAACACCTAATCAATGTCGGGTGAAAATAAGTCCCGAGAACGGATTTCGATTTTTTCCGCCGGGACGACGAAACGTTTCGACATTCCGAACGGTCTTCATCATTGACAAACCTTGGAAGGGAGGTTGCCCCCTTGAACGTTTCCAGGAAAACGGTCGGATTGACAGTCGGCGCCGTGCTTCTGTTCGCCCTGCTCGTCACTTGCGGCCCCGCCAAGGAACCGGCTGCCGTCCGCACCGGGCCTCCACCCGGGATCGGGCCGTTCGCGATCGATCCCGGCATTCTTCCGCTCCCCGCGCCGGACCGGCGCGTCCCCGCCCCCGCCAAACGGCGGGTCGACGCCGCGGCCGCCCCGAGCGGCAACCAGACGTCGATGACCGGCGACGTCTTCGACGCGAAGCGTCCGACGCTGGCCGGCTTGTCTCTCGGCATGAAGCGCGGCGACGTCGCCAGGCGGCTCGGTTCCCCCGCGCAGGAATACGACCTTCCGGACGGAAGCGAAACGGTTCGGATGTGCGAATACGCGAACGTGACGGTCGGCTACGGTCCGGACGACGCCGTCGTCTATGTCGAAGTGTCGGAGCCGGGAACGGATTCGGGCCTGATCGGCATTCAGGTGGGCCAGAGCGGCAAGCAGGCGGCCGGAGCGCTCGGACTTGCGTTCACCGCGGAGACGAGGGTGCTGGCCAAGGCGGCTCGCGGCGGCACGCTGAAGGTGGACTTGGATCCTTCCACGCAGACGGTGCTGTCCGTCAAGCTGATCGGGCCAGTATCCTAGCCCGTGAACCGCTCCTGCAGCCAGAGCGCCGCCAGCGACGCCGCCACCGCCGGGACGATCACGATGAGGGCGTACTTCAGATATTTTCCCCAGCCGACCTCGATGCCTTCCGCCCGCAACAGCCCCATCCACAGCAACGTGGCCAGCGAACCGACCGGCGTCAGCTTGGCGCCGACGGACAGTCCGATCAGCGCGGAGTACGGAAGGGACGGCGGTCCTTGCAGCCAATGGATCGACAGCGAGGAGACGAGCACGGCGGGCAAGTTGTTGGACACGGCGGCGAGCAGCGAGAACAGCAATCCGGAGCCGAACACGCTGGACGCCGTTCCTCCGCGGACAAGCGCGGCGAGCAAATCCCGGAACCAATCGGTCGCTCCGTGAAGATGAAGACTGTAGACGACCAGATACATCGACAGCGCGAACACGACGATGAGCCAGGGCGTTCTGCGCGCGATCCGGCCGGTGTCGACGCCGCCGCGCGCCGCGGCGGCCAGCCACAGCACAAGCGCCCCGCCCGCGGCGATCGCCGATACGGGGACGCGAATCGCTCCGGACGCCAGATAGCCGGCGAGCAGAAGCGCCAGCACGAGCCAGGATAACCGGAACAGCCCGCGGTCCCGAAGCGCCGAGGCGGGCTCCGGGAACGACGCCGCCGGCGAAGCGGCTCCCCCGTCCTTCCGCACCGCGCCTCCGAACGCCAGCGCCAGCGCGGCGATCGTGGCCAGCGCCGCCGCAAGCCCCGGCAGCAGCATGTGCCTTGCGTAATCCCCGAACGTGATGCCGAACGAATCGGACATCAGAATGTTGGTCAGGTTGCTGACGAGCAGCGTCACGCTGCCCGTGTCCGCCGTGAAGCCGACGGCCAGCAGGAACGCCAGCCTCGCCTGCAGCCCTATGCCGAGCAGCGCGGTGATTTCCAGCACGATCGGCGTCATGATCAACACCGTGCCGTCGTTGTTGAAGAAGGTCGCCATGAGGCAGGACAGCGCCGCCAGGCCGATCAGCAGCCGAATGCGATGCCGATGGCAGCGGCGCACGATATGTAGAGCGGCCCAGCGGAAAAAGCCGGTGTCGTCCAGCACGGCCGTCTGAATCATCACCCCGATCAGCGACAGCGTCGCGTTCCAGACGAGGTGCCAGATGTAAGCCGCATCCTGCCAGCGAACGAAGCCCAGGATCAACAGCAGCGCCGCCGCCGGAGCCGCGAACGCCGCCTCGTGCCAGCGGCGGGGCTTGCGAATGACCAAAAACATCGTAACGATAAAGACCGCGATGGACGTGCCGAACGCCATATTTCTCCAATTCCACCTGTTCGTTCGAAACGAAAGCCTGCGCCTGCAAGTCATGCACGTCCGCTTCCCCTCATAAGCTGGGAAGAGAAGTGCGGACAAACCGGTGCGGGAGGCTCCGTCGTATGAGATCTTGGGGTCGAAGCTTGCAAATCGCCTTTACGTTTATCGGAACCGTCGTCGGCGCCGGGTTCGCCACCGGCCGGGAAGTGATGCAGTTTTTCACCCGGTTTGGCCATTGGGGCGCCCTGACGATCGTCGCGGCCACGCTGCTGTTCGTCTGGCTGGGCGCGAAGATGATGCTGCTCGCCGCCGAACTGCAGGCGAAGTCGTACGAAGACCTGAACAAGCACCTGTTCGGGGAGCGCGCGGGCGTGTGGGTCAGCCATCTGATGCTCGTCGTGCTGCTCGGCGTCAACGCCGTCATGCTGGCGGGCGCGGGCTCGATCTTCTCGGAGCATCTGAATCTCGGCTACCAAACCGGCCTGCTCGTCACGATGCTCGGCTGCTTCCTGCTGCTGCGCAAAGGAATCAACGCCATTCTAAGCATCAACACGCTCGTCGTGCCCGTCATGCTGGCGTTCTCGGCGGTGCTTGTCGCCCATGCGCTGAGCGGACCGGGAGCGGACCGCTGGCTGACGCTGCGCACCGACTTGTCCCCCTGGGCCGCCTGGATGTCGCCCTTGCTGTACGCCGCCTTCAATCTGTCGATGTCGCAGGCGGTGCTCGTTCCCGTCGGCGCGGCGGTCGGGGACCCGGCCGTGCTGAGACGCGGCGCCTGGCTCGGCGGCATCGGCATCGGGGTCATGCTGATGGCCGGGCATTTGACGCTCTCGTCGCGCATGCCCGGCGTCACGCAATTCGACATCCCGATGGGCGGCATCGCCCGCGAGATCGGCCCGTGGGTTCACTACATCTTCGTGTTTCTGATCTTTATGGAAATTTTCACAACGCTCGTGGCGGACATCTACGGGCTGACGCTGCAGTTGCAGGAGCGGGTGCGCATCCCGCAAGGCTGGCTGACCTTGTTCGTCCTGCTGCTCTGCTTCGTCGCGGGCCAGTTCGGCTTCGGGCCGCTGCTCTCCACGCTGTATCCGGCGTTCGGCATGCTCAGCCTCGGCTGGATGCTCCTAATCGGAAAAGACCGAAAGCTGCGCCCGCCTCCGCCGACCGTTCCCTCTTGACCGCCGCCTTACGCCTCGACCGAAGCCGGGTCTCCGTCCGGCTCCGGCGAGGCGACTTCCGCATACACCTTCTTCAACTGCGCGATCACCCGGCTTAACGAATACGTCTTCTTCGCCTTGTTCCAGGCGGCCCGTGCCAGCTCGTAGCGGTATTGCGGATCGATGATCAGCTGCTCGAGCGCCTCCGCCAGCGCGACGGGGTCCTCCTCCGGAACGAGCAGGCCGTTGACGCCGTTCTCGATCTGCTCCGCAATGCCGCCGACGTTGGTGCCGACGAGCGAAAGCAGGCAGAGCGCCGCTTCGGCGAACACCGAACCGAACGATTCGGCGCGCGAGGGCAGCACGAAAATGTCGAAAAACGGCATCAGCTCTTCCGGATGAAGCATGTAGCCGTAAAAGATCGTATCCTCGTAAATGCCGAGCTGCTGCGACAGCGCCTCCAGGTCCGCACGGATCGGCCCGTCGCCGATGATGTGCAGCACGAACTTGCGGCCGCGCCGCTGCAGTTCGGCGCACGCTTGCAGCAGCAGGTCGAGGCCCTTGGCCGGAACGAGGCGGCAAACCGTCACGAGCTGAGCCACTTCGTTCTCGTGCGAGATCGGCTTGAACCGCTTCTCGTCATAGCCGTTCGGAATGACGACGACCCGGTCCGGCTCGCGCAGATAGGCGCCCAAATAGCCGGCGAACGAGTGCGAAACGGTCAGCAGCCGGTCGGCCTTCCGCTCCAGCTCGCCGTACAGCGACGTCAGGAAGCGGTGCTCCGGGCCGTCCTTCGCGATTCGTCCGTTCAGGATGAGCTCCCGCTCGAAGCTGGAATGCACAGTCATGACGAGCGGCGTATCGGGATAAATGCGCTTCATCGCCAAGGCGGCGACCGGATGATGAGCATGGATCAGGTCGAAATGGCGATCCTTGAGGCGGAGCTTCGTCCACCAGATGTAATCTTTCAGAACTTGAATATATCGGTCGACGACGGGCCGGCCGGCGTACGCACGCCAATCGAACGTCTCGAACGCCACCTCATCCTGGCCCTTGTTGCGGATGCGCTTCGGAAGGGAGAACAGCTCCGCTTCCCAGCCGAGTCTGCGAAGACGTTCCCCGATGTATGGCACCATGGAAGAAACGCCGCCCGGCTGCTCCGGAGGGAAAAACAACGCCTGCAATACGTTCACGGCAAAACCCTCCTTTATTCCTGCCTTCTCGGCTCAACAAGATTATGATATATTAGAACATATGTTTCTGTAAAGAAATGCGGGGAGCTTCTATGAATTTCACCACGATCTGGACGTTCGGCAGCGTGCAATGGCAAGCCTTCTCTTCCGCCATGAACGTCGTCCTGCTCGCGCTGATGCTTTTTATGGCCTACCGATTGCATGCGCACAACCGCCGTGCGACCTACCGGAAGCTGATCTTCTCGCTCGGCGCGGGCTTCGTCAGCGAGCTGTTCCGCCTGGCGTGCGGGCTGCGTCTTCTTCCCCGGGTGCCGCTGCTCGCTTTCCTGCAAGACGCTTTGATCGCCTCCTCCTTCATCCTGCTGAACTTCGCGATCTTCGAGCTGTACCACCGCCGAAGGCCGCGGACCCAAGCGTGGTATTACGGGCTGCTCGGCGTTTGCGCCGCCATCTTCGCATCCGTCGTGTTCTCCGTGCCGACGGCCGACGAATGGAGAGAGAACGGGGAGCGGCTGTCTTCCCCGGTGCTGGAAGGCTTCACGCTGGCGCTTCCGCCGCTGTTCGCCCTCATGTTCGCCCCCCACGTCGGACAGCCGAAGCGGTACGGGCTGGCGCTCGGCGTGGCGTTTGCGTCCCAACTCGACAAGATCGTCGCAAGGTATGTCGACCCCGGCGCTATAGTTTATGAGCGGATCGGATCGCTTTTGCCCGTCGCCTTTTACATCTTGCTGTTTATGATCATTTTCGAGCGGGTTGTCGAACTGCTGCAGTCGGCCTATCGCTCTTCCATCACCGACGGCCTGACGAGCCTGTACAATCGCCGGTTCTTCATGCGGCAGCTCGAGCACGCGATCCGCTCGGGCTTGCCGGTGGCGGCCATCTTCTGCGACATCGACAACTTCAAGAAGCTGAACGACACCGAGGGGCACCAGGAGGCCGACTTCGTCCTCAAGCAAGTGGCCAACATCTTGATGGAAGAGACGGAAGGGATCGGACTGGCGGGCCGCTACGGCGGCGAGGAGCTGGTCGCGTTCGTCACCGGCGAGCACGCCGATTCCGGCGCCGTCGCCGAGCGCATCCGCGAGCGGATCGAGAAGGAGACGACCGTGACCGCCAGCATCGGGCATTGCCGTTCCGCGGCCGGCTACACGGCGGACCGGCTCATGAAGCAGGCGGACCAAGCAATGTATCATTCGAAGAAATCCGGCAAGAACCGGGTGACCGACTACGCCCGCCTCTCCTCGGGCAGCTTTTGATCCGAGCGCCGCAGCCGATATCGCGGCCGGCGCAACCGGCTGCGGCGGGTGCCGGCTTCTCCGCCCGACGCGGCTCGGCTTGCGAAGTTGCCGTTCGTTCGACGGCGGCCTGCTCCCCGGCAACCGTCCGGCGGCTTTGCCTCCGCTTCGGCGGACGTGTATACTGGGAAGCGACTTCTGAACGGAAAAGGAGATTCGCCGTGAATACCGTATTGCCCGATGCTTACGTCGAGCGCATGCGCCGTCAGCTCGGCGGGGAAGCGGACGACTTCCTCGCCAGCTACCGCCGACCCCGCACGTTCGGACTGCGGCTGAACCCGCTGAAGATCGGCCCCGCCGATCCGCTGGCGGCCCGCATCGCCGCAGCGTTCAAGCTGAAGCCTGTCCCCTGGTGCGGGACGGGCTTCACCTACGACGAGCGGACCCGTCCGGGCCGCCATCCCTGGCATGCGGCCGGCCTCTATTATATTCAGGAGCCGTCGGCGATGATCGCCGCGGAGTTGCTGGACGCGCGCCCCGGCGAACTGGTGCTCGACCTGGCGGCCGCGCCCGGCGGCAAGACGACGCAAATCGGCGGCCGGATGGGCGGCCGGGGCCTGCTCGTCGCCAACGAAATCCATCCCGGCCGGGCCAAAATTTTGGCCGAGAACGTGGAGCGGGCGGGCCTTGCGAACGCGGTCGTGACGAACGCCGAGCCGGACGAGCTCGCCGCGCGCTGGCCGGAAGCGTTCGACCGCGTGCTGCTCGACGCCCCGTGCTCGGGCGAAGGCATGTTCCGCAAAGACCCGGACGCCGTCCGCGAGTGGAGCCCGGAGGCGGTCGCGATGTGCGCGCGCCGGCAGCGCGACATCCTCCCCTGCGCCGCCCGGCTGCTGAAGCCCGGCGGCCGGCTCGTCTACTCCACCTGCACGTTCAACCGCGAGGAGAACGAGGAGACGGTCGGCTGGTTCTTGCGCACGTTCCCGGAATTCAGGCTGGTGCGGGAGGAACGGTTGTGGCCGCACCGGGACGAAGGAGAAGGCCATTACGCCGCCGTGCTGGAAAAGGAGGGGGAGAGGACGGAACGCTGGCGCTCGCCGTCTCCGCCGGCGAAGGGCGGGAAGCGGGAACGAGGCGGCGGCGCCGCCGAGGCGCTGGCGCTGTACCGCGAGTTCGCCGCCGAGGCGCTGCCGGGGTTCGAGCTGCCGCCGGCGGGCGAGCCGCTGCTGTTCGGCGAGTCGCTGTTCTGGCTGCCGCGCCCGGAAGGCAGTCCGGTCGGCGCGGCGTCGCTGGCACGGTTGAGGCTGCCGCGGCCGGGGCTGCACCTGGGCGACGTGCGCAAGGGCCGCTTCGAGCCGGCGCACGCGCTGGCCATGGCCGTCTCCGGTTCCATGGCCGCCCGCCGGCGCGAGGCGGCGCCCGACAGCCCGGAGACGGCGGCTTACTTGCGCGGCGAAAGCTTGCCCGCGCCGGACGGTCTCGCCCGGGGCTGGGGACTGGCGACGGTGGACGGCTGTCCGCTCGGCTGGTTCAAGGCGAGCGACGGCGTTTGCAAAAACCGCCTCCCCAAAGGGTTGCGCTCGCCGTCCGCCTGATCGCGGAAACAGCGCGCCGCCCGACAAGGACGCCGGCCCAAAATATGCGAAAACCGGATAAATGTCCAGTCCGCGCCCGGCCTTCTTCATAGGATATGGGTAGACCGGACGCGGGACAGTCACCCTGCAAGGGAGACGCCCGCCCGCGAACGGGACCAACAACACTTCACCATGAAGGAGGAATTTGCATGTCCGGTGTTGTGGGCGGCTACTACTCTTCCGCGGCTTTCGTGCTGGTGTTGTTCATCCTTCTCGTCATTATCCTGAGAGCCTGGTAATCAGGCGCGCGGGCAAGCGCCCCGGCATTATTCGGTCAAAGCTCCTCCGAGCAAGGCAGACTTCCGTCGGCCTTGCTCTTCTTTATGGCTTCCGGTGCTCTCCGCGAAATTCGCGCAGCAGCGCCGTCTCCTCTTCCGTCAGCTCCCGCCACTCCCCCGGGGCGAGGGCAGCATCGAGCGCCAGCGGCCCCATGGCGACGCGGCGCAAATACAACACCTGCTTGCCCGCCGCTGCGAACATCCGCTTCACCTGATGGTACTTCCCTTCGCGAATCGTTAGCTCGATCCAGGCGAGCGCCCGGCCGCCGGCCGTCGCAGCGGCCAGTTCCGCGCCCCGCAGCGCCGGCTCTGCGGCCGTTCGGTCCATCGCCTCCCGCATGTCCGGCGATGGCGCTTCGCCCGTTGCCAGCAGCCGCAGCTCCGCCGGCAGCGTGACGTATCCGTCGTCGAGCGCAACCCCGGCCGCGAAAGCGCGCACATCCGCCGCCCCGACGGCTTCTTCTCCCGCGACGAGCGCCCGGTACGTCTTCGGCACGTGCTTGCGGGGCGAGAGCAGCTCGTGCGCCAGCTTGCCGTCGTTCGTCAGCAGCAGCAGCCCTTCCGTGTCCTTGTCCAACCTTCCGACGGGAAAAGGAGCGAACGCTCGGATGTCCTCGTCCAGCAGCTCCAGCACCGTCCGTTCGCGGTTGTCTTCCGTGGCGCTGACGCAGCCCGCCGGCTTGTGCAGCATCACGTAAACGTGTTCGCGGTACCGGACCTTCTCGCCGTCAAGCCGCACTTCGTCCCGCTCCGGATCGATCCTGAGGCCGGAGTCCTTCACCCGTTCGCCGTTGACCGTCACCGCGCCTTGCCGCACAAGCGCCTTGATCCCGCTGCGGGTCCCGTAGCCGAGATGGCCGAGCAGCTTGTCGAGGCGGATCGTCTTGTTCACCGCTTTCGCTCCCTCGTTCAGAATGGTTTGCGGGCCGTTTCGCGCCGCTTCAGACGCGGCGCCAGCCCGGCTGCAGCCCGTTTTTGAGCGTCGCGCCGTCCCACCGGCCCCAGCCGGCCGGGAAGCCGTCGACGCAGACGAGCACCCAGCCGCTGCCCTGTGCCGGCCGGCCGTCCGGTCCGACGATCCGGGCGGGGTCCGGCTGCAACGTCTCGCCCTTCCAATATTTCAGAGCCTCGTCCTCGTCGCCGGCGAGCCGCAGCGTTCGCGAAGCTTCCTCCATCCGCAAGCCCATCGCCAGCGCCTGCGACGGCTCGAACCGATGCCTGGTCGCCGAGCCGAGCAGCCAGCCCGGGCGCACCGCGTGGACGGCGCCGAGCGGCGGCGCCTCGTCCGGCAGCAGGTAGAGCCGGTCGCCCCGGACGAGCAGCTTCCCGCGGGGGCGCCACCCCGGCAGCGCGTCTCTTGCGAAGGCGACCAGCTTGTCCCGCAGCTCCCGTTCCGGCGGCGCGGCCGGCTTGCCCTTCGGCTCCGGGGCGGAGCCGCGGCGGCCCTTGCCTTTCGCCGGCGCCCCGGCCTTGGCGGCCCGTCCCGCGCCCGCCGCACTCGCCGCACCCGCCGCACCCGCCGCACCCGCCGCGCCCGCGTAGCCCGCATAGCCCGCCACGCCCGCCAGGAGCTCGGGGAACGTCCAACCCCGGTCCCCCGCCTCCCCCGCGGTCTTCGCCGCGTCGTTCGCCGAACGTTCAGTCGCATCCGCCGCCCCTTCTGCGCGCGTCCTTGCAGCCTCCCGCGCCGCTTCCGGCGCGCCGCCCGCCGACGCGCCATCGCCGCCGCGCCGCACCAGCAGCGCGGCGAAGTGGCCTTCGCCCCGGCTGCGATGCGGCCAGACGCGCACCGCCCCCGCGAGCGAGGCGAGCCGCTCCGCATCGAGCCCGGCGGCCTGCTCCGGGCTCAGCCAGTCGGGCCGCCCCGGCCCGAACCCCCATGACGCCGGCGCCCGGATCGGCTCCACCGCGAAATCCGGGAACTTCGCCAGAAACCAGGCGACGCTCCCCTCGTTCTCCAGCGGCGAAAACGTGCACGTCGAATAGACGAGCTTGCCCCCCGGCGCCACCAGCCGCGCCGCCTGGCGCAAGATGTCCCGCTGCAGCGCCGCGCACCGCTCGACCGAATGCCGCTCCCACTCGCGGATCATCGACTCGTCCTTGCGGAACATCCCTTCCCCGGAGCAGGGCGCATCCACCAGCACCCGGTCGAAAAAAGCGCCGAACGCCTCCGCCAGCCGCTCCGGCTCCTCGTTTAGGACGATCGCGCCCGCCGCCCCGGCGCGCTCGATATTTTTGGCCAGCGCCTTCGTCCGCTCCGGCGCGTTGTCGTTCGCCACCAGCACGCCGCAGCCGCGCAGCTTGGCCAGCATCTGCGTCGACTTGCCGCCCGGCGCGGCACACAAGTCAAGCACGCGATGGCCCGGCCGAACGTCCAGCAGCTCGGCGGGCAGCATGGCGCTGGGCTCCTGGATGTAGTAGAGGCCCAGGTCATACGGCAGTTGCTTGCCCGGCCGCTCGTCGCCGCCGGTGTAGAAGCCGCCTTCCGCCCACGGGATCGGCTCCCCCGGATCGCCGAACCGGCGCGCAAACGCCGAAGCGTCCAGCTTCGCCCCGTTGATTCGCAATCCGGTCGTCTTCGGCTGCCCGTAGCTGGCGAAGAACGCTTCCGCCTCCGCGCCCAGCAGCGCCTTCATCGTCTCCGCGAACGTTTCCGGCAGCTTCATCGCCGCCCGTCCTCCTTTGTATGTAACCTTCGGGCGGCCCTTCATCCGACCCGCCGTACCCCGGACATCGCCTGGATGCGCAAGCCCGAGCGATTGCCGCCAAAAACCGCAAGAGCCGAGCCTAGCGGCCCGGCCCGTCTGCTTGCCCCCCTCGTCGCGCGGGCGTACGCCCCGCCCGGCGTTCAGTCGGCGCTCCCCTTGTCCGCTCGGGCGAGCGCTTCCTGAATTTCCGCCGACAGCTCGGTCAGCCCCCACATGTCCTCCTGCTCCCACAACTCGTTGAACTTCAGTTGGAACTGGGCCGCTTCCCGCACGCGCCGGAAGAAGTACAGGCTCTGAATATCGTTGAGCACCTTGCTCACGATGCCCGACTTGCCTTCGAACTCCTGCTGCGCGTCGACGATTTCCTGGCGGATGCTGGACATCTCCGTATCGAGTTGAAAAGCCGCCTCCGCCGCCTTGAACAGCCGCTCCCGCACGTGATCCGGAAGCTTTTCGCGATATTTGTAGTTCAGCGAATGCTCGATCGTCGCCCAGAAGTTCATCGCCAGCGTGCGGATTTGAATTTCCGCCAACACCGGCATCGAGCCGATCGACGTCTGAATCGGGTATTCGACGATGATATGATAGCTGCGATAGCCGCTGTCCTTGAAATGCGTGATGTAATCTTTCTCGTATACGACCGTCATGTCCCGTCGTTTCCGAATAAGCTCCGCCACGCGTTGAATATCCTCGACGAACTGGCACATGATGCGGATGCCGGCGATGTCCTCGATGCCCGTCTCGATTTTGTCCATCGGCACCGACAACCGCTTTGCCTTTTCCAATATGCTGGAAATCCGCTTCACCCTGCCGGTCACGAATTCAATCGGCGCATACTCGTCGCGGGCTTTCAATTCGGTGCGGAGGCCCTTGAATTTGACCTTCAGTTCCTCCACCGCTTGCTGGTAGGGAAGCAAAAATTTGTTCCAATCTCTACCATCCATCCGGGAAACTCCTTTCCGCCGCATCCGAACGATCTTGATGCCGTACGATTAACGGTGGTCCGCCCCGATCGCGTCCGTCAGCCTGGACAAGCCGTCCCGGCGCAGCAGTTCGCGCAGGCCCCGAACAATCTCGCCGACGACGCCCGGCCCTTTGTAGATGAGCGAAGTGTACACTTCGACGAGGGTGGCACCCGCCCGAATTTTGTCGTAGGCGTCCCGCGCGGTGAAGATGCCGCCGGAGCCGATGATCGGCAGCCGGCCTTCCGTCATCCGGTACAGCGAGCGAACGACCTCCGTCGACCGCCGCGTCAGCGGCCGGCCGCTGAGCCCCCCCGTCTCGGAGGCGCTGGGATGCGCCAGCCCTTCCCGGCTGAGCGTCGTATTCGTGGCGATAATGCCGGACATGCCGCAGGCGCGGATCACCTCCGCCATGTAGGCGAGCTGGTCCTCGTCGTTGTCCGGCGCGATCTTGACCAGAATCGGCTTGGGCGCCTCGCCGTGCCGCTTCGCCTGCGACTGCATTTCGTCCGCGACCGCCATAAGCAGCGTCTTCAGCTCGTCTCCGTGCTGCAGCTTGCGCAGATCGGGCGTGTTCGGGGAGCTGATGTTGACCACGAAGAAATCCCCATACGGAAAAAGCCGCTTCAGGCATTCCCGGTAATCGTCCGCGGCCCGTTCGTTGGGCGTTATCTTGTTTTTGCCGATGTTGACCGCCACCGGAATCGGCCTTCGCCCGAGCCGTGCCAGACGGCGGGCCATGGCGTCCGCTCCGTCGTTGTTGAAGCCCATCCGGTTGATCAACGCCTCATCCGGCGGCAAGCGGAACAGGCGCGGCTTGTCGTTGCCCGGCTGGGCGAGCGGCGTCACCGTTCCGACTTCCAGGAAGCTGAGGCCGATGCGGGAAAAGCCGGCCACCGCCTTCGCATTTTTGTCCAGGCCGGCGGCCAGGCCGACCGGATGGGCGAAGCGCAGGCCGAACAAATCCACGGCCAGCTCCTCGTCCGCGGTTACCCCCCAAATTCCTTTGAGCAGCGCAGCCGTTCCCGGAATTTTCGCCGCCGCCCCCATGCCGTCCACCACCAGATGGTGAGCCGCCTCGGGGTCCATTTTGAAAAGCAACGGTTTGACCCACTTGTACATCCGACCGATTGACATCCTTTCCGCTGCGAGAGCACACAAAAAACCTTTCGCGTATCAGTTTAGCCTTTTCCGGCGCAAAAGAAAAGGGAACAACACCCGCTGGGAGAAATGATCGTCTGGCATTTTTTTAGGCAACCGTTTACAATAGGGGCATGGTCATCATTTCTTCATGGGTAAAGAAAGGTTGGTTCATGTGAGTTCAGCCAAAAAGAGACCCCCCGCCCTTCCGCAGACGAAGCAGAAGGAGCAGGTGAACAAGCGGGCGATCGTCTGGACCGTCGTGGCGTTCGCCGTCATCGTCATCGCCGTCGGCACCTTGCTCGTCCTCAATCTCTAGCGGACCTAGCTTAACCAATGATATTGCTTGCGAGGGTTTGTCTCGTCCTGCTGCGCCTCAAGCCGGAACCGTTCCGCCGGCGCCCGCAGCTCGCGCGGCAAACCCTCTTTGACGATGGTCACCGGCGTTCCGAGCGGTACGAGATCGTACAGCTCCTCCAAATCCTCCTTGTCCATCCGAACGCAGCCGTTGGACTCGTCCTTGCCGATGCTGTCCGGGTCGTTCGTTCCGTGTATGGCGTAGAGCGTGTCGGACAGCGTCATCCCTCTGCTGCCGAACTCGCCGTCGTCCCGGCCGTTCGGATTGCGCACCTTCTCCGTAATGACGAACTTCCCTTCCGGCGTCCGGTCGCCGCCCAGACCGACCGCGTAGTTGCGCAGCAGCACGCCGCCGCTGACGACCGCGAGCCGGTGATTTTTCTTGTCGACGATCACTTCCAGCGGCTGCCCGGCGAGCGGCGCCAGCGCGCCGGCCGGCTGCCCGCTTGCCGCTTCCGGCCCCGCCTCGTTCGGCCAGGGTACCGTCGTCGGAACGTGGCCGTCGGCCTTCGCCAGTTCCTTTCGAATCTCTTCGAACCAGGCCGTCATCTCTTGCGACCAGCCGGCCATCGTATTGTTCGGGTACGCCCCCGCCAGCTGACCCGGCGAATCCGGCCACTTGCCCGTCCGCGCATGATAGCGGTCGATCGCCGACGTCAGCGCCAGCTTCGCTTCCTGAAGCGGCTTCCACGCCGCGACCGTCTGCCGGGCGGTCGACGGGTCCTGCCCGCCCTGGCAAGGGCACCAGCCGCCGGCGAACCAGGACACCGCCGCGGCCTGCCCGCTTGCCGCGGCGGCCACCGAGGCGAGCGGCTTGCCGCTGCGCAGCCAATCCGTCCACTTCCCGTCCAGGGCGGGCGCCTGGACGAGGAGAGACGACGACGGCGCCTCCGTCGTCGTCAGCAGCCGGCCGAGCGCAGCCGGGCCGTCCGCCTCCGGGTCCGCCGCTCCTGCCACATAAGCCAGCCGGGCGCCGCCGCCCCCGGACGGCTGGGCCGTCCCCCCCGAAGCCGCCCCGCTCGGGAACGTCCCACCCGTTGTCGTCCCGCCCGGAGACGCCCCGCTCGGGAACGTTCCACCCGTTGTCGTCCCGCCCGGAGCCGCCCCGCTCGCGTTCTTCCCACCATTTGCCGTCCCATCCAGAGCCGCCCCGTTCGCACCGTTTGCCGTCCCACCCGGGGCTTCCCCATTGGGAATCGTCCCCCCCAGGCCCATCCCATTGGGGCTCGTCTTGCCCGATCCCGTCCCATCCGGAGCCGTCCCGTCCGGGGTCGTTGCCGCCGGCGACGAAATCCCAGGCCTTGCTGCAGCCTCCCCTTGCGCCGCCGACACGACCGGCGCCGCCGAAGCCGAGCGCTCCGCCGTTCCAGGCGCGCTGGCCTGCCCGCCGCGCAACAACAGCCCGAGCGCCAGCAAAAACAACACCGCAGCAGCCGCCATCCCGCGGCCGCCGAACTTTCGCCTCCGCTCCGCCCGCATTCCCTCCGCGCCGCCGTCCAACACGGGAGTCGAGCGCGATTCGAACGCTTCGTAAACCGGCCCCGCGTGTGCGAAACAATAATTCGCCTTGCCCATCTCTCCCCTGGCCGCATATTGTTTGCCCAGCAAGTACCAAGCCATCTGGTTGTTCTCGTGCTTGAGCAAGTAATCCTTCATCGGAAACGCGTCTTGTACTTCCGGCACGTTTTCATAAAACTGGCGAATCTGCTCCTCCAGTTGCTCGTCCTTGCCCATCGGAATCTCCTTTCGGGTTCCCGCTCCACTACTTGGTATATAACGTATATCGGGTCCTACGTCCAAACGATGAAGAGTCCCAGGTCTTCGACCTTTCGTCCTCGTTTGCTTCGGTCCTCCTTGGCTCCTCCCCCTCCGCATATCTCCGAATTTCCTTTTTACTCCTGTGCGCCTTCGTTCGTTCCATTTACATCTTTTCATCGAAATCCCTCTCGCTCAGGCAGCCACGCATCGTCCTCGCTTTCCGCACTTTTCATCGAAATCCCTTTCACTCAGGAATTCCGGCATCATCTTCCCTTTTTGCTCCTTTTCATCGAAATCCCTTTTACTCAGGAAAACCGGACACCATCTTCACTTTCCGCTCCTTTTCATCGTAATCCCTCTCAATCAGGAATCTTGACGGCAACTTCGTTTTCCGGCCCTTTTGATCGAAATCCCTCTCGCTCAGGAGTCTCAACAGCGCCTTTGCTATCCGCCCCTTTTTATCGAATTCCCTCTCACTCAGGAACCCGCACATTATCCCTTAATTCTCGCTTTTTTCACCGATATCCCGCTCGCTCAGGAATCCGCGCATCCTCCCCTTACCCGCTCTTTCGGCCGATATCCCTTTCGCTCAGGCTCAGCGCCTTGACGCTCTTGGGTCGGTGTGGAATTTGGGGGTTGATATGGGAACATGTGTTTGCTATAATGGAGACAAGAACAAACATTCGCATTGGGGTGGTGCCGATGTTCGGGGGACTCATCGATTTCGAGCAAGTGCGGGCGCTTTTTTGCGATGAGCAGGCTTGCATTCGC
>Ga0207789_1000146_pt1 | contig 50950 bp, 48 predicted proteins | sample HigsolmetaGSP12D_FD_184840 | JGI IMG/M metagenome (GOLD analysis project Ga0207789, IMG submission 184840) | High solid enriched microbial communities from the Joint BioEnergy Institute, USA - SP1-2-D (SPAdes) | ecosystem: Engineered > Bioreactor > SSF (Solid state fermentation) > Aerobic >...
ATTGCAGATTTCTCATTACGCGTTTTCGCTCTCTTGTACTGATCAGCCAAGGCATGGATCACTTCACGTCGTGTTTTCATGCTCAATTTCAACTCACATCCCCTCGGTAACATTTCGATGTGAGTGATCCGATGCCTCTTCGGTAACATTTTAGCTGAGTGATTGCGCACAATTGACTTTTTGAGGCCGCCGTGGTTTAATGATAAGACATGAGCCTTGAAAGCAAGGGGGTATTGTTTCGTGGGACCGACATTTAAGCCGAATGTGAGCAAACGGAAGAAAGTGCACGGCTTTCGCAAGCGGATGAGCACGAAGAACGGCCGGAAAGTGCTGCGCGCCCGCCGGCGCAAAGGACGCAAAGTTCTGTCCGCGTGATGCCAAGACCACTTGCGTGGTCTTTTTCTTTTTGTACGTGATTCAGAAAGGATAAGTTGCACCCCTATCCTTTTTGAATCACCGACGCTAAACGTTCCGCCGTCATTTTAGACGGCGAAGCCGTTTATGCTTGGATGAACAAGGATGGAGAATGCGGGAATGCAAAGAAAATTGCGGCTTCGGAAGCGGGAAGACTTCAACCGGACCTACCGTCAGGGCCGTTCGTTCGCGAACAGCCAGTTTGTCGTGTATTGGCGGAAGCGTCCGGAACCGGGTCTGTTCCGGCTGGGCGTGTCGGCCAGCAAAAAGCTGGGCGGCGCGGTCGTCCGCAACCGGATGCGGCGAAGGGTGAAGGAAATCGTGCGGCTCAACGCCGACAGGCTGCCCGAGCAGACCGACCTGATCATCATCGTGCGCAAGCCGGCGCTGGATTTGACCTATCGCGAGACGGAGCGCAGCATCCTGCATGTCTTGAAGAAAGCCGGCCTGCTCAAGGCCTCGCCTCCGGGAGGCAAGACGCCCGCCCCCGCGCCGTCCGGAGGCGCTTCCCCCGACTCCCGTTAGGGACAACCTCGTGCTTTTCTTTGCCTTTAGGAATATGGTATACTGTCGGCGAAGCCTTAAGTTTCGCAAAGCATGGAGAACATCGGGTTCGAAGCCGTCTGTATATCGGAGAGGAGTTATGACTGTTGTTCCGTAACCGGAAATGGTGGATGGTCACCGGCTTTCTCATTTCTGTCAGCTTGCTGATGTCCGGCTGTACCACCAACGTAAACCATACGACGACGACGGAAGACCTGTTGCACGGCACATGGTGGCAGCGCAACGTGGTCTACTGGTTCTCCCTGATGCTGGACAAATTCGCCGAATGGTTCGGCGGACAATACGGGCTCGCCGTTCTCGCGCTGACGATTATCGTGCGGACGCTCATTTTGCCGCTGATGATCAAGCAGTACAAGAACACCAAAGCGATGCAGGCGCTCCAGCCGGAGATGCAGAAAATCCGCCAGAAATACAAGGACGACCCGCGCAAGCAGCAGGAAGAAATGATGAAGCTGTACCAGGAACATCAGGTCAATCCGCTCGCCGGCTGTCTGCCGCTCATCGTCCAGATGCCGATTTTCATCGCGCTGTACAACTCGATCTACATGAACAGCGCCATCCGGGAACACACTTTTCTCGGGTTGAAATTGGGACTGGCCCCCAGCAGTCCGGGCGCGCAGTGGTATTACTATCTGGTGCCGGTCGTCGCGGCGATCACGACATTCGTCCAGTCGCTGATGATGTCTTCCCAGCAGCAACAGCAGATGGGCATGATGAAAGGCATCATGCTGGTTTTCCCGGTGCTGATTTTCGTAATGGCGCTGTCCTTCCCGGTGGCGCTGCCGATTTACTGGATCTACAGCAACCTGTACACCATCGTGCAAAACTACTTCCTGTATGTGCGTTCGCCGAAGCCGAAAGGCAAAGGTAAGGAGGCCCATGCCAAATGAACAAGCTCGTGGCATCAGGAAAGACGGTGGAAGACGCGGTACAGAGCGGCCTCGATCAACTGGGCGTTGATCGGAGCCGGGTGAAGGTTACGGTATTGGAACAGCCGGCCAAAGGGCTGTTCGGGTTGATCGGGGCGAAAGACGCCCGGGTCGAACTGGAGGTGCTTCCCGACGGAACGGAAGAAGCGGTCCGCTTTCTCCGCGAAGTGACGGAAGCGATGCAGCTCGCGGTGCAAGTGCAACGCGAGGACGAGGAGGACGCCGTCCGGCTCAATCTGACCGGATCGGACCTGGGGCTATTGATCGGCCGCCGCGGGCAGACGCTCGACTCGCTGCAGTACCTTGTCAATATCGTGGCCAATCGCCACTCGAACCGTCACCTCCGCATTATCCTCGATGCCGAGCGGTTCCGGGAGCGCAGGCGCCAGACGCTGGAAGCCCTGTCGGAACGAATGGCAAGCCGGGTCGTCCGAACCCGCAAGGAGATCGTGCTGGAGCCGATGAGTTCGCAAGAGAGGAAAATCATTCACGCCAGGCTGCAGAACCACCCGCACGTGAAGACGTACAGCCAGGGGAATGAGCCGCATCGATGCGTCGTCATCGCGCTCAAGTAAAAGTACGGGATTACGCAATGGCAACCGCAGGCTGCGGGTCATTGCTTTTTTTTAACACCGAATTCGGCGTTTGGTTTGCGACAAAATGATTGTGCGAGGAGGGATTCGGATGTCGGAGGATACGATCGCCGCCGTCGCGACGGCGCTCGGGGAAGGAAGCATCGCGGTCATCCGCGTCAGCGGTCCGGAAGCGATCGCCCGAACGGCGCCGCTGTTCCGTTCGAAGACGGATCTCCGCTCCGCTCCTTCGCATACGGTGCACTACGGCTGGATCGTCGACCCAAGCAAGGACGCCGTGCTGGACGAAGTGCTCGTGACGGTCATGCGGGCGCCGCGGTCCTACACGGCCGAAGATGTCGTGGAGATCAGCGCGCACGGCGGCATCGTGGCGGTGAAGTCGGTGCTCGACCTGCTGCTGCGCAGCGGCATCCGCCTGGCGGAGCCGGGCGAGTTCACGAAGCGGGCGTTTCTGAACGGCCGCATCGACCTGGCGCAGGCGGAGGCGGTCATCGACCTGATCCGCTCGAAGTCGGAGAAGGCGTACCAGGTGGCGCGGCGCCAGGCGGAGGGGGCGCTGTCCCGGCGGATCGTTCCGCTGCGCGCCCGGCTGATCGAGCTGCTTGCCCATGTGGAAGTGAACATCGATTATCCGGAGCACGACGTCGCCGAAGTGACCGCCGCCGTCATTCAGAAGACGTGCGGAGAGGCGCTGGAAGAGGTCAAGGATCTGCTTCGGAAAGCGGACGAAGGCAAAATTCTGCGCGAAGGGATCGTCACCGCCATCGTCGGGCGACCGAACGCCGGCAAGTCGTCGCTCTTGAACGCGCTGGCCGGGGAGAACCGGGCGATCGTCACCGACATTCCCGGCACGACGCGCGATATCGTCGAGGAATCGGTGTCGATCGGCGGGGTGCCGATCCGCCTGCTGGACACCGCCGGCATTCGCGAGACGGACGACGCCGTCGAGCGCATCGGGGTCGAGCGTTCGCGCGGCGCGCTGAACGAAGCGGATCTCGTGCTGCTCGTGCTGAACCGCAGCGAGCCGCTCAGTGAGGAGGATCGCGGGCTGCTGCAGGAACTGGCGGGGCGGCCGCTGATCGTCGTGCTCAACAAGTCGGATTTGCCGGCCGCGATCCGCGAGGAGGAGATCGAGCCTTATGTCGCGAAAGAGCGGATCGTTACAGTCTCGGCCAAGGAAGGAACCGGACTCGACCGGTTGGAACAGGCTGTCGCCGGACTGTTCTTCGAAGGCGGCGTGGAGGCCGGCGATCTGACGTACGTCAGCAACGTGCGGCACATCGATCTGCTGAACCGGGCGGCCCGGTCGCTGGAAGACGCGATCGCGTCTTCGCGGGAAGGCATTCCGATCGATCTGATCCAGATCGATATCGCCGCCGCCTGGGAAGCGCTCGGCGAAATTATCGGGGATGCCGCTTCGGAATCGCTGCTGGACCAGATTTTTTCCCAGTTCTGCCTGGGCAAATAATAGAGCGAAAGAATCAGCAAGGAGGGATATAGGATGGGATACCATGCCGGGAATTACGACGTGATCGTCGTCGGAGCGGGCCATGCCGGCTGCGAAGCGGCGCTTGCCGCCGCACGGATGGGCTGCGAGACGCTGCTTCTGACGATCAACCTCGATATGATCGCGTTCATGCCCTGCAACCCGTCGATCGGCGGGCCGGCCAAAGGCCACGTCGTGCGGGAGATCGACGCGCTTGGCGGAGAGATGGGGCGCAACATCGACAAGACGTTCATTCAAATGCGGATGCTGAATACCGGTAAAGGACCGGCGGTTCACGCGCTGCGGGCGCAGGCCGACAAATTTCTGTACCAGCATGCGATGAAGGAAACGATCGAAAAGCAGGAGCGGTTGACGCTGCGCCAGGGGATGGTCGAGGAGCTGATCGTGGAGGACGGCGAATGCCGCGGCGTCGTTACGAAGACGGGCGCGGAATATCGGGCCCGGGCGGTCGTGCTGACGACCGGCACCTATTTGCGCGGCAAAGTGATTATCGGCGAGCTGATGTACGAGAGCGGCCCGAACAACCAGCAGCCGTCCGTCAAGCTGTCCGAATCGCTGCGAAATCTCGGTTTCCATCTCGTTCGCTTCAAGACCGGTACGCCGCCGCGGGTGCATAAGGACACGATCGATTTCAGCAAGACGGAGATTCAGCCGGGCGACGAGAATCCGAAATATTTCTCGTACGAGACGGAGTATGCGGAGCAGGCGGCCGACCAATTGCCGTGCTGGCTCACCTACACGTCGGAGGAGACGCACCGGATCATCGGGGACAACTTGCACCGGGCGCCGATGTTCTCCGGGGCGATCGAAGGAACCGGCCCGCGCTATTGTCCTTCCATCGAGGACAAAATCGTCCGGTTCGCCGACAAGCCGAAACATCAGATTTTTCTCGAGCCGGAAGGACGGCATACGAAGGAATACTATGTGCAGGGCTTGTCGACGAGCATGCCGGAAGACATCCAGCTGCGCATTCTGCGATCGATTCCGGGTCTGGAGAACGTCGAAATGATGCGCACCGGCTACGCCATCGAGTACGACGCGATCGAGCCGACGCAACTGTGGCCGTCGCTGGAAACGAAGCGGCTGCCGGGGTTGTTCACCGCCGGGCAGATCAACGGCACTTCCGGCTATGAGGAAGCGGCCGGGCAAGGCATCATGGCCGGAATCAACGCCGCCCGCAAAGTGCAGGGGAAGGAGCCGGTCGTCATCCAGCGGTCGCAAGGCTATATCGGCGTGATGATCGACGACCTCGTCACGAAGGGAACGAACGAGCCGTACCGGCTGCTCACATCCCGCGCGGAATATCGGCTGCTGCTTCGCCATGACAACGCCGATCTGCGGCTGACGCCGCTCGGATACGAGATCGGGCTCATTTCCGAAGCGCGCTACCGGAAGTTTGTCGAGAAGAAGCGGCGCGTGGAAGACGAAATCGCCCGGCTGCAGGAAATGAAATTCCGGCCGGATGAAGAAGTGCAGGCGATGCTCGAATCGTGCGGGTCCGCCCCGCTGCAGAACGCGGTCGACGGGCTGACGCTGCTGCGCCGTCCGGAAGTGACCTACGCCCATATCGAGCGGCTGTCGCCGTCTCCGGTACCGCTGACCGACGATATGAAGGAGCAGGTCGAAATTCAGGCGAAATACGCCGGATATATCGAGAAGCAGCTGCAGCAAGTCGAACGGATGGGCAAAATGGAGAAAAAGCGCATCCCCGACGATATCGACTACGACGCCATTCACGGCTTGGCAACGGAGGCGAAGCAGAAGCTGGGGAAGATTCGGCCGCTGTCGCTCGGCCAGGCTTCCCGCATCTCCGGCGTGACGCCGGCGGACATCTCGATTCTGCTGGTTCATCTGGAGCATTACAACCGGGTGACGGCGGCGCGGGGGTAAGCGATGGATCCGGTTCGGCAATGGTTCGCGAAGGCGCTGGACGCCCGCGGCATTCGGCTGTCCGACAGGATGGCGGAGCAGTTCGAGACGTATTACCGGCTGCTCTTGGAATGGAACGAGAAAATGAACCTGACCGGCATTACCGATCGGGAGGCGGTGTACGAGAAGCATTTTTACGACTCGCTGACTGCGGCGGAAGCCGTCCCGATGGACGGCGTCGAGACGCTGGCGGACATCGGTTCCGGTGCCGGGTTTCCTGCTCTCCCGCTCAAAATCGTCTACCCGCACCTTCGGGTGACGATCGTCGACGCGCTGGCGAAGCGAATACGGTTTCTGGAACAGGTATCGGCGGCGCTGGGGTTGGACGGGGTTACGTGCCTGCACGGCCGGGCGGAGGACATCGGACGGCGGCCCGACTGCCGGGACTGGTTCGACGCGGTCGCCGCCCGCGCGGTGGCGAGGCTGGCGGCGCTGAATGAATTGTGCCTTCCTTTCGTGCGGCCAGGCGGACATTTCATTGCCATGAAAGGTTCCAACGTCGAGGAGGAATTGGAGGAAAGCCGGTTCAGCGCGCGGCAGCTCCAGGCGGAGCTGAGCGGCGTTATCCGCTTGGAACTGCCGCGGGAAGGCGCCGCCCGGCACCTGATCGTTTACCGCAAAACGGCTCCGACGCCGAAAGCTTATCCGCGCAAAGCTGGCGTGCCGATGAAGTCGCCGCTTCTTCCGTCTGCGAAACGGTAGAATGTTTCACGTGGAACATGCTGTTGAAAGGCGCAAACGATTATGTTCCACGTGGAACGTTCGATATGAAAGTTTTTTCAATGGCAGGAATCAACGCCGCAACGGCGAATACATAGTACATGAACATGATTGTGCCGCTCGGTACGCCTGTCCGGCGTAGGTATGGCGGCGCTTTTTGTCGCCGGGAAGCGGCGCTGTCGAACGAAGCGGGGTCGGAGCGAACCGGAACGGCGGATCGTTTGCGGTGCAGGGGCGCGGGAAATGCCCAAACTGCGGCGCCGGTCGGGATGGGTCTGGGGTGCATGGCGAACGCCGGATCCGGCTTCGCGGAGAAACCTCACCCGGAAGCGGAGCGGCTGGTCGAGGGTTGCGGCGTTGTCCCCAATCCAAACCTGCCCGCGGACGTCTTCATTGCCGGTTCAAGTTTCGGTCCGAAAGAACAGCGCTCGGTATTTGTCTTGTGCAACCGCACCGCAATGCATAGCTTTGCTTCCTGCGCTTGCACGTTCCGAGCCGACTTTGTCGCTCGGTGTACCTTGCGCAATCGCACCGCAATGCATAGCTTTGCTTCCTGCGCTTGCACGTTCCGAGCCGACTTTGTCGCTCGGTGTACCTTGCGCAATCGCACCGCAATGCATGGCATTGCTTCCTGCGCTTGCACGTTCCGAGCCGACTTTGTCGCTCGGTGTACCTCGTGCAATCGCACCGCAATGCATGGCATTGCTTCCTGCGCTTGCACGTTCCGAGCCGACTTTGTCGCTCGGTGATTCATCCATTCTATGAACGTGGTGATCAAGTAGCATGAAGGATCCGCTTTTCTCACGCCTTTTCGGTGTTGCCGACCGCAGCACACCGGACGAAGTCCGGCAAATCCCTGTGGCGGAAGTGGTGCCCAGCCCCTTTCAGCCGCGAAGCGTGTTCGACGACGACCGGATCGACGAGCTGTGCCAGACGATCAAGACGCACGGCGTCATTCAGCCGATCGTCGTCCGGGTGAAGGGCGGCAAATTCGAGATCATCGCCGGCGAACGCCGGTGGCGAGCCGTCGTCAAGCTCGGCATGGAGCATATTCCGGCCATCGTCCGGGAGATCAACGACTCGCAAGCGGCCTCAATGGCGCTGATCGAGAATCTGCAGCGCGAAGGCTTGACCGCGATCGAAGAAGCGCTCGCTTATCAGAAGCTGATCGATCTGCATCAGCTGACCCAGGAAAGCTTGGCGCAGCGGCTCGGCAAGAGCCAGTCGACGATCGCCAACAAGATCCGGCTGCTTCAGTTGGGCGAACCGGTCAAGAACGCGCTGCTGGAACGGAAAATAACGGAGCGCCACGCCCGGGCACTGCTTTCATTGCCGACGGAAGAAATGCAGAACAAGGTGCTGCAGGAGATTATCGACAAGGAACTGAACGTGAAGCAGACGGAGACGCGAATTGCCTTCTACTTGCAGGCCGCCAAGCCGAAAAAGCCGAACCGGGTATCCTTCACCAAAGACGTGCGGCTCGCGCTGAACACGATCCGCCAATCGGTGGACATGGTGACCGGTTCCGGCATCCCGATCAAAGCGAGCGAGCGGGACTGCGACGATCACTACGAAATTCTGATCCAGATTCCGAAGAGATGAGGCTCACGCCGCGCGGACCACGCCGGACCGCGCGGCTGGCTTGTCCAGCGGGGCGCGCCTTGCGGCGGCGCTCTGATACCGTTATATCGATTGAGGTGAACCGGTTTGTCCAAAATTATTGCGATAGCCAATCAGAAGGGCGGTGTCGGCAAGACGACGACCGCGGTCAACCTGGGCGCCTGCCTGTCGTCTCTGGGCAAGAAGGTGCTCGTTGTCGACATCGATCCGCAGGGCAATACGACGAGCGGCATCGGCATCAACAAAGCGGATGTCAACTATTGCATCTACGACGTGCTGATCAACGAAGTACATCCGAAACAGGCCGTCATCGAGACGGCGCTGCCGAACTTGCACCTCATTCCGGCGACCATTCAATTGGCCGGCGCCGAAATCGAACTGGTGCCGACCATCTCCCGCGAGATCCGGCTGAAGAAATCGCTCGCGCTGATCCGCGGCCAGTACGACTACATGCTGATCGACTGTCCTCCGTCTCTCGGCATTCTGACCATCAATTCGCTGACGGCATCCGATTCGGTATTGATTCCGATTCAGTGCGAATATTACGCTTTGGAAGGCTTGAGCCAGCTGCTCAACACGATCCGGCTGGTGCAGAAGCATTTGAACACCTCCCTGCAGATCGAAGGGGTGCTGCTCACGATGTTCGATGCCCGGACGAATCTGGGCATTCAAGTAATCGAGGAAGTGAAAAAGTACTTCCAGCAGAAAGTGTACCAGACGATCATTCCCCGCAACGTTCGGCTCAGCGAAGCTCCGTCGCACGGTCAATCGATCATCACATACGATCCGAAGTCCAAAGGCGCAGAGGTTTATCTCGAACTGGCTAAGGAAGTGATTATGTATGAGCAGCAAGCGGCTAGGTAAAGGGCTCGACGCGCTGATAACTTCCCTTTCCATCAACGAAGACGACAAAATCGTGGAGATCCCGCTGTCCCAGCTTCGCCCGAATCCGTATCAGCCCCGGAAAACGTTCGACGAAGATGCGATCAAAGAGTTGGCGGAATCGATTCGCGAGCACGGCGTCATTCAGCCGATCATCGTCCGCACGGCGCTGCGGGGATACGAGATCATCGCCGGCGAGCGCCGTTTCCGGGCGTCGCAGCTGCTGGGCAACGCCACGATTCCGGCCGTCGTCCGCACCTACACCGATCAGCAGGTGATGGAAATCGCCCTGATCGAGAACGTGCAGCGGGAAGACTTGAACGCGATCGAAGTGGCCATCGCCTACCAGTCGATTATGGAGCAATTCTCGCTAACGCAAGAAGAACTGTCGCTCAAAGTCGGAAAATCGCGTTCGCATATCGCCAACTTCCTGCGCTTGCTGTCGCTTCCGGAAGAAATCAAGGACCATGTTTCACGTGGAACATTGTCGATGGGACACGCGCGGGCGTTGGCCGGCCTCAAGGACGACGCGCGCCGCCGCGAACTGGCCAGGCAAACGCTGGCGAACGGCTGGAGCGTCCGGGAACTGGAGGACGCGATTCAGAAGCTGGAGACGAGAAACAGCCGGGAGAAGATCAAAGGGAAGCCGAAGCGGCGCGATCCTTACATCGAACAGATGGAGGCGCTGCTGCGGGAAAAATTCAAAACGACCGTCAAAATCAAGCCGAACAAGGACAAAGGGAGAATCGAGCTGGCTTATTTCGGCAAGAGCGACCTGGAGCGGCTGCTGGAAATGCTGCAGGCGCTGGCGTAGAGGTCCCGTTCTGCGGGGATTGTTTTCGCCGCCGGCGATGCCGTATAATTTCTGCACGGGTCTCATGAAAATAGAAAAGCCGAAGCTTCGGCGAATCGGTGACGGACCCTGGAAGCCGAACGGCAACTTGGCGATGGAACGGTGTGGGACAGCTTGATGGAGAATAAAACGCTGATCTATATGGATAACGCGGCGACCTCCTGGCCGAAGCCTCCGCAAGTGATCGAGGCGATGGAGCGCTGCATGCGGGAAAGCGCGAATCCGGGCAGGGGAGGCCACGAGATGTCTGTCAGAGCCAGCCGGATTCTGTTCGAAGCCCGGCGGCTGCTGGCGCAACTGTTCCGGATCGCGAATCCGAACGACATCGCTTTTACCCTGAACACTACCCATGCCCTGAACCTTGCGCTGCAAGGATGGCTGAAGCCGGGCGACCACGTGGTCGCCACCACGCTCGAGCACAATTCGATTCGGCGTCCGCTCGAAGCGCTGAAGCGCAAGCGCGGCGTCCGGGTCACCTATGTGCCTGCCAACCGGCAGGGCTTCGTGCATCCCCGCCAACTGGCGGAGGCGATCGGGCCCGATACGCGGCTGATCGCCGTCACTCACAGCTCGAACCTGCTCGGGACGGTGCTGCCGGTGGAGGAGTTCGGGAAGATCGCCCGGGCCAAAGGCGTCCGGATGCTGGTCGACGCCGCTCAGAGCGCGGGCGTGCTCGACATCGACGTGGAAGCGATGGGCATCGACCTGCTCGCCTTTCCCGGGCACAAGGGATTGCTTGGGCCGCAGGGCACCGGCGGTCTGTACATTCACCCCGGGATGGACCTGGAGCCGCTGATGCTGGGGGGGACGGGGAGCCGGTCGGAATCGCCGGAACAGCCGGACGTTCGTCCGGACCGCTACGAGGCGGGAACGCCGAACACCGTCGGTGTGGCTGGTCTTGCGGAAGGAGTCCGCTATGTGCTGGCCGAGACGACGGGCAAGATTCATGCGAGAGAGCGCCGGCTGACCCGCCAGCTGCTCGAAGGGCTGTCCGAGGTGCCCGGCGTGACCGTTCTCGGCCCGGGACCGGACGCGGAGCGGACCGCGATCGTGTCGTTTGTGATGGACGGCGTCGATCCGTCGGAACTCGCGTTCATCCTCGATCAGCAATTCGGCATCGCCGTCCGGTCCGGATTCCACTGCACGCCGCTCGGACACGAGACGGCGGGGACGACGGACACCGGAGCGGTGCGCGCCAGTCCGGGATATTTCACGCAGGAATCGGAAATCGTACAGGTAATTGACGCCGTTCGGGAGATCGGCGCCGCTTTTCGAACCATATAAATCAAAAAGCAGGCAAGGTTGGGGGAGACCGGAGAATGGACGGTTGGAGAGAAAACGCGGGATGGGTGGTCGCGGCGGTGGAAGGGCTGCTGCTTCTCGCGATGCTGGTTTGGGTTGCCGTCATTGCCGGCAAATTGAAGAAAGTCCGGGAAGCCCAGCGCAAATTGGTCGGCGACACGGGGGTCGACCGCCTCGAAGACGTAGTGGGAGACATTCACCAAAGGTTGACCCGGCTGGAGACGGTCCAGCGGGAACAGGACGGCCGCATGTCGGAACTGGGCCGGCGGCTGTCCATGATGAAAGGGCGAATCGGCGTCCACCGGTTCAAGGCGTTCGAAGATTCCGGCAGCGATCTCAGCTTCTCGATCGCCTTCGTGAACGACGAGCAGGACGGCGTCGTCATTACCGGCATCTACAGCCGGGAACAGACGTTCCTGTATGCCAAGCCGCTGGACAAGGGCCAGTCCGCCTATATGCTGACGCCGGAGGAGAAAACGGCCATCAGTCAGGCAGCGCATAAGGCATAGGCGAAGAGAGGGACGAAGGCATCGGCGTTTCGCGCACGCTGCGAATGGCCATGAGCAGGCTCTGCGCGATGACGTCGGCCATCTTGACGACGAGATTGAGCCGCGTATTTTGCAGCACGAAATATTCCATGAATCCGCCGACATTGACGATCCCGGTCATATGCATGTCCCCGACGGGCGGCAGCTCCTTGTTTACGCCGGCTCCGGGCCGAACGGGGCCTTCGCCGATCTGGATGCAGCCGACGCTGGAGACTTGTCCCAGGCAGGCGTCGACGGCAATGACATACGGGTGCCGGGAGGAACGGAACATTTTCTGCAGCGTCTCGCTCAGATTCATCGCGTGCACCGGTTCGTCCAGTGTGCCGAACAGGTCGAACAGCGGGCTCTGCTCGCGGGCGAGCGCGCTGCCGACCAAGGGGCCGAGCGAATCGCCGGTCGATCGGTCGGTGCCGACGCAGACAATGGCGATGCGCCGCTCGGCCGGAAGCGGCTCCAATTGGTTCGCGATCCGTTGCGACAACCGTTGCAGGACCGTGGGATCGTTGTAAGGAATTTTCAATGAGAACGCCGTCGCCTCTCCGGCTCCGGACTTTTTCTCCCAAGCGCCGTTCATTCGACCGCCTCGCCTCCTCCCCTGAATGTTACTAGTATATGGACGGGGTGGAGCATTTATACTTCCGGGAATGCCGGCTGAATGTCCGAACGAAGACGGGAGGGACCGCCCATGGATCTGCTGATCGCTTTTGATTCCACGCAACAGGCGCTGCGGGCGGAAATGCTGCTGGAGTATGCGGACATCGACATCGATCTTTTTCCGACGCCCAAGGAAATCACGGCCGGCTGCGCGCTGTCGATCCGGTTTCCGCAGAAGGATCTGGACGAGGTCCGGCGCATCATCGAATCGGAGCATGTGGAAATCCGCGGACTATACAAGCCTTCGGCAGAAGGCTACGTATGCATCGCACATGGAGAGGAGAGGGATCGCGAGTGAACGGAATACAATCGCTGCGGCTCGCCGAAACGGCGGGCGATCTGTGGCAGAAGCTAACCGGGCGATGGGGGGAGAAGCTGACGGACATCGATACGTGGACCTACGCGGGCGATGTCGCCATCCGCATCGTGCTCATTCTGCTGGCCAGCCGTGTCGCTCTGTGGATCCTGAACCGCATCATCGACCATTTCACGAGCGAGCGGGAGATGCACCGGCTCAAGCTGCGCTCGCGGCGGGTGCAGACGGTCGGCCGCCTGCTCAAAAATACCGCTTCCTATACGGTCAATTTTATCGTCCTCCTGCTCATTCTCGGCGAATTCCGCATCAATCTCGCTCCGCTGCTGGCCGGCGCCGGGGTGGTGGGGCTGGCCATCGGCTTTGGGGCGCAGAGCTTGGTGAAGGACGTCATTTCCGGATTTTTCATCATATTGGAGGATCAGTTCGCGGTGGGCGACGTCATCCAGATTGGCAATTACCGGGGGACGGTGGAGATGATCGGGCTTCGCACGACCCGGCTGCGCGCGTGGACCGGCGAGCTGCACATCGTTCCGAACGGCACGATCAGCGACGTGACGAACTATTCGGTCTACAACTCGCTGGCGCTGGTGGACGTCACCGTGGCTTACGAAGAGCAGCTGGAAGAAGTGTCGGAAGTAATCCGCGGCGTGCTGACGCGGTTTGAAGATTCGAACATGACCGGCGCTCCGGAACTGCTGGGCGTCCAGTCGATGGGTCCCGCCGGCCTCGTGCTGCGCATCGCCGCGGAATGCAAGCCCAATACGCAGGCGATCGTCACCCGCAACCTGAATGCCGAATTGAAGAAGGCGTTCGAAGCGAAAGGGCTGCAGCTGCCCTATCCCCGCACGGTCACCTATCACCGGGGCGAGGCGAAGGAACGGATGGGAGGATGAGCGCGTGGAGCGGAAAACGTTTCAGCTCGGCGACATCGTGCAGATGAAAAAGCCGCACCCGTGCGGCACCAACGAGATGGAAATCATCCGTATGGGAATGGATATCCGGATCAAGTGTGTCGGGTGCAAGCACAGCATTTTGCTGCCGCGGGCCAAGTTCGAGAAAAGCATGAAAAAGGTGCTCCGCCCGGCCGGAGATCCCCCGCCGGAATGATCGGCGGGTCGGCGAAGGCCCCTGGCAAATTCGGAAAAACCGATTGTTGCAAGGGGGGCGGAAATGTGTTATGATCTTTCTTGCTGTGGAGAGGTACCCAAGTGGTCCAAGGGGGTTGACTCGAAATCAACTAGGCGTCGCAAGGCGTGCGTGGGTTCGAATCCCACCCTCTCCGCCACCTTATAGCGAACGGATGAACCTCGTCTGGCGAAATGGGCCGGCGAGTTTTTTTGTCGTCAAAAAACCGATGATATTGTATAATTTTGTCGCAAGGTAGTTTTAACCAACCGTTTTTTACCAAAATACCAATCCGACAACAAGGTGGTCAGCCCGCATGAAAAAAGCGACTGGAGCGGTGCTGTTCCTGGGCCTTCTGCTGAATCTGCTGATTCCGCTGGAAGCCTCGGCGCAGGCCGCGAATTGGAAACAGACTTACAAGAAGTACATCCTCGATTACATACAGTCCGATGGCTTCAATCAGGACAGCGTCATCACCCTGATCGACCTGGACCGGGACGGCGTGCCGGAACTGATCGGCGGCGAAGATTACCGGATCATAAACCGCATCGACTTTGCCTATACGTTCAAGAAAGGCCAAAGCCTGCGGCTGACGCACCAAGGTCCCGGCATCGGGGAAGAAAGTCCGATCGGGTTCCGCATCGGCATGCACGCCTTCACCAAAGGGAATTTGAATCTTTACAAGGATAAAAAGAGCGGCAAGCTTCAATTTGTCGGTACGGACGGGGTGGGAGGCATCGCAGGCTCGGACGTCGGCGATTACGTCATTCAATTGACCGGCACCGTGCTGAAAACCTACGAGATCAGCAGGCATTATACGGAAGAAGGCGTCAAGGACGAATACACCTTCAAAGGGAACAAGGTGACGAAGTCCGCGTACGACGCCAAGCGCAAATCGTATTACGCTTCGCTTGCGAAGACGTCGGTGCAGCCGGCGGTGCTGAGCGGATCCGACATTCTGAACAGCGACAATGCCGAAGACGCAATCGACCGGCTGTTGGGCTTGGAGAACGAGCGGAAAGCGGAATTGGGGAAGAACCTGTATCCGCAAATGCCGCTGGAGGACAAAAAGGCGCTCATGCGGTTTCTCGGGAACTTTCCGGCCGAAGTGGAGCAATTTGACATCACCCATTATACGGACGACGAACTGGTCGGCCTCGTCTCGAACAACACGATGAAGTACGGAATCGGGCCGCTGGCGGACCGGGATCCGGAACCGGTAACCCGGCCGCGCACGTTCGAGGACGGATCGACCGCCGATTGGACCTATTACGGCTATCCGGAAAAAGACGTCAACGATTACATTCAATCGCTGTTCGGCGTCGTTCCGAAGCAAGCGTCTTCGGCGTATCTGGAGAACGGCACGTACTATTTTCCGGACTGGGCGGCGGGCGGCGGAAGCTTGGACGTTCCCGAGCTCGAAGGGGTCTATGCGCTGGGGAACGGCCTTTACTACCTGGAGCTGACCCGCTACGCCCCGGAGATGGACGAATGGGATTACGACAAGTGGGTTTCCTTCGGCGACTTCCAGCATACGCCGATCGAGAACTGGAGCGCGCAGACCAAGGCCGGCCTGACGCTGACCAAGGAAGGATTCTGGCACGCCATCGTTCGGAAGACGCAGGATGATAGCGGCAGCGTAAGCTGGCATCTCGTCGAGTACCGGAAAAACAAGAAAATGACCAAGGCGGAACTGGACGAGTACGTGCGGAAGCTTCAAGCATCGGGGATGTAAAAAGTCTGCGGGGCAAGGAAAGCGGCTGCGTGGACGCGTTGCGTTTTACGGTGACGGTATAGGAAGTGAATACGGGTTAATTATGACGAAAGGCCCCTTGCGGGGCCCTTCGGGCGACGTCGTCTAGGTTCAGGGCGTTGCTCAATCGTTGCTGAAGCCAGTTCAGCACTTCAGACCGGGCCGCTTGCGCGGGCCTTATGCGATTCGGGGCGTCCTGCGACTTTCGTCCTCGGCCGGCCCTTCGCTTCCTACTCCGATTGGAACGGTTCTCCTTGCGGTTGCTGCTCGTGTTGTCGGCTTGCGCCCAACTCGTCCAACGGAACCACACCTCTTTTGTCCGTCGCCGTTAGTTAAGATGCCCAACGTTCGTCATCCTATACTTCAGCGCGAACCGTGAAATTTTTTCCATTTCCGATTGTGGTTGGACGTTTCGGGGAACGGCTGGCCTTTCCGCAAATAGACCCGCTTCGGATTGTTGATGTGCATGTGGAAATCGTTCTCGCCGACTTCCATGTACTCGCCGTCGTTCGGAGCGCGGTCGCCTTCCTCGAATTCGGTCCATTCGCCCATCGTGCCATCACCTCCCGTTTCCGGCTTAGTGTGCTGCGTGCAGCGCTCCGCAATGCACGGCATTGCTTCCGAGACGACTTCGTCGCTCGGTTTACCGAGCATAATCGCGCCGCAACACTTGGTGTTGCTTTCCGCGATTGCACATTCCGAGCCGACTTCGTCGCTCGGTATAACAAGAAAATTCTTGCTGGATTCCGTCCGTTGTGATAAATTAATCTAGTATGCGGTTATTACGCATCGTCCTTGCTCCCCGGCCGGCAGACAAGCCGGTATGCGAAGCGGGGGGCCAAGCACGGCGAGGCTCGCAGGCGAAAAGCCCGGCGGCCGATGCCGGTCAAGACCATAAGGAGGTGAACGGAAGATGCGCAAATACGAGTTGATGTACATCATCCGTCCGGACGTGGAACAGGAAACCGTTCAGGCTGTCACGGAGAAATTCCAGGGCATCATTCAGCAGAACGGCGGCGAGATCGCCAAGCACGAAGTGCTCGGCAAGCGCCGGCTGGCTTACGAGATCAAGAAGCACCGCGACGGAACGTACGTGCTCGTACAATTCTCGGCGGAGCCGCCCGTGGTGGCCGAGCTCGAGCGCGTGCTGCGGATTACGGACGAAGTGATCCGCCATTTGATCGTCAAAGACGTCGTCGCGTAAACAAGACCATGACCCGAACGGCGGGAATCCGCCGACGGCCGTCAGGAACGGGGAGGAACGAGTCGTGCTCAACCGAGTCATTCTGATCGGACGCTTGACCAGAGATCCCGAGCTTCGCTACACGCCGTCGGGCGTCGCCGTAGCCCAATTCACGCTGGCCGTGGATCGCCCGTTCACCCGGGATGGAGGCGAGCGTGAAGCGGACTTCATTCCGATCGTCACCTGGCGCCAGCTGGCGGAGACATGCGCGAACTACCTTCGCAAAGGCCGCTTGACAGCGGTGGAAGGGCGCATCCAAGTGCGCAACTACGAGAACAGCGAAGGCCGGCGCGTGTACGTGACGGAAGTGATCGCCGACAACGTGCGCTTCCTCGAATCGCCCAACCGCGAAGCCGGACCTGCGCCCCGGGACGATTATTCCGGAGGCGCCGGGGGATACGGCGGCGGTGGCGGATACGGCGGAGGCGGCGGGAGCCGCGGCGCCGGATCGCGAAGCGGCGGCCACGACTTGGATCCTTTCGCCGATGACGGCAAGCCGATTGACATATCGGACGACGATTTGCCATTCTAGCAAGAAAGGAAGGACAACCGATGAGCGAACAGCAAGCTGCGCAAGGGCAGCCGCAAGCTCAGCAAGCGGCGCCCCGGGAAGAGCGCGCGCCCCGCGAGAACCGCGGCGGCGAAGGCCGCGAAGGCCGCGAGCCCCGCAAGTATCGCCGCGGACGCAACAAGCGCCGCAAAGTGTGCTATTTCACCGTCAACAAAATCGAGCATATCGATTACAAAGACACCGACCTGCTGCGCAAGTTCATCAGCGAGCGCGGCAAAATTCTGCCCCGCCGCGTGACGGGAACGAAAGCGAAATACCAGCGCATGCTGACCGTCGCGATCAAGCGCGCCCGCCAAATGGCGCTGCTGCCGTACACGACGGAATAACAGCAGGACGCTGCAACGGCGCCCCACCGGACGAAGCGCAACCGCGCTTGGACCGGTGGGGCTTTTTGTTATGCCCGGCGGGACCCGGGGCGCGCGGAACATGGTGGGCCGGCGTTTTCGCGTGTTATAATGGTAGCGGCCGAAGCGGCAACCTTTCGGCCGTCCGGTTTCGCGAAGAGGAGAGGAGAACCTTTGAATATCGCGTTTTTTCTTCTGCCCAAACAGGAAGTCGTCTGCGTCCCGGAGAACGCCACCCTTCGCCAAATTCTCGAACGCATGGAGCATCACCGCTATACCGCGGTTCCGGTCATCAGCGAGGACGGCCGGTACGTCGCCACCGTCACGGAAGGCGATCTGCTCTGGTACATGAAGCGGCATCCCGAATTGACTTTCGACCGGACCCATCGCGTTTCCCTGTCCGACATTCCGCTTCGGATGCGGAACCGTTCGGTGCGCATCGACGCAAATATGGAAGATTTGATTCAACTGGCCGCCACGCAAAATTTCGTGCCGGTCGTCGACGACATGAACACGTTTATCGGCATCGTCCGCCGCAGCGACATTATCGATTACTGCCGGAAGCTGCTGCTGTCGCAGGGTGAGAGCGGGCGGCTCGAAGGGGAAGCCTGATCCGTGAACGAAGCCGGGGCCGATGCCGGATCGCGGCGCCGCCGGCAAATGAAAAGAGACGACGAAGCCGTTTTTACTTGCAAGATTTGTGATATGATAAATAAACATAGACACGAAAAGAATGCGATACTGGCCTGACAAGGCGTTGGGAGGAACACGCATGGCGCCGGTGGAACGAGACATGGACGTGGCGACGAGAGCCCGTTTGATCGAATGGTTGAAAAGCGAAGTGGTCGATCAGGTATCCCGTTTGTTCAAGGCGATGTGGGACGGCAGCGCCGTCCGGATGACGGACAGCCTGGCCGGACTGATTGCCAGCAGCTACGTGCTGGGCCGCCGGCTCGGCATCTCCTACCGGGACCTGGACAACGCCATTGCGGGCAAGCTGGCCAAGCTGAAGCAGGAAGGACATCAACTGGAAGAGCAGTATCGGGATTTGTCCTTGCTGGAAGAACATATTCGCAAGAGGTGACCGGTTTGAATATCGGTTGGAAGCCGCTGGCGCTGAGCGCGGCGGTGCTGCTGCTGCTCGTCTGCATTCCGACGACGCTGGGCGCATTCGCGTTGTTTCTGTTGATGACCCCGATGGTCGTTCTGTTCACGATGCTGAAACCGGCCGCATTCGCCGCCTATATCGTTCCGGTCGCCGCCATCGCTTATTTGCTGTTGGGCGGATTCGGGACGATCGCGCTGATGGTCGGGCTTTTTTTCCTGGTGCCCGCCATGGTCATGGGTTGGCTGTACAAGAAGGAAAAGCCCGCCCGAACGGTGCTGCTTGCCGGTTTCGGCGTCTTGCTGGCCGAATTCCTGCTGGAGCTCGTCGTGCTCTCACAGCAGTTCCAGGTCGATTGGGCGAGCGAGCTGTCGGCCATGCTGAAGACCGGGCTGGACACGCTGCAGACCGACGTCGCGCTGCCGCCGGACTGGGCCCAGCAGACAGCCGACACGCTCGGCCGGGCGATCGTGACGATGCTGCCGACGCTGCTGCTGCTCTCGTCCTTTCTGTTCGCCGCCGTTACCCACGCGCTGTCGCGGCGTCTATTGGCGTGGGCGGGCATCGCCGCGCCTTCGCTGCCGCCGATGCGGACGTGGCTGATGCCGCGCAGCCTCGTGCTGTACTATTTCGCCGCCCTGCTGCTCAGCTATGTCCTGCCGGCTTCCGGAAGCGGCTTCTGGGGCGTCGTGGCGGCCAACCTCGTTCCGGTGCTGCGGTTCGCGTTCACGATCCAGGCGATCGCGTTCTTCTTTTTCCTGACGGATGCCAAACGCTGGCCCCGGGCGGTTCCGTTCGTCGTGTCGGTGCCGATTCTGCTTTTCCCGCCCCTGTACCTCATCGGACTGCTCGACGTCGCTTTTCCGCTGCGTCGCTATTTCGTCAAACCTTAATCGACGGGAGCGTAGCTTTACATGCCCAAGTTTCTGTTACAGCGGTGGCATGGCATGCATGCGGTCTGGGCGCTGGTGCTCATCTTTCTGCTGACGGTGACGCTTGCCTGGTACCAATGGATGCTCGGTCTCGCGGGGCTTCTGCTCGGAGGGGCGGTCGGCGTCTACAGCATGATAGCCGAGCGGGCTTTCCGCAAGGAGTTCAACGATTACGTGCTGACGCTGTCCCATCGGATCAAAAATGTCGGCAACGATGTGATCGGGCATCTGCCGTTCGGCATTATTTTGTACAATGAGGACAAGGAAGTGCAGTGGCATAACGCCTTCATCGGCACGATCGCCGGCCGGTCGTCGGTTGTCGGCACCCCGCTGGGCGAGCTGTTCCCCGTGCTGCAGCAGCCGCACAAGGAAGGCGCCCGGCTCGAGTCGGTCATCGGGGACAACGTCTACGAGCTGGTGATGCGGCCGCAGGAGCGGATGATGTACGTCATCGACGTTACCGAGCAATGGAAGCTGGCGAAGCGTTATCAGGACGAGAAGCTCGCGCTCGGCATCGTCATGATGGACAATCTCGAAGAGGTCGCCCAAGGGATGGACGAGCAGCAGCGCGCCTTGATGCTGTCGAAGGTAACCGGGCAAATCAACGAGTGGGCGAACAAATACGGCTTGTATCTGCGCCGGCTGTCGTCCGACCGCTATCTGATCATCGCCAACATGAAGGCTTTGCGCCAGCTCGAACAGTCCCGGTTCGAACTGCTCGACGACGTCCGCGAGATCACGATGGACCTGAAGCTGCCGATCACGCTCAGCATCGGGCTGGCAGCCGGCACCGACAACATCGTCGAGCTCGGCCACCTGGCGCAATCGAGCCTGGACATCGCGCTCGGCCGCGGCGGCGACCAGGCCGTCGTCAAGGTCGGGCAGCGGCAGAGCTTCTACGGCGGCAAGACGAATGCGGTCGAGAAGCGGACGCGCGTGCGCGCCCGCGTCATCGCCCACGCGCTGCGGGATCTGATCAAGGAGAGCGACCACGTCGTCATCATGGGCCACAGAATGCCCGACATGGACGCGGTCGGCGCGGCGATCGGCGTGTACAAGGCGGCGCAGCAGTTCGGTAAGGACGCGTACATCGTGCTGGAAGGCGTCAACCCCGCGATCCAGAAAATGATGGCGCTGTTGCGCGAAGAGGAGAAATGGCACCGGCGGTTCGTGACGCCGGAGCAGGCGCTGCCGCTCGTCGGCAAGCGCACGCTGGCTGTGGTCGTGGACACGCACCGCGCGTCGATGGTGGCGGAGCCGAGGCTGCTGCAGCAGACGGACCGCATCGTCATCGTCGACCATCACCGCCGCGGCGAGGATTTTATCGAAGACGCCGTGCTGATCTATATGGAGCCGTACGCTTCGTCCACCTGCGAGCTGGTGACGGAGCTGCTGCAGTACATCCACGAGCGGATCGTGTTCGATGTGAAGGAGGCGACCGCGCTGCTGGCGGGAATTACCGTCGATACGAAAAGCTTCGCGATGCGAACCGGGGCCCGCACATTCGAAGCCGCTTCGTTCCTTAGGCGGAACGGGGCCGATTCTGCGCTGATCCAGCGGATGCTGAAGGAAGACCTGGACGAGTACATTCAGAAAGCGGAAATCATCCGCAACGCCGAAGTGTACAAAAAGACGATCGCCATCGCCGTCGCCGACGACGGCAAGCCGGTGCCGCAACTGCTCATCGCCCAGGCGGCGGATACGCTGCTCAACATGACCGGCATTCAGGCGTCGTTCGTCATCGGCAGGCGGCCGGACGGCCAGATCGGCATCAGCGCCCGCTCGCTCGGGCAGATCAACGTGCAGATCGTGATGGAGCGATTGGGAGGCGGTGGCCATTTCACCAACGCCGCCTGCCAGATGCAGGGCACGCCGCAGGAAGCGGCGGACCGGCTGCGCCAGGTGCTCAAAGATCTCGAAGGGGAAGAGGGGTTGCTGGAATGAAGGTCATTTTCCTGCAGGACGTGAAAGGGCAAGGCAAAAAAGGGGAAATCAAGGACGTGTCGGAAGGCTACGCGCGCAATTTCCTGTTGCCCAGAGGGCTGGCGCAACTCGCCACCGAGGGCAACCGCAAGACGCTCGAGCAGCGGCATGTGGCCGAGGGCAAGCGGAAGGAGCGGGAGAAGGAGGAAGCGAAGGCGCTGGCCGAGCGGCTGGCGGCGCTGACGCTCACGATCCCGGCGAAGGCCGGCGAAAGCGGGCGGCTGTTCGGCGCCATTACGAGCAAGCAGATCGCCGAGGCGCTGGAGAAGCAGCAGATCGTCGTCGACAAGCGCAAAATCGAGCTGAACGAGCCGATTCGCGCGCTCGGCGTGACCCGGGTGGCGTTGAAGCTGCATCCGGAAGTGAAAGGGACGCTGAACGTTCACGTCGTGGAGGCGTAGCGCGATGGACGGAAGCGGGGAACAACTGCTGGAAGGCCGCGTTCCGCCGCAGAACCTGGAGGCGGAGCAAGCCGTCCTGGGCGCGGTGCTGCTGGAGTCGGAGGCGCTCATCACCGCGATGGAGCGGATCCGGCCGGAAGACTTCTACAGCGTCGCCCACCAGCGCATCTTCGAGGCGATGGTGGAGCTGAGCGAAGACAACGAGCCGCTGGACCTCGTCACGCTGACCGCGCGCCTGCAGAGCCGCGGCCAGCTCGAGGAAGTCGGCGGCGTCAGCTACCTTGCGCGGCTGGCGAACGCCGTGCCGACAGCGGCCAACGTCGACTACTACGCGCAGATCGTCGAGGAGAAGTCGATGCTGCGCCGGCTGATCCGCACCGCGACGCAGATCGTGTCCAGCGGCTACGCCGAGGGCGACGACGTCGGCGCGCTCTTGAACGAGGCCGAGCAGCGCATTCTCGAGCTGTCCAACCGGCGCGCCGCGCACGGTTTTGTCAGCATCCGCGACGTGCTGCTCGAAGTGTTCGAGCGCGTCGAGTTTCTGTTCAACCACAAGGGCGGCGTCACCGGCATTCCGTCGGGCTTTCCCGACCTGGACAAGATGACGTCCGGCTTCCAGCGCAGCGACCTGATTATCGTCGCCGCGCGCCCGTCCGTCGGCAAGACGGCGTTCGCGCTCAACATCGCGCAGAACGTCGCCGTCCGGGCGGGGGAGACGGTGGCGATTTTCAGCCTCGAGATGTCGGCCGCCCAGCTCGTGCAGCGAATGATCTGCGCGGAGTCGAACGTCGACGCCGGGCGAATGAGAACCGGCTACCTGGAAGGCGACGACTGGGAGAAGCTGTCGATGGCGATCGGCTCGCTGTCCGAAGCGCAAATCTACATCGACGACTCGCCGAGCATCACGGTCGCCGACATCCGGGCGAAATGCCGCCGGCTGAAGAAGGAGAAAGGGCTCGGCATGATCGTCATCGACTATCTCCAGCTCATTCAGGGGCGGGGCCGGCCGGGAGACAACCGCCAGCAGGAAGTGTCGGAAATCTCCCGGACGCTCAAGCAGATCGCCCGCGAGCTGGAAGTGCCCGTCATCGCGCTGTCCCAGCTGTCCCGGGGTGTCGAGTCGCGCCAGGACAAGCGGCCGCTCATGTCCGACCTGCGGGAGTCCGGCTCGATCGAGCAGGACGCCGACATCGTGGCGTTTCTGTACCGGGACGACTACTACAACCAGGAGTCGGAGAAAAAGAACATCATCGAGATCATCATCGCCAAGCAGCGGAACGGCCCGGTCGGCACGGTGGAGCTGGTGTTCCTGAAAAACTTCAACAAATTCGTCAGCCTCGACCGGACGCGGCCGGAAGCTTTTGCCGGCAACGCTTCGTGACAATTCCGAACGATTATGTAGACATATATTGAATTGTTCGCCTTTTTGTTGACTTCCGCCCGGCCGATTGATACACTAATCATGCCGTCTTATGGCTTTCCGCTGACCGGGGACTGTAAGGCGATTACGCGCCGGCGTCTGGAGAGGGCCGGGTGGAGGGATGGCTTTGTCTACAGTTGTCGTGGTCGGAACCCAGTGGGGAGACGAAGGCAAGGGCAAAATTACCGATTTTCTCGCGGAGCAGGCCGACGTGGTCGCCCGCTACCAGGGAGGCAACAACGCCGGCCACACCATTTTGATCCGGGGCAAAAAATACAAGCTGACCATGATCCCGTCGGGCATTTTCTACGAAAACAAAGTTTGCGTCTTCGGCAACGGCATGGTCATCAATCCCGCGGCGCTGGTGGAAGAAATCCAATACATTCTCGATAACGGCTTTCGCGTCGACAACCTGCGCATCAGCGACCGTGCGCACGTCATCATGCCTTATCATCTCGTGCTCGATGCGCTGGAAGAAGACCGCAAGGCCGACAACAAGATCGGCACGACCCGCAAAGGGATCGGCCCGTGCTACATGGACAAGGCGGCGCGCAACGGCATCCGCATCGCCGACCTGATGGACCCGGACGAATTCGCGGAGAAAACGCGCCGTCTCGTCGCCGAGAAAAACCAGATCATCACCCAAGTGTACGGAGGAGAGCCGCTGGACGCCGAGGCGATCGTTCGGGAATATCTCGGATACGCGGAGACGCTCCGCCCGTACGTCACCGACACGTCGGTCGTGCTGAACGACGCCATCGACGCCGGGAAAAAGGTGCTGTTCGAAGGCGCGCAAGGCGTCATGCTCGACATCGACCAAGGCACTTATCCGTTCGTGACCAGTTCCAACCCGTCCGCGGGCGGCGTCTGCATCGGCTCCGGCGTCGGCCCTTCGAAGATTCGGCAAGTGATCGGCGTTGCCAAAGCGTATACGACGCGCGTCGGCGACGGCCCGTTCCCGACCGAGCTGCACGGCGAACTGGGCGGCTGGATCCGCGACAAAGGGAACGAATACGGCACGGTTACCGGACGTCCGCGCCGCGTCGGCTGGTTCGACAGCGTCGTCGTCCGCCACGCCCGCCGCGTCAGCGGGATCACCGGCCTGTCGCTGAACTCGCTGGACGTGCTCACCGGGCTGGACACGGTGAAGATCTGCACCGCCTACCGGTACCGGGGGCAGCTCATCGAGCATTATCCGGCCAACCTGAAGGTGCTGAGCGAATGCGAGGCGGTGTACGAGGAGCTGCCCGGATGGAGCGAAGACATCTCCGGCGCGCAGAAGCTGGAAGATCTGCCGGCGAATGCGCGCCGCTACCTGGAGCGGGTGTCGGAGCTGACCGGCATTCCGATCGCGATTTTCTCCGTCGGCAGGGGCCGGGAGCAGACGAACCAGGTGTTGCCGATCTACCAGTAAGCGTGTAAGCCGCCTGCGAAGACCGCAGACCGGACGGAACGATCCGTCGGCTGCGGTCTTTTTTGCGCGGGACGGCGGGACGTTGCGGCCGCCCGGACACCGTCCGCTGGTGCGCGGGCGCGTGCAGGGAAAGCGGGACCGGGCCTGTGCGATTTGCGATTATAGTTGGCGGAATGGAACTGTGGCCCGGTTGTCGAACCCCCTGCGGGCAGTTTGGGAGATTTGCAGACGGCGTTCGTCCTATGAGTCGGTCGACCGAGGAATGAGAGAACGGCCGATTGCCCATACTGAAAAAGAGAAAGATTCAGAGGGGCAGGAGGTTATCCCGCGTGTGGAAATGGATCGGCTGGGCGGCGAAACTGGTTGCTTCGGCTTTGCTGCTCAGCTTTCTTTGCATTTGGACGACCGGCTACATCGTCAACAGTTATGTGGAGACCGTGCTGAAGCAGATGGGGATCACGCTGGACACGCAGCCTTTCGCGATGAGCGGGGTGTGGGGCAAGCTGTGGGGCGCGGAGCCGGCGTCGAAGGGAGCCGACGCGCCGCCTTCGCCGTCGCCCTCGGCAGGGGCGTCCGCATCCGCGGGAGCAGCGCCGCAGCCGTCCGGCGCGGCGGATGCAGGAGCCGGCCGCGGCGGGGAGGCGTCCGCGCCGGTATTCGGCGCCATCGGCGACAGCGGCGGCGACGGGGATGCCGGCGCCGGCGAAGCGGCTGCGGGCAAAGCCGGAGCGGACGGCGCCGGCCGGCCGGATGCGGGCGCCCCGAACGGCGATGCCGGCGGCGCCCAGGCGGACGGGGGCGGAGGCGCGCCGCCGTCCGGAAGTCCGGCCGCGCAGACGCTTTCCGACGCTGACCGTCAGAAGCTGTATTCCACCGTCGTCTCCAAATTGTCGTCGCAGCAGCTGCAAGAACTGACCGACTATATGAACGACGGATTGACCGAAGATGAGTTGGTCCAAATCGGGAAGATGCTGAAAGATGCGTTAAACGAACAGGAATACGACGAAATGATGGCCATCCTTCAATCGACGGAGGCTTCTCCCAGCCCTTGACGGAATATCCGGCCTTCAGGCCGCCGACGGGGAAAGCGGACAGGATCTTGATCGTTTTCGATCCAAGTAGTCTAGTTCATGGACCCAAATATCGATCCGGCCGGACATGGGTTCGTCCGCAGCCCCGAGCGCGGCTTGTCGATTTTTGCCTTTTAGCGTGAAAAGTTGATCTTTCTGTCGGGATTATGCTAGAGTTAAATAATCCGGAGGGTTTATCGGAAAGAAACTTTGAAATTCACGCAAAAGGAGAAGATCATGGCCGATTTCAGGGGAACGGATCGAATCCGGAGAATCGCATCCGCGATGCGGCAAAGCCTCCGGCTTGTTCGATCCCGGCGCTTGAAAGGAATAACCGTTGTTAACAGCGAGCATGAGAGCAAATTTCCTTCGAACTTTTCCATTTTGTCTTGGACCCATCGCCATCGCAAGCCGATCGGAATCGCCGCCGCAGCCGTCGTTGCGGCCGGAGGAATCGCTTTCGCTGCATACCGCTATGTGCAAGCCCATATGGTCACTTACTATGAGGTGCTGCTCGCCGGCGCTCCGGTTGGCGAGATTAGCAGCAAGCAGTTGGTCGACGAGCTGCTCGTCCGCAAGCAGCACGAACTGGCCGTAGCCGATACGCCCGAGCGTTACGTGCTTGACGACAATCCGATCGCCTACCGTACTGAAAGGGCTTACAAGAAGAAGCCGGACGACCAGTCGACGCTGCAGAAACTGTCCGGAATGCTCAAGACGCATCCGGTCGGCGTCAAGCTGATCGTCGGCGGCAAGACCGTCGGCATCGTCCGCGACCAAGAGACCGCCGACATGATACTGAGGCGGGTGAAAAACAAATATTTGCCGGAAACGACCGTCAAGTCGCAGTCGGAGGTTCGGGCGCTTTCCTATTCCGCAGCGGAGGCTGAGCCTGTCGGAACGTCGAAGAAGACGGTGCAATCGGTAGAATTCGTCGAACCGGTCACGACGGTTCCCGTCGATATTCAGGCCGGCCAGCTTTCCGACCCGGAGGCGCTGTACAAGAAGCTGGTAACCGGCAATCCGACGCCGATCAAATATACGGTCAAGGAAGGGGACTGCGTCGGCTGCATCGCCCAGAAAATGGGCGTCTCTCCCGAGGTCATCTACAAGAACAATCCGTGGATCGTGGACGACATCATCAAGCCGGGACAAGTCCTCGACCTGACAGCGAAGAAGCCGATGCTGAACGTGCGGTCGGTCGAAGAAGTGACGCAGCTGGAGACGATTGAGCCGAAGGTGGAGTATGTCAAGAACGATCAACTTCGGTCCGGCCAGACGAAAGTGATCAATCCCGGCAAGCCGGGCAAGCAGTGGGTCACCTACCGGCTGCTGCGGCAGAACGGGGAGATGATCGAAGAGGAGCGGGTCAGCGCCCGGATCGTGCAGCAAGCCGTCACCACCGTCATTATGAAAGGCACCAAAATCGTGCTCGGCGAAGGAACGGGCCAATTCGCCTGGCCGGTCACCGGCCACAAAATCACCAGCTACATGGGCGAACGCTGGGGCCGGATGCACGAAGGCATCGACATAGTCGGAGGCAAGAACATCATGGCCGCCGACAACGGCGTCGTCGTATTCGCCGGCTGGAAGAACGGGTACGGCAACTGCATCATCATCGACCACAAGAACGGTTTCGAAACGCTCTACGGCCATATGAGCAAGCTGATCGCGAAGAAAGGACAAGTCGTCCAGAAGGGCGACGTCATCGGCATCATGGGCGAAACCGGGCACGCTTTCGGCGTTCATCTGCATTTCGAAGTGCACAAAGACGGCGTCGTGAAAAATCCGCTGAGCTACCTTTAACGAAGCCGCCTGAGGCCGCCGGGCCTCGGGTTTTTTTGTCGCGGCGGGAGAGAACAAGCCAGGCGGAGTCGATGGCAGGCCCTGCTTTGGCGGAAACGTTGGCTTTTGTCCAACGAACAACGGGGCAGCCTGCGTTCGGAGGTTTGTCCGTTGGAAATCGTCCAGCGAATTCGGGTTTTTGGATCGTCAAGCCGGGAAACGAGACATTTCTACCGTACAAAATCCAATTGATTGGCCCCGCTCGGCTTTTTCCGAAGCATTTTGCTGGACGAAATCCAGTGAAAACGGGGGAAAGAGAGGCTGGTCTCATGCAAAATAGGTGCGTAAAATGAAATGGATTCTAATCGCTTGGCTGGTCGTCAATATTTACGGCTTACTGCTGATGCGGCACGACAAGCGCCGGTCGGCGCGGGGCGGCTGGAGAGTGCCGGAGTCCAGATTGTTCATGACGGCTTTCTTCGGCGGAGCGGCCGGAGTTTTGGCCGGGATGCGCTTGTTCCGCCATAAAACCAAGCACCGGTCGTTCCAGATCGGCATCCCGCTTCTGTTGGCGTGGAATGCGGCAGCGATAATCGCGCTTGTTCGCGTGATATCGTAGAAAAACCGCCTCGGTTGCAACCGGGCGGGTCCTTCTTTTGCGCATCGTATGGTATAATTTAGAAGATCGCATAACGGTGGGAAAAACTGCGGCGCAACTCCTTCGGAAAGGAGGGGTGCCCGTGGAACGCAACGAGCTTTACGATACGCTAAGATGGATTTCCATGTTGTTGACGCTTGTTTTCAGCGTCAGGAGAATCTTTCGATGGCTCCGTCGTAAGTTTCGGAACGGAAAAACCCACCGTCCATAGGTTGAAGGCCTAACGGTGGGCTTTTCGCAGAAAAGCGCGCCGTGGGTACCCACGATGCGATCGGGCGATGTCATGTTCCCGCATGGCATCGCTCCTTTAATTTACCCTAATTATAACAATCCTATTCATCTTTTTAAAGATGATTTTCGTTTTATTTTCTTTTTTGAGATACGCCTCTCATCGGGTTCCGGTCATTGGCCTCATCCGTCCATCCCCCGCCTCGCCCGCCTTCCCTCCCTCCACGTTCCATTGGGCTGCCTGTCCGCGTTTATGGTAAGATAGAGGCAAGAAGAAGCTTCCGAACGATGCAGGAGGCGAAGACAATGCCGGGCAAAATTCTCGTGGTCGACGATGAAAGACCGATTGCCGATATTTTGAAGTTCAATCTGGAGAAGGAAGGGTACGAGGTCGTCTGCGCCTTTGACGGAGAGGAGGCGGTCCGCCTCGCGTTCGAGGAGAATCCGGACCTGATTCTGCTCGACCTGATGCTGCCGGAGAAGGACGGCATGGACGTGTGCCGCGAAGTGCGCAGCCGCCTGTCGACGCCGATCATCATGCTGACGGCCAAGGACACCGAGATCGACAAGGTGCTCGGCCTTGAGCTGGGCGCGGACGATTACGTGACGAAGCCGTTCGGCACGCGCGAGCTGCTGGCCCGGGTGAAGGCGCACCTGCGGCGCCAGCGGAAGCTGGACGAGGCCCGCGCGGGCGGAGAAGCGGCGAAGGAGACGGAGCGGCAAGGGCTGCAGCTGTACAACCTGTTCATCGACACCGACATGTACGTCGTCTACAAGAACGGGCAGCCGCTCGACCTGACGCATCGGGAGTTTGAGCTGGTGCACTATTTGGCCCGCAACAGCGGCAAAGTAATGACGCGCGAGCATCTGCTGCAGGCGGTGTGGGGCTTCGAATACTTCGGCGACGTGCGCACCGTCGACGTGACGATCCGCCGGCTGCGGGAGAAAATCGAGGATGACCCGAGCCATCCGGAGATCATCCTGACGCGGCGCGGGCTCGGCTACATGATCCGCAATCCGAAGACGACAGGCGGGTTCGGAGGATGAACCTCGCCCGCCTGTTCCGCTCCATCCAGGTCAAGCTGATCCTCATGGTGCTGCTGCTCATCTTGATCGCGGTTCAGCTGATCGGGGTGTATTTTATCAGCACGATGAAACGCTCGCTCATCGATTCTTTTACGAGCAACATCAACTCGCAGGCGGAGCTTCTGACCGTATTCGCCGCTTCCGCCCTGACGAAGAACGAGAGCGGCGCCGACTCGCGGGAATCGATCAACAGCGAGCTGGGGCGGCTGGTCGGCAGCCTGTTCAGCATCAACGGCGCGGAGATCCAGATTCTCGACGCCAGCGGGCAGGTGCTGACGACTTCCGAGCAGGCGCATCAGTCGTACGTCGGGCGCAAAAACACGTCCCTGCTGGTCAGCCGGGCGCTGCTGGGCTACCGGGACAACACCGAGGAGATCATCGACGAGGACAACATCCGCAAAAAAGTGATCGCCAAGCCGATTACGAGCGGCGGCAAAATCGTCGGAGCGGTCTACATCGTCGCTTCGATGAAGGAGCTGTACATGACGGTCGAGCGGATCAACCGGATTTTCGTCTCCGGCACGCTGCTCGCGCTCGGCCTGACCGCTCTGCTCGGCATCGTGCTGGCCGGCACGATCACCGCTCCGATCAAAGCGCTGACGCGGCAGGCGGCGGCCGTCGCGGAAGGGCGGTTCGACGAGCGGGTGCCGGTGTTCGGCGACGACGAGATCGGCCAGCTCAGCGTCGCGTTCAACGAGATGACCGAACGGCTGAGCGAAGCGCTGTCGATCAACGAGGAAGAGAAGGAGAAAGTGGCCTCGATTCTGGCCAACATGAGCGACGGCGTGCTGGCGACGGACGAGCACGGGCGGGTGATCGTGGCGAACCGGCGGGCCCAGGCCATGCTCGGCGAGAAGGAGCTGGAGGGCCGCTCCCTGCATGCTTGCCTCGGCATCGGCGAGGAGCCGGTCCAGGAAGCGCTGGCCGGCCGCGAGTCGGTGCTGGCGCTGCACCGGGAAGAGGAGGAGCTGGTGTTCCGCGTCACGCTGACGCCGATCAGCCGCCGGGACAAAGGGGTGGCCGGCGTCATCGCGGTGCTGCACGACGTGACGGAGCTGGAGAAGCTGGAGCAGTCCCGGCGCGAGTTCGTCGCCAACGTGTCGCACGAGCTGCGGACACCATTGACGACGATCAAGAGCTACGCCGAGGCGCTGGACGACGGCGCCCTGGAGGATCCGCCGCTGGCGGGGCGGTTCGTCGGGGTTATCCGCAGCGAGACGGAACGGATGATCCGGCTCGTCAACGACCTCTTGCACCTGTCGCGGTTCGACTCCAAGCAAGTCCAGCTTCGCCGCCGGCCGACGGACGTCGCCGAGATGCTGGAGGAGGTTGTCGACCGCTTCTCGTTCCAGCTTCGGCAGAAGGCGATCACCGCCAAAGTGCGGGTCGAGCCGGGCCTGGACGAGTGCTGGCTGGACCGCGACGGCATCGACCAGGTGCTCGACAACCTGGTGTCGAACGCCATCAAGTACACGCTGGAGGGCGGTTCGATCGCGATTGACGCCCGGCAGACGGGAGACGGCCGGCTCGAGGTGGCGATCTCGGATACCGGCATCGGCATTCCGAAGAAGGATCTGAACCGCATTTTCGAACGCTTCTATAGGGTGGACAAAGCCCGCTCCCGCGGCATGGGCGGCACCGGGCTCGGACTGTCGATTGCCCGGGAAATTGTCCGGGCCCACGGGGGAACCATCGCGCTCGATTCCGAGGTCGGCGTCGGCACGACCGTAACCGTCAGCCTTCCGCTCGTCCGGGAAGGGAGTGAACCGTCGTGATCGAGAAGGCGAAGACGCTGCTGCTTGTGCTGCTGGTGGCGATGAGCCTGGTGCAGACCTATTTTCTCGCCTACAGCATGCCCGGCATGGAAGCCCAGGTCAAGACGCGGCAGGATTACGTGAAGACCGAGCCGCTCGGACCGGAAGAGAAAGTCGAAAATCTGCTGTTTCCCGAAGAGATGGTGCTCCACCTGGGCAATGACCGGCATACCGTTCTGTATCCGAACGACACGTTTTACGATAGCATTTTGCAAAGGCTTCAGGGCCGCGAATTCAAAGGGTTTCAGAGCGACTCCGTCAATACGGTGGACTGGGACCTGGTCCGGCGGGAGGACATCGGCGTCGAGATCCGGTTCGGGAGGGCCATTCCGTTCGAGCTGCTTCAGCGGGTGTTCAAAATCGACTCTGATTTCCTGTTCTCCCGGGACTCCGTCACCCGCATCTGGATCTTCACGCGTCCCAACGGGGAAGAGGTGCGGACGTTCTTCTTCAGCGCCGACGGCGTGAGCGTCTACGAGTCGCTGCGGGCCGACCTGACCGTGCAGGACGTGGAGACGTATACAGGCTTCGGCACGTACCGCGTGCCGTTCTCTTCGGCCGACGGGCAGCTGTACGTGCCGGACAAGCCGCTGTCGTTCGTGGCGCTGCAAGCCGGTTTCAGCCGGTATACGCCCGACCAGATGCAGCAGAACCTGTTTTTCGATCCGGGGGTCACCCGCACGATTCAGGACCGGCAGGACGGGACGCAGATGTATACGGACGGCAAAAGAGGGCTGAAAGTCGAGCAGGACGGCGGCTGGCTCGTCTACACCGATCCCGTGCCCGCAAGCGGCGCCGGCGACAGTCTGCCCGACAACGTGATGACCGCGGTGCAGTTCGTCAACCAGCACGGCGGCTGGAACGGCACGCACCGGCTGGTCAAGACGGCCGATCCGGACAGCGCGGGCGTCATCCGCTTCCAGCAGTTTTACAACCGGCTGCCGATCGTCTCTACTGGCACGTTCCGCTTCGGCTACATGCAGCTCACGCTGCGGCAAGGCACCGTCTCCTCGTACGAGCGGTCGCTGCTGGTGCCCGGAGAGCCGAAGGGCCAGCGGACGCTGCGGACGCTGCCGTACGGGGACGCGCTGCTCAAGTCGATCCGGCAGGCGGCCGGCGGGGAAGCGGTCGAGGCGCTGTTTCCGGCGTACGTGCCGACGCTCGGCAAGGACACGCTGAAATTCACGCCGGCGTGGGCCGTTCGGCTGGGCAACGGGGACGTCATAACGGTGGCGAACGGTTGATCAAGAAGCGAAGCGCGGAAGAACGGGAGGTGGACCGATGGACTGGAGACGGGCGAAAAACGTCCTGCTGCTCGCTTTTCTCGTGCTGAACGCCGTGCTCGGCTACCAGCTGTGGCAGGAGTGGCAGGAGCGGCTGGACATGGCGGTCGACTGGACGTCGCTGCCGCCCGAAACGCTGCGGGCGATCCAGGAGAAGGGCATCCGGATCGAAGCTTCTTTCCCGACCGAAACGCCGGTGATGCGGGAGATCACCTATTCGCTCGTCAATCCGCCGTCCGCCGCGGGCGGCGCGGAGATCCGGATTCCGCTGGAGACGCCCCGGGAGTCCCGCATCGTCATCAACGAGAAGGAGCTGCGGGACGCGCTCGGCGGCGTCATCCCCGAGCTCGACCGTTACGCGCTCGATCCGCTCGGCAGCACCGACGGCGTGTTCGTGCTGAACCGGATGGAGGACGGGTGGCCGATGTTCGACGTCCGCCTGAAGCTGTATTCCAAAGATCAGAAGATCGTCGCGTACAGCCAGGACCGGATCAAGTCGCTGTCCACCGACGGCTCGGCCGGCCAGAAAGTGCTGCCGGCGGCCCGGGCGGTCGCCCACCTGATCGAGAACGACTTGCCGAAAGGCGCGGTCGTCAAGGAGATCCGGCTCGGCTATCACGGGCAATTTTTCGATTCGGAAACGCAAGTTTCGGCGCCTTCGTGGAGGGTTTTGCTGGAGGATGGCGAAGTCATCTATGTGAATGCCATCAGCGGCGAGCGGATGTAGCGCCGGGCGCCGCGCAAGACAGCAAAGAGAAAGGGCTTGACGAATGGGACTTTCGTTTACGATTCTGGCGAGCGGTTCGACCGGCAATGCGACGGTCGTGTCCACGGACGCCGCCACCGTGCTGGTCGACGCCGGCCTTAGCGGCAAGAAACTGGAGGAACTCATGAAGGAGCGGGACATCGCGGCGGCGGACCTGGACGCGGTGTTCGTGACGCACGAGCATTCGGACCACATCCGGGGCCTCGGCGCGCTGGCGCGCAAGTACGCGCTGCCGGTATATGCGAGCGAGGGCACGTGGGCGGCGATGCGGCGGAGCGTCGGCGACATTCCCGACGCGCAGCGGCGGATTCTGCCGGCCGGCGGGACGACGGAGATCGGCGACCTGCGGGTGGAGTCGTACGCGATCTCGCACGACGCCGCGGAGCCGGTCGGCTTCAGCTTTCTCGCGGACGGCGCGAAGCTGAGCCTGGCCACCGACCTCGGCTACGTCAGCGACAAGGTGGCCCGGCAGCTGCGGGATTCCGACGTGCTCGTGCTCGAGGCCAACCATGACGTCAACATGCTGCGGATGGGGCGGTATCCGTGGAACATCAAGCGGCGCATCCTCGGCGATACCGGCCATCTGTCGAACGACGCCGCGGGCGAGGCGCTGTGCCGGCTGCTGGTCGGCGACATCCGGCGGGTGTATTTGGCCCATCTGAGCCAAGAGCACAATCTGATGGATTTGGCCAAACTGACGGTGAATACAATACTGGAAGACAACGGGTTTACTTACCGGCCGGGCGAATTCGCCGTCTGCGAGACGTACCCCGACCGGCCGACGCCGTGGGATCGCGTGAAAGAGGCGGCGCCGGTCGCCGCGCCCGCGGACCGCGCCGCGGAGAAGTAGCCGGCGGGACTTGCCGCTGGCGGGGGCCGGCCGACGCGCGGCGCCGCCGGTCCGCCGAACGTGGGCGCCAGAACCGCGCGCCGGTCGCTCAGATCGGCAGGTAGCGTTCCACTTCGGCTTCCATCTCGGCGGCTTTCGCCCGGATCTCCTCTTCCGTCAGCAGCCCCTTGTCCACCAACAATTCGATGAGGGTGGTGACGGCCAGAAGCTGCCGGTAGTGCTCCTCTTTCAGGTCGGCCAGCCGGGCGGCCAAATCGACATAAGGCCATCCGTAGGAGCTCGTGCTCATGAAACATTCTTCCTTTCCGCTCAAATGGCTTTTTTCCAGTCGACACCTGTCGAAAACCACATCCGGAGCGCTTGCTTCCTCTCTGCGATTCTATTACTATTTTAGTCAAATCGGCTAGAAACATTCCTGTTGACCCTGAATAGATTCGAACGCCCGAAGCGGGGAAGGGGACCGGGAAGGGCCCCTGTCATAAGGATGGTGCGGTACATGAGCTTGTTCGACGACGATTTCTATTCCACCCGCGTCAAGAGGAGAGTTCGCCGGCAGGGTCAAACCGGCTTCGGGATACGGCTTTTGGCGCGGTCTCGCGGCGGGTTCCTGCAGAGCTCGACGCTCAAGGTCGCGCTGGCCTCCTCGCTGGCAAGCTCGCTTCTGGTCGCGATCGTGTTCACCTGGTTCATCCGTGCGGACGAACCTCGCCCGGCCGCCGTTCCGGCGCTGGCGGGCGGCCAGCCGGTCGTCGATACCGCGGAGCGCATCGTGTCGGCGGCGGCGAAAGTGCGCCCCGCGGTGGTCAGCGTGATCAACCGGACCGCGCCGGCCGGGGGGGCGGATGCGGAAGAGCCCGATGCAAGCGGCGACGCGGGCGATGACGAGTCGGCCTGGCTGGAGAACGCCAGCCTGGGTTCGGGGGTCATTTTCGACAAAAAGGGCGGCAAAGCCTGGATCGTGACGAACGCGCACGTCATTCAGGACGCCGCTCAGGTCGAGGTCGTGCTGGTCAACGGGGACAAGAAGGAAGCGAAGATCGTCGGCAAGGATACGATCAGCGACCTGGCGGTGCTGCAGGTGGACGCGGACGGCATCGACACGGTGGCGAAGCTCGGCGATTCCGACAAGCTGCAGGTCGGGCAGACGGTCATTGCGATCGGCAACCCGCTCGGCTTCGGGGATACGCTGACGGCCGGCATCGTCTCGTCCACGCACCGGGTTATCCCGGTGTCGCTTAACCAGGACGGCGTCTACGACTGGGAGCAGGAGGTCATCCAGACCGACGCGGCGATCAACCAGGGCAACAGCGGCGGCGCGTTGGTCGACCTGAACGGCGAAGTGGTCGGCATCAACAGCATGAAAGTGGCGGACATGGGCGTTGAAGGGCTCGGTTTCGCCCTGCCGATGCACGAAGCGAAGCCGATCATCGAGGCGCTGCTGAAATACGGCAAAGTGGCGCGCCCGTATATCGGCGTCTACACGATGGATTTGTCTCTCTACCTGGACGGCCGTGCCCAGCCCGGGACCCAAGACGGCGCGAAAGGCCGGGACGGCGCAGGCGAAGCCCCGAAGGGGAAGGGCGGCTCGGCGGATGCGGACGGCGGCGGAGCACCGCTCGTCGTTCCCAAAGGCGTCAAGAAGGGCGTCATCGTGCTCGAGGCGGTCGGTCCGGCCAAAGAAGCCGGCCTGCAGTTCAACGATCTGATCGTGAAGCTGGACGACACGCCGATCGGCAGCACGCTGGAATTGCGCAAATACCTGTACGACCACAAAAAGATCGGGGATACGCTGAAAGTATCGTTTTACCGGGACGGGCACCCGCAAACGGTTAGCCTGAAATTGGTCGAGAAAGAGGACGACAACGGTTGAAAGAGAGTAAGGAAGGTCGAATGTTCTTCGCAACTTTCTTCGCATGCCCGGAACATGTCGAACGCGCGATCGAAAAATTCGTCGACGAATACGAGGAAGCGCCCGATCTGGCCCGCTTGTCCGCCGAAGCGCCGGCGGACGGAGCGGCGGCCGAGCGGTGCGGCTGGTGCGATCGTCCGGCGGAATATCGGGTGGCGTCCGGCCGGCAAGAGATTCCGGAAGCTTAAAAAAGGCTGAAAAAAGCGTTGACAGGATTTCCATGCGGTGGTAAAGTGTCAAATATATTTCACGAGTATCTTTCACGAGAGGAGGATTGCGTCCCCATGATGAACACGGATCAACTGTCGATCGGCAACCCGCATCGGGTTGACCCGCTTTGCGGACGTAATCCTCTCGCACTCGGCTAGCGGCACGGCTGCGGCATCCGAGGCGCATGATTACGCTCCCGTAATCGTGCGCCTTTTGTGTTTCCCGAAGGCGGCCGGCGAAGTCCGACCGGGGAGAGAAGCGGCGCATCGTTTGCGGGCATCCGGCAGGCGGTGCGCCTTTCGTCGTTTGGACGGGATTGGGCCGGGACCGGGGGCGGAACTGCGCAGGGCCGGGCTTGGGGCAGCGGCGATAGCCGGCCGGCGCATGCATGGATGCTGGCGAATACGTTTTTCGGAAAAGGATGGGACGGACTGATGTTGATCGTATTGAAAAAACTAGGCTGGTATTTCCGCGCCGAGTGGAAGCGTTATACGATAGCGGTCGTGTTGTTGGCCGCGGCGGGCATCGTCGATATTATTCCGCCCCGGCTGATCGGGGTCACCATCGACGGCCTCCAGCAGGGGACGCTGACGGCCGCCCGGTTCGGACAGCTGGCCGGTCTGTGGATCGGCGTGACGGCGCTCAGCTATGCGATGACCTACGTCTGGCACTACCAGCTCTTCGGCGGTTCCTTCACGCTGGAGAAAACGCTGCGCTCGCAGCTGATGCGCCATTTTCTGCGGATGACCCCGACTTTCTACGAGCGCAACCGAACCGGGGACTTGATGGCGCGCTCGACCAACGACCTGTGGGCGGTGTCCCAGACGGCGGGTTTCGGCATTCTGACGCTGATCGATTCGACGGCGTTCATGGCGACGCTGCTGGCGGTGATGGCCGGTACGATCAGCCTGAAGCTGACGCTCGCTTCGCTCCTGCCGCTGCCGGTCATGGCGCTGGCGATGAAGCATTTCGGGACGAAGATCCACCACCGGTTCATGAAAGCGCAGGACGCGTTCGGCGAGCTGAACGACCAGGTGCTCGAGACGGTGTCGGGGGTGCGGGTCATCCGGGCGTTCGTGCAGGAGAAGGCCAGCATGGCCCGTTTCCACGAGAAGACCGGCGAGGTGCTCAGCCGCAATCTGGAAGTGGCGCGGATCGACGCGCTGTTCGAGCCGACGGTGAAAATTCTCGTCGGTCTCAGCTACCTGATCGGGATCTGCTACGGCGGCTACCTCGTGTTCCGCGGGGAGATCACGTTAGGCGAGTTGGTGTCGTTCAACGTGTTCCTCGGCATGCTGATCTGGCCGATGTTCGCCATCGGCGAGCTGATCAACGTGATGCAGCGCGGCAACGCCTCGCTCGACCGCGTCAGCGAGACGCTCGCCTATCCGGCGGACGTGCCGGACGCGAGCGAGCCGGTGCCGGTGCAGGCGCCGGAGACGATCGAGTTCCGCAACGTGACGTTCCGCTATCCGTCTTCGGCGGTAGATAACCTGCGCGGCATCACGCTGCGCATCGGCCGCGGCCAGACGCTCGGCATCGTCGGGCGGACCGGCAGCGGCAAGACGACGCTTCTGAAACAGCTGCTTCGCGAATACCCTTCGGGAAGCGGGACGATCGCCATCTCCGGCGTGCCGATCGAATCGATCGGCAAGGAGCGGCTGCTCGGCTGGATCGGGTATGTGCCGCAGCAGCCGATTCTGTTCTCGCGGACGATTCGGGAGAACATCCTGTTCGGCCGGGAGGACGCGAGCGAGGCGGATCTGGAGCGGGCGCTGCAGCGCGCTTCGTTCGCGAAGGACATCCGGTATTTGCCGGACGGTCTCGACACGCTCGTCGGGGAGAAAGGGGTGGCGCTCTCGGGCGGGCAGAAGCAGCGGGTCAGCATCGCCCGGGCGCTGATCGCCGATCCGGAAATTCTGATGCTGGACGACGCGCTGTCGGCGGTGGACGGCCGGACGGAAGCCGAGATCATCGAAGGCATCCGCACGGAGCGCGCCGGCAAAACGACGCTGATCGCCACGCACCGGCTGTCGGCGGTCCGGCATGCGGACTGGATCGTCGTGCTGGACGAAGGGCGGATCGTCGAAGAAGGCACGCACGAGCAGCTGCTGAAGCGGGGCGGCTGGTACAAGGAGCAGTACGACCGCCAGCAGCTCGAGGAATTGCTGGAATCTTGAGTTCACGCCGGCGGACGGCCGGTTCGAATCGGGATTGGGCACTGTGACGGAAAAAAGAGGCTGCTTATTTCGTCGCGGGCCCGTGGAGAAGGGGACGCGTTTCATGGGTCAGACGGGAAAACGGTTGTTCCGCTATGCGCTTTTGTATAAGAAAATGATTCTGATCGCCTTGCTGCTGCTGGCTTGCGCCGTCTGCGCGGAGCTGGCGGGGCCGCTGATCGCCAAAAGAATGATCGACCAGAACATTCTCGGCATCGAGCAGGCGTGGTACGAGACGGCCGCCGGAGAGAAGTACGCCGTCGAATACAACGGCAAATGGTATAAACGGGAGGACCATTTCCGGGCGGGCGAGCCGAAGGGAGAAGCGGGCCGCGTGCTGCAGGCCGGAGCCGCTTATTACTGGCTCCCGGGCGGGCCGCAGGTCGCGGACGGGGAAAGATCGTACGCGAACGGGCGGCTGACGGTGGCCGGCGATGCTCAAGCGGCGTCGTACCCGGCCGTGCCGCTGACGAAGCAGGAGCTGTACGCGTTCTACCGGCCGGAATTTCCGGCGCTGCTGCGGATGGCGGCGTTTTACTTCGGGCTGCTCGTGCTGGGCGCGGTGTTCACGTACGGTCAGCGGCTGATGCTGCAGACGTCGGCCAACCGGATCGTGCAGCGGATGCGGGAGGACATCTTCGCCCACACGCAGCGGCTGCCCGTCAGCTATTACGACAACTTGCCGGCCGGCAAAGTCGTCTCCCGGATTACGAACGATACGGAGGCGGTGCGGGAGCTGTTCGTGGCGGTGCTCGCCAACTTTTTCTCCGGCATCGTCTATATGGCGGCCATTCTGGGCGCGCTGTTCCTGCTGAACACGACGCTGGCGCTGTTCGCGCTGCCGCTCGTGCCGATTCTGGCGGTCTGGATCGTCGTCTACCGCCGCTTCGCGGCGCGGTACAACACCGTCATCCGCACGAAGCTGAGCGAGATCAACGCGATGATCAACGAAGCGATCCAGGGGATGCCGATCATCCAGGCGTTCCGCCGGGAGAAGCAGACGGTGAAGGAGTTCGAGGAGCTGAACCGGCAATTTTACACGTATCAGAACAAAATGCTCAACCTGAACTCCATCACCTCGCACAACCTGGTCAACGTCGTCCGGAACGTGCTGTTTCTCGCCGTCATCTGGCTGTTCTGGGGCGGAAGCTTCGGCGGGGCCGTAACGGTCGGGGCGCTGTACGCGTTCGTCGACTACATGAATCGGATGTTCCAGCCGATCGTCGGCATCGTCAATCAGCTGTCCAACCTGGAGACGGCGAGGGTGTCGGCGGGCAGGGTGTTCGAGCTGCTGGACGAGGCGGGCACGCCGGTGGCCGACGGCTCGATTCCGCGCTACCGCGGCGAGGTCGCGTTCGAGGGCGTTACGTTCGCGTACAAGGCGGACGAATGGGTGCTGCGGGACATCAGTTTCCGCGCGCGCCCGGGCGAGACGGTGGCGCTCGTCGGCCATACCGGCTCGGGCAAAAGCTCCATCCTGAACCTGCTGTTCCGCTTCTACGACGCGCAGCAGGGGCGGATCACCATCGACGGCCGGGACATCCGCGACATTCCGAAGCAGCAGCTTCGCGAGCATATGGGCATCGTGCTGCAGGACCCGTTCCTGTTCACCGGCACGATCGCCTCCAACGTCAGCCTGGGCAATCCGGCGATCGGCCGGGAGCGGGTCGAGCGGGCGCTGCGCGACGTCGGCGCTTATGACATGTTCATGAGCCTGCCGGGCGGCATCGACGAGCCGGTGATCGAGAAGGGCAGCACGCTGTCCGCTGGGCAGCGGCAGCTGATCTCGTTCGCGCGGGCGCTGGCCTACGACCCGGCGATCCTCATTCTCGACGAGGCGACGTCCAGCATCGACACCGAGACGGAAGCGGTCATCCAGCGCGCGCTCGACGTGCTGAAGCAGGGACGCACGACGTTCATCATCGCGCACCGGCTGTCGACGATCCGCCAGGCGGACCAGATTCTCGTGCTCGATCACGGGCGGATCGTCGAGCGCGGCAACCACGACGAGCTGATGGCGCTGCAGGGAAAATATTACGGCATGTACCGGATGCAGATGGGCTCGGCCGCCGTCGGCGCGTAAGCGGGCGGGGGGAGCGCGGCGGCGCCTGCCGCAAGGCGCGCCCCGCCGGGTCGGGCGCGCAGCAGCGCCCCCGGCCTGCCGCAAGGCGGCGCCGAACCGGCACACGGTTGTCGCGTCATCCCCCTGCGAACGGCCGCCGGGTGCAAAACTGCACTTAATTTTAGAAAAAATGAGCGATTTGACGAGTTCAGGTGCAAAACTGCACCTGTTTTTTGTTTTTTCGGGGGAAACAGGCATACATCAAGGGGAATAAGTGTAATTTGGCACCTGCTTCTCAAAAAACGCCGAAATGGACGCTTCCCAAGTGCATTTTTGCACCTGGGGCAGCGAGGAGAGCAGCGTGGTAGACGGGGCGAACGTGCGGCGCAGCGTTTTGGGCCCGTGTCCGCGGGCTCCTGCCATGCGCGCAGCCGTGCGGCTTCAGCCCGGCCGTCGTCAAGTGCATGCGCGAGGCGCCCGCCCCGGAGCGGCCGCCTTACAACTGGACGCCCGTGGAACGCAGCGGCCCGTAATGGAGAATCCGGGTGATCATGCCGGCCAGTTCGCGGGGGGACTGCCGCCTTCCGGTTTCAAACCAGTGCATCAAAATCCCGATGTGCGCGGAAGAGACGTAAGCGATCAGAAATTCCTGGGGCACGAGCATTTTCTCCTCAATCGGCTGCAAGCTCACCAGTTGCGCGAACAGATGCTGCTTCATCATCTGGCGAATCTGCATGGGATAGGACAGATCGCCTTTCGGCCCCAGCATCACCTCGAAAAACTCCCCGTTCTCGTTGAAATATTCCAAGATCCGCTCCAGAACCGGATAAGGCTCATCCCGGGCGACGCTTTCGGTCAGCTCGGACAAGCTGATCCGCGTCACTTTTTCCTTCAGCCCGTCCAGCATTTCCCGTTTGGTCTGTTCCAGCAGATCGTAAACGTCCCGGTAATGCAAATAAAACGTGCCGCGATTCACGCCGGCCCGCTCGGTCAGATCGCTGACGGACAGCCCTTCCAAGCCTTTCTCCCGAATCAGCTCCAGCATCGCCCGACGCAGCAATTGCCGCGTGCGCAGCCGTCTTCGGTCCGTTACAGGCATAGTTCTTGCCCCCGATCCCCATTTTTTCGAGCGTTAATCGACAGTCGGAACCTTTGTGCTCATTAAAGAACAATTCCACGCAAATTGATGATTGAACTCCCTGCATCTCTCATTATAATGAACAATGCGATGATTAATCAACACAGTGTTAATTATCTAAAAGGGATGGAGGAGAACGGAGAATGGCCTTCTGGAGACAAAAAATCGTATGGATCGGGCTGGCGGCGGTACTGGCGGCGGTTCTGCTGTTCGGGCTGGCGATGATGGGAACGGTGCTGGGAGCGAAGCCGAACGCGCTGCCGGTCGCGCTGGCCGTGCAAGACAAGGGGGCCGACTTGCCGGGCGGCGGGGGCTCGTTGAACGTCGGGGAGATGATCCGGCAGCGGCTGGAAGCTGCCCAAGCCCAGGGGATGCCGATCGAATGGACGGTCGTCGGGACCGAGGAAGAGGCGCGGAAAGGGCTCGACGAGGCCCGATATTATGGGGCGCTCGTGCTGCCGGCCGATTTGAGCGCGGGCATCGTCTCGGCCATGGGCGCAAACCCGAAGCCGGCGGTGGTGAAAATCTACGTGAACGAGGGGAAAAACGCGCAAGCCGCCGCCGTCGTCGCGCAGGCGCTCGGCCAGGCGATGAGCGGGGCGCGGACGGAGCTGGCCGGGCAACTGCTCGGGCAGATCGGCGAGAAGTCGCCGCAGATCCCGATCAGCACCGCCAAGGCGCTGCTCGCTCCGTTCACCGTGGAGCAGGTGCCGGTGCATTCGGCCGGAGCCAACAACGCCGGCGGCAACGCGCCGAATCAGCTGGCGCAGATCGCCTGGGTGGGAAGCCTGTTTGCGAGCGTACTGATGTATCTGGCCTCGCGGAAGGCGAAGGAGAGCGGCGGGGCGAGCTGGGCCGTCGTCGGCTCCCAACTGTTGACGGGGCTGGTCCTGACCGCGGCCGCGTCGGCTTTTCTGCTGTGGATGGCCCATTCGTGGTACGGCATGGCCATCGACGACTGGGCCGGCGGCTGGCTGTTCCTGTGGCTGGCCGCGGCCGCCTTTTTCCTGCTGCAGACGACGCTGCTCGTCTGGATCGGCTTCCCGGCGATGGGGATTCTCGTGCTGCTGATGTTTTTCTCGATGCCGGTCATCGGTGTGGCGCCGGAATTTCTCCCGCAGGCCGCGCGGGATGGGGTGTACGCGTGGACGCCGCTCCGCTTCGCCGCCGAAGGTATGCGCAACTTGATGTACTACGGCGGCGAGGGCGCCGGCATGGGCAACGCGTACGCGGCGCTGTGGGGAAACGCCGGCACCGGGGCGGCGCTGACCGCGCTGTCCGCCTTGCGGCGAAGCCGGCCCGCCCGCGGCAAGATCGGGGAACCGGCTGCCGGCGTGTGAGCGCCGGCGGAAGCGGCCCCGCCGATTTGTCCCCGCTCCGCGAAACGGCTACAATAGGACCGTAACCGATAGGCGCGGCAGCGCGGACGGAAAGGGCGCGCCCGGCAGGCGGAGACGGGCGGCGGGGAGGTCCGGCGGGCCGGCGCGACAGGCGCGGATGGAGGAAGGCGAACATGGCGGGAAGCGGCAAAAACCGGAGCGACGTCCGTCCGGGGCTGACGGTCGACATCGTGCTGAAGAAGGACCAGCCGACGGGCCGGCTGACGCGGGGCGTGGTGCAGACGGTGCTGACGAAATCGGCCTACCACCCGCACGGCATCAAGGTGCGGCTGACGGACGGCCAGGTCGGGCGCGTGCAGGCGATTCTTGATTCCGGGAGTTAGCGGAACATTTGCGGCCTTCGTTTCGTCATACAAGTGATGACAAAGGAGGGACTGCTTTTGAAAAAATTTGCGAGCCTGCTCCTAACGCTTGCCATAACGGTCGGAGCGGCAGGGACCGCTGCGGCTGCGGCCGCCGACGGCGGGTCCGGGTCCGAGGCGGCTTCGGGGCCGGCGGCGTCCGACGCGGCCGTCATGTACCGCGTGCCGCACGTGCTTCAGCTTGAGCTTGCGCCGAAAGGGCAGTCGGGGACGATGGACGGCAAGCCGCTCGACACGGACGTCCCGATCATGCGCGGCGGGCGCGCGTTCGTGTCGGTCCGGACGCTGAGGCAGACCGGCAGCGCGACCGTGCAATGGGACGCCGCGAAGCGGGAAGTGCGCGTCGCCGTCTCGCCGCGGCTCATGGCGCCGCTGCCGGAAGTGCGCTTCCGCATCGGCTCGGATACGATGTACTGGAAAGACGGCACGCCGCTCGCGGACCAGAAGATTCCGGCGCCGTTTCTCTCCGGCGGCCGGGTCTACATTCCGGTGAAAGCTTTCCGGTCGATCGGCATCGACGCGGCCGCTTCGGACGACCGGATTACGCTGAAATGGAGCGACAAAGTGATCGAGGTGCTGCGGCCGAAGATCGAGACGGACGGGGCCGTGGCCGATTTTACGGTGCTGTACCAGCAGGACATGTACACCCCGCAGATCATGACGTCGATGGGGATCGGCGGCTGGCTCGGTCTTACCGGCCATATCGTGGACAAAGACGTGTCCATGGACGGGCGCGTCTACAACCGGATCCGGTTCGAGGTGCCGCTGCGTCCCGGCGTCAATCCGCTGCAGATCTTCGGCATCTCGGCGGCCGTAACGGCGAAGATCGAGGCGGTGCGCCGCGTGGCCGATCCGTCCGCCGTGCCGGTTCAGCTGTCGGAAGAGGGGAAGGATATGGTCTCGTTCGACGAACCTTCCTCGGGATACTTGCAGGTGAAGGCCGGCGAGCCGATCGCGGTGTCGGGCGATATTTTGCGGCACAACGATTTGTTCGACAAGCTGAAGATCAGCGCGCAAATTTACGGTAACGGCGGGTACCGGGAGGTAAGCCGGACCGAAGTGCCGATTGAAGACCGGAAGTTCTCCGGCTCGCTTGCCTTGAAGGATCCCGGCACTTATCTGATCGTCGTCTACAGCCCCGCGTACATTCCGTTCCCGGAATCGGGGCCGGCTTCCACCGAGTGGGCCGAGTTCGTTGTCGAAGTGAAATAGTGCGCGGCCTTCGCGGCCCCCTTACGTCCCGTCCGGTTTCGCCATGGCAGGCGCCGGGCGGGATTTTGGCGTTCTGGGGCTTGTTCCGGGTTCCTCGCCGGGCGTGTGATAGACGTGTGATATAATAAATAGGATGGTTCGACCGATGGAAACGGATCGGGGAGGAAAAACCGGGTGAAGACGCTGGTCATTGCGGAGAAACCGGACATGGGGCGCAGCATCGCGGCGGTCATCGAGCCGAAGGCGGCGAACCGGCGGACGCATCTGGAAGGGGAGCGCTACATTATCACCTGGGCGATCGGCCACCTGATCGGGCTGGCGGAGCCGGACCATTACGACGCCAGGTACAAAAAATGGAATTACGGCGATCTGCCGATCATTCCCGACGCGTTCAAGCTGCTGCCCAATCCGAAGACGAAAGATCAGCTGGCGGTGATCAAGGAGCTGGCTGCCCGTTGCGACCTCTTGGTCAACGCTTGCGACGCCGGGCGGGAGGGACAGCATATTTTCGAGCTGATCCGCGAGCATCTGCGCCTGCGACAGCCGGTCAAGCGGCTGTGGATCTCCGACCTGACGGCGGAGACGATCCGGCAAGGTTTCGCGCAGCTCAGGGACGGCGCCGAATTCGACAACCTGGCGAAGGCGGCCCGGGCGAGAAGCGAGGCGGACTGGCTGGTCGGGATGAACGGCTCGCGCGCGTTCACGATCCGCCACCGCGAGCTATTGTCCGTCGGGCGGGTGCAGACGCCCGTGTTGGCGCTGATCTACGACCGGCAGAAAGAGATCGAGGCGTTCAAGTCGCAGAAATTTTACGAGGTCGCGGCGACTTTCGCGCAAGGTGAGACGACGTATCGGGGCGTGTGGCTGGGGGACCGGCTGACGGACCCGGAGCGGGCCGGCCGGATTGCCGACGCGGTGCGGGGGAAAACCGGCGCCGTCGCCGAATACGAGGTCAAGGAGACGAAGGAGTATCCGTACAAGCTGTACGACCTGACGCTGCTGCAGCGGGAGGCCAACGGCAAGTTCGGCTTCTCCGCGAAAAAGACGCTCGATCTCGCCCAGGCGCTCTACGAGAAGCACAAGGTTATCTCTTACCCGCGCACGAACTCCAACTACGTCGGCGAGGCGAACATTCCGGAGATGCACCGGGTGCTGGACGCGCTGCGCGGAACGGACTACGACGCGCTCGTGCAGGGCGCGAACAAGCGGCTCGTGCATGCGGGCAACCGGGGCGTCTGCAACCCGGCCCGGGTGGAGGATCACCATGCGATTCTGCCGACGCCGAAGAAGGCCGCGGGCCTGAGCCCGGAGGAGCGGAAGCTGTACGACCTGATCGTGCGGCGTTTTCTCGCGCATTTCTATCCGCCGGCGGCGTACAAGGTGCACGCGGTGATGACCGAGGTCGAAGGGGAAAGGTTTAAGACGACGGTCAAAGAGCAGCTGTCCCCCGGCTGGAAAATCGTCTACGGCCCGGGCGGGCAGGCGGACGGGGGCGATTCCGGCGGCGGTTCGGGCGCGGGAAAGAAGCGGGGCGAAGCGGCGGATCGGGACGAGAGCGGCGAGCGGGAAGATCAGGAGCCGGAACAGGTGACGGACCGGCCGTTCGCGCTCGACCCCCGCGCCCCCGTCCGATGCGCCGCGGCGGAGGCGAAGGAGAAGGAGACGCAGCCGCCGAAAGCGTACACCGAAGGCACGCTGCTGAAAGCGATGGAAAGCGCGGGCCGGCACGTCGAGGACGAGGAGCTGCGCGAGGCGATGAAGGACTCCGGCCTCGGCACGCCGGCGACGCGGGCGGCGACGATCGAGCGGCTGAAGCAGGTCGGGTACATCGCCATGCAGGGCAAGAAGATCGCGATCACGCCGAAAGGGCGGGCGGCGATCGAGCTGATCCGCGGGGCGGGCGTCGAGCTGCTGACGTCGCCGGAGATGACGGGGCAGTGGGAGCGGCGGCTGACCGAGATTGCCCGCGGCCAGGCGTCGGATGCCGCCTTCATGGAGCAGGTGAAGAAGTTCGCGCGGCTGATCGTGGACAAGGTGCGGGAGCAGCCTCCCGCGGCGAAAGCGGCTTTCACCGCCGCCGCGGGCGATGCGGATGCGGCTCCGGCGCGGCGCCGGGGAGGTGCGAGGCGGCAGGGGACGGCTGCGGCATCCGCCGCCGCCGGGCGGTCCCGCGTATCGGCTGCCGCGAAGCGGCGTCCGGCCGCCGCTACGACTGCTTCGACCGCTTCGGCCGCGCTGCCGGGCGGCGCGGTGGCACGGTGCCCGCGTCCCGGGTGCGGCGGCTACATTTTCCTCGGCCGCAAAGGGTACGGCTGCAGCCATTACAAGCAAGGCTGCCGCTTCGTCATCTGGAAGTCGAGCCTGGGCCGGACGCTGACCGACGCGATGGTGCGTAGCCTGATCGAGAAAGGCAAGACGTCCAGGCTGAAATTCCGGGACGAACGGGGAGAAGCGTACCAGGCCCGGATCGTGCTGAAAGATGCTTCGACCGGCGAACTGGGCTTGGAAAGAAGCGTGTAAGCCGCATGCGTACCATCCTCAATGCTCTCGGCCACTGGCCGCATCCGTGTTCCGGGGTGTGCTCTGCCTGTTCGTGTTTGGCTATGTACGGCTGAACCTGGGGCATAAGGGCACGGAGCTGCGTGCGAATTGTACAGCAGATCTACCTTACCGCCTTGAAGTGTCAGGCGGTTTTTTATTTTGCGCGGGGCGGCAGGATCGGATAAGCTGGTAGAAAAAGAAGAGAAACCGGGAGGCGCAGCTTGATGCACATTCAAATCGTTGCGGTGGGCAAAATCAAGGAGCCGTATCTCACACAAGGCATCGCGGAATACGTGAAGCGGCTCGGGCCCTATGCCCGCGTTACGCTGACGGAGGTGCCCGACGAGAAAGCGCCGGAGACGCTGAGCGCCGCGGAGGCGCGCCAGGTGGTGGACCGCGAAGGCGAGCGCATCCTGGCGCAGCTCAAGGACGATGTCCACGTCATCGCGCTGGCGATCGACGGCGCGCTGTGGACATCGGAGGAGCTGGCGCGCCGTCTGGACGAGCTGGCCGTCCGCGGCTCAAGCCGCGTCGCCTTCGTCATCGGCGGCTCGCTCGGCCTGTCCGCCGCCGTGCTGAAGCGCGCGGACCAGCGCCTCTCGTTCGGCCGGCTCACCTATCCGCACCAGCTTATGCGCCTCCTCCTCGTCGAGCAGATCTACCGCGCCATGCGGATCAACCGCGGTGAGCCGTATCATAAGTGAGGCGAAATTCATAATTTTGTGAAGGAAAATGTATTTGTTTGTAGAATTGTGGAATTATAAGTTTTTAAATGTCGGTGGAGGTAATTTTTATGGATGAGAAGAAGGTGCTAAGACTTCTTGCAAATTGGGAACATGCTCTTTTAGACTTTAAAGAAACTTTTTACAATCCGAGTGAGTCTAATTCAAAAACCGATTTTGTTAAAGATATAATATCAATGGCAAATTCAACTTTGGAGAAACCCGGATATATAATATGTGGAGTAAAAGTTCTGCTTGATGGAAGAAAGGAAATAGTCGGGATTCATCCTAATACTTTAGTCGATGACTACAATTGGGTAAATATCTTAAACCAATATGCAAGTCACCCGATTCAATTTAGATTTCATAAGTTGTATATAAGTGAATTTAACAAAACAATAGCAGTAGTAGAAATCTATGAGGAGCAAATCAGGCCGATTTTTTGCATAAAAACTGATGGAGATAAGTTACGGAAGGGTTTAATTTATTTTCGTAACGGAGCAAATAATGATTTTGCCTACGATCTAGTGACTGTTGAAAAAATGATTTTAGGATCTGCAAAAAAGAATAATAAAATAGAAGTTATTTCTGATCCTACATATAATCGATTTTCAAAGTTTCCACCGGCTCCGTATTATTCCTTTATTGGTCGAAGGGATGAGATTGAAAAGGTAAAAGAAGAATTGCTTTATCACCATAAAAATTATTTGTTAGCTTTGAATGGTGATGGAGGAATTGGGAAAACATCAATCGCATATAAAATTGCCGAGGAACTGCTAGAGGATATAGAAAATGGAAGAACGGATTTTGATGATGTTATATGGATAAGTGCAAAGGACCAGAGAATTTATTTCGATCAAAGATTTCCTTTAAGTAGGGAATTTAATTCATTGGAGGATTTGTACGATAAAATTCTTCTAGTTTTTTACGATGCTCATTTTATATCTCGACAAAGTTTAGAGCAAAAAGTTAGTCTTGTTCAACAAGCACTAAAAGATACGAAGTTTTTAATTGTACTTGATAATCTAGAAGTATTTTCAAAACAGGAAATAGATGAAATTAAAAATTTTATTAGCAGGGCTCCATCAAACCATAAATTTCTATTAACATCCAGACATGATTTGAGAGTACAAGATATTATTATTGTCCCTAGGCTAGATCCACAAAATACTGAGCAATATATTAAAGATGTTTTAAATGCATTTGATCTTACTGGAAGTGATGTATCATATGAACTTAATAGAAAGATAGATGATTTTGACAAATTAACTAATGGAAATCCCTTATATATAAAGTTTTTTATAGCTCAGATGAAAAATGGGAGATTCCTTGATGACATTATTAATAATCGCAATCAGGATTCAGAGAAAGCATTAATGGCTTATTGTTTTGATACCACTTTGGAAAGTCTTGGGGAAAATCAGAAAAAAGTAATGTATTCTTTGGCTGTTAGTAATACATCAGGACAACAACAATTATCTTTTCACGAATTAAGATATCTTAATTTATTAGATTATGAATTATTGCACAAAATACTTGAAGATTTGTCATCTCTTTCAATGGTCGAACGGGGTTATGTAAATGGCAGACTGTTATATAGCATTAATAATCTTCTTGGGGCGTATTTAATTGATGAAAGAAGGATTCCAGCTGCTGAAATTGTAAAGATTAAATTTAAGCAGCAAAAACTTCTTCATTATAGTAAACCCATTGAGGAACAATATCTATTGAATTTTGGTTTAGATGGAATTAACCGTCCTAATGAAATAATGTCGTATAACATATTAATTGAACTTATAGAATCAAAAGATAATATTCATGAAACTGAATCGGCACTAAATGAGGCAAAAATTTTACATGGAGGAAATTTTTTAGTTCCATTTTTAAAATACTTAAATAAAATAAAAAGGACTTCTTCTTATCAAGTTTATACAGATATTCATTCCGATTTTTCTAATGCTGAGCAATATTGTTCAGATATTAATGAACTGATAATGTTAAAAATTTGGAAATCTTTTCTATATTTGAAAAATGGAAGATTTGATGAAGTTATAACGGATATTGAACAAAGTCAAATACCGACTTTAAAACATACGGGCTTGCTACTATTGATACTTGCAACAGCCAAAAGTTTGAAGGCTAAAGATGAATATTTTAGACATCAATTTACTTCTCACAATGAATTACGAGATCAAGCTGAAAATATTTATGTTAAATATATTGATCAATTTATTAGTGATCCTTATTTTGCTTTCATTAAGAAAGGTATTATTTCTGAGTATAACAAACACGTGAAACATTACAAAGAGGACGGAGAAGAAAAGGATTTTGGAAACTACCATAATAATCCTAGGCTTCTTCGATATTTTGATTTGAATAATTAAATTAACTCAACTTTCGGTGCGACCAAGCTTAGGTTGTGAAGTTTAGCAGGTGGAAATCCTGCTTGGAAAGGCTAAAGCCAAGCCACCAATAGCGAGTCTTGGACGACTGGAAGTAATTTCAGACGTTAA
>Ga0207789_1000148_pt1 | contig 50856 bp, 51 predicted proteins | sample HigsolmetaGSP12D_FD_184840 | JGI IMG/M metagenome (GOLD analysis project Ga0207789, IMG submission 184840) | High solid enriched microbial communities from the Joint BioEnergy Institute, USA - SP1-2-D (SPAdes) | ecosystem: Engineered > Bioreactor > SSF (Solid state fermentation) > Aerobic >...
GCGGCTGCGCCGTCCGCCGGCGCGGCGGCCGCCGGGGCGCCTTCGGCCGGGTTCGCGCCGGCCGGGCCCGCAGTCGGCGCGCCGAGCCGCAGCGACGCCGCCCCTTCGGCCAATAGCTCCGCGCCTTGGCCGAGCAGCGCCTGCAGCCGGACCGCGGCCGAGTTCGCGCCGCCGGCAAAATCCGGGCGCGCCGTCCAGTCCGCGAGCAGCGTCTGCAGCTGCCGAAGTCGGACGGAGATCGGCGCGCCGAACAGCGCTTCCCGCAGCGAAGCGATCGTCGTCTCCGTCATCGGCAGGCCGCGCCGGAAGGCGACGTCCGCCGACTCCATCCAGCTCTGCGCGTCGGCGGAAGCGGGCTTCAGCGCGGCGGCCCGGGCGAACTGCGCGGCTGTGTCGCGGCCGAGCGAATAACCGTCCTTCTTGAGCCCGCGCAGCAGATCGAACGCCCATTTCTGCTCCGGCAAGCCGAACGACTTGACCAAATCCGGCATCGCCTCGTCCGAGACGGAAGTTTCTCCGGCATCGGCGAGCGGCTTCAGCACGACGAGCCCGGCCCTGGAATCCGGCTGCACCTGAAGCAGCGTGCCGCGGCCGACGGGAAGCGGCGTCTCCAGCTTCGCCCGCACCTGCACGCCGCCGATGTTCATCAGCGCTTCCTGGTTGTCCAGCATTTCCATCAGGACGCCACGCACGATCTGCCCGATTTTCAGTTCCAGGGCGCGGCCGCCTTCCGCAGGCTGCGCGTCTCCGAGCAGCGCCCGCAGCATCGTTCCGATGTTCATGCTCATGCCGACCCCTCCTTTTGCCGCCGCCTTCGATTCGCCGCACGGGAGCCGCCCGTCAAGCGCCTGACCGGGCCCGCGGCATCCGCAAAGTTCCAATGTCTTATGTATCGGCAACCCGGGCCCAAAAAGTAAATCGGCTTACGCGTCCGCAAACAGCAGAAGCTGCTCGGCCATCGCCTTGCCCAGAAACGATTTCCGATGCATCGGCGTCGGCCCCATTTGCCTGAGCGCCTCCTGATGCTCCTTCGTGGCATAGCCTTTGTGGCCGGCGATGCCGTACCCCGGATAGAGCGCGTCCCACACTTCCGCGCACAGCCGGTCCCGCGTCACTTTGGCCACGATCGAAGCCGCGGCGATCGACTGGCTTAAATAATCGCCTTTGACGATCGGCGTCTGCGGAATATCGAGCTCGATCGTTTCCGCATCCACCAGCAGATGTCCGGGGCGAACCGCCAGCCCCTCGACCGCCTTCCGCATCGCCAGCCGCGAAGCTTGCCGGATGTTGACGGCATCGATCGTCTCCGCATCGACGCGGCCGACGGACCAAGCCACCGCAGCCTCCACGATCTGTTCGTACAACTGTTCGCGCTTTTTGGCGCTCAGCTTTTTGGAATCGTTCACCCCGTCCAGCACGAACCGCTCGGGCAGAATGACGGCGGCGGCCACGACGTCGCCGAACAGGCAGCCGCGTCCCACCTCGTCGACGCCGGCCACGGCCGCGACGCCCTCCGCCCATAGCCGGGTTTCCCAGGCCAGCCGGTCGACCGGCTCTTCCTGTTGCAATTCCGCTTTCGGCCTCCTTGCCACCTATCGGCACTCCTTTCCAAGCCGAACAGGGCTTCATGCCCGTACGCCCTCTCTTCATTTTCCGACAAGTCGGCCTCAGCGGCAAGCTTTTCTTTAATCCTCGATCCGATCCGTTAGACGCACGATTTGTTGCTTTTGGCCGTTCACGACGAGTTGAAAAACATCCGGACGGCTGTAGTGCCCGACCACATCGAAATCGAACCGGCTTTGCACGATTTGGTCCATATCCAGCGTCGCCAGAAGAATCCCTTCCCGATCCCAAAGAGGTTCCGCGACATAATCGCCGAGCGGGCCGACAATCGCGCTCCCGCCCCGGCTCAGCACGTCGTCATCTTCCCGAATATCGTCGTAGCAAGCCAAATCGGCAGGATAGGTCGCTTTGGTGGCGTATTGATTGCAGGATAGGACGTAGCAGCGGCCTTCGCAGGCGATATGACGGATTGTGGCCTGCCACGTATCGCGGGCGTCCGCCGTAGGGGCGATATAGAGATCGACGCCTTGCGCGTACATCGCCGTCCGGGCCAAGGGCATATAATTTTCCCAGCAGATCAAGCCGCCGATTCTGCCGAACGGCGTATCGACGACGGTCAGCGTGCTGCCGTCCCCCTGCCCCCACAGAAGACGCTCGGAGCCGGTAGGCACCAGTTTGCGGTGCTTACCCAGGTAAGCGCCGTCCGGTCCGATATAGATCATCGAATTGAACAAAGTGCCCGTGCTGAACTCCTGATCCCGCTCCACCACGCCGATCACCAGATAAGCTTCCAGCTCTTTGGCCAGTTCGCCCAACCTCTCGGTTTCGGGCCCCGGAACTTCGATCGAGTTTTCCCAGTAGCGCCGCCAATCTTTTCTCCCTTCGACCGTACGGCTGCCGACGCGCGCGCCGAAGCGGAGTCCCCGCGGATACCCGGGCAGGAAGACTTCGGGGAACACGATCAGACGCGCGCCTTGCCCGGCGGCCTCTCTGGCCAGGCTCGCAATCTTGTCCAGGGCGGATTGTTTGTCAAATAACAGGGGCGCGGATTGTACAACGGCAACCTGAACATGACGGTTGTTTTTCATTCCACCATCCCTCTCTGCGCCGGCGCATGATAATAACGGGCAAGTTCCACGATCATCGCGCCCATGCGTTCGTTCTCGGGGACCAAGATGCGTTGGACCCCCTCTTTCTTCAACGCTTCGGCCGTGACGCGGCCGACCGCCGCCGCAAGCACCGCATGGTGAAAGCTTTCGATCGTCTCCGAATATCGACCGTGATTTTTGGCGTATTGGAACAAGTAACGAACCTGCGCAGCGGATGTAAAACAAACCGCGTCCACAGTTCCTTCCGCGATTTCCCGGCAAAGCCGGCATGACATTTCCGGATCGGGAGGCACATGCCGATAAGGAAGAACGGTCCGGACGACAGCGCCCCGCCTTTCAAAAAACGAAACAAGCTCGGGCATCGGCTCGCCATGGAGCTGAATGGCCACGCGTTGACCGGCATAATCGTAAGCCCGCAGCGCCCGGATCAGCCCTTCCGTCGTTCCGTCTTCATCCGTGACAAGCGGGTGAATGCCCTGTTGTTTCAGCAAAGCCAAGGTTTTATAGCCTCTCGCGCCAACTTTGGCGTTCCGTAAAATATTCAGCAATGGCTCCCGAACCCCGATTCGTTCCGCTTGCTCCAACAACGCCCCAAGTCCGGTTCCTGTCGTAAAGATGGCCCAGTCCGTTCCGCTTTCGAGCAGGCGATCGAGGTCCCGTTCCACTTCCCGCTCCTGCAGCACAAGCAGACCCTGCTGCGGACGAACGACCGCCTCGCCGCCCTGCCGTTCGATAATTTCACTGAGTTCCCGGATTTTTCGGGAACCGGCGATGGCGATCCGTTTGCCGGCTAATCCTTTAGCCACGGTGTTCACCCTCCCCCGCGCGACGCCGGTACGTCCCGAAATCCTTGAACGATGATCTCGATCTTGGTCGTCATCAATCGAACTCACTCCCCGTTGAATTCCGACTTGACCCCTATGATAGAAGAAAAAGCATCAAAAATAACCATCCAATGCCGGATCATTTGCGCCCATCCATTTGAAACGCGGCCCATGGATTCGTGAACCGAACCGCCGAACGTGTTATGATAAAAATCACATTCCGGTTTTTTTCAACATCGAAAGTGGTGAAAACGTTGTGGAAGCCCGACCGCCAAAGCAAAAAGCCGCTGTATGAACAGATTGCCGACTATCTGGAGCAGCGGATCTCATACGGCGAGTTTCCGCCCGGCAGTCTGCTGCCCTCCGAGCGCAAATTGGCGGAGCAACTGGGCGTGAACCGAAGCACGGTCATTCAGGCTTACGCCGAGCTAAGGTCGTTCGGCATCGTGGAAAGCCGGACAGGCAGCGGAACGCGCGTCAGCACGACCAAGTGGGGAGCGACGCCCAAACATACGCCGAACTGGAAGCGATATGCCGAAGGAGGCAGCTTTCTGCCCAATCTCCCGTTTATGCGCAAAATTCGGGGAGCGCTGACAGAGCATCCTTCCCTGATCGATTTGGCAAGCGGGGAGCTGTCGGCGGATCTGGCGCCCACGGAAGAAATCGCAAGCCTCATGAGCGCGCATCGCTACACTTCATACTTGGGCTACGACCATCCGCAAGGATATGTTCCGCTCAGACAAGCGCTCGTTTCCTATTTAAGGAAGCATAGGAATATTCAGACGACCGAATCGTCCATCCTGATCACTTCCGGATCGCAGCAATCGCTGTACTTGATTACGCAATGCCTGTTGTCGCCGGGAGACGCCGTCGCGATCGAAGATCCTTCCTATTGCTATTCGCTGCCGATGTTTCAATCCGCCGGCCTCCGGTTGTTCCGGCTTCCCGTCGATCCGCACGGCGCTTGTCCTCAGGATATTCGCGCCCTATACAAAAAACACCGCATCAAGATGGTGTTTCTGAACCCGAACTTCCAAAATCCGACCGGAACCGTGATGGCGGAAGAACGCCGCAAACAACTGCTGGACGTAGCCAGCGAGCTGGCGCTGCCCATCGTGGAGGACGACCCTTTCAGCTTGACCGCTTATGAGGGAACGCCGCCCTTGCCGCTGAAGTCCATGGATGCCGTCGGCTCGATCCTTTACATCGGTTCGTTCTCCAAAATCGCCGCTTCCGGTCTGCGCATCGGCTGGATGGTCGCCCCGCGCTCCATTGTGGAGAGACTGGCGGATGCCAGACAGCAGATGGATTTCGGACTGAGCGTCATTCCCCAGCAGGTCGCCGCGCAGTTTCTGAATTCGCCTTATTTTGAACCTCATCTGCAACGGTTGCGCGCACAACTGCAATTGAAGCGGGATATGCTGATTGAGGCGCTGCGGAGAGAGCTTCCGGACTCGGTCACGTACGCCGTTCCCCAAGGAGGACTGCATCTGTGGTGCAAGCTGCTTCCGGAAGTCCACGACGGAAAACTGCTGGAAGAAGCGATTCGCAGAGGGGTCGCGTTCGTGCCGGGAAGCGTGTACGGCTCGGATTCCGGCTTCGTCCGATTTACATTTGCCAGAGCGAAAACCGATGAGATCGGTCCCGGAATCTCAAAGTTTGCGCAAGCGTTGCGGTCACTGGCCGACGCAAAACCATCGCCATAACCGCCTTGAAATGAAACAACCGCCGAGCGCGAATCTCCGCGGTTGTTTCTTCATGGGACAAGGGAAGTTTATCTGTTGACAACGACCAAAATCACGACAACTGCTACAATGCCGACGACATAGAGGCCGCCGAGCCGCAGCCACTTCCGTCCGGTTTGCTGGGAATAACGAGGATTTTCTTCTTTATTGCTTTGCGATCGGCCAATGATCAACGTCGCGATCAGTCCCGACACCATGACCAGGACGACCAGAATGATCAACCCTACCATGCGCCTCACCTGCCGGTTGGATCGTATAATGATGCGATTGCAAGCAATCTTATTATAATGAGCGGGCCGGAATAACACACCCGCCAATTCTTCGCTCTTTATCCCATCCAATCCTCGTCGCAGAAAAAAAGAGCCGCGCCATAAGCCTTTTGCGCGTCTCCTTGATCCGTCTGCACCCCGGCCATCCCGGCGCATCTTTCCGCAAGTTCGGCATGCCGGGCGGGCGTCTTGCGGCGTCTTACGGCATCTCCAGCGTCAGCCGGCCCAGCTTGCCGGAGCGCAAATCCCGCAGCAGCACGCCCGCCGCCTTGGCGTAATCGACTTGGCCGCCGCCGGCCAGGCAGCCCCGCCGCCGGCCGATCTGTTCCAGCACTTCCGCGGCGGCCGGGATATCCGGCAATTCCTGCGGCAGATCGGACAGCCCGTACCGCTCTTCGAGCGCGCCGCGATAAGACGATGCCAGATGCCGGAGAATGAAGCAGGCGACGTCCTCCACCGGCAAAATTTCGTCGCGGATGGCGCCGGTCGCCGCCAGGCGGTAGCCGACCGCCGGGTCGTCGAACTTGGGCCACAGGATGCCCGGCGTGTCGAGCAGTTCCAGCGAGCCGCCGATGCGGATCCACTGCTGGCCCTTGGTCACGCCGGGCCTGTCGCCGGTCGCGGCTGCGCTTCGGCCCGCCAGCCGGTTGATCAGCGTCGACTTGCCGACGTTCGGAATGCCGACGATCAGCGCCCGCGGTGCCCGGGGACGGAGGCCTTTGCTTATCTGACGCTCGGTCTGCTCCCGCAGCAAATGCCGGATCCGCGGCGCGATGTCCGAAATCCCGCGGCCTCCGTTCGCGTCGATCGCCAGCGTTTCCAGCCCCAGGGCGCGAAAATGCCCGCTCCAGGCCGCCGTCGCCGCTTCATCGGCCAGATCGGCTTTGTTCAGCAGAACGAGCCGGGGCTTGGCGCCGACGATCTCGTCAATCATCGGATTCCGGCTGGAGGCCGGAATGCGGGCGTCCAGCAGTTCGAACACGATGTCGATCAGCTTCAGCTTTTCTTCGATTTGCCTTTTCGCCCGCGTCATATGGCCCGGGAACCACTGAATCGTCAAAGCCGTCCTTTCTCCTTTCGCCGCGCCTGCTGCCCCGCCCGAAATCAGTATCCCCGCCCGACGTAGCGGATTTTATCAATCGGCCAAAAGATCAGCTCCGCCCTTCCGACCACCCGCGACAGCGGAATGAAGCCGATCATCCGGCTGTCCTTGCTGTTGTTGCGGTGATCTCCCATGACGAAAAGCATACCCTTGGGCACTTTGCCGTCCGGAAACAGCTCGTTCGGAAAATCGGAGTCTTCCGAGCGGGTATTGTACAGAGAGCCTTTCGCATGCGCCTCCTGCAGCGCCTCTTTCAAGTACGGCTCGTCGATCGGCTTGCCGTTGATATACACCGTATCGCCGTCGACTTTGACCGTATCGCCGGGAACGCCGATGACCCTTTTGATGAAATCCCGGCCTTCGTCCGGCACGTGGAAAACGATCACTTCGCCCCGCTTCGGTTCGCGAATATCGTACAGAAGCTTGTTGACGATGATCCGCTCCCCGTTCCAGAAGTTCGGTTCCATGGACGGGCCGTCCACGATGAACGGAGAAACGACCCACCAACGGATGACAAAAACGAGGATGCCGGCGATTACCAGCGCCTTGATCCATTCCGTAAGTTCTTTGCTCCATCTTGCGGACGGCGAATGCGGGGCGTCCGGCGAAGCCGGCCCGTTCGCCGCCGCGGCGGGCTGAGCCTGCCGGACCGGCCTTTCGCCGGATTCGGACGCAGACGCGCTCGACGTTTCCGATTTCCATTGTTCCGGTTGATCCATTTCGGTTCGCCTCGTTTCCTGGCCAGACTCGCTCCCTCGATTTGCAGACGAAGACCGGAGCGGGGTTAAAGTCCGCTGCAAATAAAAAAGGGGACTTGAACGCCGCCAAGCCCCCCCTTTGAAGCCTTATCGGATTTCTTTGATCCGAGCCGCCTTCCCGCGCAGGTTGCGCAGATAGTACAGTTTCGCGCGGCGAACTTTCCCGCGGCGCACCACTTCGATTTTCTCGATGCGGGGCGAATGAACCGGGAACGTACGCTCGACGCCGACGCCGTAGGAGATTTTGCGAACCGTAAACGTCTCGCTGATTCCGCCGCCGCGGCGCTTGATGACGATGCCTTCGAACAGCTGCACCCGTTCACGGGAACCCTCTACGACTTTAACGTAAACTCTCAGCGTATCGCCCGGACGGAAATTCGGCACATCTTGGCGAAGCTGTTCTTGGGTAATGGCTTGAACGATGTTCATTGGGTTTCCCCTCCTTCCACCACAGACGTTCGTACCCGCTCCCCGAATCTCCCTGGATGGTCGGATCAACGCGTGCAGAGGACCGCCCGACTATACAAAACAACATTTGAAATTTTACCATAACGAAACGGGAAAAACAACAACCGAGCGACAACCGAGCGACGCAGTCGGCTCGGAATGTGCAATCGCGGAAAGCCATGCCGTGCATGGCGGCGCGATGAGCGCGGGGTACCGAGCGGCGAAGCCGCTCGGAATGCGCAACCCCATTCAGCGTTGCGAAGCAATCGCGGTGGAGTTGCACGCGACGCAGTCGGCTCGGAATGCGCAAGCGCGGTGCGGTTCCGGCTACGCCGCCGCTTCTTCCTTATCGGGGCGTCCGTTCCCCATCCCGATCCGGACCGCTCTGCGAAGACAGGCGGCGGGATTCCGCCCAATCGCGTTCCTGCGGCGTGAGCTCGGCCCCGGCCAGCAGGTCCGGCCGGCGCAGCGCCGTCCGCTCCAGCGCTTGCCGTCGCCGCCACTTGGCGATCTCCGCGTGGTTGCCGGACAGCAGCACGTCCGGCACCTTCCAGCCGCGAAACTCAGCCGGGCGCGTGTAGTGGGGATACTCGAGCAGGCCGCCGCTGAACGAATCGTCGGCCGCCGACTGCTCGTTGCCGAGCACCCCGGGCAGCAGCCGGACGACGGCGTCGATGACGACCATCGCGGGAAGCTCCCCGCCGGTCAGCACATAGTCGCCGATCGACAGCTCGTCCGTGACCAGATGCTCGCGAATGCGCTCGTCATAGCCTTCATAATGGCCGCAGATGACGATCAGATGGTCTTCCTGCGCCAATTCCCGCGCTTTCCGCTGCGAGAACGGCTCGCCCTGAGGGCACATCAGCAGGATGCGGGGCCGCTTGGCGGCCGGGTCGCGGGGCAGCGACTCCACCGCCCGGAAGATCGGCTCCGGCTTCAGCACCATGCCGCCGCCGCCTCCGTACGGCGTATCGTCGACGCTGCCGTGCTTGTTCCCCGAGAAGTCCCGAAAATTGACGGTCGACAGCGTCACCAGGCCGCGCTCCCGAGCTTTGCCCAGAATGCTGCTGCCGAAGACGCCCGGGAACATTTCCGGAAACAGCGTCAGCACATCGATCCGCATCTTACAGCAGCCCCTCCAGCAAATGCACGGTCACGACGCGGTCGGACACGTTCACGTCCAGCACGACGTCGTCGATGACCGGAAGCAGCAGCTCCTTGCCGTCCGGCCGTTTCACGACCCATACGTCGTTCGCTCCCGGCGTCAAAACGTCGGATACGGCGCCCAGCTCGGCGCCGTCTTCCGTCACGACCCGGCAGCCGACGATATCCTGCACGTAGTATTCTCCTTCTTCGAGCTCCACCCGGTCATCCGCGCCGACTTTCAGTTGTCCGCCCTTGTATTTTTCGACCCCGTTGATGTCGTCGAAGCCTTTCAGCTTGACAATATAGAGGTTTTTGTGCTCCCGGGCGCCCTGCACCTCAACCGCGAACGGAGCGCCGGAATCCGGCGGGACGAGCAGCAGCCGGCTGCCCGGACGAAACCGGACATCGGGAAAATCCGTCTGCGGCCATACTTTGATTTCGCCGCGGACACCGTGGGTGTTCACGATTTTGCCGACGTTGAGCAGACGCGCTTCCGCCACGTCCATGACCTCCTTCCGGGACCGGTTGTTCCTAATTTGGGCCAGCGGTCCGCGAAAAAGGGTCAGGACATGCATGGCTGCATCCCTAACCCTTCTCCCGCTTCTGCCGCACTATTCCGAAATGATGTCCACGATGACGCGCTTCCGCTCCTTCACCGCAGCGGAAGTGACGACCGTGCGCAGCGCCTTGGCGATGCGCCCCTGCTTGCCGATGACTTTGCCGACATCGGCCGGATGAACGGATAGCTCGTACACCAAGCCTCGCGCGTCTTCCTTGACCTGAATCCGCACGTCTTCCGGATGATCCACCAACGCTCGGGCGATAACCCGAATCAATTGTTCCATGGCTTAGCCCTCCGGGATTCGGACTTCTGTGAAGCGGATTTCCTCCTGCCCGCCGCCGAAGCGGCCGGACGCAGGCCTTACTTCTGAAGCTTGGACTCGTGGAACTTCTTCATCACGCCGGCTTTGCTCAGCAGGCTGCGGACCGTGTCGGAAGCGTGCGCGCCGTTTTTCAGCCATTTCAGCGCCTTTTCCTCGTCGATCTGCACTTGGGCCGGCTGGGCGACCGGGTTGTACACGCCGATCTCCTCGATAAAGCGGCCGTCGCGCGGGGAACGGGAATCGGACACGACCACGCGATAGAACGGGGCTTTGTGAGCGCCCATCCGTTTCAGACGAATGCGAACCGCCACATTTCTCACCTCCTTGAAGAAAAAAGTTCAAGACCGCCCGTACGATACGTCGTGCAACTTCCGCGCGGCATTGCTTTCCGCGATGCACGGTTTTCGTGTCATCGCACCGCAATGCTCGGCATTGCTTTCTGCGATGCACGAATTAAAACGGAAACTTCATGTTTTTGCCGAGCATGCCCCGGAGCGCCTTCATGCCGCCCTTCGGACCTTTGCCGCCCGGCCCCATCATCCCGGAAAACTGCTTCATCATCTTCTTCATCTCTTCGAACTGCCGCAGCAGCCGGTTGACGTCGGCCACGGTCGTGCCGCTGCCGGCGGCGATCCGCTTGCGGCGGCTGAAATTGATCATGTCCGGCTTCAGCTTCTCGGCCTTGGTCATCGACTTGACGATCGCTTCCGTGCGCCTGATTTGCTTCTCGTCGATTTTGATATTGGCGCCCTTCAGCTTGTTCATCCCGGGCAGCATGTCGAGCAGCTGCTCCAGCGGCCCCAGCTTGCGAAGCTGCTCCATCTGCTCGAGAAAATCTTCCAGCGTAAACTCGGCGTTGCGCATTTTGCGCTCCAGCTCTTTCGCCTTGTCCGCGTCGATGTTGGCCTGCGCCTTCTCGATCAGCGACAGCATGTCGCCCATGCCGAGAATCCGCGACGCCATCCGCTCCGGATGGAACGGCTCGAGCTGGTCGATCTTCTCGCCGGTGGCGGCGAACTTGATCGGACAGCCGGTGACGGCCTTGACCGACAGCGCCGCCCCGCCGCGCGTATCGCCGTCGAGCTTCGTCAGCACGACGCCGGTCAAGGCGAGCTGCCGGTGGAAGCTCTCCGCCACGTTGACGGCTTCCTGGCCGGTCATCGCGTCGACGACGAGCAGCACTTCGTCGGGCTTGACGGCGGCGTGAATCTGCTTCAGCTCCTCCATCAGCGCCTCGTCGATCTGCAGCCGGCCGGCCGTGTCGATCAGCACGTAGTCGCACCCTTGCTCCTTCGCGTGCTGCACGCCTTGCCGCGCGATCTCGACCGGGCTGACCTGGTCGCCGAGCGAAAATACCGGCGCGCCGACCTGATCGCCGAGCACCTGGAGCTGCCTGATCGCCGCCGGACGGTACACGTCGCAAGCGACGAGCATCGGCTTCGCGTTCTGCGACATCAGGAGCTTGGCCAGCTTGCCGGTCAGCGTCGTCTTTCCGGCGCCCTGCAGGCCGGCCAAAAGGACGACGGTCGGCGGCTTGCTCGCCTTGGCCAGCGCCACGTTCTTGCCGCCCATCAGCTCCGTCAGTTCCTTGTTGACGATGTCGACGACGGCCATCGCCGGCGTGAAGCTCTTCATCACTTCCTGGCCGACGGCTTTTTCTTTCACGCGGGCGATAAAGTCCTTGACGACTTTGAAGTTGACGTCTGCTTCCAGCAGCGCCAGCCGGACTTCGCGCATCGCCTCGTTGACGTCGTCTTCCGACAGCTTGCCCTTGCCGCGCAGCTTGCCGAACACGTTCTGCAGCCGGCTGGTCAATCCTTCGAATGCCATGCTCCGCTCTCTCCTTCCGGAACGGTGTTCCGCCTGCCGGCGTCTATCGCTTCGGCTTCGCGCAGCAGCGCCGCCGCCTGCAGAAGCGGTCCGCGCTGCTCCTCGGGCAGGGCGGCGATCTCAAGGTCGAGCCGGTCCAGGCCGGCTTGCAGCCGCTCGTGCCGGGCCAGCAGGCCCAGCCTCCGCTCGTACTGCTCGAGCGTCTGTTCGGCACGCTTCAAATGTTCGTACACGGCCTGGCGGCTGATCTGGAATTCGGCGGCGATCTCGCCGAGGGAATAATCGTCGTAATAGTGGCATTTCAGGAACGTCTGCTGTTTGTCCGTCAGCAGCGGTCCGTAAAAATCGAACAGCAGATTGATTCGGTTCGTCCGTTCCAACGCGTCTTCCCCGTACACAGAGGCCACTCCCTTCGTCAAGGCCAAACGGTTGACACGCTGAGCACCTCTCTATGTTACGGAAAAAAGAAACGGATGTCAAGGAGAATTCCTTGACAGGAATTCCGCCTTAACATCCGTACGAAGACGGGCCATCGGGCTCGAACCGCGGGCTATGGCCATTGCGTCTAGACCCGGCCGTCCGGACCGGGACCCGGCTCCGCGGCGTTCCCGTCTGCGCCGGCCATTCCGGCGAACAGCGCGTGCACGAATTGTTCGGCGTCGAACGGCTGCAGGTCGTCCATCCCTTCGCCCAGCCCGACGAGCTTGACGGGGATCGACAGCTCGCGGCGGATGGCGATGGCGATGCCGCCTTTGGCGGTGCCGTCCAGTTTCGTCAGCACGAGGCCGGTCACGCCGCTTTTCTCGCCGAACAGCTTGGCCTGCTGCAGCGCGTTCTGCCCGGTGGCGGCGTCGAGCACCAGCAGCGTCTCGTGGGGGGCACCGGGAATTTCCCGCTGAATGACGCGGTAAATTTTGGCCAGTTCCTCCATCAGGTTCGTCTTGTTCTGCAGCCGCCCCGCCGTGTCGCACAGCAGCACATCGACGCCGCGCTCCCGGGCGGCTCTCACGGCGTCGAACATGACGGCCGCCGGGTCGGAGCCGGGGGCCTGCCGGATGACGTCGACCCCGACCCGCTGCCCCCACACTTCGAGCTGCTCGATCGCCCCGGCCCGGAACGTGTCGCCCGCCGCCAGCAACACCGACTTGCCCTGCTGCTTGAAACGCCACGCCAGCTTGCCGATCGTCGTCGTCTTGCCGACGCCGTTGACACCGACGAACAAAATGACGGTGATGCCGTCCGGGTTCATGCGCAGCCCGGCGTCTTCGCCGCCGCCCTGCAGCAGTCCGATCAGCTTCTCCGTCAAAATCGGCTGAAGCTCCGACGCCTGCTCGATTTTGCGCTTGCGGACTTCGGCGCGAAGATCGTCGATCAGCTCCATGACCGTATTCACTCCGACGTCGGCGCCGATCAAAATTTCCTCGAGCTCCTCGAAGAAAGCCTCGTCGATTTTCGCCCGCCGGGCAAACAGCTCGCCGACCTTCTCGGCCAGCGCGCTTCTCGTTTTCGCCAGACCTTCGCGGAACTTGCCCGTCACCGCCCCCGTCTTGGACGCGATACTTTCTTTCAAACGCTTGAAAAAGCTCATCCTGCTTCACTCCTCAGGCATAAACGGCTTCGCCGTCTGCAAATGGCTGCGGAACGGCCTGCCGGGCGAAGGGGGGCGTCAGCCCCGGACCTTCGCACGATCAGGCCGTCTCCGTCGCCGGCTCGTTTTCCTCCAGCCGGACGGACACCAGCTTCGACACGCCGCCTTCTTCCATCGTAACGCCGTACAGGACGTCGGCTTCCTCCATCGTGCCTTTGCGGTGCGTCACCACGATGAACTGCGTCCGCTCGGAGAAATCCCTCATGTACTGCGCGTAGCGGACGACGTTCGCTTCGTCCAGCGCCGCTTCGACTTCGTCGAGGACGCAGAACGGGACCGGCTTGACGTGCAAAATCGCGAACAGCAGCGCGATCGCCGTCAGCGCCCGCTCGCCGCCGGAGAGCAACTGCAGGTTCTGCAGCTTTTTGCCGGGCGGCTGGGCGACGATGTCGATGCCGGTGTCCAGCGGTCGGTCGGGCTCGCTCAGCAGCAGATCGGCGCGGCCGCCCCCGAACAGCCGGGAGAACACCACGATGAAATGGCTGCGGATCTCTTCGAACGTCGCATGGAACCGCTTGGACATCTCCTCGTCCATTTCGCGGATGAGTCCGTGCAGCTTCGCCTTCGCTTCCGTCAGGTCCTGCCGCTGCGCCGACAGAAACGCGTGGCGCTCGCTGACGCGGCGATATTCCTCGATCGCGCCCAGGTTGACTTCGCCGAGCGCCGACAGGCGCCGCTTCAGGTCGCGCACTTCATCCTGCGTCCCGGCGACGTCCTCCGGCACCGGATATTTCGCCTTCGCCAGCTCGAGGCCGATTTCGTACTCCTCGCTCAGCTTGCGCAGCAGGTTGTCCAGCTCGACGTCCAGCCGGTTCGCGACGATTTCGGCCTGGCGGAGCTGCTCTTCGACCTGCCTCAGCCGGGTGCGCTGCTCCTTCGTCTCGCTTTCCTTCAGCTCCAGCCGGCGCAGCCGTTCCGCCCGGTCGGACCGTTTGAATTCGATCGTTTCGGTCAAATCGCCCTTCTGCAGCCGCAAATCGTTCAGCCGCTCCTGCTGGGCGACGATTTCCTGCGCGGTGCGCTCGGCGTCCGCCGCGTTCTGCTCCAGCGCGGCGCCGAGCTGGCGCTTCTCCGCTTCCAGGCGCGACAGTTCGGCGCGGCTGCGGGACGCCAGCTCCTCCAGCGACTGCCGCTCCTGCTCCAGGCGGGCGACGGCCACTTTCAGCCCGGTCACCGACGCCTGCAGTTCCTCCTTCTCCGACTGGCTCCGGCGGCGAAGCTCTTCGGCTTCCCGGAGGCTTGCCTGCAGCCGCTCTTCCTGCGCCGCCAGTTCCGCCAGCCGCGCCTCGGCGGCCGATTTCGCCGCGTCCAGCTCCGCGCGCTCCGCGTCCATGACGGCGCGCTCTCCTTCGAGCACGGCGCGCTGCTCTTCCAGCTGCTTCTCCTCGTGGATCAGCTGCTGGCGCTCGGCGACGATCCGCTGCTCGGCGAGGCGCGCTTTCTCTCCGAGTTCGCGCAGTTGCTCGATATTTTGCTGGACGTGGCCGAGCTCCTTCTTCAAGTCGTCGGCTTCGGCCCGCGCCGCGTCGCGGGCGGCTTCCGCCCGGGCGATCTCCTGCTCCAGCTCCTCGAGCTGCCGCCGGCGGCCGAGCAGGCTGGACGACTTCCGCTGCAGGCTGCCGCCGGTCATCGAGCCGCCGGGATGGACGACGTCGCCGTCGAGGGTAACGATCCGGTAGCGGTACTGCAGGCGCGAAGCGATCTTGTTCGCCTGCTCCAGCTTCTCGGCGATGAGCACGTGGCCGAGCAGGTTGCCGGCAATGCCGGCGTAACGGGGATCGGTCTCGACCAGCTCGGAAGCGACGCCGACGAACCCGTCCGCCCGCTCGACCGCGCGCCGGTCGGCGTCCGCGATCGAGCGGGCCCGGATGACGTCGAGCGGCAGGAACGTCGCCCGCCCGGACTGCCGCTGCTTCAGGTAGGCGATTGCGGCGCGCGAAGCCGCCTCGTCCTCCATCACAATATTCTGCAAAGCGCCGCCGAGCGCGGTCTCGATCGCCGTTTCCAGCCGGCCGGGCACGCGGATGAGCTCCGCCACCGCGCCGTGCACGCCGTGCAGCTGGCCGCGCTTCGACGCTTTCAGCACTTCGCGGACGCCGTGCGCGAACCCGTCGTAATCGTCCTGCATTTCCTTGATCGTATCGCGCCGGGAGACGAGCGCGTCCCGCTTCTGCTCGGCCCGGCGGGCCGAAGCCTGCGCATCCTCCAGCTTCCGCTGCAGCTCGGCGGAACGAGCCCCTTCCGCCACGTAGCGGTCGCGCGCTTCGCCGATTTCCGCCGCCGCGGCCGCCAGCCGCTCCTCCAGGGCGAGGCGCCGCTGGGCCAGCGCTTCCTGCTGCTCCGCCCACTTCGCCCGCTCCTCATCGGCCCTGCCTATTCGCCGGGCGAGCGCCTCCTGCTGCTGCTCGCAGTAGCGGATGTCGTTGCGCGCTTGAGACATCGCGTTCATCGCGTCGAACAGCTCCGCCTTCAGCCGCTCCTCCGCCTCTCCGCCGCCGTCCGCCGCGGCCAGCTTCGCCTCTTCCTCGCGCAGCCGGCCGCTCATCTCGTCCAGTTCGGCGTCGACCTGCGCCCGCTTGCCCCGCAGCGCTTCCGCCTCCGCCTCCGCCGCGGCCAAACGCTCTTCGGCCGCCCGCAGCGACTGGACGAGCCCTTCGCGGTTGCGCTCGAGGTTGGAGCGCCGCTCGTTCAGCAGGTCCCCGTAGCCCTCGCTTTTCTCGGTCTCCTCGCTGGTCCGCAGCAGCTCGTCCTGCAGCGTTCCGATCTCCTCTTCCAGCTTGAGGAGCGCGTTGCGGTCGTCCTCCAGCATCGCGTCGTGCCGGCTGACTTCCGTCGACAGCGCCAGCTGTTCCGCCTTCAGCCGCTCCAGCCGCTCGCCGGTCTCCGCCCAGGAGCGGTGGACCCCTTCGATCTGGTGCACGTACAGCGCGATTTCCTTGGCTTTCAGCTGCTCCTTGAGCGCCTTGTACTTCTCCGCCTTCTCGGCTTGCTCCCGCAGCGGCCCGATCTGGCTCTCCAGCTCGCTGATCAGATCGTGAATCCGCAGCAGGTTGTTTTCCGTATCTTCGAGCTTTTTCTGCGCTTCTTTTTTCCGGGTCTTGTATTTGACGATCCCCGACGCCTCTTCGAAAATGCCGCGGCGGTCCTCCGACCGGGTGCTCAAAATTTCCTCGATTCGCCCCTGACCGATGATGGAGTAGGCTTCCTTGCCGATGCCCGTATCCATGAACAGCTCGGTGATGTCTTTGAGGCGGCACGGCTGCTTGTTGATGAAATATTCGCTGTCCCCGCTGCGATGGACGCGCCGGGTGACGGTCACTTCGCTGAAATCGAGCGGCAGCGCCTTGTCCTCGTTGTCGAGAGTCAGCGACACTTCGCCGTAATTGACCGCCTTGCGGGCGTCGCTTCCGGCAAAAATGACGTCTTCCATCTTGCCGCCGCGCAGACTTTTGGCGCTTTGCTCGCCGAGCACCCAGCGGATGCCGTCGGAAATGTTGCTCTTGCCGCTGCCGTTCGGTCCGACTACGGCCGTAATGCCGCGGCCGAACTCAAGCTCGGTGCGGTCCGCGAACGACTTGAATCCGACCAGTTCGATTTTTTTCAAAAACATAGGTTTACGTCCTCTCGTCCGGATCGGTTCGTCGGCTTGCGGCTCATCGCCCGTTCGGCGGCTGCAAATCCCACAGCTGCAGCGCCTCTTCGGCCGCTTTCTGCTCCGCCTCTTTCTTGGAACGGCCGGAACCTTGCCCGAGCCGCCGGTCGCCGACCTGCACGACGGCGATGAACTCCCGGTCGTGGGCCGGTCCCCTCTCCTCGATGATCCGGTAATCGAGCGGTCCCCGGCCGACATGCTGCACTTTCTCCTGCAACAGCGTTTTGTAGTCTTTCAGCGGAGCTTGGCCGTCTCCGGGAAGCAGCGGAAACAGGTGCCGGTCCAGAAAAGCTTTCACCGCGCCGAGCCCCTGATCCAAGTACAGCGCGCCGACGAACGCCTCGAAGGCATCCGCCAGCAGCGACGGCCGGGAGCGGCCGCCGGTGAGCTCCTCCCCTTTGCCGAGCAGCACGACTTTCCCGAACTCGAGCGCCTCGGCAAAACGGACAAGCGACGGCTCGCAGACGATGGCGGCGCGCAGCCGGGTCAGTTCTCCTTCCGGCCGGTCCGGATACCGCCGGTACAAATATTCCGACACCGTCAACTGCAGCACGGCGTCTCCCAGAAATTCCAAACGTTCGTTGTCCTCGATCCGCTGCCCTCGCTTTTCGTTGACATAGGAAGTATGGGTAAAAGCCTGACGCACCAGAGCAGGGTCGTGGAAGACCAGATCCAGCCGTTCCAGCAGACGGCGGAGGGGTGGGTGCATGGGTACCTCCCGCTTCAAGGAAGCCGGGCCGGGCGCCGGGAACAAAGACGCAGGCGGCGCTGCCGCCTGCGTCCCCCGTTCGCGCCGCTTTAGGCTTCGTATTTGCGCATTACGATCGTGGCGTTATGCCCGCCGAAACCGAACGAATTCGACAGCGCCGTCCGAATGTCCGCCGGTCGGGCTTCGTTCGGAACGTAGTCGAGATCGCACTCCGGATCGGGGTTGTCCAGATTGATCGTCGGGGGCAGCAGGCCGTTCTGCAACGACAGCGCCAGAATGACCGCCTCCACGCCGCCGGCCGCGCCGAGCAGATGGCCCGTCATCGACTTGGTGGAGCTGACGGCCAGCTTGTAGGCGTGGTCGCCGAACGCCTTCTTGATGGCGATCGTCTCCGACTTGTCGCCGATCGGCGTCGACGTTCCGTGCGCGTTGATGTATCCGATTTCTTCCGGCGCAATGCCGGCGTCCCGGATCGCGCGGGTCATGCAGCGGGTCGCGCCGTCGGGGTCCGGGTCGGTCATATGATAGGCGTCCCCGCTCATGCCGTAGCCGATCACTTCGGCGTAGATGCGGGCCCCGCGGCGAAGCGCGTGCTCCAGCGATTCCAGCACGACCACGCCGGAACCTTCGCCCATGACGAAGCCGTCGCGATCGCGGTCGAACGGCCGGCTGGCCTTCTCCGGCTCGTCGTTGCGCGTGCTCATCGCCCGCATCGAGCAGAAGCCGGCCATCGCCAGCGGACGGATCGTCGCTTCCGATCCGCCGCAGATCATCACGTCGGCGTCCCCGCGCTGAATGATCTTGAACGAATCCCCGATCGAATGGGTGCCGGTCGCGCAGGCGGTGACGGTTGTCGTATTCGGGCCTTTCGCGCCGGTCGCCATCGAGATCTGGCCGCTGGCCATGTTGGCGATCATCATCGGGATGAAGAACGGGCTGACGCGGCGCGGACCTTTCTCCATCAGTACGGTATGCTGATCTTCCCAGGTGCCGAGCCCGCCGATGCCCGAGCCGACGATGACGCCGACCCGCTCCGGGTCCGCGTTGTCGCCGATCCGAAGGCCGGCGTCGCGGATCGCCGACTGGCTGGCCGCCATGGCGAACTGGACGAACCGGTCCATGCGGCGGGATTCTTTTTTATCGATATACGCTTCGGGATTGAAATCTTTAATCTCGGCGGCAATTTTCGTCGTGTAATCGGTCGTATCGAAAGATTCGATCCGACTGACGCCGGAATTGCCGGCGGCAATGTTGTTCCAGAACGTCTGCAGCTCGGCGCCGAGAGAGGTCATTACGCCCAACCCGGTCACCACGACACGGTTTTTCAAACCGATCTTCACCTCTTCAACCGAAAGGACCTCGAATGTGGAGAAAGTCCCGTCGTAAGAACGGGACCCGGTGTGATCATTACGAATGAGATTGTATGTAATTTACGACTTCTCCCACCGTCGTGATCTTCTCTGCGTCCTCGTCGGAAATCTCCAGGTCGAATTCGTCCTCGAGTTCCATGACGAGTTCCACCACGTCGAGAGAGTCCGCGCCCAAGTCTTCTTTGAAGGATGCTTCGGGAGTCACTTCCGCCTCTTCCACACCCAGGCGTTCGACCACGATGCGCTTTACACGCTCAAATACATCGGACATCCGGTTCACCTCCCTTAACGTATTATACGTGAAACATGGACAAAAAGCCATCCTCCGAGCGACGCAGTCGTCTCGGAATGTGCAACCCCATTCAGCGTTGCGAAGCAATCGCGGTGGGGTTGCGCTCGGGTACCGAGCGACGCAGTCGTCTCGGAATGTGCAATCGCGGAAAGAAACGCCGTGCGTTGCGGCGCGATTCGCCCTACATATAGAGGCCGCCGTCGACGTGGATCGTCTGTCCGGTCATGTAAGACGAAGCGTCGGAAGCGAGATAGAGCACCGCCTGCGCGACCTCTTCCGGCTTGCCCATCCGGCCGAGCGGAATGTCCGCCAGCAGCTTCTCCCGGTAGTCCGATCCGAGGCGCGCGGTCATCTCGGTCTCGATGAACCCGGGCGCGACCGCATTGACCGTGACGCCCCTGGAGGCAAGCTCGCGGGCGGCCGATTTGGTCAGGCCGATGACGCCGGCTTTGGCGGCGACGTAATTGGCCTGGCCGGCGTTGCCGAGCACGCCGACGACCGAAGAGATGTTGATGATCCGTCCCGAGCGCTGCTTCATCATCGGGCGCGTCACCGCCTTGATGCCGTTGAACACGCCTTTCAGATTCGTCTCGATCACTTCGTCGAATTCTTCTTCCTTCATCCGCATCATTAGGTTGTCACGCGTAATCCCCGCGTTATTCACGAGAATGTCGATTTTGCCGAACGTCTCCAGCACCGTCTGCACCATCGCATCGAACTCGGCCGCTTTGCCGACGTTCGCCCGCACGACGATCGCCTTGCGTCCCGCCGCTTCGACGGCGCGGGCCGTTTCCGCGGCGGCGGCTTCATTGCCGGCGTAATTGACCGCCACGTCGGCGCCCGCATCCGCAAGCGCGATGGCGACCGCCCGCCCGATGCCGCGGGACGCTCCGGTGACGAGAGCCGCTTTCCCGCTCAAATCCCAACTGGCCATAGGCGTTCCCTCTCCTTCCGATTGCGACTTCCGATATTCGCGTTCCGAGTGCAACCGCACCGCGCTTGCGCTGCAAAGCTGCGTGCGCCCGCACGGTCTGAGCCGTCGCCGTTTTCTTTATCCGGCCGTCAGCTCGGCCACCGCGTCGGCGCTGTTGACGGACAGCACCCGCGCGGACTTGTCGATCTTCCGGATCAGACCGGCGAGCACCGTACCCGAACCGATCTCCACGAACGTGTCGACGCCTTGTCCGATCAAATACCGGACGCTGTCTTCCCACAGCACCGGGGAGACGACCTGGCGGACCAATAGCTCCCGGATTTCTTCGCCCGAGACGACCGGCCGGGCGTTGACGTTGGCGATGACCGGGACCTCGGCGTCGCGGAAGCGGACGCGCGCCAGCTCTTCCGCCAGCCGCTCGGCCGCCGGCCGCATCAGCGACGAATGGAACGGCCCGCTGACGTCCAGCGGAACGACGCGCTTGGCCCCGGCTTCCTTGCCGCGAAGCGCGACCGCCTCGACGCCGGCCGCCGTGCCGGACACGACGATCTGGCCCGGACAATTGACGTTGGCCAGCTCGACGAGTCCGGCCGTCGCCGACACGTCGCGACACAGCGCGGCCAGCTCGTCCCGGCCGGCGCCGAGCACCGCGGCCATCGCCCCCTGCCCGCCGGGCACCGCTTCTTCCATCAGTTGCCCGCGCACGCGCACGAGGCGCAGCGCATCGTCGTACGCCAGAACGCCGGCGGAGACGAGCGCGCTGTACTCCCCGAGGCTGTGGCCGGCCACATAATCCGGCTTCAGCCCTCCGGCGCCGCGGCAAGCTTCCAGCAGCGCGACGCTGACGGCCAGCAGCGCCGGCTGCGTGTTGGCCGTCTGGCGAAGCTCCGCCTCCGGCCCCTCGAAGATGAGCCGGGTCAGCGGAAAGCCGAGCGCCTCGTCGGCGCGGTCCAGCGCCCGGCGGGCCGCCTCGAACCGCTCGTAGGCGTCGCGGCCCATCCCGACGGCCTGCGCGCCTTGTCCCGGAAACACGAATGCGATTTTGCCCAAGTGCGAATCCCTCCCCACCGGTCGTTTACCAGATCAATACCGAAGCGCCCCACGTCAGTCCGCCGCCGAAGCCGACAAGCAGCAGGCGGTCGCCTTCATGCACGCGCCCCTCTTCGACCGCTTCCGCCAGCGCGATCGGGATCGACGCCGACGAAACGTTGCCGTAGCGGTCGAGATTGACGACGCATTTGTCTTCCGGCAAGTTCAGCCGCTCCAGCGCCGACTGGATGATGCGGATGTTGGCCTGGTGCGGGATCAGCAGATCGATGTCCTCCTTGCCGAGCCCCGCCTTGGCCAGCGCTTCTTCCGAAGCCGCCCCCATGACGCGGACGGCGAATTTGAACACTTCGCGGCCGTTCATTTCCAGATAGTGCGCCCGCTCGGCGACCGACCGCTCGGACGGCGGCAGCCGCGAGCCGCCGCCGCGCAGCTGGAGCAGATTGGCCCCCGAGCCGTCGGCGCCCAGCTCGAACGAGCGGAAGCCCCGTCCTTCCGGCACTTCCCCGAGGACAACGGCCCCGGCGCCGTCTCCGAACAGCACGCACGTATTGCGGTCCGTGTAGTCGGTAATGCGGGACACGCATTCCGCCCCGACGACGAGCACGCGCTCGTACATGCCCGTTTTGATGAAGCCGGTTGCGACCGATAATCCATAGATGAAGCCGGTGCAGGCCGCCGACAAATCGAACGCCGCCGCCTTGCGGGCGCCGAGCCGGTCCTGCAGCAGGCAGGCCGTCGACGGGAAAAACGTGTCCGGCGTCACCGTCGCGACCAGAATCAGGTCGATCTGCTCCCCGGTCAGCCCGGCGGTTTTCAGCGCCTGGACGGCCGCTTCGTAGGCCAGATCCGACGTGGCCTGCGACGGATCGGCGATTCTTCGCTCGCGGATGCCGGTCCGGGTTACAATCCATTCGTCGCTCGTATCCACCATGCGTTCCAAATCCTGATTGGTCAGCACCCGATCCGGAACGTATTTGCCCACGCCGAGCACCCCGACTGCGATGTCTCTCATCATCAACCTCTCACTTTCCGCCGAATTCACCGGCCACCGCCGCCATCAGGCCGTTGCGCACGGCCATGCGGGCTTGGCGAATCGCATGTTTCGTCGCAACGGCGTCTGCGGAGCCGTGGCTTTTGAACAGCAGCCCGTTCACGCCCAAAAGCGGAGCGCCGTTGTTCTCCTTGTAGTCCATCTTGTGCTTGATCCTTCGCAAACCCGGCTTCAGCATCGCCGCGGCCAATTTGTTCGGCAGCGAGCGCGTCAGCTCATCCTTCAGCATGTTGATGAAGGCGCCGGCCGTCCCTTCGGTCGCTTTCAGCAGAATGTTGCCGGCAAACCCGTCGCAGACCAGCACGTCGCAAGCCCGCTCCAGAACGTCCCGCGCTTCGACGTTGCCGACGAAATGGATCGGCGCCCGCTCGAGCAGCTCGAACGCGCTTTTCGTCAACTCGTTGCCTTTGCCCGGCTCCGTGCCGACGTTAAGCAGCCCCACCCGCGGCCGCCGCATGCCGTGCACTTTCTCGCGGTACATGCTGCCCATCAGCGCGTATTGCGCCAGATGCTCGGGCTTCGCGTCCATGTTGGCCCCCAGATCGAGCGCCAGCACGCCGACGTTGTCGACGGTCGGCAGCATCGCCGCCAGCCCCGGGCGCTCGATCTGCTTCAGCCGCCCGATTTCCAGCAGCCCGATCGCCATGAGCGCGCCGGTATTGCCGGACGTCAGCATCGCGTCGACCTTGCCTTCCTTGACCATCCGCCCGGCCACGACCATCGAGGCGTCGGCCTTGCGCCGCACCGCCCGGACGGGCTCGTCGCCGGCCTCGATCGTCTCCGTCGCGGCCACGACGGTGACGTTGGCGGGCCGGTCGCTTCCCAGCAGCGGATCCAGCCGGTCCGGCCGTCCGATCAGCACGAATTCGGTGTCCGGCCATTCGCGGGCGGCCGCGATTGTCCCTTCCACCGGCGCCTGCGGAGCGTGATCCCCGCCCATGGCATCAATGGCGATCCGCATGCGAGCCGCCCCCTTCCCGGTCGTTGTCCGAGGCAGATCGATAGATGACAAAATGACCTTGAAACACCATTTCCTCCCCAGCGTATGTAAACACTTCGACTTTCGCTTTTCCTTTCTGCGCGCCGCTGGAACGCACGTACGCCTTGGCGATGCATTTCTCCCCGAGCCGCACCGGGCGGATAAAGCGGATGTCCGCCGACGCCGTCAGCGCAATCTCGTCGTTGATGACCGCCACCGCCAGCGAGTTGGCCTGCGCGAACACATGGTGGCCGCGGGCGATGCCGCTGCGGGAAAAAACGTGCTCCTCGCGGATTTCGAAAATGGAGATGCCGCTCTTATCCAACTGCAGGTCGACGATGTCCCCGATCACTTCGTGCAGCGGCAGCGAACGGACGGAATCGTACGAGCGCTCCGCCATCATTTTCAGCCTCTCCCGCAGCTCGGGGATGCCCAGCTCCAGACGGTCCAGCCGCACCGTCTGAATGCTGACCTTGAGCTGTTTCGTCAGCTCCCGGTCGGTCAGAAACGGATTTTCCTCCAGAAGCCGGCTGAGCTGCTGATGACGCTGGCGTTTCGGAAGGCGTTCCAATGCCGTCACCGCCTTATCGGTTCATCTTGATACCTGGTGCCAAGCCAAGTATAAAGAAAAACGCGCCGGGACGCAATCACCGCCAGACGCGCTCTTTCTCCGAAATTATTGCTTGATGATTTCGCGGGATTTGTAAGTGCCGCACACCGCGCAGACGTGGTGCGCCAGCTTCAGCTCGCCGCATTGATCGCACCTCACCATGCCCGGGACAACCAGCTTGAAATGCGTGCGGCGCTTGTTTTTGCGGGATTTCGACGTTTTTCCGAAAGGTACTGCCATGCTCCCCACCTCCTTCATCGAATCGGCCTCGGGACAAGGCCGCGGTCAGCCCTTATGCCAATCCTTGAGCACGGCGAGCCGGGGATCGATCGTCTCCCGGTCGCAGCCGCAAGTGCGTTCGTTCAAGTTCGCGCCGCACTCGGGGCATAGTCCCCGGCAATCTTCGCTGCACAGCGGAGCGTACGGCAAATGAAGCAGCAGCTCCTCTTCCAGAAACGGACGAATGTCCAGAAGGTCTCCGGCGAACGGGACGAAATCCGCGCCTTCCTCCTCCACCGCCTTTTCCTCCGAAGCGACCGGCTGGAACGATTCCCGATACGGCACCCGATAATCGCTGTCGACCGGCGACAGGCAGCGGGAACACGACAGCCGGATTCGGCCGGACAGCTCGCCGGCCACTTCGATCCGCCCCGCCTCGGCGGAGGCGGTCAGATCCGCTTCCATCGGGCCCAGCGGCTCGGCGTCCGGGATATTCCGAAACCGCTCCGCCAAATCCAACTGGCCGTGCAAACGAACCTGGCCGCCGCGGGACAGGAGCTCTTGCGCGCGGATGATCATGATCCCATCACTCCAAACAAACAAAAGTAATTATATCGATCCGAGAAACGTTTTGTCAATAACCGAGCGACGAACCAAGCGACGAAGTCGTCTTGGAATGCGCAAGCGCGGAAAGCAACGCCGTGCGTTGCGGCGCGATTGCGCTCGGCGAACCAAGCGACGAAGTCGTCTTGGAATGCGCAAGCGCGGAAAGCAACGCCGTGCGTTGCGGCGCGACTGCGCTCGGTAATCCAAGCGACGAAGTCGGCTCGGAATTCGCAAGCGCAGGAAGCCATGCACGCGAGCTCGCGTTCGTGTTATATTGTGGACAAATGGGAAACGAACGGCCGCCCGCGCCGGCGGCACAAGGAGAAAACGATGCGAACCGTCGGAATCGTGACCGAATACAACCCGCTTCACAACGGACATCTCTATCATATACAACAATCGCGGAAAATAACGGGGGCGGAAGCGGTCGTCGCCGTCATGAGCGGCCATTTCCTGCAGCGCGGGGAGCCGGCGCTCGCGGACAAGTGGGCGCGGGCCGAAATGGCGCTGCGCGCCGGGTGCGACCTGGTGCTGGAGCTGCCCGTCGCCTACAGCGCCCAGCCGGCGCAATGGTTCGCCTACGGCGCGGTCGCCGTGCTCGCGTCTACCGGCGTCGTCGACGCGCTCTGCTTCGGCAGCGAGAGCGGCGACTTGTCCGCGCTGACCCGGGCGGCGGACATCGCCTCGGAGGAGCCGGCGGAGCTTAAAGCCGAATTGGCCGAACGGCTGAAGCGGGGCATGCCCTACCCTTCCGCCTATGCGGAAGCGGCCAAGCGGCTGCTCCGGCGCCGCGGCGCGGCCGAGGCGGAGATCGCCCTCGACCAGCCGAACCATACGCTCGGCCTGCATTATTTGCTGGCGCTGCGGCGCTTGGGCAGCCGCATCGAGCCCTATACGATCCGCCGGGAAAAAGCCGGCTACAACGACACCGACATCGCAGGCGGCGCCATTGCCAGCGCCACGGCGCTGCGCAAGCGGCTGGCCGACACCGGCTCGCTGCGGGAGCTGGCGCCGTACGTTCCGGCGACGACGCTCGCGATTCTGGAGCGGGAAACGGAGGCGGGACGGGCCCCGATCGGGTGGGAAGGGCTGGCGCGGCCGCTGTTTCACGAGCTGCTGCGCCAGGACCCGCAGCAGCTCGCCCGCTATGCGGAAGTGACGGAGGGGCTGGAGTTCCGGATCGTCGCGGCGCTCCGAAAACTGGACGAATGGCGGGTCGAGGCGCTGCTGCAGGCGCTCAAGACACGGCGCTACACCCGCACGAAGCTGCAGCGGACGCTGCTTCGCATCCTGCTCGGCCATGAGAAGGAAGAGCTGTCTCCGCAGCGGCTGGCGGCGGGCGTGCGCTACATCCGGGTGCTCGGCTTCACAGGCCGCGGGCGGGAACTATTGCGACGCATGAAAAAAAACGCCGCCGTGCCGGTGCTGCTCTCCGCCGCCGGAGCCCGCGATCCGTACCTGAAGATGGACGTCCGCGCCACCGCCGCCTATGCGCTCGCGTTTTCCTCGTCCCGCCCGCAGGACGCGCTGCGCGACTACACCGTCCCCCCGATCCGGATCGAATAGACGGGCCGGGGGTCTATAGCGCGCCTCTCCGGCGTAAAGTGTACTGTACGGAACCGGGACAAGTCGGGCCGGCCCGCGAATGTCCGCGGCTGCCCGACGCGTCCGGTCCGTGCCGCACAACAGCATTTCGGAGGGGGGCTGAAGCCGTTGTCCGCGCGAATTGTCCGCTCGCCCTACGCCGTTACGGCCGCGCTCGGTTCCGGCGCGCTGCTCGTCGTCTTCGGCATCGTCCTCGCGCCGGACGAAGCGTTCCGCGCTTCGCTGGCCGGCCTGCAGGTATGGTGGCAGACGGTGTTTCCCGGTCTGCTGCCGCCGCTGATCATGGCCGAGCTGCTGGCCGGATCGGGTCTGCTGCACGGACTGGCGGCGCTGGCCGAGCCGCTGGCCCGGCTGTTCCGCCTTCCCGGGGCCGCCGCCTGGGCGATGGCGTTCGGCTGGACCGCCGGCATCCCGGCCGGCGCCAAAGAGACGGCCCGCTTGCGGAGCCGGAACCTGATCGGCGACCGCGACGTCGGCGCCCTGCTGCTTCTGTCGCACCTGCCCAACCCGTTTCTCGTCGTCATCGTCGTCGGCAGCGGCTTTCTGCAATCCCCGGCGCTCGGCTGGGCGATCGCCGCCGGCCTGTGGCTGTCGGCCGCGATCGGCGGCATCGCGTGGTCCGCCCTTGCCGGCCGCGGCCCGAAGCGCGGCCGGGAAGCGCCGCCGGCGCCGAAGCCGGCGCTGCCGGCCGCGGCATGGCGCCGCGCGCTGCTGGCGGTTCGGCAGGCGCGCGCGGAAGACGGCCGCCCGCTCGGCAAGCAGCTGGCCGATGCGGTTCAGCAAGCCGTCGGCACGCTCATGCTGATCGGCGGCCTGATCATCCTCAGCGCCGTCTGCCTGCGGCTGGTGCAGTTGGCGTTCCCGGACACGGACGGCTGGCTCGTCGTGCCGGGTCTTATCGAGATGCATCTCGGCGCCTACGAGAGCGGACAGTCCGCGCTTTTCTCCGCCGCCCCCGCCCGCGCCGCCGCCTTGTTGGCCGCTTTTCTCGCCTGGAGCGGATTCAGCGGCTTGCTTCAGGCCCGGGCCGCTTACGGGACGGCGGCGCCCGCTTTTCCGTGGGGCGCGATGATCGGCGCCCGCCTGCTGCACGCCGCGCTCGCCCTCGCCGTCACTTATCCGCTGGCGCAGCGGGCGATGCGCGCCGAGCCGGGCAGCGGCGCCTTCGGCGGGCTGCTACCGGTCTGGTCCGGCGAGGAACCGGGCGTTGCGCTGCCCGGCGGCTGGCTGCTCGGCTCCGCCACGGCGTTGACGTTTCTCGCATTTCTGGCGTCGCTGGCGCTGCTCGCCTTGCTGGCCGCCGCCATTCGCCCCGCCCCCCGCAAGCGGCCGCGGAAGTAACGCGCTCCCAGGCCAACGCACCGCGGAAAGCGGATGAGGAGAAGCGGCTATTTCATCAGGTACCAGTATTCCAGCAGTTCAGGCCGACGTTCTGCCGGCAGCCGCCCGTTTCCTGTACCGTACACCGCACGCGGATGACGGACACATCTGCACCTGAGCGACGTGCATAACCTGCGCAATTTCTTCTGTTTCTGTATGGTGGGCTTTTTGTGAAGCCTCAAAGCAATGCGATGGCGGGTAAGCGGGCTGCATTGGATTTTCTCCAGCGAAAGAGAGAAACCGTGCGGCCGACCGACCGTTCGCTGGAAAATGTGCAGTAAATTCGGGGCTGATGCCTGGAAAAGCGGCGATGCGGGCTCTTTTGGATGGATGAAATCCAACGAAAGAGGGAATTGGAGGCTCGAACCGGCAATTTCGCTGCATAAAATCCAGCCGAGATCGCTTCGCCTTGCGTGCGTTCAGCAAAAAAAAGTGCCCGCAAACGGGCGCTTTCAGCGATCGGCGAACTTGCTTCTCAGCGCGGCTTCCACGAACGGCGGCACCAAATCCTGCACCGCGCCCCGGAACTTCGCGATCTCTTTGACGATGCTGGAACTCAAATAGGAATATTTCGGATTCGTCATCATGAAGATCGTCTCGATGCCTTCGTCCAGCTGGCGGTTGGTCGACGCCATCTGAAGCTCGTATTCGAAATCGGTGACCGAACGGATGCCGCGGATGATCACTTTGGCCTGCTTCGACCGCATATACCTGACGAGCAGGTCGCGGAAATGGTCGATCTCCACGTTGGGCAAATCTTTCGTCGCTTCCTTCAGCAGTTCCGTCCGCTCCTGCACGGTAAACAGCGGATTTTTCGACAGGTTGTTCAGAACGGCGACGATCAGCAGGTCAAACTGCTTGGCCGCGCGGCGGATAATGTCGAGATGGCCGAACGTCACCGGGTCGAAGCTGCCCGGATAGACGGCGATGCGGCGTTCTCCCCCTTGCAGGGTGGAAGAATGTGTCATAGGTGCGATTCGCCTCCGTAGCGATAAATGGATAAGGCCGTATCCCCGTAGCGGGCGTACCGCTTCAGGCGAAAGCCGCCGATCTCGTCGGGGTACCGGAAATCCGCGGCGTGCTCGACGACCGCGATCGCTCCCTCGGCCGCCAGCCCCCGCCGCTGCAGTTCGCCGAGCCGTTCGTCGCAGTCCCGCATTGCGTAAGGCGGGTCCAGAAAAAGAAGGCTGAACGGCTCGCCTCTGCGCTCCAGCATCCGGACCGCCTTGCCGGCGTCGATGCGGTACACTTCTGCCCGGTCGGCGAGCCGGGCCGCCTCCAGATTGCGCCGGACGACCTCGATGCTGCGGGGGTTTAAGTCGACAAACACCGCCCGCCCGGCGCCGCGGCTAAGCGCCTCGATGCCGAGGCCGCCGGTGCCGGCGAACAGGTCGAGCACCCGGTCCTCCTCGTCGAAATAGGGCCCGATGATGCTGAACATCGCTTCTTTGACCTTGTCCGTCGTCGGACGCGTCGATTGTCCGGGCACCGCGATCAGCGGACGCCCCTTCGCTTGTCCCGCTATGACCCGCAACGTCTCATCCCCTGCCGCGCCGATCCGAAACGCCCGGCTCCGCGTTGCCGGCGCTATCTTTGCTGGTGTTTATGTTAGCATATTCCGCCCCATTGCAAAAGCGATGAAAGGCAGCTTTCGTCAAAGGCATGAAAAATTTGTCCGAAACCGGGTATATTTCCCGCGCGATCGGCCACAATGATAGTACCGGTGCCGATGAGGCGCCGGGGACAACCGCGGAGAAGACTTACGTTTCCCCATAAGCTCTTCGTCCGGTTTCTCCTCTCCCATGAGGGCCCCGTCGCAAGACGGGGCTCGAAAACTTTTATTCGGCCTAATACCGCCGCCACTTCCCGCCCGGCAGGAATGAATATCCGCAAATTCCGCATGCTATAACGGATCAAACTTCAAGCTGCCTGAAAGGATGGACCGACATGAATTTGATTCCCTACCGCCCGTTCCAGCAACTCGACCAATTCCGCCGGGATATGGACCAGTTCTGGCAGAACAGCTTTCCTTCGCTGTTCCAGGAAGGCGGCTTCGGCTTCCCGCAAATGGACATCCACGAAACGGACACCGAAGTGGTCGCCACCTGCAACCTTCCGGGAATCGAGAAAAAGGAAGACATCCATATCGACGTCACCGGCAACGTGCTGAGCGTCAGCGGGCAAATCCAGCGCACGAACGAAGCGAAAGAGGACCGTTTCCACCGCAAGGAGCGCTATTACGGCAGCTTCCACCGTTCGGTCACGCTGCCGGCGAACGTCGCCGACGAAGGGATCAGGGCGTTCTACCGCAACGGCGTGCTGGAGATCCGCATTCCGAAAGCGCAGGAGCCGCAGCGCAAAAAAATCGACATTGACTTCCATTGATCAAGCGGCGAAAAGGCGGCCGAAGCGCGCGAAAACCTCCGGAAACAGCTCCAATCGGGCTGATTTCGGAGGTTTTTGAATGGAGTGGATGAAAGCGGCCTAGCGGAATCCGTAAAAGGCCCGTGTGCGCGCAGCAGCGGCCCGCTCCGTTTCCGCTTCGGGAAGTCCCCGAAGCAAGGCGATCTCCCGGACGACGTCCCGCACCATGCCGGGTTCGGTCGGCTTCCCGGCATACGGACCTTCGAACGGCCACGGCCCGTCGGTCTCCACCATGACCAGCTCCAGCGGAAACGACGCCGCCAGGCGGCGGGTTTCCGGCTCGTAAAGGATGTCGGGCGTAAAAGATACCGAATAGCCGCGCCGGACGATTCGGGATACCGTCTGCGGACTCCCTTTGAACCAGTGGAAATGCGCTTTCGAGACGCCGTGCCGCTCCAAAAGGTCGAGCGCCAGGTCCGCATCCTCGTACACGGCGTGCAGCGCGATCGGGCGGTCCAGCTCCTTCGCCAGCCGGACGAAGCGGTCCAACTGCGCGATATAGGGCGCCAGGTCGAAAGGCCGGCCGGCCTGTTCGGCTTCCTGGCGGGCGTAGTACGGCAGCCCGACCTCGCCGATCGCGAAAGGCCGGTCCCTGCGCTCCGCGATCCAGGCGCACAGCGCCTCAAGCGCTTCCGGGGGAAGCGGCGGCTGCTCGGGATGGTGCCCGTAGGCCGGCAGAACGCGGCCCGGAAAACGTTCGGCCAGCGCCTCGTTCGTCCGGCACGACGCCGGATCCATCGACACCGCGACGACGCCGTCTATGCCTTCGGCGAAAGCTTTCCGCAGCATCGGCTCGCGGGCTTCCTCGCCGTACAGATCGGCGTGCAGATGCGCATCATACGCCATCGCGCGCATTCCCCCCGGCCAGAAGTTCCAAAATTTCCGATTTCAGCGCCGTGAACGCCGGCTCTTTCCAGACGTCGGCCCGCCTCGGCCGCGCGAACGGCACCTCGATCTCGCGCAGCACCACGGCCGGCGATGCCGACAGCACGTAGATCCGGTCGGACAGCATCAGCGCCTCCTCGATGCTGTGCGTGACGAACAGCACCGAGCGGCGCTCCCGCTCCCACATCCGCAGGAGCCAGGCCTGCATGTCGGCCCGCGTCAGCGCGTCCAGCGCCGCGAACGGCTCGTCCAGGCACATGACCGCGCGCGGCATGAGCAGCGCCCGCAGGAACGAGACCCGCTGCTGCATGCCGCCGGACAGGACGCGGGGATATTCGTTCGCCACGCCGCCCAGGCCGATCCGTTCCAGCCATTCCGCCGCCTGCCTTTCCGCCTCGGCTTTGCCGACGCCGGCGACGGCCAGCGCCGCCGCGATGTTGCCGCGCACCGACAGCCACGGGAACAGCGACGGCTGCTGCGGCATGTAGCTGATATGGCCCCGCTCGCCGGTCGTATCGCGCCCGCCGATGCGGATCCGCCCGCTGTCCGGCCGCTCGACGCCGCCGATGATCCGGAACAGCGTCGATTTGCCGCTGCCGGAAGGTCCGATCAGCGTGACGAACTCGCCTGCGCGGACGGTCAGCGACACCCGCTCCAGCACCGGAAACGTCCGTCCGCCCCGGCGGAAGCGCTTGGCCACGTCTACGGCTTCCAGTTGAACGCGATTTTCGTCCGTCATCCGGCTCCGCCTCCCCGCCGCTGCGGCTCCGGCCGCCAGCGGATGATCAGCCGCTCCAGCAGGGCGGCCAGGCCGTAGAACAGCAGACTGCCCGCCACGATGCAGACGATGGCGGCGAACACGGCCGGCGTATCGAAGCCTTTCTCCTTCAGCACCAGGTAATGCCCGATCCCTTCGCTGCCGCCCAGCCATTCCGCGACGATGGCGGAGGAGATGCTGTAGGCCGCGGTGATTTTCAGCCCCGAGAAAAAATACGGCAGCGACGCCGGCAGCTCCAGCCGCAGCAGCGTTTCCCAGCGGCCGGCGCCGATCATCGCCATATATTCGCGCAGCTGCGGCTCCGCTTGCCCGAGCCCGGTCATCATCGACCATGCGACGGGAAAATAGCAGACGAGCACGAGCAGGATCAGCTTCGGCGTCAGCCCGAAGCCGAACCAGACGATGAGCAGCGGGCCGAGGGCGATCACCGGCACGTTCTGCGCCATCACCAGAATCGGCGACAGCGCCGAGCGCACGGCCGGAATCCAGTGGAACAGAACGGCCGAAACGACGCCGACCGAGACGCCGAGCGCGAGCCCTTCGAACGTCAGCCGCAGCGTCGCTCCCATCTGGCTCATGAGCCGCGGCGCATCGCCGGCCATCGTGCGCGCGATTTGGGCCGGCGACGGCAGCGTCCACGGATCGATGTCGAACAGCGCGCAGACCGCCTGCCAGACCGCCGCGAACAGGACGATGGCGGCCGCGGGCGGCAGCGCCCGGCGCCATTTATTTTCCATCGGGATACTTCTCCAACAGCCGCGCCATCGAAGCGTTCCGTTCCCCGTCCACCAACAGCTTGATCTGCGACAGAACGGACGGGCTGCCCAGCTCGAACATCGCCGCGTTCATCCGCTTGACGATGTCCAAAAGCTGATCCAGGTCCCCTTCCATCGTCGTCTCCAGCGGGCCGACCCGATAAGGGACGCCGGAATCTTTGATGATCTCGATCGCGCGGTCGACGTACGGAATGACGTCTTCCCCGCTTTTCGTCTTCGGCAAAATCTGGATGCTGAGCAGCGCTTGCGCCATTTCGAATCCCTCCCGTGATGCCGGTCCGCGTTATTGCGGCAAAAAGTCGTTCGTGAACATCGCGCCGTAGTCCAGATCCTTCTGCAGCAGCCCGTGCGCTTTCATCCAGTCGCCGTAGCCGGACCACACTTCCTTTTTCTGCTCGCCCCACCGCGGCGCGTCGTCTTTGTATTTCGGGCTCAGCCACTTCTGGCTCGCCTTGACCAGGTCCGCGTTCAGGTCCGGCTCCGCCGCGAGCAGAATGTCGGCCGCTTCGTCCGGATGGTCGATGGCGTACTGGTAGCCTTCCGCCGCCCCTTCCACGAACGCCCGCACGAGGTCCGGCTTCTCCCGGATCAGCTTCTCGCTCGTCTCCAACAGCGGCGTGTAGTAGTCCAGCTGCTTGCTGTAGTCGGTCAGGTAGATCATGTTCAGCGGAATGCCGCGCTGCTCCGCTTCGATGCCGGTCCAGCCGTAGAAAATCCACTCGAAGTCGATGTCTTTCTTGACCGCGGTGAAAAAGTCGGCGGTGCCCGCGTTGACGATTTTCACTTTGGAGACGTCGGCGTGCTGCTCCTTCATCAGCGACTCGATCACCGCCTCTTCGGCCGGCGAGCCCCATCCGCCGTACGTCTTGCCTTCGAAATCTTTCGGCTCCTTGATGTTTTTGTCCGCCGGCGAAGCGAAGCCGGACGTGTTGTGCTGAATGATCGCCGCCAGCGAAACGAGCGGCAGCCCCTGCTCGCGCGCCAGCGTCAGGCTTTCCTGCGCGCCGACGCCGAATTCGGCTTTGCCGCTGGCGACCATGGCGTCCGAACCGGTCTCCGGCGGCTGCACGATGTCGACTTTCAGCCCCCGTTTCTCCCAGAAGCCTTTCGCCCGGGCCACATACAGGCCCGTATGGTTCGTGTTCGGCGTCCAGTCCAGCACCACTTTCGCCTCCATCTGCGGCGCGGCTGCCGAAGACGAAGACGGCGCGGACGAGCCGGACGCGGCGGGCGATGCGGACGCGGATGACGAGGCGGATGCCCCCGAAGCGGAAGGCGACGCGGAACCGCCCTCCTTGCTCCCGCATCCGGCCAGCGCCAGCAGCGCCGCCAGCGCGGCAACCCCCAATGATCCCCATGCTTTTCTCGTTGCCATGATGTCTTCTCTCCCTTTCGGTTCGGCGATGACGACAAACAAAAACACCCCCCGATCCGGAGGGTGTCGCGCGCAGATGCCTATGCGGACGAACGGCGAAGCCTCGGGCCTCGCCAACCCACCTTCCTACGCTGGCATTAACCAGATCAGGTTCAAGGGTCTGCATCTTTCATGTTCGGGATGCACTCTCAGCCGGCCGATATTCCGGCTCCCCCGGGGTGTGTTCGGTTGTCGTTGCATCATTCGTGAACTATTATAGCAAATCCTCCGCCGTTGTCTACCGAGCGGCGAAGTCGTCCCGGAAGGTACAATCGCGGAAAGCAATGCTGTGCATTGCGTCTCGATTGCGCGAGAACCCTGCTCGGACTTTCGCGCCGTTCCCGCGGCGCGGGACCGACGCAAGAATCCGCAATCGAATCAAACGGTTCGTCCACTCCCGAACGGACAGGGCTTCATACGCTGTAGCATTCCGACATGAAAGGAGGTGAAAAAAGGCATGGGTACGTTTCTCGATCTCAGAAGCTCGATGAACGCAAGCACGACGATCACCGAAGCGGTTCCGACGACGCCGACGCTGTTCGGGATCATCGGTCTGCAAACCCAGAACGTCGCCAACCCGATCGTCGCCCTCAGCGGAACGATCGGCCTGTCGACCGTCGGCCCGGCCACCGCGGTCATCAACATCGTGCGCGGCGCTTCGCTGACGGCCGGCCCGATCATCTATACGGCCGTCGTATCGACGGTTGTCGCAGATGTCCAAATCGTTTCCTTCAACGCCCAGGACCTGCTAGCTCCGGCCGCGCTGGAGACGGCCTATTCCGCTTTTATCAGCGCCGCTTCGCTGCTGACCGTCACGCGTATCGGTCCCGAAGCCTTCTACGGCATCGCATCCCAAGGCTAATGAACGCGGAAGCTTGCGGACGCCTTGGCGTCCGTAACGCTTCCTCTTTTTCCCTGCCATGATTCCACGACTGTTCCGAAAGGATGGAAAGCCATTGATCTCCGTCAGCCTGTGCATGATCGTCAAGGACGAAGAAGCGTCGATCGGGCGCTGCCTCGAATCCGTGCACGATCTGGTGGACGAAATCAATATCGTCGATACCGGCTCGACAGACCGGACCAAAGAAATCGTATCCCGATACACCGACCGGATTTTCGACTTCGCCTGGATTCGGGACTTCGCCGCCGCGCGCAATTTTTCGTTCGCCCAGGCCACCCGGGAGTACATTTTCTGGCTGGATGCCGACGACTACTTGCAGGAGAAAGACCGCGAAGCGTTCCGCAAGCTGAAGGAGACGCTCGACCCGCGCTTTGACGCCGTCGTCATGGATTATGTGGTCTCCCGCGACCCTTACGGCCGGGCGCAGCTCATCACCCGCCGCAACCGGCTGGTCAAGCGCGCCAACGGCTTTCAATGGAAATATCCGATCCATGAAATTTTGGTCGTGCAGGGGGAGATTTTCCTCTCGTCCGTCGAAGTGACCCACGAACCGTTGAAAACGAAAGAAAAAAAGCGGAATCTCTCGATTCTGGAAGAGGACATCGCCAGAAACGGCCTCACCCGGAGATCGCACTATTACTTCGCCAACGAGTTGATGGACAACGGAAGGCTCGAGGAAGCCGCCGATTGCTTCGCGTCGTTTCTGGAAGGCGAAGTGGAAAATTTCGAGGACCACATTGCCGCCTGCGGCAACCTGGCCCATCTGTACCATGCCCGCGGCGACGATGCCAGGGAGCTTCACTATTTGTTCAAGACGTTCGAATACGACGTGCCGCGCGCCGATTACTGCTGCCGGATCGCGCTCTGGTTCGAGCTGCACGGAAAGTACCGGCAGGCGATCTTCTGGTACGAGCTCGCGCTGAAGCAGGAGCTTCCGAACGACTATTTCGGACTGATGAACAAAATTTGCTGGACCTGGGCGCCCCACGTGCAGCTCGCCATCTGCTACGCCAAGCTCGGCCAGCTGGAGAAAGCTTACGAACATAACGAAAAGGCGCTCGGCTACATGCCGGACGATCCGAACCTGCTGGACAACAGGCAGAAGCTGGAGAGCGCGATGCAAAAGAAGGCCGCCGGGGCGGAAGCTTCAGCGCCGGACGGCGGCGGAAGCGCGGAGGAAAACCGATGACCGCAAGCATCATCATTCCGGCTCATAACGGGCTGGCGCTGACGCGCCGGTGCGTCGAGAGCATCCGCCGCCATACGCCGCCGCTGGAATACGAGATCATCGTCGTCGACAACGGCTCGGCGGACGGAACGGGCGAATGGCTGGCGGCGCAGCCCGACATCCGGACGGTGTCCTTGCCTGTCAACGCCGGCTTTCCGGCGGCCTGCAACCGCGGGTTGGCGGAAGCGCGGGGCGAAGCGCTGCTTCTGCTGAACAACGATACCGTCGCGACGCCGAGATGGCTGGAGCAGCTTCTCGCTTGCCTGAACAGCGACGGGAGCATCGGGGCGGTCGGCCCGGTGACCAACGCCGCTTCGTACTATACGGCGCGGCCTGCCGCGTACCGCTCGCTCGACGAAATGACCGCATTCGCCGAGCGGTTCAACCGCTCCGATCCGGCCCGATGGGAGGAGCGGCTCAAGCTCGTCGGCTTCTGCCTGCTGTTCAAGCGGGAGGCGTACGAACGGGTCGGCGGGCTGGACGAACGCTTCTCCCCCGGCAATTTCGAGGATGACGACTTCTGCCTGCGCATGCGCCAGGCCGGCTTCCGCTGCGTGCTGTGCGCCGACACGTTCGTCCATCACGAAGGCAGCGCCTCGTTCCGGCAGGACGTCGAAAGCTTCGCCCGCCTGCTGCAGGCGAACGCGGCGAAATTCGAGCGGAAATGGGGCTTCGATCCGAACGCGGCGCTGGCGATCCAGGAACACCTGATCGACTGGATCGACGATAGCCGCCCGTCCGACGGCGCTCCCTTCCGCGTCCTGGAAGTCGGGTGCGGCTGCGGCGCGACGCTGCTTGCCGTCAAGCACCGTTTTCCCGGAGCGCAGACCGTCGGCATCGAAAGCAATGCGGCGGCAGCCGCGATCGCCGCGACGGCGGCCGACGCCGTGCATGCAGGAGAATTCGAGACGGCCGATCCCGCCCTGCTGCGCGAAGGTTTCGACTGCATTCTGCTGGGCGAGCGGCTGCCGTATGCGAGCCGTCCCGGGGAAACGATCCGCCGCGCGGCCTCCTGCCTGAAGCCGGGCGGCGCGGTGCTGGCCGCCGTGCCGAATCTGGCCCACTTCGCCGTTCTGCGCGAGCTGATGCGGGGGCATTGGCGCTTCCGGGCGGATGCGTCGCCGATCCGCTTCTACACGCTGGATGCGCTGCACCGCCTGTTCGGCGAAGCCGGACTGTCGGCGCTGGCGTTCCGGCGCCTGTCGCTGGCGCCGGTCCTGCCCCGCGACGAGCTCTGGCTCGACGGGATGGCCCGGCTGGCCGGAGAAACGATGCGGGAGCAATGGACTTCGACCCACTTTCTGGTCAAGGCGCGCGCGGCGGCTTTGCCGTCCCCGCCGGCCTGGGGCGGGTCCTGATGGCAAAAATGGGACGAAAGGAAGCGATCCGTTTGAACGCTCCGCAGCGCAAAGACGCCGCGATCGAAACGATCCGGCATTATCGCAGCGTCTGGCGGGAGGAAGGAACCCGGGGGCTGCGGCACCCGGTCGCCCGGACGAACCAGGACGAGGTTCCGTTTACCGGCGAGCGGCTGGTCATTAACGAACGGGTGAAAACGGCGCACGTCCCGGTCATCGAGGAACACTTGCTGCGCTACGATTTCGCCTGCCGCTTCGCCGCGGGCCAAATCGTGCTGGACGCCGCCTGCGGCACCGGATTCGGCGCGAAAATGCTGGAGGAGGCCGGCGCGCTGGAGGTGTGCGCCGTCGACATCGACGAAGCCAGCCTGAACACGGCCCGGTCGGCCTATGCGGGCGAACGCGTCCGGTTCGTCCGCGCCGATATCCGGCAGCTGCCGCTTCCGGCCGAGTCGTTCGATCTGGCGGTGTCGTTCGAAACGATCGAGCATATCCCACAAGGCCGCGATTGGATTCGGGAAGCGGCCCGCGTGCTGAAGCCCGGGGGACTCATGCTCATCTCGACGCCGAACCGGGAAGCGACCAATCCCGGCTTGTATCTGGAGGAATTGCCGGCGAACCCGTTCCACTTTTACGAATACTCGACAACGGAATTCGTCGGGGAGCTGCTGACGGAGTTCGACGTGCTCGAGCTTTACGGACAGACGCTGCAGCGGAAAGCGGCCCAGCCGCTCTGCCAGGCGGCGCGGCAGTGGTACGGGCGGAATCTGGCCTGGGCGCCCGCTCCGACCCCGGCGACGCAGGGCCACGAACTCGTCCCGTTCGCCGAGATCAAAAACGCCGAGCCGACGCTGATCGTGGCCGTCTGCCGCAAAAAAAGCCCGTAGCGCCGCCGACGGGGAGGGCGCCGGGCTGCGGGCTTTTGAACCTTGCCGCGGCCTCCTGCACCTGTCAACGCCTGAACATCGACCACAGCCGGATCAGGTGCAGCGTGTTTTTCGGATCGATCTTCTGCGCCAGCACGAAGCTGACGATCTGTTCTTCTTCCACGGCCGTCAGCGTCTCGTTCAGGATGCGGGCGGACTGCGCCACCAGCCGCTTCACCTTCGCCCGGTCCTGCAGGTCGTATTTGGTCACGCCGTCGATCAGCCGCATGATCCGGTCCTTGACGACCGGATTTTTGAATTTCAGCTTGACCCGCTCCACCAATTCCGGCTTGATGCCGTATTTCTGCCAACCGGCGCTCATGTTCGGCCACGTCCCTTCGGGCGGCATTTTCTCGTTCATTTGTATGCCCCGCGGGGCCGCGAAATGCCTAACCGTGCGCCGAAATCCCCCGGAATGCGCAACCGCGGAAAGCAGCGGCGCATTTTGCGGTGCGGCGCGGCCGCGTTAATCAAGTGGGTCTCCCTGAAACAGCGCCTCGCGCCGCAAATAGTCGCGCAGCCGCTCATAGCGCGGCGACGTCCAGAAATCGGGCGCCGACACCAGCTCGGCCGCGTCGCGCATCGCCTGCTCCAGCACCGCGAAGTCGGCCGTCAGGTCGGCGATCCGAAACTCGGGAACGCCGCTCTGCTTCGTGCCGAAAAATTCGCCGGGCCCGCGCAGCTCCAAGTCCCGCCGGGCGATCTCGAAGCCGTCGTCGGTCTCGGTCATCGCCCGCATCCGCTCTTGCCCGTTCTCCGTCTTCGGATCGGCGATCAGAATGCAGGCGGACGGATGCTCGCCGCGCCCGACGCGCCCGCGAAGCTGGTGCAGCTGGGACAGCCCGAACCGCTCGGCGTCCATCACGACCATCAGCGTCGCGTTCGGCACGTCGACGCCGACCTCGATCACCGTCGTCGACACGAGCACATCGCTTCGCCCGGCGGCGAAATCGCCCATTGCCTGCTCCTTCTCCGCGGGCGTCATCCGGCCGTGCAGCAGGCCGATCGACAGCTCGGGCAGCGCCTGCCGGAGCCGGACATGCAGGTCGATGGCGTTCTGCACGTCCAGCTTCTCCGACTCCTCGATCAGCGGGCAGATAAAGAACGTCTGCCGGCCGGCGGACGCTTCCCGGCGGATCAGGCCGAGCACCCGGTCCATCTTGTCGTGCTTCACCCAGTACGTCTTGACCGGCTTGCGTCCTTTCGGCCGCTCCCTGAGCGTCGAGACGTCCATATCCCCGAACGCCGTAATCGCCAGCGTCCGCGGAATCGGCGTCGCCGTCATCGTCAGCACGTCGGGATTCATCCCTTTGCGGCGCAGAATGCTGCGCTGCTGCACCCCGAACCGGTGCTGCTCGTCGGTGACGACGAGGCCCAGCCGGCGGAAATAGACGTCCTCCTGAATCAGGGCGTGCGTTCCGACGACGATGTCGGTCAGTCCCATCTGCAACGCGGCCAGCGCGTCCCGGCGCTTGCGCGAGGGGCTGCTGCCGGTGATCAGCCCGACCGAGATGCCGTGCGGCTCGAACAGCCGGCCGAGCGTCCGCGCGTGCTGCTCGGCCAAAATCTCCGTCGGCACCATCAGCGCCCCCTGGCTGCCGGCCCGCACCGCCGCGTACAGCGCGACCGCCGCCACCACCGTCTTGCCGGAGCCGACGTCCCCTTGCAGCAGCCGGTTCATCGGATACGGCCGCTTCATGTCGCGCAAAATCTCGTTGATGACCCGCTTCTGCGAGTCGGTCAGCTCGAACGGCAGCCCGTCGGCGAAGGCGCGGATCTCGGCGCTGCTCACCTCGTGGGCGACGCCGTCCGGCTGCTTGCGGCTGGCCGCCCGATACGCCTGCAGCTTCAGCTCGAACAGAAACAGCTCCTCGTACACCATCCGCCGGCGCGCTTCCTGCCCTTCGGCGGTATTGTCGGGCCGGTGAATGCGCAGCACCGCCTCGCGCCGCGGCATGAGCCGGTGCCGGTCCAGCAGCTCGGCCGGCAGCAGTTCGGGAATCATCGCCCCGTACCGCTGCAGCGCCGCGTTCATCGTACGGCGCATCCACGCCTGGGTCAGGCTGCCCGCGACCGAGTAGACCGGCTGAAGCGTGCCCGTCTTCCCTCCCCCGCGGTCGGGAAATTCCGATTCCGCTACGGTAATCTGGCGCCGGCGCTGGTCCCATTTGCCGGTCAGCGTGACGGCCCGCCCCGGGGTCAGCTGCTCGCGCAGGTATGCGCGGTTGAACCAGACCGCGGTCAGCAGCATACCCTCCACCGTCACCCGGCACATCAGCCGCGATTTGCGGCCGTAACGCTGAAGGGACGGCTCCGATGCAACCGTCCCCTGAACCGTAATTTTGTCCCCGTCCTTCACCTCGTGCAGCGCGCGAACCCGGTAATCCTCGTACCGGAACGGGTAGTATTCGAGCAGCTCGCCGACCGAAGACACGCCCAGCGAGCGCAACTCCTCGGCCTTCTGCGGGCCGACGCCGGGCAGCTTGTCCACCGGCACGTCAAACAAGTTCCCTTCCATCTTTCTCCCACTCCGTTTGCGGACAGCCTTACGGCCGGCCTAGCGTCCGCCGGCTTCCGGCGCGCCGATGACGAAGACGCCGACGGTGCCGGGACCGGCATGCGTGCCGATGACCGGGCCTATTTCCGACTGGAAGAAGCGCCGGACGTCCAGCCGCTCCAGCAGAAGTTCCTTCAGCCGGTCGGCCATCTCGGTCTGGCCCGGCGTGTCCACCATGGCCAGTTCGACCGGACGTCCTCCGAATTCCGGCTCAAGCAGCTCCGCAATGCGCGAGACCGCCCGCTTCGTGCCGCGCGCTTTCTCCAGCGGAGCGACGTATCCGTCGTCGTCGATGGTCAGAATCGGCTTGATGTGCAGCAGCGTGCCGAACAGCGCCGCCGCTCGGCCGATGCGGCCGCCCTTGTGCAAATATTCCAGCGTGTCGACGAGAAAATAGAGGCGCATTTCGCGCCGCACCCGTTCGAAAGCGGCAATGACCTCTTCTTTGGAAGCGCCCTGCGCCGCCCGCTCGGCGGCGGCCACGACGCCCATGCCGTAGCCGTACGAAGCGGAGCGGGAATCGATGACGGTCACGTCGCCCTTCCCTTCCAGCATCGACTGCGCGATCCGGGCGGACTGGCACGTCCCGCTCATCGCGGACGACAGATGGATCGACACGACCGTCTTCCCTTCGCCCACCAGCCGTTCGTACAGCTCGAAATATTGCGCCGGCGACGGCTGGGACGTCTTCGGAAGCACCGCCGACATCCGCAGCTTCCGGTAAAAGGCTTCCGGCGAAAGCTCCACGTTGTCCAAATACGCCTCGTCCCCGAAATGGACGACGAGAGGCACGATTTCGATGCCGAGCTTCTCCCGCACGCTGCGCGGAATGTCCGCCGTGCTGTCCGTCACCACAACGACCTGCGCCATGGCTTGTCCTCCCCGCCTTCCATTATTCCACCGCGAACCAGTAAGGATAGAGCGGCTGGCCGCCCTGATGCACTTCCGCTTCCACGTCCGGATATTCGGCCGCCACCCAATCGGCGAGCTTGCGCGTCGCTTCCGGTTCGGCTTCTTCTCCGGCCAGAATCGTCAGCATCTCCGCGTCGCTATCCAGCATGCGGCCCAGCAGGGCGCGGCACGCTTCTTCCAGCGTCGGCTCGGAGACGACGATCGCCTTCTCCAGAATGCCGATGTAGTGGCCTTCGCGGATGTCCAGCCCGTCCATGCCGGCGCTTCGCACCGCCTGGGTCACCTGGCCGGTCCGCACCCGCTGCGCCGCTTCCGCCATCCGCCGCGCGTTGGCCTCGGGCGGCTCGTCTTCCCGAAAGGCCAGCATCGCGGCCATTCCCTGGGGGACGCTCCTCGTGTCGATGACGGTCGCCGGCCGATCGGCCAGATCGGCGGCTTGCCTGGCGGCCATCACGACGTTCGGATGGTTCGGCAGGATCAGCACGTGGGCGGCCGACAGGGAACGGACCGCCTGCAGCAGATCTTCGGTGCTCGGGTTCATGCCCGTTCCGCCGGACAGAATGACATCGGCGCCGAGGCTGCGGAACAGGTCCGCGTTGCCGTCCCCGGCGCAGACGGCGACGATGCCGAACGGCGCCATCTCGCAAGCGTCCGGATTCATCTCGCTTTCCGGCGAAGGCGCAAGTTCCGGAAGGGGCGTCTGCCCCGGGAAGAAGGACGCCGTCTCCAGCCCAAGCGGCTCGCTTCCTTCCGCAGCCGGCGCGAAGGCCGGCTTCCCGGTGTCGTCCGGCGCGGCGCCCGCGAGCAATTCGCGATGCTGCTGGCGCATGTTCAAGATCCGGACGTCCGTCAGCTCCCCGTAAGCCAGCGCCAGGTTGAGCACGTCTCCGGGACGCCGCGAATGGACGTGCACCTTGACCAGCCCGCCATCGTCCGCCAGCACGACCGAATCCCCGTCGCGCTCCAGCGCGCGGCGAAACGAAACTTCGGGAAAAGGCGCGGACCCTTCGGATCGTTGGATAAAAAATTCCATATCGTACGGATAAGTGATCGATTCGGTGGCAATGCGGGACTGCGCGGTCGCGGCCGGCTTCAAGGCGGAAACCGCCGCGGCGCGCGGCGCGGGCGCAGCGGCTGCGAACGCCCCGACTTCCGGCACCGGTCCGCCTTCGCAGGCGCGCAAATACGCAAGAAACCCTTCGTACAGGCAGACGAGTCCTTGGCCTCCGGAATCAACGACGCCGACCTGCTTTAGAACGGCCAGCATTTCCGGAGTGCGCGCCAGCGTCTCCTCCGCTTTGGCGTGCACCTCCGCCATCCATTCGGCCAAATCGCCCGTGCGCCGGGCGGCGGTCACGCCGTGCCGGGCCGCCTCCCGGGCGACCGTCAGGATGGTGCCTTCCACAGGCTTGGCAACCGCTTTGTAAGCGGTATCAACTCCCTGTTGCAGGGCCAGGGCGAACAGCTCCGCATTCAGCTCGCGCTGGCCGGCCACCGCTTTCGCAAAGCCGCGAAACAGCTGCGACAGAATGACGCCCGAGTTGCCGCGGGCGCCCATCAGCAGCCCTTTGGACAGCACTTCCGCCGCCCGCCCGGCCTCGTCCGACGGTTTGGCTTTCAGTTCGGCCGCGCCGGCCGCCATCGTCATGCTCATATTCGTTCCGGTGTCTCCGTCCGGCACCGGAAAGACGTTCAGCGCGTTGATGCGGGCTTCGCCTGCAGCAAGCCGCTCCGCTCCGGCCAGCACCATTGCTGTCCATTCTTTACCGTTGATCCGAAGCTTGCTCAATGACGGATTTCCCCTCCCTGGTTTCGCTATCCGCGCTCCGGTTCGCTGCCGCGTCCCGCAGTCAGGAAGACACGCGAACCCCTTGCACGTAAATGTTGATCTGTCCCACCGACAAACCGACCACATCTTCCAGCACGTATTTGACTTTCGTCTGGATATTGTGGGCTACTTCCGAAATTTTCGTGCCGTAGCTGACGATCGTGTAAAGATCGAGATGCGTCTGGTCTCCTTCATGGCGCACTTCCACGCCGCGGGCCAGGTTTTCCCGTCCGAGCAGCTCGGCAATGCCGTCCTTCAACTGCTTGCGGGAGGCCATGCCGACCAGTCCATAACAGTCCAGCGCCGCCGACCCGGCAATCACCGCGATCGCCTGATCGGACAAATCGATTTTGCCGTTCTCCGTCGTCCATTGCATGGGCATGGAAATTCACTCCTTTACGCCTCTATTATGGACCATACTTCATTGTACTATAAAAAAACGGGAGTTTGAAGCCGCTGTCTTCGCGTCACGCTTTTTTCCCCGCTCGGATGGCCGCGGACGCCCAGGTACGCGTACATTCGCACCGCGATGCTCGGCATTGCTTTCTGCGATTGCACGTTCCGAGCCGACTTCGTCGCTCGGTACACCGAGCACAATCGCACCGCAATGCAAGGCATTGCTTTCTGCGATTGCACGTTCCGAGACGACTTCGTCGCTCGGTTAACCATTGCAACTTTCGGCTTGCGTGTGCTATGATTATGGGGTGTTTGCAAGGTTTGGGGTAGGGAGGTGGATGTCATGGCACGTAAATGCTTCATTACGGGAAAACGCCCGGGTTCGGGCAATCATGTTTCCCACGCCAACAATCATACCCGCCGTTCCTGGGGGGTCAACGTTCAAAAAGTGCGCATTCTGGTGAACGGCAAGCCGAAAAGGGTATACGTCAGCGCCCGCGCCCTGAAATCCGGCAAAGTGACCCGCGTATAAATTTCCGGCCTTCACGCGTACATGACAAAAGCACCTGGCTTCCAGGTGCTTTTTGCTATTTTCCGTTCCGGCTTCTGGCTTATATCCCGGCAGCGGGGCCGGTGCCCCCGGGAACAGCCGGTTCCTCGGAGGCGATCAGTTCTTTTGGAACGTATTCAAGATCGCTTTGACAAAACCGCCCAAAAACTTCGGCAGTTTGATGGTATAGAATTTCATGTCCCACCCCTCCTCGGTTCCCTTCGCTGTATCGCCGCTAACAGCATATGCGCCAGCCCGCCGCCCGGTGAATCGGCCCTCTGCGATGGTTCATCATATGCCGTTTTCGTTTTGTCCTATGCCAGCTCGGGATGCGGGAGGGGAAATTCGCCGCCTCCTGCGGCCGGCGCCGTCCGGATCAGCCCTCCGCGGCCCGGCGCAAGGCGGCGATCGCCTGGCGGCGGTCGTCCTGCCCGAACACGAACGTGCCGGCGACGAGCGCGTCGGCGCCTGCTTCGGCGACGAGCGCCGCCGTGTCGGCGTTGATGCCGCCGTCGACTTCGATATGGATGCCGCTTGCGCCCCTCTCCTGCAGCATGGCGCGCAGCCGCCGCAGCTTGGGCAGCATGGCCGGCAGAAACGATTGCCCGCCGAATCCGGGATTGATCGTCATAATGAGGACGAGATCGATCTCGTCCAGCACGTATTCCAGCACGTCGAGCGGCGTGTGCGGGTTGAGCGCGACGCCGGCTTTCATCCCCAGCTCGCGGATCGCGCGCAGCGTCCGGTGCAGGTGGACGCACGCCTCCGGGTGAACGGTCAGCCGGTCGGCGCCCGCTTCCGCCAGCGCCGGAAACAGCGTTTCCGGACGCTCCACCATCAGATGCACGTCGAACGGCAGCTTCGTCACCGGCCGGATCATCGACACGACCGGCGGGCCGAACGTCAAATTCGGCACGAAATGATTGTCCATGATGTCGACGTGGATCCAATCCGCCCCCGCCTGTTCGACGCTGCGAATTTCCTCTCCGAGCCGCGCGAAGTCGGCGGCGAGGATCGAGGGTGCGATCACTGCCATGCTATCAGTACCTCCGCCCTTTATCGTTCATTTCCGCGAGAAAGTCGACATAGTGCGCGTAGCGGCTTTCCGCGATTTCGCCCCGCTCCTTCGCCTCCCGCACGGCGCAGCCCGGCTCGCGCACATGGGTGCAGCCGCGGAACCGGCAGCCGCCCGCCAGCGCGCGGAATTCCCGGAAGCAGCGACCGAGATCCGAGACGCCGAGCTCGCCGAAATCGAGCTGGCTGAAGCCCGGCGTATCGGCGATCCACCCGCCGCCGGGAAGCGGCACAAGCTCGACGTGGCGGGTCGTATGCCGCCCCCGTCCAAGCTTGCGGCTGATCTCGCTCGTTTCCAGCGTAAGCCCCGGCACGATCCGGTTCAGCAGGGACGATTTCCCGACGCCGGACTGGCCGGCGACGACGGCGACGCTTCCGCGCAGCCGCTCGCGCAGCGGCTCGATGCCTTCGCCGAGGCGCGCGCTCGTCGTCAGCGTCTCATAGCCGATGGAATCGTACAGCCGCCGCACCTCCTCCACCCGCTCGCGGATGAGCCCGGAATCCGGACGGTCCGCCAGGGCGTCCGTCTTGGACAGCACGATCAGCGGCGGGATGCCCGCGTTCTCGGCGTGGACGAGAAATTTGTCCAGCAGCTGCGTGTTCAGGTCCGGCTCGACGACGGAAAAGACGAGCACGGCTACATTCACGTTGGCGACCGGCGGCCGGACCAGCTCCGAAGAGCGGGGAAGCAGTTCGTCCACCGTTCCTTCCCCGTTCTCCGTCTCGCTGTACACGACCCGGTCGCCGACCAGCGGCGTCTCGCCGCGCTTCTTGAAAATGCCGCGGGCCCGGCACCGGACCGCCTCGCCGCCTTCGTCCGGCTGCACGTAGTAAAACCCGCTGAGCGCTTTGACGATCAAACCTTCAGCCATCGCGGTCCGCTCCCGTCACTGCGCGTTCCCTCCGCCTGCGCCGCCGGCGTCTCCGCCTCCGGCGCCCGCGTCTCCGCCGGGCGGCTGCCCGCCGTCTCCGCCGCCCTCGCCGACGCCGGGCTGGCCGGAACTGGGCGACGCCTGTTCGTCCTTATAGGGCACCTGAAGAATGTCGACGAGCTGCCCGTCCCGGTAAACCATAATTTGCGCGTCCTTGTCGGGCGTCACAAACACCGGAACCTGAAACGTCGTCATCGACTTGATCTTGACCGTTTTCCATTCGATGTTGTCGCCGCTCGCGTCCGAGTAAACGATCCGCACCGTGCTCGTCTTTCCGACCTCGGCCGGCGCGACGGTCACTTCGGGCGATTTTTGCACCGTGTCTTTCGGATAGCCGGAGCTGATCCAGATCGTCACTTCGGTGCCGGCCGTCACGCTTTCGTTCTGCTCGGCCGGGAACTGCTTGAATACTTTGTCCGCGGGAGAAAAGCTCTGCTCGTAAATGATTTTGTCGTCCGGCAGCTTCAGATGGTATTGCGCAATCGTCTCCTTGGCCTTGTCCAGCGTCATGCCGATCAGGCTCGGCATCGCGAACGTCTCGCGCCCCTTGCTGACGGTCAGCGTCACCTCTTGGGCGGCCGGATCGAACGGCTGATTCGGTTCCAGCGACTGCTGCATCACGACGCCCGCCGCCACCTCGTCGCTGAACGCCTCCTGCTTGTGAATGCTGCCTTCGGCAAGACCGAGCGCCGTAAGCTGGGAGACCGCGTCGTCATACGTTTTGCCGGTGACGTCCGGCATGTTCGGCAGTTCCGGCCCGGTACTGACGGTCAGCTGAATGAGCGAGCCTTCCTTGACTTTGATATCCTGCTTCGATTGGCTGATGACGATCCCTTCGCCATATTTGTCGCTCGACGCTTCCAAGACCGGATCCGCCACTTTGAGGCCGGCCTCTTCGAGCATTTGCCTGGCTTCGTCCAGCTTGTGCCCGACGACGGTCGGCACCTGGACGTCCGCCGGCGTGAGCTGGCCTTTGAGCGCCAGCACCGCCCAGATCAGCGCGGCGACGAGGATGAGGCCGATCGCGCCGAACACGGTCGGCAGCACCCAGCGCCGCCGGGTCGGCTCTTCCGCTTCGTCCTCCGCCTCTTCGGCACCGTCTTCCTCGTCCTCCGCCTCAGGCGCGGACGTTCGCATATCCGGCCGGATCGCCGGCATGACGCGGGTCCGCTCCGTTTCGTCGGCATCGGCGCGGAATCGGATCGGCGGCTCGTTCAAGCGCTCCGGATTCAGGCAAGTCTCCAGATCGGCCAGCATCTCCTGCGCCGACTGGTACCGCTCCTGCGGATTTTTGCGCATCGCCCGCAGGATGATGTTTTCCACGCTTTGCGGAATGTAGGGGTTCACTTCACGCGGCGGCTCGAACGGCTCCTGCAGATGCTTGAGTGCCACGCTGATCGGGCTTTCGCCCAGAAACGGCAGCCGGCCGGTCAGCATTTGGTACATCACGATGCCGAGAGAATACAAGTCCGATTTCTCGCCGGTCGCCACCCCTTTGGCGTGCTCGGGAGAAAAATAATGCACGGAGCCGACCACCGATCCGGTCTGCGTGATCGTCGACGAAGTGACGGCGCGGGCGATGCCGAAGTCGGTCACTTTGACACGGCCGTTTTTGCCGATCAGGATGTTGTGCGGCTTGATGTCGCGGTGAATGATCTGGTTCTGGTGCGCATGATCGAGCGCGTCGCAGATTTGGGAAGTGATGCGGACCGCTTCGTCCGTCTGCAGCGGCGCCCGCTCTCGGATGATTTCGTTCAGATTGGGCCCGTCGACGTACTCCATGACGATGTAATGCGCGTCGTCGTCCTGGCCGACGTCGTAGATGCTGACGATATTGGGATGGGACAGCGACGCGGCCGCTTGCGCCTCGCGGCGGAACCGCCGGACGAAATCCTCATCGTGCATGAACTGCTGCCGCAGCACTTTCACCGCCACGTACCGGCCCAGCAGAAGGTCTTTCGCCTGATAGACCAGCGCCATGCCGCCTCCGCCGACGCGGGTCAGCAATTCATAACGTCCGCCGAGCGTATGTCCGATCATGCCGACTCCCCTCCCGCTTCGTCCGCTTTCCCGTCGTTGCCGATCAGCGCCACGCTGACGTTGTCGCCGCCGCCGGCGGCCAGCGCCAGATCGACCAGCCGCTGCGCTTTCTGCTCCAGATCGGCGTCCGTTTCCGCCATCGCCTCCAGCCATTTCTCCTCTTCGACGAATCCGCTGAGGCCGTCGCTGCACAAGAGCAAGCAGTCGCCGGCTTGCCAGTCGATCCGCCGCACGTCCACCAGCACTTCCCGGTCCGTGCCAAGCGCGCGGGTCATCACGTTGCGGTGCGGGTGATACGCCGCCTCTTCCGGCCGGATCTGCCCCGATTTCACCAGTTCGTTGACCAGCGTATGGTCTTCGGTCAACTGCTCGAACGCGCCGCCGCGAATCAGGTAGGCGCGGCTGTCGCCGATATGTCCGATCAGCCCCTGGCGCTCGCCGAGCAAGGCGACGACGACGGTCGTGCCCATGTTGCGGTAGTTCGGATTGGCGAGCGCGGCATCGTACACGGACCGGTTGGCCTTGCGAATCAGCTCCCGCAGGCGGTTCTCGCTATCTTCGGCCGACAGGTCCGTCTCCCAATGCGCCAGCGATTCGACCAGATTGTCCACGGCAAGGGCGCTCGCCACTTCTCCGGCCAGATGGCCGCCCATTCCGTCGGCCACGATGGCGGCCGTAAGCCCGCTGCCGGTATGGCCGACCCAGACCTGGTCCTCGTTGATCTGCCGGACGTTGCCGATATGGCTGCGATATGCCGTCTTCATATCCGTCACCTCGCCGTTGCCTCCATATACTTGGCCCTCAGCTGCCCGCACGCCGCCGCAATGTCGTGGCCCTGCTCCCGGCGGATCGTCACGTTCACGCCCTTTTTCTGCAAAATGCGCTGAAAGGCGAAAATATCATCCCGCGGCGTCCGCACGTAGTCCCGCTCCGGCACGTAGTTGACCGGAATCAGATTGACGTGGCACAGCATGCCGGCCAGCACCGACGCCAGTTCTTCCGCGTGCTCCGGCCGGTCGTTCACGCCGCCGATCAGCGCGTATTCGAACGTGATGCGCCGGCCGGTTTTCTCGATATAGTGCTTGCAAGCCGCGATGACGTCGGCGAACGGATACCGCCGGTTGACCGGCATCAGCTTCGAGCGCAGCGCATCGTTCGGCGCATGGATCGATACGGCCAGATTGACCTGCAGGTTCTCGTCGGCGAAGCGGAGCATGTTCGGCACGATCCCGCTGGTCGACACGGTGATGTGCCGCTGGCCGATGTTCAGCCCTTTCGGATGCACCATGATCCGCAGAAAAGCCATCGTCGCGTCGTAATTTTCGAACGGTTCCCCCGATCCCATGATGACGATGCTGGACACCCGCTCGTTCTCGGGGTCGAGCAGCTTCTGGGCGTGCACGACTTGGGCGACGATTTCCCCCGGCGTCAGATTGCGCTTCAGCCCGCCCAGCGTGGACGCGCAGAACGTGCAGCCGATCCGGCAGCCGACCTGGGTCGTGACGCAGACGCTGTTGCCGTAGTTGTGCCGCATGATCACGGTCTCGATCGCGTGCTGGTCGTGCAGCCCGAACAGAAACTTGACCGTGCCGTCCTTCGACGTCAGCCTCGTAATCTCGCTTAAGGTCACGAACCGGAACGTGTCTTCCAGCCGGTCCCGCAGCGTTTTGGGCAGGTTGGTCATCTCCCCGAAGGAAGCGACCCGCTTGACGTACAGCCAGTCGAAAATCTGGCCCGCCCGGAAAGAAGGCTCTCCCTGGGCCTTGAGCCAGTCTTGCAGCTGCTCGAATGTATAGTCGTAAATAAAAGGTTTGTTTTCCATCCTTCTCACCACCGTTCGATCTATTTTATCACAAACGCCGATCGGCCCGAAAGGGAACGCAATCACTCAGCTAAAATGTTACCGAAGAGGCATCGGATCACTCACATCGAAATGTTACCGAGGGGATGTGAGTTGAAATTGAGCATAAAAACACGACGTGAAGTGATCCATGCCTTGGCTGATCAGTACAAGAGAGCGAAAACGCGTAATGAGAAATCTGCAATACTGGACAATGCCGTGAAGGTTCTAAGTTGCCATCGTAAGCATGCGATT
>Ga0207789_1000149_pt1 | contig 50790 bp, 44 predicted proteins | sample HigsolmetaGSP12D_FD_184840 | JGI IMG/M metagenome (GOLD analysis project Ga0207789, IMG submission 184840) | High solid enriched microbial communities from the Joint BioEnergy Institute, USA - SP1-2-D (SPAdes) | ecosystem: Engineered > Bioreactor > SSF (Solid state fermentation) > Aerobic >...
TGGCGTTCACGGAAGCGAAATCCAAACGGGATCAGTCTGCCGTTGTATGTCAACTCCAGCAATGGATTGCGAGTTTGCCCAATTATATCAAGGCTTTGTTCGGAAAATTAAGCTGCGAAAGTTGAGTTATAATTAAAAATGCCATTTCAATCCACGCATCCCAAGCGGGATGCGACCGCGTTTTTGCGGCATGTCAGAAGGCAACTTGAAATTTCAATCCACGCATCCCAAGCGGGATGCGACGATTACGAGCTGACGCTTATCGGCCGGACGTTCGAGATTTCAATCCACGCATCCCAAGCGGGATGCGACTTGGAAAACGTTTCATGACTCCAACGATCCGCTATTTCAATCCACGCATCCCAAGCGGGATGCGACGCCGTTGGTCTTGGTCGGCTTGCATGGCACGGAGATTTCAATCCACGCATCCCAAGCGGGATGCGACGCCAATCTCGGCCGGGAAGCGCCGGGATTATTCATTTCAATCCACGCATCCCAAGCGGGATGCGACGGAGGGGAAGCTGATTGAAAAGCCTCCGGAGGTTATTTCAATCCACGCATCCCAAGCGGGATGCGACAGCGATTTGAGGCCGAAAAAGGGGGAATTCACCCCCTCCAGGCACCGAATCGCAAGCATTCAAAGCTTCAAATCCAGATTACCACAGAAATCCAATCGAAATCAAACCTTTTTCGACACATTTCGAGGTGCGAAACCCCCGGGGAAATCATGTGAGCTTCCCATTCGCACCATCGGGCGGCTTCTTTCACTTTTGCATTCCGGCCCTTCTTCGCGCCGTCGGCCGGCTCCCGCAACGGCTTTACAGTATAAGCGGTCCTTCCAGATCCAACGACTGCTTGATGCCGATGTGTTCCACCTTGCTCTTGTAGCGGTTCCCGAGCTGGTAGAAGCGCAGGCTGTCTTCTTCCTTGTCAATAAGGCTGAGCAGTTCCAGCTTGAGAGCCTTGAACTGGGCGGCGTCGACGATGCATTCGAACACCGAATTTTGCACGCGCTGGCCGTACCGTTGACACGCCTTCGATACCTGGCGCAGGCGACTCCTGCCCGCGCTCGTCAAGGTGCTGACATCGTACGTGATCAGAACAAGCATCGCGCTCACCTGCCTTCCCGATTGCCGCCCCTTCCCGCCCTACTTCCATAGAAAAGGCGGATATTCGTCCAGATCGCCGCGGAGGTAACGGGCCAGAAGCAGGGCCTGCGCATGTGGCACCAGTCCCCAGGACATCGGCTCTCCCAGATAAGGGTGTGTGATCTTCTCCTGCTTCTTGTTTTGCCAGGCCGCGAGGAAGCTTTTCCTTGCATCGTCTTTCATCAGGACGGCGCCGTTCTCCTTCACCAAGAAGTCTTCCGGACTGACCAGCCGCTTGTTGATCATCGTCAGGACGAACTTGTCCGCATAGACGCCGCGCAGCTCTTCCATCATGTCCAGCGCCAGCGACGCCCGCCCGGGGCGGTCGCGGTGCAGGAAGCCGACGTAGGCATCCAGCCCGACTCCTTCCAACGCCGAAGCGACGTCATTCGCGAGCAGCGTGTACGTCAGCGACAGCATGGCGTTCACTTTGTCCAGAGGCGGTCTGCGCGATCGTCCGCGAAATTCGAACTCGTCCTTCTGCTGGAGGATCATGTCGTCGAACAGCTTGAAATAGCCGTAAGCCGCCTGCCCTTCCAGCCCCCGCAGCAGCTCCAGATCGCCGCAGTTTCTGGCCTCCCGCATCGCCGCGGACAGCTGCCCCGATACTTCCTTGAACCGCTCGACATCGATGCGCTGCGGATAATCGCGGGTCGCTCTCTCGAGCATCCACTTCTGATTGTGCAGCTTCCCGACGATAAAATTGCGCGCAATCTCCGCCGAAGCCCGCTCGTCTTCCGCCATCCGGTACTGCTTCTTACGCAGCACGACGTTGCCGCGGCTCTCCCCGACGACCCGCGCCAGGAATCGGCCGTTCATCGTCATGAACACGAGGGAAATGTTCCGTTCGGCGCAATAGCCCATCAAGGCGGGACTTGCGCCGGTATAACCGAAGGCGACGATCGACTCCAGGTTGTGAAGGGGAAGCCGGGCCAGCTTCTCCTCTTCCTTCAGCAGCACGACGTTGTCGCCGTCGAGCGACAAGTATACGTCCGGCTGGTTGATGTACAGGGTGTTCAGCAGCTTCCTCACTCGCGGATCGCCCCTTCCACGTAGCTTCGAACCGACCGCTTGCTCATCAACTCCGGCAGGCAGACGTGCTGCAGGGAGCAGCTTCGGCAGAACGGTCCGGTCTTCACCTTGGGCGTATGACGGCGATGGAAGTAGTCGTGCATCTCCGCGGCTATTCTCCTTACCTGTTCCTTCCGCTCCGAAGTCAGCGGCACTTCCACCCGATGCTTGATCTCCCCGTAGAAAAAATACCCGGTCTCCACCCGGCACAGAAGCATCTCTTCCAGACAGAGCGCTTGCGCGGCCAGTTGCAGCACGTCCTCGTCGCCTTGCTTCGGCTTGCCCCGCTTGTATTCGACCGGATACGCGACATAGCGGCCCTCGGCTCCGTGAAGGGGAACGCCCCGATCGTCCTTCACGAATTCGACGAGATCGCAGATGCCGATGAGCCCCAGTTCCTCCGACTTCACCGGCATCGCGCGCACCGACAGCTTGTCTCCCCGCTTCTCGCGCGTGAACGGCTGATCCACATGGCGGTGAAGATGCTGCCCTTCGATCGTCTTGACGTTGTCCGCCCATTGCTGTTCGATATGGATGAGCGCCCATTGCCGCTTGCAAAATTGGAAATGCTGAATGCCCGACAGCATCAAATACCGATCATACTCATTATCGTCCATCGATGATCTCGACTTCCAGTCCTTCCAGCGGCGCGACCGTAAACTCGTAGTCTTCGAACTTCTTCGGCTCATCGACGAGCTTCTTCCAAGCAAGCGAGCGATGAACTTTCGCCGACGAGTACTGCCCCAGCTTCGTCTTGTGCTCCCACCAGTAGACGGTGTTCACCTCCATGCTGCCTTCGGGCCGCGCCGACGACACGTCGTTCTCGAACAAGGTTTGCAGGGCCAGCTTGATCTTCTCGGCGTCTTCTGCGGTAAAGCCGGTTTTCTCCGCCAATTGCGTATTGATGCTGCCGTAGAACACGTACACGCCCGAATCGACGCGATGCTTCATGCCCATCGTATCGGAGGAACGTTTCTCCCCAGGTTCTCCGTTGACGCTCTTCGTGATCTGGATGCTCGTAATGTCGACGGGATCGAGGCTGACCGCCGGATGGAGCGAGACCGGGCCGCGCACGCCGACCGATACGCCGCCGCCGGACTTGTCCGCCTTGAAGGCGAACACTTGACCGAAGCTGCGGACGTCCAGCCATTCCGCGCAGGCGACCCGCGCGAAGTCGTCGGCCGACACGGATTTGGACTTCAAAATTCTCTGCAGTTCGGCATTCGCGTCCGCTCTCTCCCGCAAGCTTCCGTACGAATCCGTCTTCCGGTCGTTCGACTGCACGAAGATCGCTTCGCCCATGTCCTGCAGCCGGTTGCGAATCTTGCGTTTCAGCGCGACATCCGAAATTTCGCCGTGGCCGTCGAAGTTCTGGCGGGGGCGATTGCCGTTCAGCGGATCTCCGTTCGGGTTGGCCTTGTTGACCGTCAGGACGACGGCGAAGTCGATCTTCCGATTCAGCGTGCTCATTCCGATCTCTCCTCTTCATTCGTGGATTCCGGCTCGTCCGCCGTCTTGTCTTCCTTCTTCTGGAACAGGTCGTGCCTCTGGCTGTAAAAACCGAGCAGATACAAGCCGGTAAGCGGCTTGTCGTTGAACTCCCTGGGATCGATCCGCGAGCCGATCTCGTCGATGATGCGGGACAGATAGATGCCGTCCGCGCCCAGCCTCGCCTGGTAAGGCTGCAGGCTCGATTGAATCGTCAGCCACGTCCGGGCCGGATGCCTGGCGAACGCGTTCATGTAGCGGATCGCGTTGCTCGACCGCTTCTCGTCCCGGCCCAGCGCGCGCCGCTCCAGCACGTCCGCCACCGCGAGCAGCCGACCGAACAGGTAGTCCCGGTTCGTGTTCTCCTTGTCCAACGCCACGTCTTTCCCCTCCTTATGGTTAACCAGCGCGCAGGCGATGCTCAGCGTCTTCTCCCACTCCCACGTCTCCATCGAGACCGGATTGGACGCCCGCTGGACCGCGCTCGTCACGATGTCGCGCGGAATGCTCGGCTGTTCGTCCACGATGCACGGCAGCATCCGCTCCATCAAGCCTTTGACGACCTTCTCGTCCGCCCGGGGACCGTATGCGGCGAACGCGATGTCCTTCGTCGCCGGAGCGCCGAAGAAGCTGACGAACTCTCCGGCCGCATTCCGCTGATACCGATGCAGCCAGGCGCATGTCGAATGCCACTTGGCCAGCCGCTTGAGGTAGAGCTCCTTGTCCATGTTGCGATAGTACAGAACCGCCATCCGCCCGGTCGTCGCGGAATCGAGCAGCAGAATGAACGCCTGCGAATCGATCCGCTCCGACACCCGATTGCGATAGCCGTCCAGCGCCTTGTCCACTTCGCGGGCAAGCTCCTTCAGCGTGTTCGACTTGATGATCCGCGGTTGCTCGTCCTCCAGGTCCTCCAGCGACCAAGTGTCGTCCGTCGGGCTGGGCATATCCAGCGAGTCGTTGCCCCATACCAGGAAGACGCGCTGCCCGACAATCTTCCCCTGCCGGTTGATCAGCCATTTGAGCGCATTGTGCGCCTTCTGCGAGACGTCGTAGCTGACCCGCGCCGCCTCCGTCGCGCTGCTGAAGCGCCCCCGGTACGTGAAGCCCGACTTGTCGTTGGCCGAGATCAGCTTCGCCTTGTCGGCCGCGTTCCGGATCTTGTTCGCGTGCTTCTCGGTGGCCGGCAGCCTCTCTCCCGTCACGTAGCACAAGTCAGGGTCGCCGAGCTCGCCGGCGTAATAGCGTATGAACGATTCGAACATGTCCGGATCGTCCCATACCTTCCGCGTGAAGCCGCCAGCGGTCCGCACGTTGAAGCGAACGAACAGCGCCTCGGGGCCGCCGACCATGACGGAGAAGATCTCCGGTCTTACGCCGTGCTTCTCTTCGAGCGCCTTGTCCCATTTGTCGATCAGCCGGTTGTTTTCGTCCACGTACAGCACCTTTTCCCGGACAAGGTCCTCGATCAGCCGCCCTTTGCGAAGATACCGGTACAGGCTCTTCACTTTCGGAACCGCGTACGGCGATTCCGCCCACTTCCTCAGGTTCTCGATGTACGCATCGAACGGATTCTCCTTCTTGATCTCCCCGCCGTAGGCGGCGAAGTCCCCTGCGCAATAGCTCAGCTTGTCGTGGAGCGGATAGGGAGCGGTCACCGCGCCGGCCCGGCTCGCCGCATCCTCGGTGCACGGGATCAGGGTGCTCGCGTCGCTCTTCGGAACGACGGCGGCGGAATGGAATTCCCCGTCCTCCGTCACCTCCACCTCGATGTGGGCGTTCTGGGTCGTGTGGGAGATCGGCAGCAGGGTGAATTCCTGGTCGTTGAATCTTTTCTCAATGACGCCGACTTGGCCCAGATTCGATTCATAAGTGCGATACAGATCCAGCAGCCAGCTCATGGCTCCCCTCCTTCCTCCAGTTGCCTTAGCAGTTCGTCGGCCGAGGTCAGGTTCGACGGACCGAACGGCTTCGGCTTCATCTCCGCGATGTCGCGCACCAGCGTGCAAGCCTCCGGCCGGTCGAACTTGATATATCCGTTCTTCATGACCGGCTGCCACAGCCGTACCTCGAGCCGGTCGCGCCCGGTCTCGTCGGGATAATTGATGCCGTGCACCATCGTTCCGAGATGAATCTCGCCGGGGTAATCGTCGTAATAGCCCTTCCCTTCGCCGAATTCGCAAGGCTCGACGTAAGCCTGGCATTCCCGGGTTCCGAGGAAAATGTCCCTGCGCCCGCCCGCCTTCAGCGAGCGCATGAGGATGCTATGGTGCTTGTTCTCGTTGCGGTCGTGCTCCAGATCGGGCCGGTGAGGATTGAAGATGAAGTGCGCCTTCACTTGATACTTCACATCGCGCAGATACGTATAGTTCGCCAGCGTGTTGCCGCCGCCGTATTCCAGCGGACGAACGCCCTTCGACTCCATGCGGATAGGGGACATGACGCGTACCTCGTCTATCACGTACGTGATGGTCGGCTTCCAGTAAACGCTTTCACAAATTCCTTTGAGCGCCTGATATGTCGGCACCTGGTACGTGAGCTTCTCGCCTCCGATTCTCGTAAGCGGGTCCGTGAACAGGGCGTATGGACCATAGACGCAAAATTCGACGGAGTTTCGGATCTTCTCCATCCAATCACCACCTTTCTTGGATATTCGATCCTCTCAATTTGCATTTTATACCATTCTTCGGCGGTTTGCAAGAAAAAATTATAGTTCACACTTTTTAAATATATGAAATCAAAATTATTTCACGCCTTCCAAGTCCCGTTTCTCCCCGCCTTCGGTCTCTATTGCCCTCGTTCATCCTATGCTATAATGAAGACCGCTCTCGCGATAACGAACCGTTATTCCGAGTGCGCGGATTGAAAGATATAGTTAAAAAGGTGAACTGCCGAAAGCAGAGGCTGCCCGATAAGGCAAGCCTCCGCTTCGTCTTCTCAGAATATCGCCGCGTCGAAGCCGCTGTCATTTTCCAGGTCTACCCCGAACTCTTCGTGGTACGCGCTCTCGGCCAGCGCAAACACCTGCCCGTCCAGCAGCGGAACCAGGCCGCCATTGCGTATCATGCTGTCTTTCTCGTAAGAGAACAGATTGACCGTGTACTTCTGCGCCCGACGCATCAGCCGGGACAGCTCCGTGATCGTCCCCGCCCCGTTCAGCAGAGCGATCAATTCCTTGCCTTCGCCGTAAGGCGCGATGGCCGAAGCCGACTGGTTCTGGATGACCTCGAAATGTTCTGCCGCCGTCCGGCAGCTGATGTGGAGCATCTGCGGCGGCAGTTGACGACCGTTGCGAGTCAAGTAATGCTGCAAAAAGTCGCTGTCCCGCTGCAAGGACATAAGCAGATTCGTCATGTGCGTGTTCAATTGCCGAATCGGGTAGTTCAGCTCCGGTTCGAACTCGTTGTAAAACTCCTTGAAGTAGCTATCCATCGCCTGTCTCGACAACAGATGCCCTCCCAATCGTTCAGGAACCCGCTTGAGGTCTTTGAGAATTTTTCCCGCGATGATCTTGCCCCGTTGAATCTCCTTCAGGCGATCGAGCTTCTCTTCCGTATGGTCGATCACGTACACGTTCTGAATCCCGTTCTTCCCGTGCCGATTGCAGCGGCCGGCCGCCTGGGCGATCGAATCGAGTCCCGCGAGGGAGCGGATGACGCAGTCGAAGCTGACGTCGACACCGGCCTCGATCAGTTGCGTGCTGACGCAGACGATGTCGTCGCCGCGCTTCAGATGCTCCCGCACCCGCTCCAGAATGTCCTGACGATGCGCGGCGCACATGGACGTGCTCAAATGGAACAGCGCTCCGCCCGTTCCCTCCAGCTTCCGATACAGCCGCTTGACCGCCGACCTCGTATTCAGCACGACCAGCACGCTGCGGGACGCTTGCCGTCGTTCTGCGACGAATGCCGCCAGCTTGTCCGTATCGAACTTCTCCCCGGACGCCCGGTCGATGATCTCCACCCGCTTGAACGCTTGCGTTACCTGGTCCAGGTTCTCGATCATCTCGGCATCCGGAGCGAGCGCCAGCTTGTTCTCCACGAAATCGAGCGCCGGTTGCGTCGCTGTACACAGTACGAGGCTCGAATGGGCAGAGCCGCTCAGGAAGTTGAGCGCCTGGTTGAACAGGGACACACAGGAGACCGGCACCTTCTGCACCTCATCGAAGACGATGACCGCCTTGCTCAGATTGTGAAGCCTTCGGGCGTTGCGGCTCCCCATGGCATAGAACACGTTCAGAAATTGCACCATGGTGGTGAAGATGATCGGACTGTCCCAGTTGTCCTTCGCCAGCTTCAGCTTCTGGCGAACGCCCGCGACGCCGTCCTGCTCCTCGTCCTCGTCCTCTTCCTCCTCGACCACGTTGGAATGATGTTCCAGAATGTTCTCCCCGTCCTGGAGAAGACGCCGCACCTCCTCCGCGTTCTGCTCGATAATCGTGGTGAACGGCACGACGTAGACGATCCGCTGTTTCTGGTACGTCAGCGCATGCTTCAGACCGTACCGGAGGCTGGCGAGCGTCTTGCCGCCGCCCGTCGGAATGGACAGCGTATAGATGCCCGGAGAGTTGCCTGCGAACCGCTCGCAGCCATCCGACATTTCCCGGCGCAGGCGGTTGATCGGCGAGCCGGCCGCATCCTCATCCCGGAGAGCGTCGAGCCGCGCCATCAGCTTGTCATAGTAGGAGGAGAACAACGCCGCGCGATTCGTTTCCAACGTTTCCTGTTCATCCTCCTCGTCCCCCTCGTCCTCCTCGAACCTTCTCGTGTCGGTGCGGTCCGCATCGATCAAGGCGCTGTAGATGAACTTGCTCAGAAACATGATTCTCGTCACCTTGTTCTGCGGGGAAGGCTGCGACAAATAACGCTCCAGTTCGGCCGCCGCCTGTTCCGCGTAGCCGCGAAGATCCGCCTCGCTCATGACATCCTCATGGAATCGGCGGATCGCTTGCTCGAGGCCCGGAAGCTCCGCCGCCTTGTCGCGAACTCGCCGCAAATAAGGCGTCTCCGCCCGCTCGTCCACATAATCGTGCAAACTCGGAGAATGATGCGAGATGATCGCGTTGCCGACAATCTCGGCGAGAAGATGCGTGTACAACGTTCCCTTTTCCTTGTGATACAGTCGATACAGCAGCGCCCCGCCGGCCGTCGAATGGTCGACGCTCCCCCGCTTCGGCGGCGAATCGGGATTGCGGACGGCTTCGGCCAGATACGCCTGAAATTCGTCCGCATACTTGCCGAGATCATGCAGCAAGCCGGCGAGACCGGCGATGCAGCCGACGCCGATCTTGCGCCCGATTCGTTCCGCCAGCCGCCTCACCCTGACGAGATGGTCCCGCACCGTTTGACAAGCTCCGTCCCTCGCCCGCACATGCGCACTAAAAGACATGGCCGCCCCCTCCTTTGGATGATTTTGTCATCATCATAACGTTTTCGAGCTCGGGATGGTTGGAATTTTTATGATTTCGTTTGTTTTTTTGGCCAAAAAATCAAACGAAATCGTAAATTTACATCGTCGCGGCCGTCCGCTCCGGCTTAGTATGATGAACGTGCGACAGGCTCGAAAATGCAATCCGGGAAAGGGGGAAGTCCGATGAAGCTGTCCGGCAAAACCGTCTGGATCACGGACGCCGACAGCCGCAGCGGCAAAGCTCTGCTGCTGCGGCTGGCCGCGGAAGGGGCGGCGCTGCTGCTCGGCAGCGACTCCGGCGGAAGCGACATCGCGCAGGAGCTGGCGCAAGCCCGGCGGGCGGGAGCGCGCGTTCGCGTCTGCACCGTGGACGACTGCCGCAGCGCCGAGGTGGCGCGCATGCTGGACGAGGCCGAGCAAGAGCTCGGTCCGGTCGACGTCCTCATTCACAACCGCAACCTCGTTCGGCCTATCTCCGTGGAGCACGGCGAAGAGGAAGTGTTCCGGGAAGTGATGAACGCCAACGCCAAGTCCGCGTTCGTCTGCGCCAAGGAGGCGGGACGGCGCATGACGGCGCGGCAGGCCGGGGGCCGAATCGTCTTCGTCAGCTCGATTCACGCCGAGAAGCCGACGGGCATGTCGTTCGCCTACAGCGCCTCCAAGGGCGCGGTCAAGATGCTCGCGCGCGAGGCGTCGGTCGTGCTCGGGCGGCACGGGATCGGCGTCTATTCGATCGAGTTCGGCCCGGTGGAAGGCGACGGCGACTTGTTCCGCAGCGATCTGTCGAAGCTGTACGACTTGTACCGGTACAAGGTGCCGAGTGCCGTGCTCGGCACATACGACGATCTGGCCGAGCTCGCGCTGTTCCTCGCGGGAGACGGGGCGCGGTACTTGAACGGGGCGGACATCCGCATGGACGGCGGGTTTCTGCTGCACTATCTCGATTTCAAAATGAAGCTTCCGACCGAGACGGGAGGCGATGGCGGATGACGCTGGAAGGCAAGATCGCGCTCGTCACCGGCGCCGGGACGGGCATCGGCCAGGGGGTGGCCGTCGAGCTGGCGCGGCGCAAAGCCCGCGTGGCGGTCTCCTACAACGCGAGCGACGCGGGAGCGCGGGAAACGCTGCGGCGGATCGAGGAAGCCGGCGGCGAAGGGTTCGCCGTTCGGGCCAATGTGGCCGACCGGGACGCCATTCGGGCGATGGTCCGCGCGGTCGCCGACCGCTTCGGCGGCATCGACATCCTCGTCAACAACGCGGCCCTGCAGCTCAACTTCAACTTCGAACATGACGACGACGCGTATGACCGAATCATGAACGTGAACCTGAAGGGGTACTGGCAATGCATCCAGGCCGTCGTGCCGTACATGAAGCGGCACGGGCGAGGCCGCATTATCAACATCTCGTCGGTACACGGGAAGCGGCCGACCGACTTCGACACCGTCTACGCGATGTCCAAGGGCGGCATCAAGATGCTGACCCGGGAAAGCGCGATCGAGCTGGCGAAGTACGGCATCACGGTCAACGCGATCGAACCGGGCGCCGTCGATGTCGGCCGGCAGGGCACGAAGGAGACGAAGCCGTTCGTCCCGCCGGAGTATGCCGAGCAGGCGGAGCGGATGCGGCGGCGCAACCCGGACATCCGCCGGAAGTTCCCGGTCGGCCGCTCCGGCCGGCCCGCCGACGTCGCCAGCCTCGTCTGCTACATCGCTTCGGACGAGACGGACTTCATGACCGGAGCGGCGATCCGGCTCGACGGCGGCAGCATGCTGCTGTAGAGGAACATCAAGAAGCAAAGGAGAGGTTGCGGCCATGTCGACCAAGGAAACGTATGAAGCCGCGCTGGCGCACGTGAACACGTATTCGAATCCGTCGGAGCTGCGCATTACCGACATCCGCTTCGCGGACATCGTCGGGGCGCCGATGCATTGCAGCCTGATCAAGGTGTACACGAACCAGGGGCTGGTCGGCTTCGGCGAAGTGCGCGACGGCGCGGACAAGGTGTACGCCCTGATGCTGAAGAGCCGGCTGCTCGGCGAGAATCCGTGCCAGATCGACAAGCTGTTCCGCCGGATCAAGCAGTTCGGCGGCCACGCCCGCCAGGGCGGCGGCGTCAGCGGGCTGGAGATCGCGCTGTGGGATCTGGCGGGGAAGGCGTACGGCATCCCGATCTATCAGATGCTGGGCGGGAAGTTCCGCGACCGCATCCGGATGTACTGCGACACCGACGTCGGCGGCAAGCCGACGGGAACCCGCATGGGCGAGGCGCTCAAGGAGCGGATGAACAAAGGGTTTACTTTTCTGAAGATGGACCTGGGCATCGGCCAGATCGCGCACGAGCCGGGCACCTTGAGCGCGCCGCTCGGATTTCTGGAGGAAATGAAGCGGCTGTCGGAAGCTTGGCATAGCGGCCGGAAGGAAGGCAAGCTGACGGAGGCCGAGCTGCGGCAGGCCCGCAACCGGCTCTATGACATTTACAATATCGCGCATCCTTTTACGGGCATTCATGTGACGGAGAGAGGGCTGGATCTGCTGGAGCAGTACGTCGCAGAGGTGCGGGCGGTCATCGGCTGCGAGGTGCCGCTGGCCATCGACCACTTCGGCCATATCGGCGTCGAGGACTGCATCAAGCTCGGGCGCCGGATCGAGAAGTTCAATCTGGCCTGGATGGAAGACATGATTCCGTGGCAGTACACGGAACAGTACGTCCGGCTGGCGCGTTCGGTGACGACGCCGATCTGCACCGGCGAAGATATTTACCTGAAGGAAAACTTCCGGCCCCTGCTGGAATCCGGCGGCGTCTCCGTCATTCATCCGGACGTGCTGACGGCGGGCGGCATTCTGGAGCTGAAGAAGATCGGCGACATGGCGCAGGACTACGGCGTCGCGATGGCGATCCATATGGCCGAGAGCCCGATCGCCTGCCTCGCGGCCGTGCACGCGGCCGCCGCGACGGAAAACTTCCTCGCGCTGGAGTTCCATTCGGTCGACGTGGACTGGTGGGACGACCTGATCGTGAGCAAGCTGCCGAAGCCGCTTGTGCAGAACGGCTATATCGCCGTGCCGGACGCGCCGGGGCTCGGCATCGAGGAATTGAACGACGAGGTGATCGCGCAGCATCTGCACCCGAACATCCCCGGCCTGTGGGAGCCGACGGACAGCTGGAACGATTACTGGGGCAACGACCGTCAGTGGAGCTGATCTTGAATTCGGGCCGAACGAATGCGCGCCGCACGGTTCGGCTTCAATGGAGAGGAAGGAGCGATCCCGATGAAGTTCGATCATCCGGAAGACATCATCCAGTTGACGCCGCTGTGGGAAGGCGAGCGCTTCCCGAACGGGCGGCCCAAAGTGCCGTCGGACATCTTGCGGAGAATGCGCAAGATTACGCTGGAGGAGGCGTGGAGCCCGCTCTGGAGCCGGGGCTACACGAACCAGTTCGAAGGCGATCTGAAAATCGTGCACCCGGACCGGGTCATGGTCGGGCGCGCCGTTACCGCCGTCATGGTGCCGAAGCGGCCGGATCTGCACGATGCGCTGCTGAAGTACGGGCACGAACAGGAAGGGCGCAGAGGCTTTTTCAATCAGTGGGTCATCGACTCGATCGGCGAGGATGACGTTGTCGTCGTCGACTTGTACGACAAGATTTATCAAGGCACCTATGTCGGCGGCAACCTGTCCACCGCCATCGCGGCCCGTACGAAGCGGGGCGGCGCCGTCATCTGGGGCGGCATCCGCGACTACCAGCAAGTCGTGCGCATCGACGGCATCAACGTGTACTATCGCGGCACCGATCCGACGGCGATCGCCGACTGCACGATGACCGGCATGAACGTGCCGGCCCGCATCGGCAGAGCCGTCTGCCTGCCGGGGGACGTCGTGCTCGGCACGCCGACCGGCGTCATCTTCATCCCGCCGCACCTGGCGGAGCTGACCGTCGTGCAGGCCGAGAAGTCGCAGGTGCGCGACATCTTCGGCTTCATCCGGCTGAAGGAAGGCGTCTACACGACCGCCCAGATCGACGCGGCCTGGAACGTGAAGCTGTGGGAAGATTTCCTCGGCTGGTTCGATCGCGCCCCCGAAGCGGCCGAATACCGCCACCTGACGTGGGAGCGCGAGCTGGAGGAAGCCCGCAAGCTCCCTGCGGACGGTCCGGGCGGCGACGTCCGGCTGTAGGCGCAGCGCCTCAGATCGCCGCCGATTCCCGGTATTCGCTCGGGGACAGTCCGACTTTTTTCTTGAAAATCTGGCTGAAATAGCGGGGGTCCTTGTAGCCTACTTTTTCCGCGACCTCGTAGTTTTTCAGCCGGGTGCCGCGGAGCATCTGCTTCGCCTTCTCGATGCGGATGTCCGTCAGCTGCTCGATGAACGTCTTCCCGGTGGCGCTCTTGAACAGAGCGCTCAGGTAGGACGGCGTCATGTGCACCTTGCGCGCCGTCTCGTTCAGCGTGGCGCATTCGAAGTCCCTCTTCAAATATTCGATGGTCATCTTGATGACGGCGCTCTGCCGCTCGCGATGGGCATGCGCCGTCCCCTCCAGCCACATCCGCAGCCGCCGGCCGACGTACGCCTTGATCTGCTGAAGCGTTTCCATCCGGACGATCGACAGCACGTCGCACCCCGGCAGGCTGCGGAGCGCCTCCTCCCCTTCGGCGTCGGCGAACGCCCGCTGCTCCAGCCCGACCAGCAGCCGCACCGTCAGTTCGTCGACGCTCGCCCGGTCGAGCGGCCCTTCCTCCAGCAGCGACGCATAAAATTCGTCCACGGCCGCCTCCGCCCGTTCCGGCGCCGCCTTCGCCCGCTCGAACAGCTCCCGCTCCTTCGCCAGCGGATATTCCGCCAGCTTCCGGAACCCGTCCAGCTCGTTGAAATAGACGATCGCGCCGGCGCCGCGGTAGAAGACGCCGTCGAGCGCCCGCACCGCTTGCCGGTAGGACAGGTGCAATTCCGCCAGCTTGCCGCAGGGCAGGCCGACGCCGACGCTGATCGGACAGGTCAGCTTGCGGGCGAGCTTCCCGTGCAACTCCGCAAGCTTCTCCTTCGACACCCAGGAGAACAGCAGGCCGACCCGGCCCTCCTCGTCGAGGAACACCGCTCCGCCGGAACCGACGCACCGCTCCAGTTCGCCGGCCATCCGCTCGGCGGCAACCTTCCGCTCGCGCTCCCCGGCCTCGGGCGCGAAAGGCTTCATCACCGCCACCGTCGGAAAAGAGAACGAACGCGGCGGCTCCCACGCGATCCGCCGCTCCGGTCCGCCCGGCTCGCGCCTCGTCTCGTCCCTGGTCGTTAATTCGCGGAACAGACGGTTTTTGGCCAGCGTAATGAGAACGTCGTCCGGGTACAGCCACTCGCTCACCTTCATGCTCCATGCCTCCTTCGCGGGATTGACGCCTTGTCGTCCAAGCGCAATCGGCCGATCGCAATCGTTCGGGCGGAATCGGCCGAATGCAATCGTTCGGGCGCAATCGTCCGTTCGATTCGCCCGCTCGCAAATTATCGATTATCGATAATTTCAAGTTTTATTATACGAGGCCGCGCGCGTTTTGAATACCGGCCTTTGGAACCGGTTACGTGTAATTTTTGTAAAACTCGAAGCCCCGCACCAGCTTCCCGACCGCGCGGTCGACGTCGCCCGAACGGATGACCTCCAACAGTTCGGCGTGCGAATTCGGAATGCTGTAGCCCGGGTGGTCCCGGTTGGTGACCGTGATGAACCGCATGATCTTCGTCTTGATGCCGTTCCAGATGTCGAGCATCAGCTCGTTGCCGCAGCGCCGGTAGAAATAGCCGTGGAACTGCATATCCAGATCGACCAGCCGGTACCCGTCGTTGTCGTCGATCGCCCGCTTCATCTCCGCGAGAATCCGCTCCAAAGCTTCGATGTCCTCCGGCGTCATCGTGAGCATCATCGCCCGCAGCGCCTGCCCTTCGATCATCTGCCGCAGCTCGTAGATGTCGCGGATCTCCTTCGACGTGATGTCGGACACGGTCGATCCTCGGTTCGTCTTGCCGACGACCAGGCCTTCCTGCTTCAGCCGCTCCAGCGCTTCCCGGACGGGCGCCTGGCTGACGTCGAACGTGCGGGCGATGTCCAGCACGAGGAGCCGGTGGCCGGGCGGCAGCTCGCCCTTCAAAATCTTGCGCTTCAAAGACAAATACACGTGCTCGCTGAGGGAAGTCGGGTTGCGCTCGGCTTCTTGGGCATCCATCGGAAGATTTCCTCTCTCCTTTCCGCTCCGGGTCTGCCGCGTGACTTACGTTCATCTTATAGAACCGCGGCTCCGCCCGTCAAGAACGGGTGGGCGGCCGGACGTGCGTCACGATTCCGCCGCCCCTTCGCGCCGCTTCCGCTGCAGGTAACACTCGATGCCGTCCAGAATGCGATCCAATCCGAAGTCGAAATCATCTCCGACCGTGTTGGCTTCCGCGTTCTCGTCCGTATAGGCGCCGGACTGGAGCACCGGATAAAAGTAGGGGTAGTCCTCCGGCTTCACCAGTTGCCTCAACGCCGCGCCGTAGTCGGACCCGCTGAATGACCCGGGCCGGGCTCCCGCCTTCAGCGCCCGGTCCATGTCCCGCTGGATCGTTCCGCACGCCCGCGAGTAGCCGCTGACGAGCAGAACGATCGACGTCTTCTCGAAGTCGTTCAGCGGGAAGTTGCGCATCGGACGCAGCGCCCAGTCGACGATCTTCAGGTTGCCCGGCGTGATCGGCACGCCCGTGATCGGAAGGTCTCCGAACCAGGGATGTTCCCGGTAAATGCGGATGCAAGCCCGCACCCAGGCGCGCATCTCCTCGCGCCAATCCGGCTGTTCCGGCGGAATCGGAACGTCGCAGACGGCGTCCTGCATGAGCAGCAGCAGATCGTCCTTGCTGGAGACGTAGCGGTACAGAGACATCGGAGTGAAGCCGAGGGAGGCGGCCACCCGGTTCATCGAGACGGCGGCGAGCCCGTCCCGGTCGGCGATCTCGATCGCCGCCCGCACGATCTGGGGAATGTTGAGCTCGCCCTTCGGGCCCCGCTTCGATTTTTTGCCCAGCCCCCAGCTGAGCGCCACTCCGTGCGGCAGTTTGGCCAGCGGGCCCTGGTCCGTCATTCCGCCGTCCTGCATCGTTTTCAACCTCCGTGGCGGTTTCGCCGATTCGTCTGTTTTTCAATGAATTGCTTATGGTGTATACAGTATTATCAAGATTATAGCACAAAATGCCGAAAAAAGCGCGGACGCGCTGAAACCGGTCGGCCACGGGCGGACGGGGCGGCGCGGGAAATCGGCCCATCGGTTCCCTTTCGGACCGGATCCGGGTTACAATGGAGGGCGAAACCGCAATTATTCGCAACCTGCGGCGCGGTTCTTCCGTCTAGGATAAATAAAAGGCTTTTTGCAGCGAAAAGGAGAAGATTATGCGCAACAAGTTGCTGTCTCTCATTCTGGCCGCCTCCGTGGTCGCCCTCTCGGCCTGCGGAGCGAATCATAGCGGTTCCGGATCGCCTTCCGGAACCCCGAGCGAAAGCGCAGCCCCGAGCGAAAGCCCGACCGCAAGCCCTTCGGGTCCGGCGAGCCCGTCCGGCGAGCCGGCGTCGTCGCCGAGCGCGGACACGGATTCGGCCGGCGCGCCCGTCCAGGACAAGCCTTCCCCGCCGGCCTCCGCTGCTTCCGCCGGCGGCGGGTCGAGCGCCAACGTTCAGTCGGACGCCGCGGCGAGCCCGTCCGCTTCCGGCAAGGAGAGCGGCGATCCCGAGGACATCGCCACCGTCGCCCAGCCCGATTCGATCACCGTGCTGGTCAACAAGCAGAACAAGCTGCCGGACGATTACGAGCCGAACGATCTCGTCTATCCCGACGTCCGGTTCACGTTCAAAGAGAAGATCGAGAAGCGCAAGATGCGCAAGGAAGCGGCCGAAGCCCTGGAGAAGCTGTTCGCGGCCGCGGACAAGGACGGCGTGCCGCTCGCGGGCGTCTCCGCCTACCGCTCGTTCGCGCGCCAGAAGGCGCTGTTCGAATCGTATGTCAAGAAGGACGGCCTGGAAAAAGCGCGCACCTACAGCGCCTACCCGGGAACGAGCGAACACGAGACGGGACTGGCGATCGACGTCTCCGGCGCCGACGGCAAGTGCGCCGCTACGGACTGCTTCGCCGGCACGAAGGAAGCGAAATGGCTGGCCGACCACTCCTACGAATACGGCTTCATCATTCGTTATCCGGAAGGCAAGGAAGACATTACCGGCTACAAGTACGAGCCGTGGCACATCCGGTATGTCGGACTGGAAGCAGCCCGGGAGATGCATGACAAGGGCCTGACGTTGGAAGAATATACGAACACGCTGGCCGTATCCGCTCCGGCGGGCGGGTGAGCAAAACGCCCGGAAGCCGCGCTATGCGCGGCTTCATTCGTTTCGCGGCGCAAGCTTGCCCGCCGCTTGCCGGTCGTCGTGCGCGCTTTCGGCCGGCGGCCGGTCCGCTCGCCTGATGCTACCGCTCCAACACGAGCTTGAGCGTCTGAAGGTCCCGCTCGGCGTCCCGGAAGTCCATGCGCCAGTCGCGGTCCTCGCGGTCGACCGGCTGGATGACGGTGAAGATGACCCGGCTGCCCGAGCCGCTCGCCACGACCCGCGCCGGATTGAGCAGTTCCGGGCCGGTCTGCGCCTTCACGTAATGGTCCAGGATGCCGTACGGATTGCGCTCGGCGAAGCGCAGGCTCATCTCGCCGCGGGGCGTGTCGATGCGCCAGCCTTCTTCCTTCCGTCGCACCCCCAGACAGAACGACGTCGCCCACTCGGCGAAATGTTCCGGATTCACCACATATTCGTACACATCCTCCGGCTTCCGCTCGATCGCGACGCTCACCGTTTTCCATTGCAGCCATCGTCCCATGCCGTTCCCCTCCTTCGGATGGATCGTCCTTTACGATCAGGATATGAACGACGAAGGCCGCCGAATGACCGCTTTAGGCGATTTCCTCGTCGTCTCCTTCACGCGCTCGCTGTCGCTGCAACTGGTCGACAGGGGCATCCGCGTCCATGCGGTCGCGCCCGGGACCGGTCTGGACGCCGCTCACCGTCTCCAGCTTCTCCGCCGACTTCGTCAAGACGTTCGGCCTGAACACGCCGACGGTCGAGGGCGCCCGTCGCGCCGCCGAAACAGCGGCCGCCCGGTACGGCAAGCTCGACATTCTCGTCAACAACATCGGCGCGATCGACCGCAGCCGGGGAGCCGGCTTCCTGGCGCTGGACGACGCGGAATGGGCGGAAGTGCTCGACGTCAACCTGATGAGCTTCGTGCGAATGACGCGCGCGGCGCTGCCGCTGCTGAGCGGCCGGGGAGGCGCGGTCATCACCGTCTCCTCGATGAACGCCGTCTTGCCGAATCCGGCGATCATCGCATACAGCGCGGCCAAAGCCGCGGTCAACAACCTGTCCCGGAACCTGGCCGAGCAGTTCGCCTCCCGGGGCGTCCGGTTCAACACGGTTTCGCCGGGGCCGACGCGCACGGCGATGTGGGAGGGACGGCTGCCGGCCGATGAGAGCGGGATTCGGGCTTTCGCCAGGGAGCGCGGCATCTCGCTGGGACGCTTCGCCGAGCCGGAGGAAGTCGCCGGCCTGATCGTCTTCCTCGCTTCCGACCGGGCGGCCATGATTACGGGAGAAGATTCGATCATCGACGGCGGACTGGTCAAGACCGTCCATTAGTACGGAAGCGGCCGGTGCCGGGACCCGATCCGGCCGGAAGCCGGCGAACAGACCTGCTCCGTCAGCCCGAGGACATCGCCGGCGCGGCAGGGCCGGCAAGCGCGGGGAACCGCCCCTCACTCCCCCGCCGCCGTTCGCCCGCTCTTCTTGGCGGCCGCCCGTTCTCCCGGCATCAGCGCGACGGCGGCGAGCGCCGGCAGCGCCCGCCGGAAGCGCGCGTCCAACTGCTCGGCCTGCTCGCGCAGTTGGTGGACGTCAAGAACGTCTGCCTGTTCGACACGAAAGGAGGCGCCCGGAACGCGGAAAGCCCGCGCGCGGAGGCGCAGGCTTTCCGCTAGGCGTATTCCACGACGGTGCCGGCGATTCGGTCGTAGATCGTCTGGCTGCGGGGACTCCGCAGGGGGCTTAGCAGATAGGCGAAGAGGAGAACGTAGACGAGCATGAGTGCGCCGTATACGACGGAAGCGGGCAGCGGGGAAGGAAGCGTCATGTGCCAGATGGAGAAATGCGCCAGCTCCCAGGGCAAAAATTTGAGCGCCGACCTCCCCAGCGAACGCGCGAAACCGACCGGCCGCCCGCCCGCGCCCGCCACGCGAATGCCCGCCTTCCGCTTGCCCCACGACGCATGCCGGCCCGCCCCTTCCGTGCAGGCGAAGTACAGGCAGACGGGAAGCGTGATCAGCGCGAATCCGGACAGCTCGGCCGTCCACGGATTGGCGGCAAACAGCGGAGCCAGATAAGGCCCCGCGGCAGCGGACAGGCCGAACAGCAACACCAAATAGCCGCATATGAGCGCATAATCCCACAAAAAGGCGACGATCCGCGTCCTGATCGGCACGCAGCCTGTTTTTCCCCGCATGGGCGTCCCCCGTTTCGTTTTTTGGCCCTTCTTATGAATCATGAATTCCGTTCGCGGCCGGCAAATTCCTCCCGTGCCGGCAAACTTCGGCGGCGACAAAAAACACCGGAAGGCTTTTCCTCCGGTGTTCGTGCCGATGCGGCCGATCAGGTGATCGACGCTTCGTAGATCGCCTGGACCGAGCGGGACAGCGTCGCGTTAAACTGCTCGTCCGTCTGCTGGTCCGCCAGCCCTTCCGCCAGGGCGCGGGAGAAGCTGGCGATGAGGCCGCGGTTGCGGGCGAGCTTCTCGTTCGCTTCCCGCTGGTCGTAGCCGCCGGACAGCGCGACGACCCGGGCGACCCGCGGATGCTCGATCAGATCAAGGTAGAAGTCGTCTTCCGTCGGGATCGACAGCTTCAGCATGACGGTCGCCCCCTCGTCCAGAGCGGACAGATGCCGCGCGATTTCGTCCCTCAGGATCCGTTCCGACTCCCGCTTGTCCGGGCTGTGAATGTCGACTTCCGGCTCGATGATCGGGACCAGCCCCGCCGCCAAAATTTGTTTGCCGATCGCGAACTGCTGCTCAACGACCTTCCGGATTCCGTCCGGGTTCGCTTCCTTGATGACCGAGCGCATCTTCGTGCCGAAGATGTTCCGCCCGTTCGCCCGCTTGAGCAGATCGTACAGATCGGGGATCGGCTTCATCAGCTGCACGCCGCCGTCAAGCTCGGCCAACCCTTTGTCGACCTTCAGGAACGGGACGATGCCTTTCTTCTCCCACAAATAATCGGCCGTGTAGAGGCCGTCGATCTTCCGGTCCATCGTGTTCTCGAACAGAATGGCGCCCAGGATGTGCTTCGCGTCGAACGCCGGGCTCTTGATGATGCGCGTTCTCATCTCGTGGACGAGCGCGAACATCTCTTCGTCGCCCGAGTAGCGGCCCGGTTCGATGCCGTACTGCTGCAGCGCCTTGGGCGTGCTTCCTCCGCTCTGGTCCAGCGCGGCGATAAATCCTTTCCCCGTGCGAATTCGGTCCAACTGCTCCTTGTTCATGAACGTTTTTCCCTCCCCCGGTCCCCGCCGCCGTCCGCGTCGGCCGAAACGCCGATCGCTCGGTTGGCAGGAGTGCGGTTTTTCTTCCATTGTACAACAAATCCGGCGCCAGGGGAAAAAGCGGACTCGACGGCATCGGACAAAAAGGGGGCGAGATTTTCCACGAAAAGGGAGCGAGATTTCGCGAAAGTTCGTCCGTCCGCGCGAAGAGCGATGGATGAGCCGTTCGTCGGCAAGGACGTGTTCTCCCGGCGGGAATCGCTGCAGCGGATCGTTTCCGGGCTGGACGGCCACGAGACGGTCATCGTGACGACCCGCCTGACCGACGAGATCGAGAACGCCATCGACCGGGCGATTATTTTTCACAAGGGGATCGTGCGGGCGGACCTCTACATGGACAAGATCCGAACCCGGAGCCCCACGCTCACCGACGTCATGCAGGAAGTGCGCCGCGATCATGCGTCCCGCCCGTTCCGGTGGCCGGAAGGCTAACCGGCTGCGGACGGACGGGCCGGCCGCGGGAGCGACCGTCGGCTCCCCCGGCCGGGGAACGGGCCATCCGACGGACGCTGCGTCCGCCGCATGCTAACCCGCACCGTGAGCGGAGCGAAGATCGCCACGATGGCGGCGGCGCCGACCAGCGCGATCGCTAGAACATTTTGGCATAATGTGGTAGAATTGTGTTGGCAGAAGGGAGGCCGAGCGAAATTGAACGGATTCGAGCCGCTGCTGATCGTAGCCATTTTGTTACCGGCCATTGTGTGCGGGATGTTTTTGCCGTTTTTCTTCCCATGGAATGTCGTCTTCGGAATTGTGATTCCCGTTGAACAGGGTCAGGACCCCGAAGTTCGAAAGTTAAGGCATGACTACATCTTCATCAACGGCATCATTGGAGCCGCCATTGTAGCCGCTTCCATCGTAGGGTACGGGCTGCATCTCGCGAATGCGGTTCTCTTCACGCTTCCCTCGCTTCTATACGCATGGGCCGCCCTCATCCTTTTCGTTCGATTCCGCGGCAAAGCTTACCGTCTCAAGTCGGCCAAAGAATGGTTCGTTCCTCGCTCCCGTTCCCACATCGTAGACACCCGATTCCGAAACGGAACGTGGCGAAGGGCGCTGACATGGTTTTGGCTTCCGTTGCTTATGATTATGGCGAATGTTGTTCTCGTGGCTGTACGTTACGACCGGATTCCCGCCATTCTCAACGCACACGAATCGCTTGCCGGACCGTCCGAATCCATCGCTTCGAAGAACCCATTTGTCCTGTTTCTTCCCAACGGACTTCAGATCCTCGTTCTCCTCCTGACAACACTCGCTCAGAGCATCGTCATTCGGGCCAGACCGCAGTTGAGCCTGGAGGCGCCAGAGTCGTCGGCCATCGAAGAAGCCAAGAAGAGGAAAACCGTTTCCGCCCTCCTGCTCGCGGTCTGCCTCGTCCTCATCTGCCAGTTCGCGATCGTTCAACTGAGCATGATCGGCATCCTGAGCGCCCTTGCGGTCACGATCGTATCCGTCGTTCTCCATATGGCGCTGCTTCCCGTCGTCCTGATCTTCAGTATGAAGTCGGGGTGGCGCGATCGCATCGATCGAACGAATCGGTTCCATGACGACAAGTACTGGAAGGGCGGAATCTTCTATTACAATCCGGAAGACAGCTCCCTCTTCATTGAGAAACGCGTCGGATTGGGCTATGCCTTCAACTATGCTCATCCGCTCAGCTGGCTGATGACGTTCGCTCCCTTCCTGCTCATCTTTGTGCTTGTTGCGGCAGCGATCTACTTTGCGGCAGGCACGAAGTAGGAGGAAGCCTCGAAGGAGCCTGCGGTTGCGCGGGCGGGACTATTCCTTCACCGAGCCCAGCGTCAGTCCGGTGACAAAGTATTTTTGCAGGAACGGATAGATGAGCAGAATGGGAAGCATCGTGACGACGATCTTGGCCGCATTGAACGTGCGCACGGACAACTTGGCCAGTTCTTCCGGCCGGTCGGCGGAATTTTGCACCGGCGCGACGACCAGCTGTTGAATGTACGTTTGCAGCGGGATGAGAGATTGCTTGTTTACCAGGATCATCCCGTCGAAGAACGCGTTCCAGTGCCCGACGATGCTGAACAAAGTGACGGTGGCGATCGCCGGCTTCGACAGCGGAATGTACAGATAGAGCAGCGACTTCCACGGGCCCGCTCCGTCCATGATCGCCGCCTCTCCGATCTCCTTCGGAAGCCCCCGATAGAAGTTCATCAGCAGCACGACGTTGAAGACCGGAACCGCGCCCGGGAGGACAAGCGCCCAGATGGAATTGGTCAGGTGCAGCGTCTTGACGACGATGTACCAAGGAATCAGCCCGCCGTTGAACATCATGGCGAACAAGATGAACCACATGTAGAACGTCCGGGCTCTGAATTCCCTTCCCTCTTTGGCCAGCGGATAGGCCATCGTCACCGTCAGCACGAAATTGATCAGACCGCCCAGGATCACCCGTTCGACGGACACTCCGAAGGCCGTAAAGAAACGGTGGTCCTTCAGAATATAGCCGTAGGAGAACGTGGTGAAGTCGACGGGATAAAACGTGACCAGCCCGGCCGCTGCCGCGGATTTGCTGCTGAAGGAGAGAGCGACGATATAAATCAGCGGCATCAGGCACAGGAAGGTGACGCAGAGGAGCACAATGAAAATGGCGGTGTGATAGGTTGAAAAGTTCTTTCTCGTCGTCGCGGGCATGCCGCTTCACTTCCCCTATTAAAAAATCCGATAATTCGCGTATTTGGCGGCCAGCCGGTTGGACAGGAAGATCAGCACGAATCCGATGACGGATTTCATCGTTCCGACCGCCGTCGCCAGTCCGTACTGGGCTTGAATCAGGCCGACCCGGTACACGTACGTATCGATAATGTCCCCGGACGAATAAACGAGGGGATTGTACAGGTTGAAAATCTGGTCAAAGCCCGCGTTCAGAATCTGGCCGATGTTCAGCGTCGCCACAAGCACGATCGTCGGCATGATCCCCGGCAAGGTCACGTGGCGCAGCTTCGCGAAGCGGCCGGCTCCGTCCATCTCCGCCGCCTCGTACAGCGAAGGATTGATCGCGGTGAGCGCGGCGATGAAGATGACGGCGTTGAATCCGAACTCCTTCCACACATCGCTGACAATCACGATAATCGGAAACCAGAAGTTGCTCCCCAGGAAAAAGATCGGTTCTCCGCGGAAGTAGGTCACGAGGCGGTTGACGATTCCTTGCGACCCCAGCATGTCGGCCAGAATGCCCGCCAGAATGACCCACGAGAGAAAATGCGGCAAGTAAACGATCGTTTGAATCCAGCGCTTCACCCGAACATACATCAGATCGTGGAGAAGCAAAGCGAACGTGACCGGCACGAGGATGTTCAGGATGATTTTCATCAAAGAGATGAAGACGGTATTGAAGAAGATCTGCTTGCTGTCGTCCAGTTGGAACATGTATGTGAAATTGTCCCATCCGATCCAGCGAGAGCCCCAGATCCCCTTGGCCGGAATGAAATCCTGGAAGGCGATGCTGATTCCGAACAACGGTACGATGCTGAAGATGATGAGGAACACCATGCCCGGAAACAGCATCAGGTGGTAATGCCGGTTGTTAAGCTTGTTCTGCATGGGCGAACCCCCTTGATGAAGAAAGGACGGAGCCGGCCGGCAAGCGGCGCTCCGCCCCATCTGGATTTACTTTGCAATTTCCTTCTCGACTTCCTTGGTGATCTGGTCTCCGCCCTGAGACTTCCACTTCTCGACGAAGGTATCGAAGGAATCGAGCGGTTCCGTTCCCAGGATGATCTTCAGGAACGTCTCCGTTTCGAGCTTCTGAAGGTTGGCCCACTTCATCTTCATCGTATCGGTCACATCGTAGAACACGCCCATCTTCTTGTTCAGCCCGTCGCCGGCGAGCGGCAGGGCTCCGGTCAGAAAAGCATGCGCTTGCGACCAGGCCGCGACGTCCTTTTTCGGATTTTGCTTGTCCTTGAGATACGACTGGTAAACCTGGGCGGCTTCGCCCTGCAGCGAATCGGCCGACGCCTGTCCGTCGATCACCTTCTGAACGGCCAGAGCCTTCGATTCTTTGTCGTCGTACCGGCTGAGCAGAAGGGTGAACGGCATGTTCGTCCAGCTGTACGGGTCGTTCTTGACAATGCCTTCGCCCTGCAACTGGTCGATGTCGAACTGGTAGTTCGCCGTCTTGATGACCGCTTCCGGCGATTCGAAGCCTTTCCGAACCACCAGATAAGCATCGCTCGGCGCCATGTTATGCGTATTCAGCTTGCCGTCTTCGCCCAGCGGAGCAAGGTAAGCGACCCATTCCGCCTTGGAATCCTGCGTGATCGAATCGTTCAGCGGAGAGAACGGCTCCCACCACGGACCGAAGTAGATGCCCGCCTTGCCGCTGACGATAAGCTCGTTGTTCTGGTCGCCGGTCTTGACCGCGAACTCCTTGTCGATCACGCCGTCCTGATACATCTCCCGCAGCTTGGCGAGCGCCGTCTTGGTCTCGGGCGTAATGGAGCCGTAGACGACTTTGCCGCTATCGTCCTGAATCCACATCTTCGGATACGAGTTGAAGAGGCTGAAGATCGTATCAAAGCCTTCCGGGTTGTTGCCGACGTTCACGATCGTTTGGGAGCCGAGCAGCCCGACCGCCCCCTTCTTCTCTTGGAACGCCTTGGAGATGGCGATGATGTCGTCCAGCGTCTTCGGTTCCTGCAGTCCGAGCTCGTCCAGCCAATCCTTGCGGACCCAGAGCAGGTTCTCCGCATCGGCGCCCGGATTGATGTTCGGCAGACCCATCAGCTTGCCGTCGATCGTGGCGCTCTGCAGGCTGTAGCCGTTGGTCGAATCGTAGGCCGCCTTCAGGTTCGGCGACACGTATTTGTTGAAGCTGTCCGTAAGGTCTTCGATCAAGCCGGCGTTCGTCATCTGCACGAGCTGCTGCTTGTTGACGACCATCACGTCGGGAAGATCGCCGCTGGCCAGCGTCAAGCTGACCTTCTGCGTATATCCGTCCCCCGAAGCTTGCCAGGCGTCCTTGAAAGTTACGTTCAACTTTTGCGATATATACCGGGTCAATTCGTTATCCTCGATCGTCGAACCGGCCGGCAGATCCGTATTCTGCGACGCGTTCTTGCCGATGGTTATCGTGACCGGCTTGGCGACCGGGCCGTAAGGATCGGCCTGCTCTTCACTTGACGCCGACGGCGACGCTTGTCCGGAATTCGCACCGGCCGGAGAACTTGCCGGGTTTGAACCGCTTTCACCGTTGCCGCCGTTCGAGGAGCATGCGGCGAGCGCGACCGTGGCGGCCAGTATGCCGATAGCTAACCTTATTCTCACTGTATATCCCCCCTGGATACGGATTGTTTAGCAATTCCGATTATAAAGTCATCGCAGGAAGGGGCGTGATCGAGACTTGTTGCGGGATTGGGCTATAATTGTTTCGGCTGGGGCGAAACTCTTAAGCATTCCGTCAACAAAATTCCCACTTCCCTAACCGTTGTCGCCATTCGGGGCGTTACGGCATCTTGCGGTTACGGAATTCCGACGGAAGTTCTCCTACATATTGCAGGAACAGCTTGCTGAAATACCGTTCATCCTTGAACCCGACTTGCTCCGCGATCCAGTAAATCGGTTTGTTCGTCTGCAGCAGCAGTTTCTTCGCACGGGCCAATCGCAAATCCCGGCTGTACTCAGAGAACGACTTGCCCGTTACCGCTTTGAAGTTGATGCTGAAGTAGGACCGGCTCATGTTCGCGAGGTCCGCCAAATCGTTCTGCGTATAATCGAAATGATCCTGTTCGTGCATGAAGCGAATCGCTTTGACGAGCCCGCCCGTAATCTCTTCCGGATACTGTTCGCAGGCGGAACGGCCGCGAAGCCCTTCTCTTAATTCGGCCAGGTGTTCTTCGAAGCTGTCCCAGGAGTGCACCGCAGCCATTCGGGCAATCCAGGCGCCGGTCATGTCCGAAGGTCCGAACAGCGGACTGTTCTCCAGCACGAACTGGCAGAACAGCGGGATCAGCACGTCGGGCGAAGGCTGAGTGCGGATGATAAAATCGGTAAGCTCGCGATACTCGCGATCCATGAACAGCCATCTCATCTTGAACACCAGCTCGCTTAGCCGGTCGAGGCTGGCCGAATCATCGCCGGCCGCTGCCGATTCCACCCTCGCCTGCGTTCCGTAGAACGAACCGCTCCCGTTTTGCCGAAGATCCCCTTTCATGAAGGCCTGGTACTTGGCGGCGACCCGCTCCAGCACATCGTCCATGACTTCGACTTCCAGGTCGTTCTTGACGATGTAGTCCAGCGCCCCGAGCCGGATCGCTTCCTTCGCATAAGAGAAGTCCTCGTGGCAGGTCAACACGACGAAGCCGACCGAAGGATGGTTGATCTTGACCTCCTTGATCAGTTCGAAGCCGGACATCTCCGGCATGATCAGATCGGTGAATAGGAGGTCGACTTCCTGCTCCCGCATCAAATCCAGAGCTTTCTGTCCGCTCGGAACGTCGCCTACAATCTCCATATCGAACTTGGCCCAGGGCATCATCGAGATCAGTCCCTTGCGAACGATCTTCTCGTCGTCGACAATGAGCGCTTTAATCATGGTTGTTCTCCTCCTTCTGTTCGATTGGAATCGTCAAGCTGACACAGGTGCCGCGACCGATCTCGCTGTCGATCCGCAGCCGCGCGTTGTCTCCGTAATGGCTTCGCATCGTCTTCGCCACGTAGTCGAGACCGATTCCCATCCCCGCCTTGCCGCTTCCATCGGACTGGCCCGACAGCATGCTCTCGATCTTCTCGGCCGTCATGCCGGCCCCGTTGTCGCGGATCTCAATCGCCAGCTGATTGCCCTTCGGAAGGGCGGAGACCGAGATGCGGCCTTCCTTGTCGTCCAGACCGTGATACAGCGCGTTCTCGATAATCGGCTGAAGCAGGAACCGCGGCAGCAGCACGTGCTCGACCCGAGTGTCGATATCGATATCGATGCGGAACTCATAGTCGTATCGGATTCGCTGCAGCTCGATATAATCCTTCAAAGCATGGATCTCTTCCTTTAGCGTGACCAGAATGCCTCCCTTGGCCAAGTTGTACTTGAGCAGCCGGGTGAATAAGGTCAGGAAGCGGTCGATCTCATGCTGGCCGTTCATCTTCGCGAGCCACTGGGCCGTATTGAGCGTGTTATAGAGGAAGTGAGGGTTGATCTGTGCCATCAGCTTCTCCACTTCCACTTCCTGCCGGTTGCGCGCCTCCTCTCTCACCTCTTCGATCAAACCGGCGATGCGCTTCCTCATCCGATTGAAGTGCTCGATAATATAGTCGAATTCCTGGAGACCGGTCCAGGAGATTTCCACCGCGTTCGCCTGGTTGTCGATCACCGAGGAGATGCCCTTCCGTATCTGAAGCAGCGGGTGCCGGATCAGCCGCCACAGCTGCAAGGCGAGCAGCAAGCCGATCCCGAGCGAGAGACCTCCCGTCAGAGCCGCCCGGACGATCCACTTGCGGATCTCCTGGTTGTAATCCCCCTTGTCCACGAACAGCGCGATTTGCCATCCCAGCTTGCTTTGTTCGGTGAATCTCACGTAGGATCGGATTTTCTGCGGCTCGTACAGGTCGCCGGCCTGAAGCAGCTCGGGATTTCCGCTGTATTCCACTCGTCCGCTTCGATCGATCAGGACGTAAAACGAGCTCATTCCGTACTGATTCGGCTCCAGCGTCTCCTGGAAGTTGTTTTCGTTCGTCTCCATGTAAAAGTAGACGTCCGACGGCACGGTATCTTCGATCGAATTCACTTTCCGGTACAGCGAGAATACGAAGCTGTCGTTATATTTGTTGAGAGTCAGATGGGGGCCGTTGTACACGACATTGCCGGAGCGGGCGAGGACGGGAAGCTGATCCAGGTCGAACTGGCGCGTATTCATGTTCTGGAACATAACCTTGTCGGAAGAGGGGATGTAGTAGAACGTCAAGCCGATGAGCGGGTTGGAAAAATTGAAGATATTCATATTCTGCGAGATGGATTTGGTCAACGCCGCTTGTTCGTACGGATCGGAGGAGTTGAGCAGATTGAGCAAATCTTGCCCGATAATTCCGTTCATCAGAAATTGCTGGGAGTTCACATACAGATTTTCCAGCGTATTGTCCAGCTTGATCGTCACCTGGTGCAGATTGCCTTCGACGCCTTTCTGAATCTTGTTGTTCAGAATGGAAATGATCGAATACATCGCTTCGCTGCTCAAGAGGACAAAAGGAACGATCGTGCTCAGCAGCAGGATGACAATAAACTGCCCCTTCAGCGTATTCATGCGCAACCAATGGTTCAATCGGAACAACTCCTCGGCATTCTTCTCCCGACTCGATTCATGGTTCGCCGTCATCTCCTGAACAGCACGCCTTGACGGGCTTCTTATTCTGCAATCCGCCCAAAGTCAGAACGACCTGCGGGGCCTGGCCGATTCGGGAGCGACCATTATCGAGATTATCGACCGGATCGGCCAAAATCTGAAGCTTCAAGCCATTTCCTGCATCTGAAAATCATCTTGTTCGACGGGAAGCCGCGGGTCGAATCGCGGCGTCAGGCGTTATCCGAGGGAAAACCGGCCGGAAGCCGAAGAGGAGGGGGAACGTGCATGACGGACGGCCGGCGGAGCAGCCTGAAGCGGAACAACCGCGCCCCCGAACTGCTGCCTGTCGTCGAGGCGCAGGGCGGGGGTCGCGGTTGCATGAGCGGCATGCCGCCGGCTGTGGGCGTCTTCCAGCGCGCGAACGACGACGTTGTCCATCGTCCATTGTTGCGCATGGGCGATGGCCCCCCGCAAGGTGGACGGTCATGCCGATGTTCGGCCAGCGGACGCGGCGGCGGCGATCGCCCGCTGAATCGCGCCGGCGCACAGCGTCTTTCCGTCCCCGATAGCCCCGTACGCTTCCGCCGGAAACACCGATTCAACAAGCAAGGACGGGAGCTCCCTCCCGTCCTTGCGGCATTACTCGCCGGCGTTGCGCTTCTGGTACGCTTCGGTCAATTCTTCGCTCATCTTGGTCAAGTCCGGATTGTTCTTCAGCTCGTTCACGAAGCTGTCCCAGGCGGTAATCGGCTCGCGGCCGAGGATGATCTTCGTCTTCAGATCCTGCACCTTCTTGTCGATCTCCGGCAGCGCCTGCACCGCCGTCGGCGAATAGAGGCCGGTGCTGATGTCGGCCACGCTCGTCTTCGCCCGCTCGTCCTGAATCTTCTTGTACAAGTCGTTGACTTCCGCCGGGAAGTACTCCTTCGTCGAGCTGGCGTATGGGTCGGACACGTACACGATCTGGTTGAACGCCGGCCCGCCGTCCTTCTGCAGCTGGTCCGTATCGATCACCTTGACTCCGTTCTCCACCTTGTAATCGACGCCTTCGAAGCCGTATTTTTGAATGTTGAACACATCATCGTTCATCCACGTGTCCATCATCTTCAGGATGCGCTTCATCTTGTCTTCCGGCACGCTCTTCGGAATCGCCATGATGCCGGCGAAGCCCGGACCCTTCGGGTTATAGCCGTTGATGCTCGTCAACGGATAGAAGTCGGTCTGCTTGAAGTTCGGATCGACCGTCTTCAGGACGTTGTAATGGTCGGCCATCGTTCCCGCCTTGTCGACGATGATGCCGGCTTTGCCCGAATCGAACAGATCCTTGGACTGCGTCAGCTTCATCGAAGCGACATCCTCCGGAATAAGCTTCTCCTTGTACGCTTGGGCCAGATACTCCAGCGCCTGGCGAGTTTCAGGCAGCAGCGCGGTATAGACCAGCTTGCCGTCCTGCAGCTTCCATTTGCCGTTGACGCCGGTGAAGCTTTGTTCGACCTGGCCGAGCGGGCCCATGTCGCTCGGGTTGATGTAGGCCGTCAGCGGAATCGTATCGTTCTTGCCGTTCCCGTCCGGGTCCTTCTCGGCGAACGCTTTCATGACGTTGTACAATTCGTCGGTCGTCGTCGGCACCTGGAGACCGAGCTTGTCAAGCCAATCCTTGCGGATGATGAAGAACGGATCGCCCTCGGACGGCCGCGGACGGGGAACGCCGTAATTTTTGCCGTCGGCCATCTTCGTCAGTTCCCAGGCGGTTTCCGATATTTTCGAACTCAAATTCGGATAGTCCTGGATGTACGGGGTAATGTCCCAAAAAGCGCCTTGCGCCACCGCATTGCGGAACGACGAAGAGAACGGATCGTCGATGTAGGTGAGGTCCGGGATGTCTCCGGAGGCGAGCGCCACGTTCAGCTTGTCCGTGTAGCTGTTGCCGGACACCCAGTTGATCTTCATCTTCGCGTTGACCGCCTTCTCGATGGCCTGCTTGATCTTGTTGTCGTCCGCCGGCGCCGTCGGCGTCAGCAGAATGGCCATGATGCTCACCTCCAGAGGCGGCTCGGACTGGCCACTCGACGAGCTGCTCGACGAGCTGCTCGACGGGCTGCTCCCCCCGCTTGCGGCGGCTGCGCCGCTTCCATTGCTCCCGCCCCCGCCTGACCCGCAGGCCGACAGCACCACCAGCGCGGACAGCACGGCGGCAAGCCCGGCCGCGGGCCGAAATTTCTTCTTTTCATTCATGGTCATGATCCTCCCTTTCGCTTGATGGTCGGACGTGCGGCTGCGCCGCTCCGGATCCTCTCCCAACATAATCGCTGCGCCGCTTCCCCACAATTGCACTCTTTTGCGCCCGGGCTTCGAAGCCGGTTGCAATTTGTTGCACGGGTAACACATCGCTGCGTCGCCGGGGAGCATGCGGACCGCCGCCCGCTAGACGCGGTTCAGCTCGCGGTAATGGCTCGGCGTGATGCCCTCGTATTTCTTGAAGATCCGGTTGAAGTACGTATGCCGGTAACCGACCCGGTCGGCGATGTCGTTGATCTTCAACTCGCTCTCGCGCAGCAGCGATTTCGCCTGATCGATGCGGATCTGCGTCAAATAGTCGATGAAGTTGATGCCCGTCACCTGCTTGAACGCCCGGCTGAGCGTGTAGGGGCTCGTCCCGAACAGCTCGGCGCAGGAGTCGAGCGACAGCGCCTCCATGTAATGCGACCGCAAGTAGGCGACGACCTGCTCGATCATTTGCCTCATATGGAGATCCTGGCGGCTGATCAGCTCCTGCACGATCACGGCGACCACCTTGTGCTCGAACCAGCGCAGCATCTGCTCCGGCTCCTTGATTTGCGCCAGTTGGTCGAACAGATTGACCCCGCCGAACAGCTGCACCGGGTTCAGCCCGGACTGCAGCGCCGTGTAGCGAATGCCGGCGAGCAGCTGGAGCATACCCTGCTGCACGGCCAGCTCGGTCGCGCCCCCGCGCGACAACTCCTCCAGAAACCTCCCGATCAGCTCCACCGCCTCCGGCTCCATGCCGTTGCGGATCGCATGAATGATTTCCTTCTCCAGCGAAAATGGATAATTGTCGGCCATCGAGCTCGCCCCCGACGGTTCTCCCGCTCTCAAAATTTGCATATCGTCGGACAGGTCCCGGAACTGGAGCACCTGCTGCGTCTCCTCGAAGATGCGAGGGATCTGCTGCACGAATTCCGTCGGCCGGCTCACGGAAGCGGTGACCTGCATGCGCAGCAGCCGCTTCAGCGTGTGAATGACGTTCCGACAGAACGCGTCCAGATCCTCCGCCAGCCATCCCGCCGGATGGTCCGCCGGGAACGACAGCAATAAGCCTACGGAAAAGTTGTGAAAATTGATGACGCCGACTTGCTCGTACTGCTCCCTCGCCAACTCCTCGACGATGTTGGCGGCGGCGAACGTGACCAGGTCCTCGTCGCCGGCGGAGAAGCGTCCCTGCAAGCTGGAGAAGCCGTTGAGCTGGAACCGGATGGCCAGAAATTGCCGCTCGTCGGCGTCCCAACCGTACATCTTCAGCTTCTCGCGAAGGCCGCTCTCCTGGTGCGACACGAAGTGGCCCTGCACAAGCTGGAGGAAGAAGCCCTCCCGCAGCTGCGGCAGCTGCTCGTCGAGCTTGGAGCGCATCGATTCCCGCTCCCGCGACAGCTCGGCGAGCTGCTGCTCGAGCAACCCGAACTCGTCCTGCTGCGCATCGCCCTTGTTGCCCGTCAGATTGCGCACGAGCCGCTCGATCGGCACGTAGATGCGCTTCGAGACGAGCCAGGAGAGAACGAGCGCGAGCGCAAGTCCGGCCAGGCTGATCTCGATGATCGACTTGGACATCTTCAGGATCGGCGCCGTAATCGCCGTCAGCGGCACCGCCGAAATATAGCTCCACTTCTTGCCGAGCCGGGAAAGCTCGCCGTAAGAGACGGAGTACGTGGTCCCGTCGTAGGCGAACAGGAAGGAGCCCGCGGCGTCCTGCCGTTCGCCGACTTCCCGGCGCAGCGCCTGGTCGAGCGGCGACAGCGCGCCCGTCCGGCCGCCTCCGCTTCCGGACATCGCCCAGCTGCCGTCCTCGGCGGCGACGATCGTGTCGCCCTCGTTGTACGGGTTCAACGTGGCGAACATCTCCATCAGCTTCGCCGAGTCGATCGTCGCCACCAGCACGCCGAACGGCTGCAGGCTGCCGCCGGGCAGCTTGTTCACCAGGGACAGACCGGCCTCTTCGCCGCCTCCCCATGGCGCGTTGCTCGTCCAGAAGACGGCCCGCTGGCTTTCGTCCATCAACGATTCGTACGCCGTTATCTCATCCGGCGCGCTTAAATACCGGTACTCCGACTTGTCGAACACGACCGGCTTCGGCTTGTCCAGGTACAGCTCCACCCTGCTCAGCAGCGGATGCGAGCTTTCCATGATGAGCAGCATCCGGTACAGCTCCTGCACCCGCTCGAACTGCAGCGAGATGTTGAGATGGCGCAAATTTTCGTCGAAAGTCGGTTCGAATTCCCAGTGGGAGAAAGTGAGCTCCAGGTAGGCCAGCTGGCTGTCGATGCTCGCGGCGCGCTCCTCGATCTGATTCCGGTGCAGCCGCTGCAGCTCGCCCTCCAGCTTGCTGCCGGTCACGACATAGATGCTGGTGCCGATGATCATGCCGGGAATGCTGGCGATGAGCAGAATGAGCACGAGGCTTCTGCGGAAGAAGCGCCGCTTGTATTTGTATTTCGCCAGGTCCCGGAACCAGTTTTTCACGAATCGCACCACGAAGCTTCCCCGCCTTTCACCGAGATGAATCTAACCTTTTTCGACAAAATTCGGCCGATATCCTTTCGCGGACAGGAAGTTTATCCTTTCACGGAGCCGACCATCGTCCCCTTGGCGAAGTGCTTCTGCAGAAACGGATAGACGCACAGAATCGGCACGGTGGCGGTGACGACGGCCGCCATCTTGAGCGTCTCCGCGGGCGGGGGAGCCATGAACGCGTCCGCCTGCAGCTCCGTGTTGTCGGCGTTCAGCAGCATGTTCTGCAGCATGACCTGAATCGGCCATTTGGCGGCGTCGTTCAAATAGATGAGCGCGTTGAAAAACTGGTTCCAATAGCCGACCGCGTAGAACAGGCCGAATGCTGCCAGGGAAGGCAGCGACAGCGGCAGGATGATGCGAACCCAGGTCGACAGGTCGTTGGAGCCGTCGATGGCCGCGGATTCCTCAAGCTCGGCCGGGATGCTGTCGAAGAAATTTTTCATCAGAATGACGTTCCATCCGCTTGCCAGCGCCGGCACGATGAGCGACCAGAGGCTGTTGATCAGGTGCAGCTGGCGGACGAGCATGTATTGCGGAATCATTCCCGGGTTGAACAGAATCGTGATCAGAATGAACAGCAGGATGACGTTCCGCCCCCGCATCCGCTTGCGGGAGAGCGCATAGGCGAGCGAAGCCGTGACGACGAGGCTTAAGGCCGTGCCGACGACCGCCAGATAGGCGCTGACGCCGATCGAGCGCGCGAACGCGTCGGTCGACAGCAAATATCGGTACGAAGCGAGCGACCATTTCTCGGGAAAGAGGATGAAGCTCTTGCGAATGTATTCGGTCGGGTCCGTAAACGAGACGACGACGACGTAATAGATCGGAAACAGCGTCAGGATGGCGACGATGCCGAGCACCAGCCAATTGGCGATGCCGAAGATCCTATCTCCGATGCTTGTTCTCATACCGATTAAACCTCCTCCCCGCAACCGTATATCGCCGGCCGGGAGCGGCCGGATCGCTGGCGTCCCGGCCGAAGGCCGACGATCCGGTTGCCGGGTTAATAGACGCCTTCCTCGCCCATCTTCTTGGCGATCCGGTTGGCGATGACGACCAGGACGAGCCCGACGACGGACTTGAACAGGCCGGCCGCCGTGCTGTAGCTGAACTGCCCTTGCTGGATGCCGACCCGGTAGACGTACGTGTCGAACACTTCCGCCACCTCGGACACCGCGCCGTTGTACATGAGGAACACCTGCTCGAAGCCGACGTCCATCATATGGCCCAGCCGCAGGATGAGCAGCACGACGATGACGCTGCGAATCGCCGGGAGCGTGATGTGCCGCATCTGGCGCAGCCGGCTCGCCCCGTCGATGCGGGCGGCTTCGTACACTTGCGGATCGATGCTCGCCATGGCGGCCAGGAAGAGAATCGTTCCCCAGCCGCCCTCCTTCCAGATCGACTGGATCGTCAGCATGATCCAGAACAGATGCGGGTTCGTGAGCACGTCGACGCGGCTCGCGCCGGCCGCCTCCAGCAGGTTGTTGACCAATCCGTCGCCCTTGGCGAAGATCAGGAACGTCAGGCCCGAGATGATGACCCACGACAGAAAATGCGGCATGTACACGATCGTCTGCACGAACCGCTTGTAAAACACGCTGCGCACTTCATTGAGCAGAAGCGAAAGCACGATCGGCAGCGGGAAGAAGCAGACGAGGTTCAGCAGGTTGATCGCCATCGTGTTGCGGAACAGCATCATGAAGTCGGGATTGTCGAAGAAGCGGCGGAAATGCTCCAGGCCGACCCACGGGCTGCCGCCGATGCCGGCGAACGGCGAATAATTCTGGAACGCGATGACGATGCCCCACATCGGAACGAATTTGAAGATCAGGAAGAAAACAAGCCCCGGCAGCGCCAGCACGTATAAATATTTGTCGCGCTTCAGATCGAGCGCAAGACGCCTTAGCCAGGCGGCGGCGCCGCCCGTCCGGACCGGGGCGCGCGGGACCGTCCCCGCGCGCGGTTCGTTCGCCGACATCGGCTCACGGCTCCTTTCGTTCGCGGACCGGCCGGACGGCGTGCCCGCGATAGTCGAAATATTGGCCTTCCAGCAGGCCGATCAGCGTATTGGTGACGATGACCTCCAGGCGGTTGTCGCCGGGGCGCAGCCATGCAGCATCGCCGGTCCAGCGGTACGGCGTCCAGGCGCGAACGCCGAGCGAACGGCCGTTGATCCGCACTTCGGCGCAATCGTGGAAGTCGGGATCGAGATCCGGGAACGTCAGCTCGAACGTTGGCGCGCCCGGCGCGTTCGGCGCATCCGCGCCTTCCGGCGAGGCCGCCGCGCCCGGCGCTACCAGCGCTTCCGGCAGCGAGACCGTCTTGGCGAACGAGAAGTCGCCGGCATAGAACGGATAGCCCGGATAAGGCCCCGCGGCGAGCGCCGGCACCGCTTGCGCGCCCGCCTGCCGGCCGCTCAGAACGGCCGTCCCTTGCGCGTCGAAGCGAACGCCGAACGGGCCGACGATGTACAGCGCGTCGACGAGCCCTTGCCAGTCGTGCTCGACTTCGACTTCCACGGTCAGCGTTTGGACGGCGCCCGGCTTCAGGAAGCGGACGATGTCGGCCGCGATGTTGTTGTGGTCGTACAGGAAGACCGGGCGGAAATCGCCGCCCGCCACCGTATGCCCGTTCAGCCGGATGACGGCCGAACCGTCGACGGCGCTGCGGTCCATCAGCAGCATGGCGCTCTCCGGCGCGTCTTCGACCGCGAATTCGGCCGTGTAGACCGCCTTGAGCGGATAGGCGAGCCCGACTCTCATCGGCGTTCCGAACGTCTGCCGCATCCGGGCCGGGAGACCGGCCGATTCCGCCAGGTCGGCGCACTGGTCGATGAACGTCTTGACGGCCACCGTCCCTTCGGCCATCGGCTTCGGCCCGCCGCCGGGCGTCCGGGCGGCGGCGGAACCGGCGGCCGGCGCCCCATCGGCGGCCGAGCCCGCGGCGCCTGCGCCCGCGACGTCTGCGCCTGCGGAAGCCCCGACGGAAGCCGGCGCCCCATCGGCGGCCAAGCCCGCGGCGACGTCCCGATACACCGCCAGCCGGAACGTATCCAGCCGCAGCGCGTTCGGTCCGAGCGCCTTCATCTCCCACGGCCCCGCGGCCGATATTTCCCACCGCCGGCATTCGGCCGCCGCTGAAGCGGTCCCCTCTTCCGCGCCGGCCGCCCGCCCAAGCTTCAGCTCCAGCAGGCGGGCCTCATACGGCGCCAGGCGCAGCGGGACGAGGGCGGCCCCTTCGTCCCGGCGGACGCTTCCGTCCGGCAGCGGCACGGCGTCCCCTTTTTCCAGCGACAGCTCCTGCGCTTGCAGCGCGGCGCCGGCCGGGACGCTCCACCCGAGCAGCCGGGGATCGACGCGCAGCGTGACCGCGCGCTCCTCTCCCTCCTGGTTGCTGACGAACACGAGCGCCGTCCCGTCCCCGACGAGCCGCGTCTGCAGCAGCAGCCCGCACCCCTCGCCGGCCGGCGTCAGGCGGACCGGCAGCGGACTGACCCGCTCCAGCAGCTCCGTCAGCGCCGGCAGAACGTCTTCGGCGTCCGCCCGCGCCGAGAACGGCAAATAGTAGGCCGCGAGCGCGCCCTTGCGCCAGCCCGGCCGCCCGCCGCCAACCGGCGGCTGCCAGAACGGCGCCGCTCCCGCCGGCTCTTCGCCGCCGAACGCCGCCGCCGCCGAGCGCGGGTCCCAGCCCGCCGTCTCGATCCGCTCGTACGGCAGCTGCCCCATCGCCACGACCGTTCCGCCGCTGGCGAGGAACGCTTCGATTTTCCGCCAGGCGGCGCTTTCAAGATTGGTCAGCGGCGGCAAAATCAGCACCGAATAGCTAGCCTTGCCGAGCCGAATATGCCCGTTCTCGACGGCCGCTTCGGCGAGCAGCTCCGGGTCGAGATGGTCGAAGTCCCGGCCGTCCAGCGTGAGCCGCTTGCAAATTCGCGACCACCACGCCAGCAGAAGCCCGAGCCTCTCTTCCTCGTCGGCCCGTCCGCCGCCGTAGGAGAAACTGTGGAACGGGTTGCCCATGTGCGTCCACAGCGAGGTGGTCGGCTGCAGCACCGCCGTGGAGATGGCGGCTTCCCCGCAGCTCATCGCGTAGGAGATGCGCCCCGTATAGTCGGCAAGCTGGCGGAAATGCTTCCAGTACGGATTTTGCCAGAACTGCGACGGCGGCGCGTCGTGCTGGGCCAGCCCGTCGACGGTGTAGAAGAAGGCGTGAAAATTGAAGAAGTTCGTCCCCATCGCCGCCATCCGGTCGATCATCCAGCGCGCGTCCTGCAGCGTCATCGACCAGCCGACGCTGTGGAAGCATTCGATCAGGTTGCGCTCGCGACCGAGCTGACGGGCGAGCGAACTGACCATCTTCGGATTGCTGCGCAGGTTGACGTCGTTCCGGTCGAGAATCCACTCGAGCGAACGCCCGAGCTTCTCGTGCGCGCTGTCGCCCCCGGGCACGTGGCTGTACAGCTGCGTCGTGTGGCGGACGGCCGGCACTTCCGCCACATACTGCAAGCCGTGCCGCTCGCACCAGTCGTGCACCTGCCTGTGGTACGTATCCCGCAGCAGCAAATGCAGCGACTGGTAATAATCGTAGCGGACCGCCGCCGCGCCTTCGGCTTCCGGGTCGAACAGGGCGTGCAGACGGTCGCGCAAGTCGTAGCCGCATCGTTCCCGGAAAAAGTCGACCAGTTGCGGCGACCAGGGAACGCTCCCGAGCAGCCCGATCTCGTCGGTGAACATCCCTTTAATCGTGGTGCCGAAGTGGTCGCCGAGACGTTCCGCGTACTTGTCGTGGGTCAGCCGGATGAACGTCGCCATCGCCTCGCGGTGGCAAGGGTCGACGAACGTGCCGTAATATTTGAAGTCCTCGATCTCCTGTTCCTGCACGATCAGAATTTCCCACTTGCCCGGCGGGGCCGTCCAGTCGAGCCTCTGCACCGTGCGGTAGGTGAAGAAGCGCTTGCGATTGTAGGCGGTCAGCCCCGTCTTCTGAAACACCGGCTCCGCCTGATAGTTGCCGATCGCCGAGCGGACCGGCACCGCTTCCTCCCACCGCCGCCGGCCGTCCGCGGCCACGGGAACCGCCTTGGCGTACAAGATCTTCGCCCACGGCAGCTCCAGCGACACCCGCTCGCCGCCGGCCGCGGCCTGCGTGCGGGCGACCAGCGTGCGGTGCTTCGCCTCCGGATGCTCCAACGTCACTTCGCCGCCGGCGATGCCGCTCGGGTACGGGTATTCGTCGTACAGCCAGACGTGAAGCCCGCGCCTTGCCGCCGCCTCGACGGCCGTGCGCACTTTGGCGAACCATTCGTCGGACAGGTAGGAGAGCTTCATCCCTTGCCGCGCGCAGAGGAAGAAGCCGCCCACCCCCTTGTCCGCCATCTCGCCGATCTGCCGGCGTATTTGCTCGTCCGCCATCTCCCCGTTCCAGAACCAGAACGGATGAATGCGGTCTTCCGCAAGCGGCCGGACAAACCGTTGCCGATCCCACATCTTGTTCATTCCTTTCGTCTTCGAATGCCGAACCGATTACCTTTCACTGTAGGCAGCGGGGCGCTTCCCGGCAATGACACTCTTTTGCAGGCGCTTGGGCAGCGCGGCTGCAGAAGCCTTGCACATCGTTGCACCGCTTGCACTTTATCACATCGTTTTCTCCGGCGAAGAGATAGCGCTCCGCAGCGCTGCGGGCCGCGCTTGCCGCGCCGTGAGCCGTGCCGACCGCGCTGCAGGCCGCGCCGACCGCGCCGCGGGCCGCGCCATCCCCGCGCTCCTACAAATCCGCCTCTCCCGGCGCCACCTTGCGCTGGCCCGACGGGCAGGCGGGAGCTCCGGCGACGACCGGCGCCTCCTCCCCGGCTTCGATCATGCGGCGAACGAGCCGTTCGCGCAGCCGGTCGGCGACTTCCCGGTGCGAGTCGAGCCCGGCCAGGTTGGTCAGCTCGTACGGGTCCGCGTACAGGTCGTACAGGAACTCCTCCTCGTACTTCGCGGCGCCCGGATTCTCGCCGCCGTCGCCCTCCGCCCGCACGCCGTACTTCCAGCGCTGCGTGCGAATCGCCCTGCCGATCTGGCTCTCGCTGATCTGCACGAACACTTCCTCGGGCCAGGCGCTCTCTCCCCGCAGCAGCCGCAGCACCGACCGCCCCCGCATGCGGGCCGGCACGGCGATGCCCGCGGCGTCGAGCAGCGTCGGCGGCAGGTCGATCAGGCTCACCAGTTCCGTCACCCGGCCGCCGCGGTTGAAGCCGGGGCCGCAGATCGCGGCGGGAACCCGGATCGAGCTGTCGTGGCAGGAGCGCTTGTATTCGCCGTTGCGGGTTTTGAAATGGCAGCCGTGGTCGGACGTGAACAGAACGATCGTGTCGTCCGAGATGGACAAGCTCTTGAGCGCGTCCAGGAGCCGGCCCAACCCTTCGTCAAGGCGCTTCACCATTCCGTAGTAGCCGCCCAGATGCTGGTGCGACGTGCCGCCCAGCGCGGCCAGATCCGGCGGCACGTACTTGCCGTGGTAGCTGTCGCGGTAGACGTCGGGCGCCGGGTAATCGTCGCGGTGGTTCTGGTGGTGCGGTTCGAGGTGCGACAGGAAGAGGAAGAACGGCCGGTCCCTGCGCTCGGCGATATAACGGATCGCCGCGTCGACCAGCGCGTCCGTCCGGTAGCCGGGCAGTTCCACCGGCCGGTCGTCGTTGTCGTACACCACCGTACGGTAGGCGTCCGACGTATGCTCGAGCGCGTCCGACGCCAGCCAGAACCGGTAGCCGCCGCGCAGCCGCTCCGGTACCGGCCGGGGACCGGTCGCGGCCAGATGCCATTTCCCGATATAGCCCGTCTCGTATCCCGCCTCGTTGAAATAACGGGCGAGCGTCGGCATGTCCTCCGGCAGCGGAATCCCGTTGCGGTAACAGCCCGTCTCCGTCGCGTAAAGCCCCGTCTGCAGGCAGGAGCGCGCCGGGCCGCAGACCGGCTGGCATGTGAACATGTTGTACAGATGCGTGCCCTGCGCCGCCATCCGGTCGAAGTTCGGCGTCAGCCCGAGCGGATTGCCGTGGACGCCGGTCGTGTCCCAGCGCTGCTGGTCGGTGAAAAATACGATCACATTCGGTTTGCGAGCCATCTGTCGTCCCTCCTTCGGCTTCGCTCCCACCTTAAACGACATCTTGCTTGCCGGCAATGCCACTCTTTTGCAGCGGCGGAAGCCGCCGGCCGATCGCATCGGCGCAAGCAACCATACTTTGTTGCGCGAATAGCCATTTCTTGCGGCAAGCTCCGGCCCACTGCGATCCCGCAACGCAAAAAGCCCCTCCCCTGCCCGCTAAGGGCAAGGAAGGGGCAACCTTCCGCAACGGCAACCGGCTATTGTTCGACCGCAACGTCGTACTTCTCGGCGACCTTGATGAGGTATTGCTCGACATGATCGTAATCGCCGAGCTTGTCGCTGGTGATGACGATCGGCTCATCCATCCCTTTGACGGAAACTTTGATGCCCTTCACCTCGACCGTCCGAAACAGCTTCCTTACCGGCTCCTTGACCTTCTCCAACCGATCGATCTTCGAGTACTCGATCTTCCGGGGCGAATTCTCCTTCTCCAGCTTCAGCACCATTTCCGTCGCATCCAAGTTGACATCCACCGCTTTGGGCATCACGAATGTCCTCCTTTGGGTTCCCCGATTCGGGGCCAGAATTGACGCTTATCAATATATAACACCATTGGGAGAAATAGAATCAGGAAAATTCGAGAAATCGATCAAGGGGAGCGAAGGCGGCCGCTGCGGCCTGTCGGACTGCGGTCGCGCGCGAAGTTACGGACTCGGCGCGCTGGCTTCGGGCGATGCCGCGGGGCTGCCCGCCGCGCCGTCGTCCGCGCTTGCGCCTGTGTCGGCGGAAGGACTCGCCTCCGGAGCCAAGCCCGCGCCCGCAGACGAACCGGCATCCGGCGACTCGCTCCCGAGCGAAGCGCCGCTTCCGTCCGCCCCTTCGCTTCCCGCGTCGCCGCCGTCCGTCATCGCTCCCGAATCGGCCGATCCTCCCAAATCCGCGGACGGGGAGCCGGCCGCCGGTACATCGCCTTGTTGTATGTTATCCGTGCCCGTATCGCCGCCCGCGGGCGCATTCCCGCCGTTGCCGGAACATCCCGCCGCCACCGTCAGTACAATACCAAGCACCAGCGCCAACCCTGCCGAATATTTTCGTTTCATTTGTTTAAATCCTCCTTCCAGGCTTATGAAGAACGCGACTTCCGAATGTTCGGATATTCCCTCCTTTCTTAGGTCCCTACCTTAAGCGTCATGGCTGAATGAAGGCTTAAGGGAACCTTAAAGGGACCTTAAATGAGAGGATGTTCACGGTTCTCAGAATCCGCCGCCCGCTTCCGTTCGAACGCGCCCCCGGGAAGGAGCCCGCTGTTTTCTTTTGAAGTATCTTTTAAGAAATCAGACGGAGCGGCGACGTGCCTCCGTCCCAAGCGGCAGCTTGATCGTAAAGACCGAGCCCTGTCCAAGCTCGCTGTCCACCTCGATCGTCCCCTCGCACAGATCGATAATCCGCTTGACGATGGTTAATCCCAATCCGTTCCCCGTCATGGAGCGGGACGGATCGCCTTGGTAAAATTTATCGAACATTCGCCGCTTCGTCTCTTCGTTCATTCCGCGGCCGCTATCTTCAAGCCGAAAGACGGCTTCCCGACCGCTCTGACGAAGGGCGATCTTCAGCGTTCCGCCGTTGTCCGTAAATTTGATCGCATTGTCGAGAAGGTTGATCCACACCTGCTGAAGCAAGTTTTTGTTGCCGAGAATCGCGACATCTTCCAAGGCAATATCCAACTGAAGAGATTTGGCGTTCCACTTCGTCTCCAGCATCAGAATCGCGAGCCGGATCTGTTCGTCCAGGCGGTAGACCGTCTTTTCGCTCAAGATCTCGATATTTTCCACCTTCGTCAGGTTGAGAATACTCGTGGACAGCTCCACCAGCCGTTCGGATTCCTGAATGATGCGATCCAAATAATCCTGCTTGTCCTCTTCGCTGAGATTGCCTTGTTTCAACAATTTGGCGAAGCCGCTGATGGAGACGATCGGCGTCTTCAATTCATGGGAGAAATTGCGCACGAAATCGCTGCGCAACGTTTCGATCCCTTTTAGCTCCTGTACCATCTTGTTGAAGCTGACGGCCAGCGCGTCCAGTTCAAAGACGACGCTCCCTTTCACCGTCGCTTGGGCCGAGAAGTCGCCTCTGGCCACCTTGCCGATTGCTTCCATCATATCGCGAATCGGCTTGACGGAGCGCCTGCTCAGCAGAGCGGCAATGACCACGCCCAAAAAAATGCTGATGTACAGCATGATGTAAACGCCTCGATACGAATTCGGCCGATTCAGATCGATCAGCCCGGCGCCATTCAGCAAGATGACAAGCAAGGCGGCGGAGGCGACGGACAAAACCATCACGAGAAAGACCAGGGCGACCAGGGAAAAGGCGAGCGATATTTTTTTCGGCAGCAACCGCAGAATCGGTCTCATGTCCGTTTCACCGCTTTGTATCCCAAACCGCGCACCGTCACGATCTCGAAATCGGGATTGTCTCTGAATTTGTCGCGCAACCGGTTGATATGAACGTTCAGGGTGTGATCGTCCGTTTCCGCGTCCGCTCCCCAAATCTCCTCCAGCAGCTGCAATCGCGTAAAGATTTGATTCGGATAACTGAGCAGCTTGAACAGAAGATAAAATTCCTTCTGCGGAAGAGAAATTTCCGTATTTCCTCTTGCCGCCGTAAGCGAGTTGTAGTCCAGCGTCGTCTCTCCGACGACAAGCCTGCGCTCGCTGGCGATCTGCGCTCTGCGCAGCAGCGCCTTGATGCGGAACAGCAGTTCCTGCTCGTCGAACGGCTTCGTCATATAATCGTCCGTACCGACAAGGAATCCGTTGTGCTTATTCTTGATGCCTTGCGCCGCCGTAACCATCAGGATCGGGACGTTGTCGCCCGCGCCGCGCAAATCCTCGCATAATTGATATCCGTCCATCTCCGGCATCATCAAGTCCAGTACAATCAGATCGAAGCGGCGCGCCTCCATCATGTTCAGCGCCTCAATCCCGTTCCCGGCCACATGAGGGCGGTAACCTCCTCGTTGCAGCACGGCGCACAGCAGCTTCTGCGTATTGACGTCATCTTCGACCACCAATATATCAATCACCGGATCCCCCCCTTTTTCCTTCACTATACTCCCCCAAAATAAACCGAAGATCAACCGGATTTCGGACCATGGGTTGAGGTTCAGTTGAGGTTCGTCGTTTAAAGTACGAACGAGCTCCGCTGAAGAAAAATTTAAGGTAAGGGTGGTTCGAGATGAGAGATGCAAAATCAGGCGCCGTCGCCATCCAAATGGACAATGTCAGCAAAAGCTTCGGCGATTTTCACGCCGTCCGCAACCTGTCGCTGGAAGTGCACAGCGGGGAGATTGTCGGCTTCCTCGGTTTGAACGGAGCCGGCAAAACGACGACGATCAAGATGCTCCTGTCGCTGCTCAAGCCTTCCTCCGGCAGCATTTATCTGTTGGGAAGCAAGGTGGACTCCGGCAACTATAAGCTGTGGAGCAAGGTGGGGTACTTGGAGGAAGCCTCTTATTATCCGGATCTCACCGTGGTGGAAAATCTGGAGATCGCGCGAAGAATGCACCAGATATCCGACCGGGGCGCCGTCGACCGTGTCATTCGGAAGCTCGATCTGGACATTCACCGCAAGAAAAAAGCCAAAAATCTGTCTTTGGGGAACCGGCAGCGCCTGGGATTGGCCAAAGCGATGATTCATAACCCGGAACTATTGATTTTGGACGAGCCGGTCAACGGGCTGGATCCGGCCAGTGTCGTGGAAATCCGGGAGTTGCTGTTGGACCTTTCCCGCAATGAAGGCGTCACGATCTTCCTCTCCAGCCACCTCCTGGAGGAACTGTCCAAGCTGGTCGACCGTGTTGCGATCATGCATAAAGGGCAACTGGTCCAGAACTTGAATATGGATCAACTGGAACGTTCGCTGGAGAAGAAATTGGTGGTGGGCGGACGCGATATGGACGCCATGAGGCATGTTCTTTCGCAGCATGGGTATGCCTTGGCGGATACTGCCGAGGGACGGCTGGCGCTGACGGAAGATCGCGCATTGGCCAACCCCGAACAGTTGGCGACACTGTTGGTGCAAGCGAACCAACCCCCGACGCACCTGAGCGTCGTCACTGAGAATTTGGAAAGTTATTTTCTGCGAACCATCCGCACGGCAGGAGGTCAACAATCATGATTCTTTCTTTTGTTCATAACGAGACGTTAAAGGTATGGCGGTCTGTTGTATTTTGGGTCGTGGCTGCGGTATTTATAACAATGCCTTTATTGATCGGGCTCTTCAAGCAATCGGACGTTCCTTGGGCAACCTATTATGATGATCTATTTAACTCCATCGCCTCCTTGCTGGTGGTCGGGTTCTCCTTCACCTCGGCGTGGGTATTTGGGCGGGAATACACCGACAAAACAATCAAGGATTTGCTCGTCAAGCCGATTCCCAAATTGTATAGCGTGCTGTCGAAATTCATCGTGATTACGATGTGGAATGCGTTGATCGCCATTTTGACTTTTGCGCTGATTACGTGCGCCGGAGCTCTCATCGGTGTGAATGGCGGTTCCCTATCCACCATTCTCCAGTTCTTCGGGACATTCATGCTTACAGCTCTGCTCATTATGGCCGTCAGCTCCACCAGCGCTTTGGTGGCCAATGTCACGAAAGGGTATCTTGCCGCGATCGGGCTCATTTTCGTTATCATTATTGCGTCCAATGCGATTGTCCAGCTCGGCTTCGGCCCGTATTTTCCATGGACGATCCCGGTCCTTCTGACCAAGGGCGCGGATATCGGCTTCATCAGCTACTGCATCCTTGCACTCACCGCAATCGCCGGCTTCGCCGGAACCGTTGCTTGGTGGAGATTTGCGGAGCATAAATAAAGCAATTTTCATTTTTCTAAGTTATAATGAGATCAAAGCCCTTCAGCCAGGGGAGGAAACTCATTGATGAAGATTGTCGTAGCGGGAGGAGACGGATTTTGCGGTTGGCCGACCGCGCTGTATTTATCGAACAGAGGGCATGACGTCACCATCGTGGACAGCCTGATCCGCCGCAAGTGGGACGACGAGCTTCGCTCGAATTCGCTCACGCCGATCGCCTCGATCGAGGAACGCATCGCCCGTTGGCGGGAGCTGACCGGACGTGAGATCGGGCTCTACATCGGCGATTTGAACCATTACGATTTCCTTCGCACCGTCCTTCTTCAGACCAAGCCGGACGCCTTCGTGCACTTCGCGGAACAGCGGTCGGCGCCGTATTCCATGATCGACCGGGAGCATGCCGTCTTCACGCAAGTGAACAACGTCGTCGGCACGCTGAACGTCATCTACGCCGTCAAGGAGATTGTCCCCGACTGCCACATTGTCAAATTGGGCACAATGGGAGAATACGGAACCCCGAATATCGATATCGAAGAGGGCTACATCAAGATCGTCCACAACGGGCGCGAAGATGTTCTCCCTTATCCGAAGCAGCCCGGCTCCATGTACCATCTCTCCAAAGTTCACGACAGCCACAACCTGATGTTCGCCTGCAAAGTGTGGGGATTGCGCGTGACCGACTTGAACCAGGGCGTCGTTTACGGCCTGCATACCGACGAAACGTTGCTCGATCCGCTGCTGGTCAACCGCTTCGACTACGACGCGGTATTCGGCACCGCTCTGAACCGCTTCCTGATTCAGGCGGCGATCGGGCACGACCTGACGGTATACGGAGAGGGCGGCCAGACGCGGGGCTTCCTTCATATTCGGGACACGGTCCGCTGCATCGAGATCGCCGCGGAGCATCCCGCCGACCGGGGAGAGTTTCGCGTGTTCAACCAATTCACCGAAGAATTCTCCGTGATGGATCTGGCCGAGAAAGTTCGCCGGGTGGCGCTGGCCGAAGGGCTGGATTGCCGAATCGCCCACCTTGCCAATCCGCGCGTCGAGAAGGAGAAGCACTACTATTTCGCGAAGAACACGAAGCTGAGAGATTTGGGCCTCGAGCCTCACCTGCTGACCGACGAAGTGCTGCGGGACATTCTGCGCAGCGCCGTCCGGCATCGGGACCGTGTCCTGAAGGAGAACGTGCTGCCGACCGTTACATGGAAATAAAGGCGGGGAACCAAGAGGGATGAACATCGCCATCGTCACCGAAACCTTCCTTCCCTCGACGGACGGAATCGTCACCCGGCTGTGCGCGACGATCCGCTGGCTGCGGGAACAGGGGCACCAGCTTGCCGTAATCGCCCCCGATCTGGGCGTATCCGATTTCGAGGGCGTCCCCGTGAAGGGGATTCCGGCGCGCTCGTTCTTTCTCTACCCGAGCAAGGAGCTGTCCATGCCGAGCCGGAAGGTGGGCGTCCTGCTTCGGGAGCTGAAGCCGGACTTGGTCCATGTGGTCAATCCGGCGCTGCTGGGCGTCGCGGGCATCTATTACGCCCGCCGCTTCCGCCTGCCTCTCGTCGCCTCCTACCATACCCAGGTTCCGAAATACGCCGATTATTACCGCCTTCCCTTCATGAAGCCGGTTCTGTGGCGGTACTTCCGCCTGCTGCACAATCGGGCCGACCTCAATCTGTGCACGTCGAAGTCGGTGCAGGACGAGCTGATCGGCAAAGGCTTCCGCGACGTCCATCTCTGGAAGCGCGGCGTCGACGTCGACCGGTTCGGCCCGCACCGGCGCAGCCGCGCGATGCGAGATCGGCTGTCGGCCGGCCGGCCGGAGAAGACCGTTCTCCTGTACGTCGGCCGCCTCGCCGCCGAGAAGGGAATCGAACGAATCCGGGACGTGCTCGCATCCAACCCGGACACTTGCCTGGCGCTCGTCGGGGACGGTCCTCGCCGCGCGTATTTGGAGAGCTATTTTCAAGGGACGAATACGGTGTTCACCGGCTTTCTTCACGGCGAGGAGCTGGCGCAAGCGTACGCCTCCGCCGATCTGTTCGTGTTCCCGTCGACGACGGAGACGCTGGGGCTTGTAATCCTCGAGGCGATGGCTTCGGGGCTTCCGGTTCTCGCAAGCAAGAGCGGACCGACCGGCGAACAGATCGAGGACGGCGTGACGGGGGTGCTGTTCGACGCCGACCGGCCGGAAGGATTGACGGAGGCGCTGGCCCGATTGGCCGACGGCAACGAGAGAAGGCGGATCGCGGCCCATGCGCATGCCGCCGTCCAGCGGCTGGGCTGGGCCGAACCTTCGGAACAGCTGCTCGGCTATTATGAACGCGTTCTGCAAGAGAAGGGGAAGAAATAGGGCGGGGGCGGAAACGAGGTCCGCCTTGATTTACGAGGAACGACCGTCCTCGCCTTCGGTCAGCAGACGAACCGCCTTGGCGATGGCTTCCCGGGTCCGGTCCAATCGGCTCACGGCGTCCGGATCGTACGACGGGCCGTACGGATTGATCGCCGTCCAGGCCGTCGCGATGGCCATGACGGCCGTCATCAGGAAGCCCGGTTCGAACGTTCTTCCCACCGCGCCGGCATGTTGCGCGTCCGCTATCGTTTTCAGCTTCTTCTCTTGAACGGCTGCGCGTTCGCTCAAGCTGCCCACGGCCTGCTGCTCAAGATTGTACCAGCCGATCAACCGGAACAGATCGGGATTGGCCAGCGCGAAGTCGAAGACTTTCACGGCATAGCCGGGAAGATCTTCGGGGTCGAGCGCAATGTCTTCATAGACGCGCGACAGATGCTTCTGCAGAACCGTCTTGAAGAGCGTCTCTTTATTTTCGAAGTAAATGTAGATCATGTTCTTGTTGCAGCCGGCCTTCCGGGCGATCCGGTCGACGCGCGCGCCTGCAACGCCGTACGTCGAGAACTCCTCCATCGCGGCCTCCAGAATCCGTTCTCTTGTCGCCTCCGCGTTTCTCAACGGTTTCCCTCCTCGCGCCTGCCGTTTACGTAAATCAATATATCACAGGAACGATTCGCCGGACAAACCGTTTTGCCGACGCCGCACATCTTGCCAAAATAGGAAAAAACGGCATCGCCGCCCGCGATGCCGCTTCGTCGCCCGCCTATGTCACGATCCCATCTTCCGGCTCCATTCGGCCACCCTGCGGAAGCTTTCTTCCTCCGAAATATCCTCGATTCGCGTCATGATCGACCAACGGATGCCGAACGGGTCCAGCACGCTGGCGTATCGGTCTCCGGAGACGAAGTTCGCCGGCTCTTCCCGCACCGTCGCTCCGTGGGCGACGGCCAAGGCGAACGTACGGTCGACATCGGGGACGTAAATTCCCAACGAATAGCACGCGTCGCCTCCCTCCGGCGGCAAAACCAGGCGATAGGCGGGGTTCGCGGCGCCCAGCTGCAAATAACCGTGGCCGAAATCGAGCTCGGCATGAACGATCATTTTGTCGCCGTCCTCGCCGAACTCCGTCACGCTCTTGGCCTTGGCTCCGAATACCGTTTCGTAAAAGGCGATCGCATCGGCCGGACGGGGAACGACGATGAACGGAGTGATCGAAGTGTATCCGTTCGGCTTCCCGTTCGTGGTATATTGCCCGCTCGTCCCCTGGGAATTAGGGTGGTTGGCCATTTCCATTCCTCCTTCAATCTGCTAGTCTCTATGATAGAAGCCCAGGCATCGGGTGTATTGTAAAAAGGCGACGACGCAAGCTTCGGGGGAGGTTGTCCGCGTGAAGGAAGTGAACGGCTGGTCGACGCGCGGCATTCTGAATGCCGCCGCCGGGCGAGGCAAGTTTTCTTTGGCCCGGTATGAACCGTGCGCTGCGCTCCGACCGTTCGTCGAATATTACTGGATCGTCCGCTACGATTTGAACGGCGAGACGCCGTTCACCCAGACCGTATTATCGTACCCGAACGTTCACCTGGCATTCGAACACGATCCCGCAGGCAAGCGCGCCCTTCTGTACGGCATTCCGGGAAGGCCGTTCGTTCGCGAATTGCGCGGCGCGGGCCGGGTGCTCGGCATCCGGTTCCGGGCGGGCGGCTTCTACCCGTTCTGGCGAAGAGACGTCTCGCTGGTGACCGGCACGACGGTCCCGGCGTCCGAACTGCTCGGCCGCGAATCCGACGCATGGATGAACGCCATTCTCGAGGCGGGCGACGATGCGGCGATGGCTCGGCTGGCAGAGACCGCTTTGTCGGCCAAGCTGCCCGAACGCGATGCCCAGGCGGAACTGGCGGGGCGTATCGTGCAGGAAACGATGAACGACCGCAGCATTCTGAGAGTGGAACAGTTAAGCGAGAACAGCGGACTGTCGATCCGGCAGCTGCAGCGCCTGTTCCGCAAGTACGTCGGCGTCACGCCGAAGTGGGTGATCAAGCGGTTTCGGCTGCAGGAAGCGGCGGAACGTCTCGAACACGACGAAGCGGCGCAATGGGCGGATCTGGCGGCGCAATTCGGCTATTTCGATCAAGCTCACTTCATTAAGGATTTCAAATCGGTTCTCGGCGTAACGCCGGCGGTCTACAAAGCCCGCATCTCCTCCGAATGACGCGATCGTCAAGTTCCGTCTCCACGAAGGACGAACCGGTTGCGGCGGCGATTTATTTGGGGGACGCGGGAACGGAAATATGGATGCCGACGGTTGCCGCCGATTGGACGATCCCTTTCGGGTCGGAGTTGATGACCATCTGGTCGAGACGAGGCGTGTAATGGGCTTCCAATCGCTTCGCTTCCTCGTCCGTCAACTGAATGGACAACGCTTGAATCGCGTCATCGATGTGGTATTTGAGCAGTTCCACCGCCAACCCGGGCGAAACCTCGATCTTGCATGACAAGCTGGGCGCTTCCCGGGAATGATTCATCGCTTCAAGGATGATCGGCAGATCCATGGAGGTCACCAAATATGTCGAGGGGCCGAACGTAAAGCGATGATGTCCTAGAATCACCGCTT
>Ga0207789_1000153_pt1 | contig 50077 bp, 84 predicted proteins | sample HigsolmetaGSP12D_FD_184840 | JGI IMG/M metagenome (GOLD analysis project Ga0207789, IMG submission 184840) | High solid enriched microbial communities from the Joint BioEnergy Institute, USA - SP1-2-D (SPAdes) | ecosystem: Engineered > Bioreactor > SSF (Solid state fermentation) > Aerobic >...
CAGGATTGACCCGAGTACGGCTGCTTCGGCAGAAAGGTCAGTCAGGTTCGAAGTCGTATGGGTCACCCCCTGCTTCTATCCACTCCTGCGCGGCAGCGAGACGGTCGATCATGGATTCCTTGGGCGGATCTGGATTGCGCTTCGGGGCGCCCGTTCGCGCCTTCATTCGCAACACCAAGTCCGGGAACTTCTCGCGCAGTTTCTTGGCCGAAATCACGTTCACGCGCCAGAATTCGTCTGCCGTCACCCAGTCGATCACGTCGCGAATGAGGCGCTTGTCCGTCACCTTGTCGTTCTCGACCAGCTTCCGAAAGTCATCGGCCCACTTCTGGAGGTCCGCTTTCGCGATGCTGGCGTGATTGAATCCGATGCCCGCCGCCATCTCCTTGATCTTGCCGTGAAAGTATGCCGCCATGCGGTAATAAGTGTTGTCCGTGTCATACGCCTTCGCCGTTTTCTTCTCGCGCTTCTTCGGCGGCACTACTGACTTCTGTGGCTCCCGCTTCTGGCGTTCACGGGGCGATTCGACCCATGATCCGGCATCCTTGTTAAATCGGAGCAGGCGCGGGCGGCCAGCACCACCCGCCACCACTTCCAGCACCTTCCGCTCAATCAGCGCGGACACTTCGCGGTCTACCTGGCTGCGTGCAGCACCAATCGCTTGAGCGAGAAAGGACAGCGAAAACTCCGCCTCTTTCCGCTTGTAGCCATATGTGTAGCGCCAGACGATCAGCAGGATTCTCAGTTGAGTCCCATTGAACCGGTGCTTCGCCGCCTGTTCCAGAATCTCATTCGCTATTCTTGTGTACCCATCCTCAAGCTGGGGCCCGGCCATTCGGCATCACCCGCTTTGTGCCGCTTTCTCCTGTTCGAGTCTGGTTTGAAACAGGTCGGTAAGACGTTCTATCAGAAACGTCAGGTTTCCGCTGCAATCTTGACAGATTGACCGGATTTCGTCCCGAATGTCCGGTTCCTCGACCGTGTATCCGTTGACGAGGGCGGAAAGTATGTCATCAAATTCCATATCCCTTATAATCGAAACTTCTCGCTGATATTCACCTGAATACACATCGTTTGTTAGGTGCCCTTTCAACAAAATAGCCAGGATATTTTTTCGACTGAATCTTTTTCCTAATTTTTCAATCGCCTCCGCCACTTCGCGGGGCAGCGGCACCTTCTTGGCTTCGCGGGCTTCATCAAGTTCGCTTGCAATTCGATTGACTTCTTCAGTCGCTCGATCGGCTGCTGCTACTGCCCGTTTCTTATCCGCTTCCGCTTGTTCAACCCGTCGCATCAACTCCGTCACTTCCTCGCGGCGTTGGAGTAGTTCTTGATGGACGGCGTTATATTCGGATTCGGAATAGAGTTTAATTGCGTGTTCTTTGTCGATGTCGTGCAGACTCCCATCCTGATCGATAATTCTGTAAAACCCGGAATACTCGCAGTAAAGGACGCACAAACCATTAATTCCTAAAGCCTTCCGCAAGTTTTCGTCTATAACGTTAACTAGCACTTAAATCACCTCCATGTGGTAATGCTTTCCGTTCACAAATCCCTTCCGCCTTAACGCCGCTTCCACGGTTGCCAGCGCCAGTTCCGGCATGTTGTTGCTTTTGCTAAGGTGGGTCAGGTAGATGCGTTCCCCGCGCCCCCGGACCAGCTTCGCAAGCGCCTCGGCGGCCTGCTGATTCGACAGGTGCCCGATGTCCGAGAGGATGCGGGCCTTTACCGAATCCGGATAGCTGCTGACCGCCACCAGATCAGGGTCATGATTGGCCTCGATGATGTAGATGTCGCTGTCTTTCATGGCCGCCAGCATATCGCGGTCGATGTGTCCGGTATCGAGGCAGATGGAGACCGTTTCATCGCCTATTACCGTATATCCGAGCGATTCAAAGGCGTCATGATGAGTGCCGAAAGGATGTACGCCGAATTCTCCCATGTCGAACAAAAGCGGTTCATAGATTCCCTGATACTTGTCGACGATGCACTTCAATCCATCATCCACGCCGTGGATATCCTTCCATTCGCCCTCGCTCACATAGACCGGGATGCGGTATTTGTTCGCAAGCGGCAGCCCTTGAACGTGGTCCTTGTGCGCGTGTGTCAGGAAGATGCCAGAGATTTCATCCGGTCTGATACCTACTTCCAGCAGGCGCCGCTCGATTTTGGTTTTGGGTATGCCGGCATCAATCAAGATGGTGGTGGAGCCGGACCGGACGGCGATGCAATTTCCGCCCGACCCGCTCGCCAAAATGTCCACCCTCACGGTTCAAACCCCGCCAGCAGGTCGTCGTCATCTGTCGCTTGCGCCGCCTTCTTGGCGATGTCCAGGTCCATGAGTTTCAGAAGCTTGGTCAGTTCAGCCACGGTCGGAGTTTCGCCTTTGACGACGCCTTTCTCTGCGATGTAGGCGGCTTTGGCGTCTTTACCGGTGATGCCAAGCTCCTTGAACTTGGCGTTCATCTGCTTGCGGAGCTCTTCATATTTGGCGTCGCCGTCTTCCGGTTGTGCCTGCTGCGGCGGTTCCTGTTGCTTCTGCTCGGCTGCTGCCGCGTTTGCTTCTTCGGTAATGTCCCGGCGTTGCGGTTCATAGGCGGGAATGTCTCCACCTACCGGCTGGAAGTCTTGGTCATTCAGGTCGATGCCGAATTGGCCTTTGTACGCCCGTTTGAGCATGTGCTTTTTGAACATGTCCGGGAAGAAACCGCTGTTCCACATGTGAGCGTTGAACCCTTTTTTCATGTGTTCGACTTCTTCCACGTCCATCAGCACCACGAACGGGCGGAAGCCTTCGCGATAGGCGATTGCATAGCCGCCAATGATTCGCCCCCGCGGGAAACCGACTTCGTGTTCAACGATTTGCCATGTGTCGCGCTGTTTGCCATCCGGCCCAATATCGATCACCTTTCGAGCCTTGAAGGTGTCGTTTTCGTGGACGAGTTGCACGTCATGGCCTTGGTAGCCTTCTACCTGACGACCTTTGTAAACATAGCCCTCGGCCTGAATTTGGATCGACAATTTGCCTTTGTATACAACCGGTGTCACATGCCCGTAGAAAGGATTGAGGCCCATGGCGTCCGAAGCACGGACGAAAAAGCGGAATTGTTCAGGAGTCAGGTCGGCACCGAACATTTGATGCATGATTTGCACATCTTCGGCGCTAAAGCTGCCGATCGCTTGGATAGCGGTTTGGTTTTTCGGTTGCAAAGCGTTGCTCATGCTCAAAATCCTCCTTTCGCAGTTTCAAGGCCGCGTTTGACTTGTTTCCGTGCGGTTTCCCAGGCCTTTTCGTAAATTGCATCCGGGTCCTCGCCCGGCTCTACAGTGATCACCGCGCCGGCATCGACTTTCAGCGATTCGTAGTTTCCGAGGTTCTTTGTGTACATGAAGCCGACGGAGATTTCTTTGACTTTGCTCATCGCTTCGGACCCTCCCCGTTGTAGTAGGTCTTGAACGGCTTACCGCCGCGCTTGGCGATCAGCTTGCGCTCCCGGCGACTAAGGAACAGGCCGTAATCGGATTTGATCGCCGAAGAGACGGTTGAAATGCCGAGCGTGCCGGGGATGTACTTTGCTCCTTTCGGTTTAGTCCGCTTGAACAGCCAGCGCCGGAAACGACGAATCATACCTTTCATAGGAATCCCCTCTACCAAAATTTTTTGAGGAAGTGCATGGCGACGACGACGAAAAAGACCCATATGGAAATTGTGGAGACGACGGCGATGACATACGTGATAATGGCGGCGATTCTGGCCCATTTCACTTCGATCAAGCCTCCGTTTCTATTTTGAGGTCTTGCTCCGGCACCGCGCGCCCCGTGATCAGTTGGTCATACACAGCGACGCGCCCGGTATAGCTTTCAATGCCGTCAATGAACACCGGAGTGATGAGCTCGCTTTGCTTGAACAGAACTTCGGCCAGCTCCAGACCTGCCGCGATCTTCTCACCTGCGGACAATACCGCGTAATCTTTTCCGTCCATCTGGATGCTGAAATCCGGTTCCCATTCGTCTGTAGTTTTGATGTGCTTGAACAAGCGGATGCTCAAGGATGTAAACAGGCTTTGCACCTTTTCGGCTTGCAGTTCGGCCTCTTTGGCACGATAGGCCTTGATTGTGTCGAGAATAAAAATTGACTCTTTCAGGCTGGCGAGCGTGGCCGCCTCGTCCGCGCGGGCCTTCTCTACTTCCTGCTCCAGTTGCTGGCGGCGTTCCTTCTCGCGCACGGCGTCGATGATGGCCTGTTTTGCTTCCTGCCAGCGGCGAATTTGGTCGAGCTTCTCGGAAACGTCGATGTATTCGAGTGCGGCCAGTTCGGCTTCAAGTTCTTTCCGCTTCGCCACGATTGCGTCGTACTCGGCCTTGAATTCGGATATCCGGCGCTCTTTGTCCGCCTGTGCTGCCTCAACCGCTTCACCATGCAACGGCTGTTTGCAAACCCGGCATGCGTCGGCGATGGGCTCGGATTGAAGCGTCTGGAACTGCTGCTTCATGCGGTCGCGCTGCTCCAAAAGGGATTTGATGCGGCTTTGCAGGGCGACGATCTTCCGGTTGTTTTCGTCCGCGCCGGCTGTGGACTTCTCGATTTCAGCGATTGCCGCATCGATCTTGGCGATGTCTGCTTGCGCCACCTCAATGTCCACGGCGGGCGTCGAATCCAGTAGCGTGAGTTGCTCCTGCAACGTCTTCGTGCGGCTCTGCGCGGCGATATGCGCCTTTTCGAGCTTCGACTTCTGCCCGCCGGTGCCGCCGTGAATCTTCTGCAAGTCGTCCAGGCTGTGCTTTTTGGTGAGTTCCGCCAGCTTGGCGGCCACTGGTTCCGGCAGATGTTTGAGCACTTCGGACTTCGCGGGCGGCGTCGTGTACCGCAAGATCATTTCCCGCTGCTTTGTCCAATGCAGACCGAAAAAGTATTGCGGGTTGTAAAGGGAGAGAAATTCGTCGCGATTAAACAGGCTGGCGACGGCGGCCTCGTACTCTTTGGCTTTGGTCGGCACGTCGTTGATATAGAAGGCGTTCGTGCCCATATCGATCTCGCGGGCGAATTTGATTTGAACGCCGTCAACGGACAGGAGCAGCGACGCGAACACGCGGTCAAATTCGTAATTGACGGGCGACGGGTTGAACTTGCTACCGAACAAGTCCGTGCCCCAAAACACCCATGCCGGCGCGGTGCCGATGCTGGTTTTGCCTTGGCCGTTGCGGCCGGACAGGCGAGTGACGTTGCCGAATTTGACCGTCCGGCTACGGTGTGACGTGAAATTGATGAGTTCGAGTTCAAGAAAACGGATATGTCGCATGTGCCCCTCCTACAGCCCGAGGCTGATTTTCAGTTTTTCGTTGACTTCCCGCATGATCGACGGCGGCAGTGTCGCAACCGGCCGGATCAACAGGCTTTTGTCGATGGTCCGCAAGTGCTCCAGCATGATCGTCGAATCGCTCCGAAGTCCGCACAAGATGCGCTTGACGAAGACGTGCGTTGTTGTGAATCGCTTTTTGCCGCTCGTGATGGAGGACACAATAACGACCGGACTGTGTTCGTTGCCGGTGTCGTTTTGCACGACGAGAACCGGACGTTTTCCGCGCTGCTCACTGCCGCTCGGACTGCCGAGGTCTGCGATCCAGATTTGGCCACGGCGGGGAAAGATGGTGTTATTCATTCTGGCGTTCACCTTCCATTCGTGGTACAATGACCACAACCTAGTTTGGTTTGGCCGCTCTCGAAGGCGGCTTTTTTATAGGTCTGCGAGTTCTTGTTCGAGGCGGGCGATTTCGTCAGAGATCGCTTTTTCGAGAAATGCTTGAATCTCGTCGATGATTCGTTTGTGGTGAATTCGTTCGTTGTTATATCCCGGATGTAGCGTGAATTTATGGTTGTTTTGTTTGTCTGAAAATTCGATTCGTCCGATTTTCGAGACATGTTCGAGTTTTTCTTTCAACTCATCAATTTTGTTTGCGATTTCTCTCCCCTGTTTCGCCCTCCGCTCCATGTATTCAAGCGTCTTTCTGTCCATGTTCCGTTTCACCCCCTTCCCAGGCTTCTACCGGAATCCGGTAATATTCGGCGTTGTATACGTCCGTGATTTCACCGCGCGAAACGTAGATTCTGCCGTTTTCGATGCGCGTTACCCGGCCGCTCTCGATTGGGATTTTTCCGACAATCACCTGCTACGCTCCTTTCTGATGATGTTTTTCACGATCACCGCATGTTGTAGCGGATTGTGCCACCAAAGACGGGCCAGTTCGGGGAGTGTCATATCATCTTCGCCTCCAATTCGTCGATTTGGCGGCATAAGTCTTGTTCCCATTCCATGTCGCCCGCCATGTAAGCAATAAATGCAAGGTTTTTCAACTCATCGAGCCTTTGTACGATGTTCGCATTGACTTCGAGGCAATGCGTCACCTCGATCTGCTCCGACGTGCTCAGCCATTGATAGCCGCCGAGCCTTCGGGCTTTCATGGTGAGTTCGGCCAATCGGCGGTGGACTGCGTGGATTGCTAGCATATGGATCATCCTTTCGCAAGCAAGAGCCGGAACGTCTCGCGTCCCTTCGGCGTGATGAGTGTCTGAACGCCGGTCTTCTCTCCCCGTCCCCACTCTTTGATCTGGAATAGTTCAGGCACGTATTGGGCATAGGGCTTGAGCTGTTGCTTCTGGTCACGGTATACATATCCGCGGTCCAGCAACCAAGCGATGAAGTCGCGTTCCTTCACTTTCAGTTCTTTCGCCGTGTCTCGGAAGTTGGTCAGCAGATTCCGATCGACCAGCGCATCGAAATAGTCGGCCTTGGGGCGCATTGCTGCGATCTGTTCGTTCTGTTTCCGCACCAGCGCGAGCGTCGACCGGAACATGGAGCGCGTTTCTACGTCAGCGTGCGGCAGATATGTCTCGATGAACAGATCGTCGTTTGCCACGTAGCCGCCGGTTCGGCGAATGGTAGGCAGGACTTCGCTGGTGACCCAGCGCTTGAACTCTTTGGCTTTGGCCTTGATTTCCGTGTTGTTGCCTTGCTTCGCCGCCCCAAACACCAGGCTGTAGAGGCCGGATTCATTGACGAACTTCTTCTGCTGCGTTCTGCCGAGCGAGTCGATGACCTCCCGGTCCGTTAGGTCATCCTCATCAACGTGATTCGGGATTGCGGTATAGGGATTGGAAAACCCCAGTGCCTTCGCTGCTTCCGTCGCTCCGAACCACTCCGTGCCGTTCACTACAACAACCGGCAACTCGCCGAACGTCTGATGATTGAAAATTTGCGGTTTATTCATAGGTCACCATCCTTTCGTCAGATTTTTGATGATGCATCTCAAGCTTTGAATTTCCTCGCGAAGACGGGCGTTTTCTTCCTGTAACCTTCGTAATTCGTTTTCATGGCAAGAATTCGTTTTAACTGGCGCTTCTTCGCGAGCGACATAGCCTGCTGCCTTCATCAACTCGTCAATACTCAATTGCAGTGCTGATGATAAGGCGACTAACGTATCGGCATCGGGTTTTTGGTTTCCATTCTCCAATCTGCAAATGGTCGCTGCGCTAATTCCGGTGGCTTTACTCAATCCGATTTGCCTCCGAAATCCTGCCTTTCTCCTTGCGTCACGGAGAAAATCGCCGAAGTCGTTCAACTTCCTCCCTCCTTCTGTAAACTTTGTGCAACATCGTCAACAAAAAAAATTTCCCTCGGGTCACGGTTGAAGACATTGGCGATCCGGATGCCGATTTCAATTGATGTGCTCGCCCCGTTTTCAATACCGGATATAGTCGCCCTTGAAACGCCGACCCGTTCCGCCAATTCATCTTGGGTCATATCGAACTCTTGGCTTCTTCGCAAATATTTGACGATGTTTTTCATTTTTTCCGATCACCTCGCTTTCCGTTGTACACAGTTTACAGCCGAGCGGAGTCAAAGTAAAGTCTGTGCAACAAACTTTTTTTATGTTACAATTTACTTCTTGTACGTTTTGTTTTACAATGTTCGTTGTGTATAGTTTACAATTTGAAGGAGTGTTTTAAAAAAATGAGTAATGACCTTGGGAATTACTTGAGAAAATTGAGAGGAAAACGATCGCTTCGAGATGTAGCAGAGCGCACCGGATTAAGTCATACATATATAGCGGATGTGGAAAATGGATTTAGGAGAGGGTCGAATAAGCCAATCAAGCCCACTCCGGAGACGTTGAAAAAGCTTTCTGAAGCATATGGAGGCGGTGAGTATACGAATCTTATGGTGTTGGCTGGATATTGGCCGGAGGACGAACTTCTTGAGCCAAAAGATAAGATATTGCAAAATGATAAAAAAGAAAGCCCCTCCGCCTACACAGCGAAAGAGCTTTCAGAAATTCCGATCGAAGAACTTGCGAATCACACACTCACCTATAAGGGGCATGTCCTGTCGGAAGACGAGAAGCGGCAGTTTTTGACGATCCTGAAAGCTGCGGAGGCGATGATCGAGAAGAATCGAGGATCGTGATGCTTTCGAGGTATTCGGTCGCTTTTGTGGTATTGATGCCCTGCGAACGCAACATACTCAGATAAATCTCTAAGTCTATCGTCACAATGTCCGCCCCTTCCTTCTGCCTAGCGTGGTACTTCCAAATATACCACGATTGCCTCTCGGATGGAAGATTTTTTTGCGAACGTTTGTTCTTGTTTTTGAATCTATAATTCCAGAAGTCGCCAGATCGGACGACGCAAACCCGCTACTGACGTTCGGACGGAATTATGACGGAACCGGGGGAGTTTGGTTTAAGAATTAAAATGCAAAAATCCCCGCCCAGCCACACAGCCAGGCGGGGTTTCTTTTCACTGTACCGGCATGCCGGCAGCTTTCCGAACCTCATTCGCCAGTCGGTTGAACTCGTCGCGCGCTTCCTTCAACTCGGTGGCAAACCAAGCGGCCGACAGAAACCGGATGATCTTTTCCGCATCCTTCGGGTCCATCTTCTGTTTCACCCCCTTCGTGTTCCACCAGCCTTCTCCGCCATAGGACTCGTTCAAGTCCACCGGATGGCCCGCAACGATCTGGTCATTTTTGTACTGCCATATATTCGCATGCGGGCTTTTTGCCCCCCGGCTCCAGGCGTACGTCTGCCAGAAATGTCGGCAGACGCCCCGCCTCGCCATCTCGTCCACCACGGCGCAAGAGCCATATACGCCGATCTCGTACCCGGCCGGGCAGACCACAGCCGCCGCCGCGCGAAGGTATGCCTCAATGGCGTCGTAATGGACCGGATGGGCGTCGAAGTCAACGGCGAAATAGATCGCGCTTCCGGCTGGCTGACCGATGAGACGCGCCTCTTGCAACGCCTCTGCGCCGTCCACGCTGCCCGCCGCGGCGCCGCCGACTGGACGGCCCGCGCTGGTCTCGAACACACTGACGATCATCATGCCTGCCGCCGTGATCACTTCGGCCTCTGCCCGCGTCAGGCGTTTCCAAGCGTAGCGCTCCGGGACGAGATAACGGCACGCGAAACGATAGCCGGCAGCGGCCAGCGCGGCGGCGGTCTGGGCTGTCAGCGGGACTGAACAGTCAATTCCCTTCGTTGCCACTGGTATCGTCTCCTTTCTTCGCCCCCGGCGGATTCAGCGCTTTCTCGCTCATGTGTCCGGCCGTGGCCGCAACGAGAAAGCCGTTGGCGAGCGACAACGCATAGATTCTCCAGTCGCCCGGATTCGCCCCGCCACCGAGCTGCGCAACAACCAGCACGACGAACCCGACGATAACAGCGTACAAGGCCGTCGGGAGTCCCGGCACGGCTCTGGCGACGAGTTCTTTCGTATAGAGGACCACCAGATACGTCAACAAAGAAGCGCCCCCCATGGCGGAGAGAGCTTCCCAGGTAAAGAGTTGGCCTTCTTGCATCCTGAATCACTCCCTTGTAATTTTTTGCTTTATGTCCCTGATCTCGGAGATGATCACGTCGTACTTTTCGCTGAATTTGTCCAAGAGCGATTGCAACCGCGTTTCCCTCTCCCGGTTTGTCCGCATCACATAGATGAGCAGCCATACAAAAAGAGCCGCGAATGGCCCTTGCGTGAGGAAATATTTGATGGCTTCTTCCTCCACGTAACCACCCCCAAATGTAAAGGCCCCGCTTATGCGGAGCCCTGAATCAAATCTTGGCGGTCATGCTCGATCATGTAAGCGTCAATGCCGTCCTGCAGATCTGGCCGGCGCGCGATGACGAATGCATAGTCATACGCCCCGTCAATGATCCGCTGTGCCATGTATGCGGCCATCACGCACCACCTCCCAAGATCAGGTCATTACCCCTCCATTAAGGCGTTATGGTGACCGGAGAGCCAATCATGAACGATATATTTAAAATTTGTGCCGTGTATGATGCGTTTGAAGTCTTTGCCCAAAATTCACATGTGTCATTTGATTCGAAGAATAAATCCTCTACGAAAGGAACACCGGTAGGAGGCTGTGTAGTAGTTCTTTCGGTGCCATAAGGGATACCATTTTTATATATTCTTGCGAATACAGGTGTTCCATCAGAACCGGAGGCTAAAGTAAATCTAATACGATAAGTACCAGGGACATTAATCGTAAACGATAAAAGTTTAACATAAACGGTTGAAAGAGTAGTCGCACCATTATAGTAAGAAAACACTTGATTGTTACCGACTGGATTTACCCCAGACGAACCAACTAAACCAAACAGCGAGATACCGTTACGAATATACTTGGATAGAAAATTCGGGTCAGTGATTGTGACATAATCATCGACACCGTCCCGGTACCCTTGGGAAGCTAGAAGCTTGAGAGTTGTCCCTGATACTTTAGAGAACAACGCAGGCGTTTCCCCTGCACGGTTAGGCATTGTTCCTGTGATTTTCTTTCCCTTTGCATACGCGATCCTACCAGAAAGAATATCAGCTGCCGCTGCCGTCGCGTCGTCGGTGTTGATTCCCGCCCCGACATCCAGCCCCATGAGCGACAGCCCGCCAACAGTCCCGAAATTCCGATTCATCGCCGCGTTTCTCATAGTTCCTCCTCAATCCCGAGAACGGTGATCGTGACGTCCGTCCCGGCGTCCTGCTTGGCGCTGAACGTCTCTCCGGAAAGCAGCACGATGCCGGTGTCGGTCAGCAGTGTCGATGCGAACGGGTCAAGCTGGAGCTGCTGGACGAGCGTGTTCGCCGCGGCGGTGCCGTAGGCGTACAGCGTCACCTTGCGCGTGCTGGAACTGGTGTTGGCAATGAAGATTTTGAGCAGCTCCTTGCGCCTCCCGGATTCGCCTGTGACGACGGTAACCGGCGTGGTGTTGAGCGCGGTCTGGCCGAATTTTTTCGGCGTGCGGTCTCCTTGCGCCATTAGAGCATCCCTCCCATGGACAGCGTTCGTTTGAGGTTGATCTGCGCCTGCCGGACCTCGTCGCGCAGCTCCTCCACCGCTGCAGCGTTGTCATTGATCTCCTGGCCCATCTGGTTCATGTCGGAGGGCTGAACCACGTCACCCAATTGCCAGTCTGTTTTCGCCATGTTACGAAGCCTCCTTGATGGTAATCGTCTGCACAAGCAAGGTGTCCGAGGTAACCGGAACGTACACGTCGTTGTAGCTGATCGTCGCCCCCGCGGCGTCCTTCAGCTCGATCGTCGTAATGAGGGACACTTCCGCGGCCGGAACGATGTAGTTCAGCGCCAGCACGTTGTCGGTGACCTCTTTGACTTGGAACGTCGTGATCTCATACGCACCGTTGAGGACGACCTTGGCGACCTTCGTATTCGTGAACTCGGCAACTTCGTGAAGAAATTCAGCCGTTATCACTTCACAATCACCTCCGGACCGACGCTGGCAAAAGGAACGGCGCCGAGCTGCCACGAGCCTAGCCGCGTTTCCCAGGTCAACGTGCGCATCGATACGCGTTCTTCCAGCTCGACTGTGTCGCCCAGAGCCGTGTTCTGCTGGTAGATCAGATTGGCCGGCTTGATCGTCTCGACGGTGAACTGGACTTCCTTGAACACGTTCGCGTTTTCGATGTTGGCCGTCACGTACAAAATGAACTGCTGCACGTCGACCGACACAATCGCCAAACCCGGGCCGACCAGGGAGTCCAGTTGCTGCTGCAGGTAGCGAACAGTGAACGGCGGTTTTGTCGAATACCGGTTGATGAGCCGCTTGCGCCGGAAATCGAGCGACTCCGTCGCCGGGTCCGCCTGAATGCCGAGCATTTGCTCCCGGCGCTTTACGGCGTCAGCGCTGGCAGTCATGACAAATTGATCGTCGAAAAGCCGCTGAACTGCCGCTTCCAGGCTGTCCAGCTCAATGGTCTCGGTCCCGGCCAAGTCGGTAAAGTCTTTGATCTCCCGGTAGTAGTCCGGCAGATAAGGCATGATGCGATCAGACATCGATCGTCACCGTCCCCAGCGCCGGAATCTCTTCCGGCCCCAGCGCAACGTTCGCCGCGCTGCCGTTCAGCGTCGTCCCGGCCACGTCGATGACGCCGGGCACCGCCAAGATGGCGGCCTCGATCAGCGCCACCCGGACGACAAGCTGCGACTGACCAGCCCAGTCTTTCCGGAGGCCAAGCAAGTACGCCCCGATCGCTTCTTCAATCGGCCCTTGCACCTGGCCGACCGTCACGCCGTCCGCCAGCGTCACGGTCGTGATCACGTCGATGGACACCGATTGCACGCCGGCGATCGTCACCTGATGGCCGATCGGCGCTGTTCCGAGTCCCTGCCCGCTGCTGGTCGGCGGATCGATGATGTTCTGCACCTCGTCCACCAGCTGCGCAGACGGCGCGCTCCAGTCGGAAGCGATGATCGTGCACTTGACCGTGCCGCCGCCGTTCCAGACCGGAAACACCTTGACCCCGCCGACGCCGTCTATGGCGCCCACCTTCTGCTTGTAATCGGCCACGTTCCCGCCGAAAGCCGGCCGGCTGATCTCCTCGTAAAACCGCTTCCGCAACGTTTCGTCGTCTTCCTCGTCTTCCCCCGGCACAAGCACCGCGCCGAGCTCCGCCCGGGAGAGTCCCGGGACGTAATTGATCGGCAGCAGCGCGCCGAAATATGAATTTCCGACAGTTCCGGCCGTCTCGCATTCCATGTTGTAGACGCCGGTGCTGATCTTGCTGACGGCGGCGTAGTTCACACCTTCGATCGAAAACCGGCTGCCGAGCGGGATGTCGAGCGGAGCGTCCCCAACGCCGTAAAACCGCCCTTCCCGCTGGGCTTTGGTGGCCGGCCGCCGGACGACCCCGAACTCGGCGGTCCGCCTGCTCAAGTATTCGCCGCTCGCGGTGTCGGCGAATGACAGGTTGTAGTTGATGTCGAGCTCTGCATACAACTGGGCGAGCTCGGCGGCCGCCGGCGCCAAGGCATCATAGATGACCGACCCCGGCCGCTTGTCGATGTCGTCCGGCACCCGGTCCAGCATGCGCTGCAAGATCGCCTCGTAGGTCTGCGCCTCATACACGCGCCGTCACCTCCTGCTCAAAAGATCCAAACGACGACACGACCGTGAACCGAACCGTGGCGGAATCCCCGGCGATGTCGATTTGAAAGTCCTTCACGCTGTCGATCCGATCGTCCTGTGTCAGCGCTTCGGTGATCCGCCGGCGTAGCTCCGATTGAACGAATGCCGGATCCCGGCCGATCAGGCCGTCCAGTTCAATGCCGTAATCCGCGTCGTAGATCAAATGCCGGAACCGCTCGGTCTGCGTTATCTTGGTCACCGCCTGCCGTACCGCATCGAGCCCATCGATCGTTCCCGCCACGCGGCCGCGGGTGAAGTCGAGCGACCACGTGCGAGATGGCTGCACGACCACATCGGTATTCTCCGGGCTGATGCTTCCGCCTGTCGGGATCATGTCTCCACCACCTTGTCCAAAATCAAATATCGCTGCCCGCCCTGAAGCCGGAGCAGCACGACCCGGTCGCCGGCCTGCAGCCCCGGACGAACGACGACAGGCTCCGTCAGCGCATCCCCTGTCGTGCCGTCGCCGTAGGTATGATGGTGCTTCAAGTCAAGTTCGAGCCGCGTCAGCGATTCCGGCACGACCAAAAAATCCGCATCGAGTGTAAACCGTTGGTCCACGTTTACCTCGAGCGGATCCGCACTTGTGACCGTCCCGAACACGACCGCGACCGGATTTGACGCCTCTACGGCGGTCATCGCGGCTTTGCGAATCGCATCCAGCATCTCATATCACCTTCAATGTAATGGACATCGTATGGTCAGCGCCGTCGAACCGGTGGGTCACCTCGTCGACCATCATGCGCTGATTGATACCCAAAGAGTCGACACGAATCGGCAAATACATCCCCGCGCGAACCCGGATATCTCCGACAGCACTCAGTTTCAGCGCGCGCTGCTCTCGGTTCTTAAGCGTGGCGAGCTGCGTGAGCCGCTCGTTGATTTGCGCGGCGTTCATGTTCTCGTCCACGCTCTCGTAATACTGCAGTACGCCCCACCGGGCGATGTTGGCGCTGTCGCGGGCCTCGTAAACGTCGCGCTTGCCGGTCTTTTGATTGTCCCGATACAGCTTGATCTGGTTGTACGTGTCACTGTCGATGTCCGCGCTGTAATCGAACCCCGTCATCAGGCTTTCGTCGCCGATGTAGAAATCCGCTTGGAAGGCGCTGACACGGCGGAGCGACAAGGCGCCGAAGTCATCGAAGAAGACGAAGAACTGGTTGGCGTTGTAGAGCGTCAGTGTGTTGGCCTTCTCGATGATATCGAGCAGTGTCTGGCCGTCCTCGATCATCAACGGGATTTTGTACCCGGTACTGTCGATGCGTCCGACTTTCAGCTGAAAATCCTTGGCAATCTGCTTGATAATGTCGCCGGTCTCTACGTTTTTGAACTTGTAGGTGTCCTTGTTCAACAGGTACCGGACCTGGTCATAGGCGGTTACGCTGATCTCGCGCTCTTGGTTGCTTCCGATCTTGAAAACGTAGCCGTAGAAGACATTGACGTCATCCTTCCGAACCCTCACAACGTCGCCGTTGTTCACCGTAAACATCGGATCCTGATAAATGCCGTTGTTCACCAGCGTAAATTCCAGCGACGCCGGCTTGCCGATGCGGGTCGTCGTCCAGGTCACGTTCTCAACGATTTGTGAGACGTCCCAGACGCGGCCGTTTTTGTTGTCGATCAGGACTTCAAGCAATGGCGCCGCCCCCAGCCGCCGGAAGCTTCAATTTCATGCCGACCGGCAGTTTTTTCAGCTGCGCATCGCTCAGGCCGTTGAGTTTTTGAATCTCGCGCCACCGGGAACCGTCGCCGAGCGCCTTCTGCGCCACGGCCCAAAGCGTGTCCCCCGCGGCGAGCGTATACGTCTTGGGCGGCACGCGATCGTCCGCGCGCTTCGGCGGCGCCTTGGAAATCCGGACAGCCCCTCCGGACGGCGAAGCCGCCGGCTGCACACGCTGCGCGGCGTAAAACCGATACTCTTTCAGCTTCAGCGAAAACTCGATGTCGCCGGGCGCTCCGGCTTTTTCCTTCCATTCGAACGATTCGATGCTGGCTGGGGTGTTGACTTCCATCGTGGCTGTCACCGCTGTAAGCCGGATCGGGCGTTTCGTCTCCCACCAACGCATGATGTAGTCGATGTATTGGCGGGGCTCCAGCAACTCCGCCGCAGTGACATAAGGATACCGCTGCGCCGGGAAAATGCTCTCGATCGTGTACTCGGCGAGTTCGCGGTCCTTGATCACGTTGATTTTCCCCATCCCGACCACGTCATGCCCGGAACCGTCCCCGCCGACGGACGCGCCGATTTCGCCGGGGAGGACCGGCAGATCGAAGCCTTCCTCCTGGTTGTTCCAGCTCAGCCAGACGCCGTAACTCATCCTCCGTACACCCCCCGGGCGGACGACACGATTTCTTCATTCAACCGGTCCCGAATGTTGGCGATGATCTCGTCCACCGAACGGCCGTCTTGCCGGACGTGCGTGTCCCCGAAGGTGAGCTGCGGCTGCAGCGTCACGAAATTCTGGATGTTCTTCATCTCGGCCAGCTCGCGCAGCATCTGAAGGTCTTCGCTGGATATGTCGACCTTGTCCCGGATTTTGCCGACCTCGTTGACTTTGTTGATGTTGGGTGCACCTGTTGGAGAAAAAAGTGATGTTCCGCTGAACACCTTCGATTGGCTCTGTTGCTTCGCTTCCTGTTCAGCTCGTTTAGTGGCCCGGGAATCTAGAAAATCAATTACCTTCTGTTCGCGCGCAGCCGCCTTTTGCTCCGCGTTCATCTGCATTTTGGCCACTCTCTCCGCCCCTGCCTGCTTAATGGCCTCAGCTTCGGCCGCGGCTTTTGCTGAAAATTCGACATGTCCAATCATCTCAAAGCTGGTGCCGAGGAATTGATTCGACTGTTTTAAAATCCAGTTAATCGAATTGATTATGCCATTTGCTAGATTATCAAAAGCTTTCAAGGACTGAACTTTCATCCATTCGAAGTTGTCAATAATTCCGTTTCCCACCTTTTGGAAGAAGATGGGGACCTGATCGAAAAAGTTCAATATTTCGTTCCAGGCTCGCATAAGTCCAGCCGCGAACTGGTCATTGGTTCGCCAGAGACGAACGAGATAAACAATTAGCCCGACGATTAGCGTCGCGATCAGAACAAACGGATTGGCATTCATCACAGCGTTTAATATCCCTTGTGCAATTGCGGCCCCTTTGATTGCAATTATTAAGGCGCCGATAGTTGCCGCAATTCCCATTATAATCGGCCCAATCGTCGACCAATTACCTGAGAAGAAACTATATATCCTTTCAGCCCATTCAGCCAATTGAACTAGCCAGCTTACGGCTATCGCAACTGCATTTGCTAGCCCGGTAAAAAACCGTTGCCCTGCATCGCTCTGCATAAATGCCGTTAAATGCAGGACTTGTTCAGTAATTTTCTGCAGCGGGCCGTTTGCCTGGCCTAACGTGGAAAACCAATTCCGAAATGTATTTTTCAGTATGGTCATCGACTGCCCGAAGGTTATCGGCATCTGGTTAAACATTTTATCGATCTGCTGGCTTTGGTTTTCGAACGCTTTGACGATTTTATCGGCCGTCAGCTTTCCGTCGGCCCCCATCTGTTTTAATTGCCCTCGGGCAACGCCTAGTCCATCTGCCAAAATTCTCATGAGGGCAGGCGCCGCCTCGCTCAAGGATCGCAATTCATCCCCTTGGAGCACACCGCTGCCGAGCGCTTGCGACATCTGAAGAATGGCATTCTCCGCTTCCCATGCCGACGTTCCGCTGAGCACCAGCGTCTTATTAAACTGCTCAGCGAACCTCAGCATTTGATCGTCGTTCTTAAAGACGCCCTGCGTACCGGCCCCGATCTTTGTGATCAGGTCGGCAGTAGCGGTGTAGCTCGCTCGCGTCTTATTGGCGACATCCAAGACTTGTTGCTGAAATTTTTCCTGGGACCTTAATCCATCGTTTACAAGAGAGAGTCGCGCGTTGGTTGCGGTCAACTCATCCGACATGCGCATTACACTCTGAATGGCGTCCCAGCCTTTTCGAACTAATTCTAGCCCTTGATTCAGCGCGATAACGGCAAATCCTGCGGAGTGGATTGCGGATTCCGCATCTCTAACAGACCGATTAAATTTATCTTGTGTTTGCTTCGATTGGTTAATTTGTCTGTTAATTTCAATCTCAGCTTGAGCGATGCGCTGTTGAGCTGCTATTAATGTCCTGTCAACATTAACATTCTGATTTGTAGCGTTCTGCATCTGTCGCATCGTGGAGATCATAATATTCATACTCTGCGTGATGTTTTTGATAGGCCCAGTCATAGAGTCAAATATTTTAAGTGTCGAGGATACCGTTGCCATTGCGCCACCTTCTTCGCTCAAATAAATAAGCATCCGCAAAGGGATGCAAAAAATTTATTATATTTTAGCGAGAAGCTCTTTCTTCTTCTCGTTAAATTCATCCTCAGTTAAATGTCCGTTTTCCTTTAGTTTTGCCAATTTCTCTATTTCATCAGCGACAGATACATGTACCGGAGCAGTTAATGGCTTCGATTTTCTCCGCTCGATTTCATCCTTCAATTTTTCAAACGCTTCGTTTGATTTACTCGTAAATACAACGGCGTTTTCATCATTTACCGCTTCTTTAAGATTTCCTTGCTTTTCTACTGCTCCACCAAAACAGAACTTGATAAATCCATTTCCAGTAAAAAATGAAGCCCGTTTAAATTGTACTGATGTAATTGCGTTGATCGGAATCGTCTTATCACCGGAAAACCCTTTAGATACAACAGCTAAAAAACCTTTTCGTTTGATTATTACAGAGGAATCAGTTAGCTCGATCTGGCCATTTAGTCCTGTTACAAACATAAACGACTACCTCCCGACGAATATATTTAGTCATATTTTACCATCAACTACGCCGGGAGGGCTATTTCCGTTTCAATTTGTCCGCTTCTTTCTTCTCTGCCTCAATGCGAATATCGATTGCTGCCATAATAAAAGCCTTCTCCTCCCGCGGCAAATTTACAAACTGCCCCGGGAGGATATGCAGCTTATGGAGGGCGTAGTAGGCGTAGTTGGCTTCGCCGTCGCCCTCCAGGATCAGTTTTTTGCTTCTTCGACCAGGTCGTTCATGTCGACGTCGAAGCCGCTCAGCTTCTGGATTTGATTGGCCAGCTCGGCCATCTCGCCGGCGAGCAACACTTTGTTCAGATACTCCTCCGGCGTGGTGCATCCGAGCTTCTTGATGCTCTCGGCATCTTTGAAGTTCGGATCCAGTGTATGCTCGATCACAACCGCGGTGTTGAATCCGGCGGCATCGAATTCAACTTTCCGGCCTTTACCGACTCGCGTGAATCGCTTCCGCAGGTCGTCGAAGGTCTTATTCGTCATCGCCTTGATCTTGAATTTCAAAGGCTTGCCGTCCTTGTCACGGAAGCGGGCCGATACGACGACCTCATCGGTCAAGTTGTCGACAGGGTTGGCGTTGAGGAAATCCTGCAAAGTGCTCATTTATCATACCTCCAAGGTTATCAGGCGCCCAATAAATCAGGCGCCCGTGATTTGATTGAATTGATCCAGCAAATCGTAATCGCTGAACGTGAACGGCATTTCTTCGTCAAGCATGTCATCGCTCGTAATATCGAATTTCGCGGCGATAACGCTGTCCAGGTTGCAGCCGATGAGCCGGGCCGTTTGCTTGCCCGTCCCCGAAGTCGGGTCCTCGTTGATGATCTGCAGGTCGAACCAGAAGTCTTTCCCGGTTTTGACGAAATCGCGCATGAGCTGCCGGAACACCGACGTCACGTAATAGATCGTCAGCGTTCCGCTGCCTTTCCATCCGGCCGAGCGGGACGCAGTATTCGTCCGGCCCAGGATCGGCACGTCGACCTTGTTTTTCTCGATCGTCGCCTCGATGGATTTCGCGTAGAAGAGCTCTTCGACCTGGCCGTTGATCGTCGCATAGGCTCTTGCCATTTTGCCGCTGATTGCGTCACCTTCGCGGAAAAACATTCGCTTTCACCCCTTACCGGACCGTGACGGTCATATAAATTTTCTCGATCGAATCGACCGGCTGCAGCCAGACGTTGACGACGACGGTGTCCGTTTCGATGCCTGGCAGCACTTCGAGATCGGATTGCGCATCGAAGTTTTGGACGGCCCCCATGTTTTGATACTGGCCGATGATGTTGATACATTCGGCCTTGAACAGGTTCCGTCCGTCCGCGTTGTTGCTGACTTTGCCGATGTAGGACGCGCTGAACACCCGCAGGAAATCGTTGCCCAGGCCGTCCAGGACGCGAATCACACGATTTTTGGAAAACGGCTGCCCCTTGGTGGGTGTGAAGCTGTGCAACGTATTGATGTCCTTCTCGACGACAGCCACCCCGTTCATGGGCGTGAAGAGGAATTCGCCGGCTTGCAGCGCCGCGATAATCTGGCTGTTGGTGTACTTCGGCGCGACGTCCACCGCGTCGTCGTAAGCGACATACGTCAGCGACTGGTTGGCGGCTGCCCCGGCCGTCGCTCCGGCCACCCAGGCCACCGCTTGCGCCGCGGTGAGCGTCGTCCCGTCCGAGAGCACGACGCCATTTTTGACGCTGATCACGCCCTCGTAGTCGGCCGTCGGGTAGTTTTCGACGACAACCTGGATGCGCTTACCCTCGTCATCCCGGAGCCGCTTTGCAAAGGAGACGAAGACGCCCTTGGTAGTTGCATCCGTCGCCGTCAAGCCGATCGTGTTGAAATCGTAGACCTCGATCGCGGACAGGTAGTCCAGATAGTCCTGCGCGGACGGCGTGCCGTCTGCCCCGCCCGTCAGGGGCGTTCCCGCGGTCGCTGTCGGCGCTCCGGTGCCGGACCAGGTGACCCAGTCGTTCGGTTTCAACTCCTCGATCGTGGAAACCGTTTGGGTATCGATCACGGCACCGTCGACGAGCGTCTCCACATCAAACTTAGACGTGTCGTCAATGTTGGTCTGGACCCGGATGCTGATGTCGTTGCCCCGGACGCCGCCATACTTCGCCGTCACGGTCAGATCGCCGATCGTTGCCGTTGCCGGCGTACCAGTATTCAGCCGGTACAGCAGCAGCGTCCGGGCCCGTTTCAGCGCCTCCCGCACGAGCAGCAGCTGCGGCGCCGTGATCGGATAGCCGAGCGTATCGAACGTGTCCGCGCCGGCTTCGACCGCGATCACTTGCTTGGCCGGGCCCCAAGAAAGCGCCAGCGGCAAGCTCACGATACCACGTTCCCCGAGCGTGCCGGTCGCATTGGCCTCCCCGACAAAGTTGATATAGACGCCGGGCCGGACCTTGTTCTGGCTAGTCCACGTTCCTCCAGGCATTTTAAATCACCGTCCTTTTGGAATAGTCGCCGATCAGTTTCTGGACCTGATCGAGCGTATAGCTTTCACCGTCCTGAAGCAGCACGCGGAGCGCGTCTTTCTGGACCGGCGAAAAATTGTAGGAGCGAAGGATTTGCTCCTTGGAAAAGCTCGGGGCGGATTTTTTCTCGCTCATAGCCTAATCTCCTCCTTGACTTGGAGTGTTTGCATGTCGGGAGCCGGGTCCGGCTGCTCCCAGACGTGGAAATTGTATTCGACGAAGAAGTGCAGAACCTCGTCGATGACTTGGAACCGTATGCCGGTCCCGCGCACCGGGCGGCCGGCGACAACGATCTGCTGCAGGGCAGCAGTGAGTTGCTCGGCCATGTCATACATATTGGCGTTGGAGCGGTCCGGCGCGAAATAGTGGATGTCGAACGGATGGTACCGATAGAAACGCCGGCCGAGCTCCTGCGTGTGCTCCGGCTCCAGCAGGCGAACGAAAAAGCAGGGCGGTGTCAGGCCCTGCTTGATCTCTTCGCCCACGATCGGAATGTCCGGGAACGCGGCGTCGAGCGCGGCATGCACTGCATATCGGACATCGTTGATGGTCACCTGCACTTGCATCACCCCAAATATTTTCTCAGGAAAGCCTCCTGTTTTCGTTTCAGAAAAGCCGGCAGTTCGCGCTGCAATTCCTGTTCCGAGATCGTCAACATGAAGCTGCCCTCGACCCAGCCTTTGTGGTCGCGCGTGCGATGGCCATATTCTCTGTATAGCGCATATTCTGTCGGGTTTATGACCTCGACTTGCCAGCCTCCAGGAATCCGATGCACTCGCCCCACGGCCCAGTTGCGGCGCAACTCACCGGTATCGACCGGCGTCCGAGGCACCACTTTCGCGAGCAGGCGCATCGCCAATTCCCGCACGCACTCTTCAATGAATGCAGGCAGCGCCTTCTCCAGCGCCTCAAGGTTCTTGGCGAATCGCTTCAGTTCATCGAAGTCAAAGTGCCCCCAGCGCGGCATCACGCCCACTCCTTGCGCTGGAGGCTGACCTCCTGATGGGTCGAATACGGAAACGGCTCCCCAGCCGTGTACCGTCGTGTCACGTTGCCCCGGGTGACTTCAAGCAGATCCCCTTGCCGGATCTCCAATTCCGGCGCGATGAACAACTTTGTCTCGTAGGCGATGTTGTTCTGCGCCTCGGTCTGCTTGTTCGTCGCTAATGCGCGCTGCGAAATTCGGCAAGGTTGATCCACGTAAACCGGCTGCGGGACTAGTTTCGTTTCCTTCGTGATCGGGTCCTTGACCTGAACGTGCCGGTAGATTGTCGCCCGGTCCGTGTACATCCGTTCGATCGCCCGGCGGTGGCGCTCCAGTTTCATGGTTACCACCTCAGCCTGCGGTACCGGTTAAGATCGACCCGGTAATTCAGCACGACCTCGTCGATCACCGACTTGGCCGTGTTGGTCAGTCCGGCGGGGCGGGCCGGTGTTGTTGACGTGTCGCCGACCGTGACAGACTCGCCCCCGCCAGACGTCTCCTCGATCCCGGGAAGCTTCGGCTGCTCGATCCGGAGCGCGTCAATGGTCATCGACGCCCAAACGGATTCCAGCTCAGCCGGTATTTCAGCGAGGTTCGTGGAATGCATGATGCGCTGACCGATCTCCTGCACATAAGAGTTGACCAGCGCATCCCACTCGTCAGTAAGCCCTAGCCGGAGCTTGACCGTGGCCAAGACGTCAATCGCCGGCATGATCTCCGCCGCCTTTTGGACGTTTGGGCTTCACCGGTTTCACGGTGCCGGTAGAACCGTCAGGCCCCTCCGTCTTGACCGGTTTGGTCTGTTCCTGTTCTTTTGCCGCCAATTCCCGGCGGCGTCGGTTGAATGCGGTCACGCTCATCCGAATCACCCCTATTACGCCAGTTTGTGCACGAATTTCACAATCCGGATCGCCTTCGGTTCGTACACACGGCTCCAGTTGTCGGCCGTCGCCAGTTCCGTGTTAGTCGGCGACACGCCGGCCACGTCAGCAGAAGTGAATCGCACGCCGCGCGGATGCAGAATGAACGTGCGCCGGTTGATCAGGTAGTCTTCACCGGCAAGCGTATCGCGGTCCGTTTCCGTCGGGACGAATCCGACCGGATTGCCCTCACCATATGCGACAGCACCAGGGCCGAACAGGTACGTCGTGTACGTGCCGGTACCCGAATCGAACGGCACGCCGTCATCAGGGATGACCCGCTTACCGAGAAACATCGGCACTTCAGTCGAGCCGGAGGACGGTTTCACATATTCGATCAGATCCTGCTTGGCAAGTTCGGCCTCCGTCGCGCTGTGCATGACGATGGCTGTCAGTTGAGCCTTGGCGTCGCCCAGCCTTTGCGCTGCATCGACTGTCGTCTTGGCGCTGATGACAGCTGCGTCTCCGGTCTCGCTCGAGATGTCATGGACGTTGTTCGTCATGGACGATGCCGCGAACACGCCCGTCAGCGTTGCGATCAGTGCGGCCTGATACCGGCGCGCCCAGTACGCGGCCACCAGATCAGCGATTGCCCGCATCGGATCGTCGCCGGCCAGGTTGGCGGCCAGATCGTTTGCGCCCCATGCGCGGCCGCGACGCAAGATGACGGCCTCATCTTGACTTGCTTGAATCTTTCCGGGTGTCAGCGCACCGGTGTCGGAAAGGACTTCATCCTCGCCCGTCAGGTCGCCCCAGAACGGCATGTTCACCGTTTTGGCTGCCTGGCTGGCCAGTCGGTCGAACTCCTGCGTCCGCTGCGCGATGCCGGACTGGAAGATCGCGGACAGTTCCATCGTCCGCTGAATGACGTAAGGATTGAATACTTCAGGTACAATGACATCTGCAATTTTCGTCACAGGCATTCAAAATCAACCTCCAGCAGTGGATTGAAGTTGTTTCGCAAGCTCCGGATTCTCCCGAAGGATTCGAGCTTGCTCAGTCAAATTGAACGTTTCCTTCGCCCACGGGTTCTTGATTCCGCTGCCCGTGGAATCCCGGCCGTCAGCCGGCGTGGCGCCCTTGAAATGCGGCCCTTTGTCGTCTTTCTGTACAAACAAAAAACCCTTGCTTGCGCGCAGGGTTTTCAACTGATCGTCGAGGCCGGCTTTGATATTGCCGTTCTCGTCAACCTCGATTTTGGACTTGTCCAGCAGCCCGGCCACCAGATCCGGATCGTGCGCCTGGCCGGCGACCGCCAACTTGATGGCCGTCGTCACCGACATATCGCGCAGCTTGGCTTCGTACTGCTCAGCCGCGGCTTTGTTGTCGGCCTGCAGCTGCTCGATCTGCTTACGAAGCTCCTCGTTCCCCTCGGCCGCTTTCTTCAAATCGACCAGCTGCTTGTCGCGCTCTTTGAGCGCCTCTTCGGCCTGCTTCCGGGCTTCGTTGGCTTCGTCGAATTTGGATTTGGGAATCCAGTTTCCGTCAGAGACGATGGCGATCTTGTGCTTGTCACCAAGCTTCGCCGTGACCTGATTATACAGGTCCTCTCCCAGCAGTTCTTTCAGATCCACTCTCAACACTCTCCCGATTAGGTTTTTAAACTGGTAACCCGCCAGCAATCGGCTTCCGTTCAGTTTGACCCCGAACCCTTAAAGAGGGCAATAATCGGGGCCCCGAAAGTCTCATCCGGAGCCCACAGGTTCGTATTCCGCTTCGAAATCCGCCTGCTTCATGACGCTGATCCGTCCCCCCGCGTCCTTAAAGAGGTAATCGGTCAGATACGCGACTGCCACATCATAGGCACCGCGTATGACACGGAGACGCACACCCTCCGGTGTGTAATCGACCGAGATCGGCAGATCGACAAAGTCGATGATCTCGTCGATGTGGTCCTTGTCAGTGCTCTCAAACTGGATCGCTTCGACGATAATGCTTTTCTGGTATTGCTCGACCATCCCTCCACCTCCAAATTCCCAAGCGTTTGGGATTTTCGGGTAAACAAAAAGCACCCTCGCATTTGCGGGAGTGCATTTTATTGCATCTTTTTTTGAATCGATTCCGCTTCCTCGGCTGAAATCACGTCATAGTCACTGAAATCACCGATCAGGATGCCGTCGTATCGATCGGAATCTACCCAATCGCCGCCCCGGTATTCCTCAAAGATGCCTTGATTCAAACGGACGAGCGCGAAAGGAGCCGCTTTCGTTGTACCATATTTGGTTATTGCGTAATACTGCACCTTCATCGCCCCCTCACTTAATTCTGTCGATGCCGGGCGGTCTTCTGATCCCGTCTGCAATCTTCAACATTTCCTGCCACAATTCCATTTTACGTTTTTTGGATGTGGAAGACAACCGGTACTCTTCGTATAGCTCGTGCAATTTATCTTGCTTGAGATCAAAACTTTCCGGAGTATGGAATTGCAATTCGTACGGTGTGCCATTGGGCGCTATCAGTACGACGTTTATACCGTTGTATGGATTTTGTGGCTCATTCCAGGAATTTTTTACCTTTTTGACAGTGTGTCCTTCGTTGATAAGATTCAGTATTACAGCCGCATACAGACTGTAGTATCGATCCGGTTCCGCGACAGCCGTATAGCGTAGCACATCGTTAATCGACTTCGCTACATCCTGGGGCGTCAGCGCAGGGTTTATTTCCAAATCGCGCTCCAAGTCGGTCGTAACCTTGCGGATGAATGAGTCGCGCGTTTTGATTCGATAGTCGAGTCCGGCCATCTCCCCGCCCGCATCCGTAACTGCCTTAGTGACCGTGGAAGTTATATCGGGCTCGGATGCTGCGATAGACTTGTAGTGTTCATCCAATTCCTCGCGCGCCCCATCAGCCATCTCCCGCGCCGCCTTCTGCCGTTCCTCTGGTGTACTCGGCGGTTCCACTTGCCGTGTCGTTGGCGGTTCGACTGCCTTCGGCTTGGCCGGCTCCGTGGCCCCAGGCGCGTGTTTCTCCGCCCATTCCTTGTAGGTCATATCTCCCGGGACCATATACGTTTTGCCGCCGTCATCCCGCGCTGCGCGCTCGCCGGCCGCAGCATCCTCAAAATACGGGATCGTCGTCGAGCGGCAATAGACGTGCAACGGCGGGTAGTTGACTCCGGCCTTTGCCTCACTGATCGGTATGATTTTCCCGTCCATTCCCCTGCAAATCTCCGAAGTGCGTAAATCCAGCGTCGCAACAAACTTGTATTTCTCGACGCCCATTTCCCGGTACGCGTCCAATCGGGACTGACCGGAGAAAAATGCCGCCTCTGTCCGAATCAAACGGGCCGCTGCATGCTTGCTCACGTTCATCCGTTCCGCGAAATCGGCGATCACCCGCTCGGCAGGCTCCCCGCGGATCAGGTCCTGCGTCAAAATCGTCTGCAGCTCGTTGACCAGCTTGTCGCGATCCTTCCAAATGCGCGCTGAGAAATTCGATCCATCCGGCGCCCAAGGCTTGGATAGCACCTTGTCAATCTGGCGATCGTCGAGCATGGCGAACGACAAGCCAACGCCCGTTCCTTTCTGCAGTTCGTAGACGGATCGGTAATAGCTGTCCTTGTAAATATTCCCGAGCGTGTCCGTCGTGCCTTTCAGCCGCTTCGCCGCGAGCTGCTCAATTTCATTTCGAAGATGCATCTCGAGCTCTTGCAACCTCGTGATATGCACCTTCGCGCTGGCGTTTTCGAGCTCGCGCATCCAACGCTGGTCGACGGCGTTCTCGCGGCCGCGCTGAATGTATTCCTCAACGGTCCAACGAAACTCCTTCAGCTCGTTCCGGTCAAGCAACTTCCGGGCTTCCGCGAGGCTGATGTCATTGTTTTTGGCCAGCCGCGCATACCAGGCTTCCGTCTGCTTTCTGATCTTAGCAAGGGCTTTCTCATACTCCTCGTTCTGCTTCCGGATATACTCTTCGCCCTTCGCCAGCATCGCCTCGTTCAGCTGGTCCATCCGGCGCGCCCAGTATTCTTCGGGTTTCATTCGTCGTCACCGTCGCCGACCTGTTGATCTGGCGGCAATCCGCCGTATGCGGCCGCCGCGGCATCCCGTTGCTTCTGTATCCGGTCCAGCTCCTCCTGCACATCCGTCACCCACGGGTGCTGCGCGACGAGCGTTTCCTCCGAGAGGATGCCGACGCTGTTTCGGATGTTCGTGATAGTGTCGGTCTCGTTTATCAAGATGTCGCGGTTGAGCACGAATTCGACATCCTCGTCCGCGAAGTCCCCGGCGCCAGTGTTGGCCAGGTGAACGTTCACGAACCAGAGCAGCTGCTCGAGGCTCGCCTGGAACTCGGTTTCCATGATGTTGGCATCCATGTCGAGATCCGCGTACAGGAATTTCAACGCGATACCCGACTTGTCCCCGCCGAACCGCTCGGACTGGGTGTCCACCCCGCGGCCAAACTCGTAAATGTCCTTGCGCAGCCGATCCAGGTGCTTCTCGGTCGCTTCTGTATCGATGTCCAGGCTGAGCGTGTCAACGCCTCCTTGACCGCCCTCTTCACTGAACACCTTCACAGCCCGATATGTTGCCATGTTGCGCCGGAACTCTCCGAGATCCTGCCCGTCGTAATTTTTGAGCACGAATATCGAATTGGGCAGATCCTCCAGGTTGTTCGCATGATCGCTGGTCTTGGCATCGTAATCGTCGACAAGCGATTTCACAACCTGAATAAGCGGTAGTTCCTCGTCGTTGTACTTGAAGCAGACGAACGGTACGCGCTCCCAGTTGAACCCCTGCTCCTGCCCGTCCTGAACAGCGATGAAATGGCTGCCAACCTCGCCCGCCTCGACATCCGGAATCAGGCCGCCCTCGCTGAGCACATACCGACGCACGCCGGACGTTTCCCAGAACTCGACCTTCGTAATGATCTTCCGGGTCATTCCTTCGTAGACCTCGACCTCATACACCCGAATGACAGCATCCAGCTCCGTATGATCGGCATCTCGCCACAGCGGGACGATCTCCTCGGCCGGAATCTTTTTGAATGACAGCGCGCCGTTTTCGTCGTAATAGACATGCAGCCAAGCCTTGCCTTTGTTCACAGCTTCTTTCCCGAGATTTTTCAACAACCGCAAAAAAGACTTGTCGAAGACCGAGTTCAACAGGTCTAGATACTGCTGATTTTCAGTCTGAATACTCAATGGCTTCCCTAACAGATAGCCGACCTTCTGATCGACGAGCTTGCGGACAAACGCATGGACCAGCTTGTTATTTGCAAGATTGGTGACCTCGACCAGCTCGCCATTCTCACCGATCGCCGTGCGCTTGCGCTGCAGGATGTCGTGATCGCCGGCATAATACCGCTGCCCGATCAGCATCCAGTTTCGCTCATCGGACGTAAGCCAGTCGCTGACCTCGAGTTTGACGATCTCCTCAAGGCTCATCGCTGACCGAGCGCCGGCTTCGACGATATCGATGATACGTTGCGTTTCGGTGGGCATTGGTTTCACCCCTTTCAGTTGAACGAAATAGCCGCCGGTCGCATAACCACGGTGTTCACGAAATACCGATCGCCGTCCATCTGGTGGTCGTTCTGCTTGATTGGCTTTTCCTCCCCGCGCTCCGCCGCCTTCTCATCCCAGACGTAAGACGCGAATTCGCGGAACGTTTCCTTGCAGCAGTCGTTATACAGAATTCGTCCGGTATTCAGCGCCGTGGCCATGTTGCGGATGCCCTCCAGCACGTCATTGCGTGCTTGCCGGACCGCAAACCGGCCTTTTTTCCGAATCAACGCTATGAACGACGCCGCCGACGGGTCGATAATGATCGCGCGCGGTTGAATGTCTCCGACGAACTCCTCCAGGTCATGGTAATATTCCTCATCGGTTTTCTGCCGTCCCTTCTGCCGGCCGTCGTAATGATACTCCCGGATCTTGTACCAGGCACTTTCAAACTCATGCGGGTTCGCCTTTGACGGCGCCGGGACGTACCCCCACAGCCCAAATGTCATCGGGTTCTGCGTACCGTAGTCGACGCTGACGTAATACTGCGAATACGGCCGATCGACGGTCGTCCGGACATGCTTATCCGGGTCGAACATGTCGTAGATGATACCCTCGGCAAGCACCCACAGCCCAAGGATGTATCGGCGATAGAACACGCCGCTGTACATCCGCCGATATCGCTCTTTGACGCGCTCGGACAGGCTGAGATTATCGTCCATTGTGAAATGCAGATGCAGCGCATGCTTTTTATCAAGTTGATCCAGCCATTCGAGTTTGAACCAATGGAACGGGCCCGCCGGGTTACAGTTAAACCACAATTTAGAGCCATCAACCGAGCACCGCGCCGTCGCCTGGTTCACAAACGATTGCGGCATGAGCGCGACCTCGTCAAAGAACATGCCCGCGAGCGTAATCCCTTGAATCAGGTCCTGGCTGCGCTCGTCTTTGCCGCCGAAAAGGAAAAAGTAATTGACCTTGCCGCCGCGCGAGATCACCAGAAGGTTGTCGGCGCGCCGATCATCGACATGATAGCCGCGGCTCACAAGCATCTGCTTGAGTGGCCCGATGACGTTCCGGCGTAGCGCCCCGATTGTCTTTCCAGACATGCCGAACTGCTGGCCGTTGAACGACGACATCGCCCAGACGACATAGCTGAACGACATCGACGCCGTTTTCCCGGCGCGCACGGACCCGTCACAGATGATTGCGTCCTTGTCCCGGTGCGGGCTGCCCGGCATCCACCAGGTGAGGACCTGCAGCTGCTTCCGGCTGAACGGATGCCAGCGGAACGATGCTATGCGGCTCATAACGGTCATCGATACACCAACCGCCCGGACATCTGTACAAAATCCGTGATTTTGCGAACATGTCCCGCCAGCCGAGCCCGGAAACCAGCCGTTTTCGACCAAAATCCGCGAATTCGATGACGTGGAACATAGCGAAAAACGGCCAAAAAACGAAAAGTACGATCTCGCGATTTCTTGCGAAATCTCCGTTTTTCGCGATCATTCATTTTCGGGATCGTCCTCATCCTTGTCATCATCCCATGCCTCCGCCACCTTGGCTTCGAGAGCTTCCAGAAAACCGTCGTCCGTCGGTTCATCGGTTTTCCCGTTTGCCGTGATCCTGTGCTTGAGCTCGAGCAACTTCGCCTTTTTCTCCTGCACCCGGGTCAGCGCTTCCTCGATCGCCTGGATCTGGCCGATTGTCCCCTCGGCTTCCCGCAGATTCGTCTTTTTCCCTTTCTCCACGCCGACTGAATGACGCACGACCGTGAAATCCCCTACTGCGCGCAGGCGTTCGATCCGCTGCAGCATGCGGCGTTCCCGGATTGTGATGAGGCGCAGCTCCTCGTCGATCTGTTTCAGAACGTCCGTGTCAACGGCACGAAAAAGGACGCATTCCTCGGGATCGAGGGCGTCCATCCAGATGGTTTCGTATTCGCCGGTCTTGACGGCATTTTTATTTCGCTTCGGCGGCCCCGTCGATTTACCGCCGTGCATCCGGCATCGGCCGTTCGCCATCGCGCGATTCCGACACGGCAGCCCGCTACGAGTCTTGGCGCCGCAGTAGTTTGCATGAGGTTGTTTTTCCGCTGCCACTACACGACCACCACCTCACCAATTGACCGTTGTGTTAATTTCTGGTATCATCTCATTGACCGCTCGGGAAGCACCCGGCGGTGTTTTAGTTTCGGGAGCCGCCCCGCACCGCTCCGGTCGCGGCAGGAGGAGGGACTGGCGCATACCCCAGCAAGGCGGCTGGCAATATCGACAACTCCCGCATCTGCCACCACGGGAGTTATTCGCGGACGCATGCCTGGCGAGAGCAATACTGCTTCGTCCCGCACCATCTGCCCCATACGCAGCCAACGCACTTGGCTGGCTGATTCGGGACGGACTGCGCTCGTTTTAGTTTGGCATATTCTTGTAGCGGCGTCATAGGTCGTCAGCTCCTCGGATAAACAAAAAGAGCCCAGGCCAATTGGCCGGACTCAATCAAAAAGCGCCCGTGAAGGACGCTTAGTCAATCAAATCTTTCCTCGAAAACCTTGCAGGCAGACCATCCTGGGTAAATGGTTCGTGGCCCTTTATTTCCCCGTTCCTCCACAATTCAAGCAGAACCCGTGTTACTTCTTCTTCGTTCCCTGCTTCACCTATTGCTTCAGCAATCTGGCTAAAGCTCACATCCAGATTCTGCGTCTCCAAATACGCCAAGATTTTTTCCCGCAAGGAATCCACTCCTTGAAAAAGGGCGCACTAAGGGTACTGTATGAATGACGACATTTGTACGACAAAAATACGACACAAATACGACAAACAATCAAGAAATAAATCGCTCAACCTTCGCTTTTGCCCTGGATAGGAACGTTTGTACGCTCCTCCTAGACACTTTCAATCTATCAGCAATCTCAGAAATTGTCAACCCATGCGCCATATGCAAGAGCCAGCACGTCAGCTCGCGCTCGGTCATCACGGCTACGCAGTCGATCAGGCGCCTGCGCTCTTCGTCTGTCAGCGGTTCGGCGCTCGCCAGCAGCTCCCGCCGGCGGTAGATGTCCCGCCGCTCTGCACCCCGGCGGCTGCCGGGTCTACGTCCGCGTCGCATCCAGTCCAGCGAATACCGCATATCTCTCAGCATGCCGGAGACAGTTCGGGACTCGTCAGCCTCGTCCGGGTTGGCACGATCGAGGGACCGGCGGTAGTTGTCCAGGTTGCGGATACCGGCGGTGTACTGATTGATCAAGTCAGCGATCAGGTTGTGCTCGATCATGCTTGACACCTCCCCGGTATTGATCTGCATGACGCAGCACGTACTCCCGCTCATCGACGCGGATCACGGTCGGGACGCCGCGCCGGACTTTCAGGATGGTCACCAGCTGCCGGTAAGATTCCCCGGGGCGCGCCTGCTTAGGACCGATCATCGGCTGTTCGCCTCCTTCTGCTGGAGCTCTTGCCGAATCGCTTCCCAGCCTTCAGGGTCATACCGCCGGAGCTCGCCAAACGTGATCTCATCGCCATATTCCATGTGTCTATCCCAATACTCTTGACACGTCGGGCACCAATACATCGTCTCAATCTCGCCATCAACAGACGTGACAGCGTTCATCCGCGTCCCCGGCGGATATTTGAGCCCGCATCCGCAGCAGACATGCGGCTTGCGGGTTGTCACAACTTTCGCCGAAAGAATGATGCTCACCACTCGCACCTCCCACTCGGGCAGTCTTTGCCGTAGGCGGTGGATTCGTCGGGTATGTTGAGCAGTCGCTTCAAATCTTCTTTTCTGCAACGTTCGCATACCTTGATTTTCTTTGCGTAGTGGTTGGTTGGCATTTCCGTCAGTTCTCCGCCGCAACGTTCACAACGATTGTTCATCCCTTTCCCCTCCCGTAAGCTGAGGCAACAACGCCGGCATCCGACCGGTCCGGTAGCTGTCCTCGATCTGCGGCAGCATGTACTCCCCGACCGTGCGGCCGTCAGGCAGCACGATGTGCGCCATAAACTCGTCCTCAAAAATCGTGATGCCGGCTTCGACCGCCTCCAGCTTCGCCTTGATGACCAGGGCCAGGGCCCGCCACCGCTGGCGCACCGCCTGCTCATAAGCAGCCTCCTGTTGCTCCGGCGACCGCAGATTGCCGCGGGCCGGCGTGTGCGTGAATTCGCGGTCGTTTCGGTCGGGAAGCGGCAGGATGAACTTCACTTGCTTCCCGTTCATCTGGAACCCGACGAGGGCGCGGCCCTCCTGCCACCCATACATGAATCCGGTGGCACCGTATCGCGAAAGCGTCCGCTCGATCTCCGCCCGCGATTGGGCGGATGAGACTTGTGTGTTTTCAGCATATCTGGGCATCTTCCTTGGCTCCTTTCTCTACCGGCTCCAACCACTTCACCGGCGGCGCGTAATAATCGCAACCGTTCCCCGACGCCCGCGGGACCGCGACCAGCGCGCGTCTGTTCGTGCTGATTCTGTCACCTTTGAATCGCGTTTTCGGCAGTCCGGTCGGCAGGTATTTTCGTGCGTCCTCGCCGGGCTCGATGATGGCGATGACATTCCCTGTTTTGGTTTTCACTACGCCCTGGGACACGCTCGTCCAGGTAACGGTTCGTCCGATCATCCTTGCCCCAACTCCTCCCTCACGATCTCCGCCAACATCGCCCTCCGCTCCGCCGGCGGAGAGTTTTGCAACAGTTTCCGGATCGCATTCAGCGTCTCTTGATACGTCGCCCGCCGCGGCGCCGACTCTGCCGTGATAGCCACGCCGGTCTCGGAGCTCACGCGGCGGCTGTACCTGTATAGGCAATGTGTCTTCCTGGGCATCGTACTGGCTCCCCCTCTCACGCAATCTTCTCGATCCGCGCCTTCAGCGCGTCGATCAGCGCCTGCTGCGTCCGGGCCTTCGATTCCAGGCGCTTCGCCACTTCCTCGTCCATCGAATCCCGGACCATCAGGAAATGCTCGATCACCTTCTCCTGTTGCCCCTGCCGGTGCAGCCGCTTCTGTGCCTGCTCGTACAGCTCCAACGACCACGGCAGCGTAAACCAGCAGATATGATTTCCGCCCCGCTGCAAGTTGAGCCCATAGGCCGTGCTGGCGGGATGCGCCAGACCAATATGGATCTTTCTCGCGTTCCAGTCAGCATAATCCTGCGGCCCTTTCAGCTCCCTTACTTGCAGCCCCCGCGCTTTTCGCAACGCCCGCAAAATCCTATCCCTGTCATGCTGGAAGCCGTAAAACGTCAGCAGCGGCTTTCCCTGCAGCGATTCCACCAACTCTAAAAAGGCTTCAATCTTCGCGTCATGCACTTCATGTACATTCCGCTGCTCATCGTAGACAGCGCCCGCGCAGAACTGCAGCAGCTTGTTTGTGACAGCCGCGGCCTGCGCCGCCGTGATGACCTCGCCGTCCAGCTCCAGCACCTGCCGCCGTTCAAAGTCCCGGTATGCCTGCCGCGCTTTTGCGTTCAGCTCGATCGGGATCCGGTTTTGCACCAGCTCCGGCAGCTCCAGATAATCCTCCGCCTTCATGCTGATGCAGACGTCCTCGATCGCCTGCTTGATCGCTTCCTCGGTTCCAATCTTCGAAGCATACTTGTGAAAATCGCCCATTGGCACCCGATCAAAATATCTCGTCCGGAACTGCTCAAACCGCGGGTATAGCCGTTGCCCCTGATCCAGCAGATACACCTGTGCCCAGACGTCCAGTGTACTGTTCGGCGCCGGCGTGCCGGTGAGGCCCAGCACACGCTGAATCTTCGGCCGGACCCGTTTCATGGCCTTGAACCGATTGGAGCTCGGATTCTTGAAACTGCTCAGCTCATCCAGCACCACCATATCGAACGGCCAGTTCTGGCGATAATGGTCTACGAGCCATTGCACATTGTCCCGGCCGATCACGTAGATGTCCGCCGGCGTCGCCAGCGCCCGCAGCCGCTGCCGTTCCGATCCCAGCACCGTCTGCACACGCAGCAACCGCAGATGCTCCCACCGCTCTGCCTCGTCCGTCCAGGTCGCCTCGGCCACCTTCTTCGGCGCGATGACCAGTGTCTTGCGGACCGCGAACCGGTTGTACATGAGATCGTTCACGCCGGTCAGCGTGATCACTGTCTTGCCGAGACCCATGTCGAGGAACAATCCGAGATACGGATCCGTAACGACGCGGTGGATGCAGTATCGCTGATAAGGCCATGGTTTGAAAATCTCCCGCGGCGCCGTGTCCGCTCGAAGCAGCGTCATTGAAACATCCCTTCCTGGATGGCGTACTCCAAAAATCCTTCCTCGTGATATTGCAGCAGGCTATCAACCTTCTCCCTGCTGTCAACCACGGCCACAAGCTGCCCGAGGTCCCGCAGGCGCTTATGCTGGTGAAGCTGCAGGGCGGTCGGCTTCTTGCCCGGCGCCTTCAGCTCGACGAACACCACCCGGCCGCCAGGCAGGAACACAATCCGATCAGGGACGCCGTTGTTGCCGGGGCTGGTCCACTTCGGGGCCCAGCCGCCAACCTCCCGCACCCGATCCCGAAGATAGGTTTCGATATTGCGCTCTCTCATGGTTCAAACCTCTCTTTCACGTCAACCACGAAACTTATATATAACGCGGGAATCGCGATTAGAGGGATTAGGCATTATTTGTCCGCTCTAATTTCTCTAATCTCTCTAATTACACTTTCTACAGATTACATAGTTTACAAAGTATACATATTAAAAAGCCTAATATATCAAGGGATTTAGAGCATTTAGGCGTAAACCCCGTAAACATCGCCTAATTTTTGGCAATGGTTTACAAAATGGCCTTTCAGTTTACGGGGTTTACGTGTTCTCAGCCCTTTTAAACCCTTTTTGGGTTCCGTAGCTGGCCCCAGCTCGAATTGTGCTCGCCCTCTCCCACCCTTTCATCTTTGAGAGAACGGCATTGATCCTCGCCGCATCCTGCCGCGGGATGGCCTTGCGCTCGCCCAGGCATTCCCGCCAGATTTCGGCTGCACATACTCGGTCTCGGCGCACCAGCCGCCCATTGTATTGCATGCCGCCGCCCCAGAAAATCATGCGCCGCTCAAGGTCCCATTTCAGCCAGTCCTCCGGCACTGGCCGTTCCAGAAACTCCTCAATTATGCCCTCCAATGGATCACGGACCATGTGCTCCTGCCGGCGCCGCTCCGCTTCAGCTTCCATTTCTGCCGACAGATAAAGCGTCTCGCCTTCGCGCCACCGAAAGACGGCCTCCGCCCATATCTGGTCCACTTCCGCGTCGGTTAAGTGCTCGAACACGTTTTTGGTTGCTCTCTCCGGCCTAGCGTCAACCGGCCAAAACCGGCGGTTGCCTGTTGGGTCATGCAAATATTCGTGGTCGTTGGTCGTACCGAAGAACACCGCGCGCCGGATTTGGTTCTTCACATTCCGGCCATAAGCTTCCCGGTATTGGTCATCTTCTTTGCTGAGGAACTGCTTAATTCGGTTGATGTCGACCCGGTTGAACGCCTGCAGCTCTGCGATCTCGACGATCCATTTGCCCTGGATGAGCTCCTCGGCCTCTTTGCCCTCGAAGGACTTTATGCTGTCGGTGAACCACTCTTTGCCCAGGCGTCGGAAGAGCGTAGACTTGCCAATCCCCTGTTTCTGGCTGAACAAGACCGTCATGTAGTCAAACTTGACTTTGCCGACCATAGCCCGGGCGACAGCCGCCACCAGTGCCTTGCGCGCCACCGTGCGCACGAATTCGCAGTCTTCTGCGCCGAAGTAGTCGATGTAGATGGTGTCCAGCCGCGGCACACCATCCCAGGTGAGGCTGTCGAGATAAGCTGCGACCGGGTTAATCGCGTTCGCTTCGGCGATCTCTGACAGCGCCATGCGCAGAGGACGTTCCGAGCTGAAGCCGAGCACGCGGTCGACGTACAGGCCGAGCCCGTTGTCGTCCGAGTCGTCCCAGACGAACGTGCCGTGCGTATGCGCGCGCCGGGCCCACGGCAGCGGGCCGCGGCCCATCAGGCGCTCCGCGAACGTGTCGCGGTAGATGCGGCCGGCTACTGCCGGGTCATGGCGAAGCAACGTCAGAATGTTGTATGGCGTCTTCGCCGGCCGGCCCGTCGTCGGGGAGAGCTCCAGCAGCTTGATCCAGTCCGTGCTCTGCTCCGCCGGCTGTCCGTCGGCGCCTTGCAGGCTGCCGGCCGACTGTACCGTGCTCTGGAACGCCTCGACAGCGCGCTCGTATCGCTCCTGCTGCATGGCGGCCGCCACGCCGGCATCCTGCAGCGCGAATGTCACCATGGCGGTGTACGACGGCAGCCGGTTCGTCGGCGTGCCGGGCGCCGCATCGTCGTCCTGGTCGCCGAATTTGTGCAGACGCACGAGGTCAAAGGCATTGACCAGGCGGCCGGAGACCGGGTCCGTCGCGTGGTGGCTGTAAAGGAATTTTCCGTCGTCGTACACCACGGCGCCGCCGGTCGTGCTGCCGCCGGTGTACGTCCAGCGCGTCGGATCGTCTGTCGGCTCATAGATGCCGGGCAGAAACGTCTCCATGGCCGCATAGATGTCATAGATCCGGCAGAACGCCCCAACGACGCCAGGTTTGGTCAGCGGATCGCCTTGTTTCGCGGCCAGGCGGATGTGCTGGCTGTCCGCGCCAGGCACCTGCGGCCATGTGGTCCAGTCCCTCCAGTCCGCGTACAGCGCCAGCATGCCGTCCGCCGACAGGAACGGCTTGTCGCCGTAGTAGTAGATGTACTGACTGTCCGCGCAGCAGCTCGGCCAGTACATGAGCCGGACGGTCTGGAAAGTCGTCGGGTCACACAACTCTATGCCGATCATTTCGACCAACTTGCGCGCGATCGGTTCGTATTCGTCCGGCGTCATCGTACGATCCGTCGGCACGATCAGGCGTAGCCGCGGGCGGTCGGGCGAGTGCTTGCGCGTGGAATAGACGACGCACGCGCAACCGAGGCCATCGATCCGGCGCAGCACGTCGTCGGTGCCGAATGGCGGGATGGTGTCGAGGTCGAGCGTGATGAGGTCACGCCCGACCATGGCAGACACCTTACGCCGGCCGCCGGAGAGCTCGCCGCCGACAAAGCCGCCGACGTCCTTGAGATCGTCCTGGCGCGACTTCGGCAGTGCGAGATACTCGGCGAGCGTCTCCGTGCCGCGGACCGCCGTGCGCAGCCGCTCGATAAGCTCGGACCAGTAGATGACTTGGTTCTGCCAATTCGTGCTGTGCCGGTTACCGGCCGTGGATATGGTCAGTTGCCTGTCAAATTGAAGCACCGGCATGGTGCGCTCAGTCCTTTCAGCTGGTCACCTTCCGCATTTCGTCGATAGCCTGCGCCAATTGTTGAACAACCCGCCGCGTAGGACTCGTAAACTGGGATGAGCGCCCACTGATCACCATGCGACGTTGCAAGTTATCAAGTTGGTCATGAAGGCGCACGAGCTTTGCAAAAGCGTTATTTAGCTGCGTTTGTTCCGATTTGCTGAGCATTTGGATTCCTCCTTTTTCCCGGTTTATTACTTTTCTTGCGCGCGGCAATTTTTTGAAGCAGGTCGGCCATGATGATGCCCGTTTTGGTCAGTTCGGTGTTATTTCGAATCAGGCCATGCTTGTTCATGACAGCCAGCTGCTGCCGAGAGACCAAGATAAGATTTTCAGGGTCGAAATTTCGGCGGTTTCCGTCTCCGAAAATCACCGCATATCCTTTCGGAACCGGTCGACCGTGGTGCTGCTCCCAAACGAGCAGATGCTTCCCTCTCCACTTGTTCGGATCAGCGATTTTGACATCTATATAACCGTCTGCGTTCACCCGCTCGGATCCGACAGGCATGTAATTGTGCGGAAGATGGCCTTTTCTGAATCGAGTCGCTTCACCGCCAGCCCAGGTTCTGGGTTTGCCTTTGTTCGGAGGGGCCATTCCTTCCGAACCTCTCAGTCCGCTGGAATATCCGTGATTCTTCTTCCAGGCTTTGATTTGCTTCACCGTCACGGAGAGCCCAAATTTCTCGTTCACAAGATCAACCAGCTCTCGGTTGTGCCGTCCTCCGACATTTTGAATGAGGAATTCCTTTTGCTCTTTCGTGAACAGGCCCTCATCGCTCGTAATCCGCCTCCTGGGCACACCGCTCTCGATGTTGTAGTTTTTCTTGAGGCTTCGAATCTGGCAGGCGGTGGCATTGGCCCCAAATCTGGCGTTGAACAGCTCGGCAATCTCCTCGTTGTACCGACCAGGAGCGATTTCACGGATAAAAGCGATTTGTTCCGGTGTGTATCTGCGCCTCATTTTTCGCCCTCGAGCATCTTCGGCAACTTGGTGTCCGCACTCATCTTGTCATCGACGAATCTTTGCGCTTCCAGTACGAGCGTTCCCGTATCAATGATTTTGGTCGCGATACCCATAATGGCCCGTGCCCGGTTGATCTCCTCGTTCAACGCTTCGCCCTTCAAATCCTCATCAGATAAGCGCTCCAGCTGCGCAAAAAGATGGTTGTTCAGGTCTCCGAGCGTGTTTTTCATCTTCGGATCACCTCTCAATCCTTCATATAGAATTCAGCCACGAACCCAGCCGCATCGAGCGGCAGGCCCGGCGCCCAGTCGATCGGTTCGCGCATGATGTCGAGCATCTCGTCCAGCCGGTCGCCATCTACCTCCGCCACAACCTCGTCGTGGACGTGCATGACGATTTCAAAGCCAGCCGCATGCAGCTTCATCATCGCGTTCGCCAAACAATCCCGACTGATCGCCTGGACGACGTTTTCCGTGAGCTTCCCGCCGTAAGTGGAGAGCACCGTCCACTTGCCGCCCTCGGTGCCGTAATAGTGGATAGCCGGCCGACCGAACTGGTTTTCGACGATGTGCGGCTGCGGATAGTAGAGCTTCCGGCCCGAATGAAGCCGGATCGTCATAAAATCCTGTCCGGTCCGGCTGTCCATCTCCCGAGCGAGCACCAGCCCGCGCAGACCGACCGCTTCGCCGGTCTGGACGGCGTGCAGCGCCGCCCCCTCGATCGATCGCCAAAACTCCACGATGGCGCGGTTTGCGTTGCGCCAGCGCTCGACGATCTCCGGCAGTTCGTCCTCACTCAGCCCCATGTCCAACGCGCCCATACTGATCAGCGCGCCGACGCCGCCCTGGTAGCCAAGCGCCAGCTCTGCGACCTTACCCTTTTGCCGCAGCTCGCTGCCTTTGCCGATCTGTTCGATCGGCACACCGAACATCTGCGACGCTGATGCCTCATAGATCTTGCCGTGCGTCTTGAAAACGTCGATACGCCACTGCTCCCCAGCCAGCCAGGCCAGGACGCGCGCCTCGATCGCGCTGAAGTCCGCGACGTGGAGCGTTGCTCCCTGGCGGGCGATCAGCGCCGTGCGGATGAGCTGCGAGAGCGTATCCGACAGGCTGCCGTACAACAACTTAAGCGCGTCGGCGTTGCCGCTTGTAGCCAAAGAACGCGCCAACTCGATAGCAGGGATGTCGTTACGAGGCAGGTTTTGCACTTGCACGAGCCTGCCTGCCCATCGGCCGGTTCGGTTCGCGCCATAGAATTGGAACAGCCCGCGGATCCGATCGTCGTCACAGATCGTCTCGCGCATGGCGGCATACTTCTTGGTGCTGGACTTGCTGAGCTCTTGCCTTATTTCCAGGACTCGCCGGGCCTTCCCGGGCTCGAGCTTTTCGACCATTTTGGCGACGGTGCCCTTCCGCAGATCGGCTACCTCTTCGCCGGTCTCCTCTTCCAACCAGCTGGTGAGCTGCTGTACCGATTTCGGATTCTCGATTCTGGTCAGCTGCACGGCTTCGGCGATGAGTGCGGCCGTCTCGGTGTCAAGCATCCGGATCGCTGACTCAACAAGCTGCCGGTCACATTGCACCCCGCGCTCGTTGATCCGCATGTCGAGCCTCCAGAGCGCCCACTCCTGTTCTGGCACCGGGAAGGCGTCGAGCTTTTCGGCAATTGCCATTTCAGCAGCCACGTCGCCGGCGCAGTATTGCTTGAACGTCCGCCACTTCTCCGGCTCATGATGCGGCAGCGTGCGGGTCCGGCCGCCGTTGGACTTGGTCGGATTACAGGGAACGCAGAACGTCCGGATCAGCGCGCCGCCGACGGACATCTTTTTCTTGTCTTGAGCAATCCCGACCGCCTCGCCGGCTGCTGCCAGGCTGCCCGGATAGCCGCAGTAGTAGGCGTGGATCATGCTGCAGCGCCATTGGGGCAGCCAGGTGAGAGGATCGATTAGACCGAAATGCTTGCTCAGACAGTACCACTCAAACGCCGCATTCCATGCCCGCTTTTCGACAGTAGGGTCTCGCAACGCATCGACGATCTGCTGCGGAATATGCTCACCCTGCGCGAGATCGACCACCTGTACAGGCTGACCATCGAGACTGTAAGCGAACAGAAGCACGCTGAAATCGGGGGCCTGCACATATCTGTACAGGCCCGATTTCTTGATGTCGACGCTCGAGTACGTCTCGATGTCCACTGATAGCCGGCTCATATGCCGTAGATGCCGCCGCCGAGCGGCTGACCGGTGATGGGATCAATTTGCTGCGGCACTTGCGGCGCCGGTTGTTGGCCGTATGCCGGCGGCTGCGGTGCGGCAGACTGCCCGTAACCGGGAGCCGGCTGACCGTACCCTTGCGGCTGGGCCGCGGGCGGCATATTCACCCCCGGCTGGCCGTATGCCGGCGGAGCTGCCGGCGCCGGAGCGGCACCGAACGCATCTGCCGCCGAGACGCGGCCGCCCAGCGGCTCGCCGTCGCGCAGGATCTGCACCGGACCGAGGCCGGCAGCGATGCCGCGATTCCCAGATTGGGAGTACGGGAAAAAGTTGATGTGCACCCGGCCATAGACGCCGCTATAGACCTTGGACTGGTCGATGATCGGATTGAGCTGCGCGTCCACGATTTCCGGCCGCTGTTTGCTCGACGCCGTGAAAACCCAGTGCCCGCGGCACTCCGGCCCGAACGGCTCGCCGCTCGGGCGCACGTCGTCGCCGTCGTGGATCGTGTGCTTCAGCGGCGGCCGAGCACCGTTCCACTTCTGCGCGACGCCTTGCTCATAGGCCGCCTGGATCGCCGCTTGAATCCTGTTGTACGTCGCCACGTCGCTCTTCGGCAGCAGGATCGTCACGCTGTACTTCGGCTCCCCGCCCTGTTGCGGTGCACGCGGTTGGAACAGATTGACGTAGCTCAGACGCACTTCACCCGTTACAACACTCGTTTGACTCATTGACTGATCGACTCCTTATCATGCGATTTATTGGGCATCGGCAAATACTGCCGCTGCTTTCGAGTATGCCGGCCGCTTGTCGCTTTCCGGCGCCAGCGTCGGCTTGCCGGGCTCTTTCACCACGTAGCCGGGCTCCTCGAGCAGCTTCCGATACTGCTCTTTTCCCAGCGCTTTTTCGATCTGCGCTACCGTGAGCGGCCGGCGCTCATACATGATCGCCTCGTCAATGCCAGCGGCTCGGAGCGCGCCGAATGCCTCGTCGATGTCCTTGTACTGCCTCGAGCCGCGGCCCTCGACTGCCTTCCAGCCCGGCACTTCGCCGCCGTCGAGGATGTGCGAAAGCGCCAGCTCCTTCAGATCGTTGTACCAGCTGACGATGCCCTCGGCCTTCCGGAGCACTTCGCCAACTTCTTCCCAGCCGATGATCGGCGGCTTGTGCGGAGCGAGCTCAGCGGCGCCGAAGAACTGTTCGATCCGCGCCTGGCATGTCTCGCGCGCCCGGCAGAATGTGCAGTGCTCGCCCGGCACATACTCGCCCTCGCCGGCATAGGCCCGCTGCGCAATCGGCGCGATCTCGGCCGCCCAGCGCTCCAGCTCCTCGACGGTGATCTCATCCTCCTGCGGTTCGTCATACACCTTCGGCTGGATGATCGCCATTCGGACGCGCTGGACCGGGAAGATGCCGGCGACAAGCTTCAGCGCGCCCAGGGCGTAAAGCCGCATCTGCTCGTTGCCCCGGATCGGCACAGGCTTGCCCTGGCCGGTCTTGAGGTCAGCGATCACCATGAGGTCGTCGCCCACGGCCACAAAGTCCGCCGTCCCGAAACCGCCCGGCGCTACATGCGAATAGTCGACGCGGGCTTCGATCATGACGTAGGGGCTGGAGCTGAACTGCATGCCAACCGCCTTGCAGTAGTCCACGAACGTGTCGGCGATCTTCTCCAGCTCTGGGCTGTAGTGCTCGCTCTCGCGGAATTTCTTCATAAGATTGGCGAACTTCCGCGGCCCGATCGGATCGGTGTAGTACTTCCGGAGCTTGAGCTCGGCCATCTCGTGACCGAGCGTGCCGGCGGCGGAATAACTCGTCCGCCGGTCCGGCAGCGTCTCCTCCAGCCGAGCGCTCGGCGTGCAGCGCAGCCAGCGATGGGCTCCGCTGGCGGAGAGGAGCGCATGCTCGCGCTCCGCGTGTGCAATTGCCGTCATATCTTCGCACCCCGCTGGCGCAGCGCTGCCGCGTACTCGGCATAGCGCTCCTTCGGCAGTTGGTTCAACGCTTGGATGCCGAACGGAGCCCATATCCCATAGAGGTTGTGCCCGGCCTCCTGCAACTGCATGGTTGCCGTGGCGATTTGGTTAAAATCGTACTGCGGTGCCGACGTCGGCGCGGCAGGAGCGACAGGCGGCTGCGGTGCTTGCGGTGCCGCCGGGGCAGCCGGAGTCGTCGGAGCCGCGGCAACCGGCGCAACCGGCACGTTGACTGTCCCGCTCGTTGCCGTGGTTGCCATCGGCGGCACCGGATTGCCCCCGCTGTTCGGGCTCGGCTGCGCCGGTTGCTCAAGCGTCGAGACTTTCGTGCCGACCGGGATATCCGCCGCCTTCACGCTGGCGATCGTCTCAGCCAGATCATGTACAAGCTGGCGGACTTCGTCCGCGTTATTGCCTTCGATCGTGATGGAAATGGGCATGGATGATTCCTCCTATTTGATATTTGCTCTCAAGGACGGCCCCGGCCGCCTCATGATGCCGCCGCCGCGCCTCATACACCTTCGAGGCGATCAACCGGTTAAGCCGGGCGCGCGTCTCGTCCCGACAGCGGTGCGCTTGCTCAAGCAGCGCGCTGCCGATGATGGCGGCCTCCTGACCGTCGAGCTCGAGGGTGATTTTGGGCTTGAGCTCCATGTCTTCCCCTTCCCGCCCCACCTGTGGTATGATGGGGCTGATAACTGATTCATTGGTCCACCGTTGCCGCGGTGGATTTTTCTTTGCCTCTGAACCACCTGAAAATCTCCGCCGTCGAAATCTCCCACCTGTCGCCCCATCCGGCTACATACCGCTCCTTGAACTTCTGATAGAGCGCCGGATCCGGATGGTCGTTTTTGGTTATGTCAGCGATGATGCTTCTTGCGAGATCCGCCGGCCCGCTGCCTTCGTAACCCCACGCGAACCCGGTCGGGCTGTGGTGGGCACGGTGTCTGAGCGGCTCCTGCACTCCGTACAGTACACGCACGACCACAGGACCGTCCGGCGTCCGCGCGCCGGCATAGCCGTTGCGGATGGTTACGCCCTCCAGCGGGCGGAACGATGCACCGGATTCGGCGATCGCCCGCTCGGCAGCCATTCTCGCCGCGCAAATCGGACCGTATTCAGCGGTCTGGTCCTTCAGCCGGCGGCCGCAACGTGCGCATGTGTTGACGCTCATTTTGCTTGTTCACCTCCTTTTGCGGTCATTCTTCCACCCATTCCGCGAGCCCGCGGGACACGAGCTCGTCACAGAGCGCTCGGAGCTGAATTTCGATTTCCGGATCCTTGAATCCGATCCGGTAGAAAGCCGCCTCCATGTCCCAGGCTTCCGGACCTCTCATCAGGAATTGCGAGAGAATCAGGAACTGGTCACCGTTTTCGGTAGAAGCGACTTCGAGTCTCGTGCGGAACCGGAACGCCTCGGGAATTTCCATAATGATGCCGTCTTTGACGAAGAGACCAGTTCCAATCACGAATCGATTGTCGTTGATCTTCAGGCCTTCGAGGTCGCTCAGCTTGGGGGACCTGACGAACCTCAACGCCTTGCGCACGCGAGCTTCTTGCGTCGTAATGCTCATTGTGCGTTGTCACCTCCTTTCAGAATCTTCAGCACATCCTCCAGCGCTTGTAGGTAGCCGGCGTGGTATCTTCCGCCCTCGCTACCCATCCGCTCAAGAAACGCCCAAACAGATACGCGTTGCGCTTGCTCACGAATCCAGTTAATGAGATTTTCCTGCGTCATTTCTTTCTCGCCAGCCCAGCCGCCGTCCGCTCAAGCTGCTTCCGGTACACCCGCCGGGCTGCCGGCGACTGAGCGCAGCACATGAGCTGCATCAGGTTGCCGCAGGTCCGGAGTCGCTGCTTTCTCGTCACGGTCGAATCACCTCCTCTCACGCCACGCACTCCGCCCACAGACCCGACTCGACCATCTCGAGCCAGCGTTCGAACGTGATGCCGTGTCGCTTGTAGATGTCCAGCACCACAAACAGCCTACCGAGCCTGTCCACCTGGTCCTCGGGATGGGCGTAGCCGTCATCTTCGCGGCAGGGACGAGGTTGTTGTTTGATCATGGTCGTTTGGCTCACGGTTTCACCTCCCTCCAATGCGGTCCGCTTCTCCCCACCCGCCCGGCGGCTCCCGGTTCGCCTTCCGCACCACCCGGGACAGCTGCGCGCCCGCCAGCTTTTTCTCTTCCGGCAGCGGCGAATAGATGTACCAGCACGGCACCCAGATCCCGCCGTCCCGTACTGCGCCGTCGCGCTGAATACGGACCATCTTCCGCGCCTCGCTGACGCCGAGCACCGTGACGTTTTCGCCCTGGTAGCTGACGCGGTCGCCGCGGCGGATTTCCAACGGCGGGTGTCCGACGCGGTGGATGATCATTTTCCATCCTCCAGCGCAATCGCCGGCCGCCACCGGTACCCATCAGCCTCCAGCCGGCGGTGCATGGCCGCCTTGTAAGCCATGAGCCGGTCGAACCGGTACCGGTTCCGCAGATGCCGCGGGCGCCGGTCCGTCGCGTAGGCGGCGGCTTTGCGCGTGTAGAACTGAATGCGGCGGATATGATCGATCATGGCATCGTCACCTCCTCGCAAATTTCGCCCTGCGCGGCAGCCACCGGGCGATTTCAACCGGCGCATGCCCCCGCCAGCCGCATCTCGGGCAATGTGCCTCGTACATCCCGGCCGCCGGACCTTCGAGGCATTTTATCCAGGCTCGGTGGAACGTGGTCAGGTAAGCCTGACCGGAGCAGTGCGGGCACCTGTCGGAGTCGAGGATATCGTCGCGCCGCGGGTTGAGCAGTGCGTTTTTCATGTACGCGCGGACGACGGTTGTATAAGGCAACAACCACGCCTCGACGTGCTTTTGGATTTTCGCCTCGGAAGCGCCTTGCCGGCGGAGTCGCTCGATGGTCGTTCGCATGACGTCGAGCGTTTTTTCCTGTGCGGGTGTGAGCGCTGCCGTTTTCATCCCGTCCGGGCCTCCTTTCTGTAGTTGGCCTCTTCTTGCTCCCGAATCCACTGATCGAGTCGCCGGGCGCTGAACAGATATCGCGGATTTTTCGAACCCTCGGCTCCGTACACCCGATGCGGAATCCGTTTTTCCCTACACAGCCTGCGCAGCGTGTAGTCGCTCATGTGCAGGTATTCGCAAGCCTCGGAAAACGTAAGCGTGCGGTCTGGGACAAAACCGATTTCAGCCCGCAGCTCTTCGCGAAGTTCGGCTTTGAGCTGCTCTTTCAGATCGGCGATGATCGCGGCGAACGCTTTTTCGGGGGTCATGCGGCGGCCTCCTTTCTGACAGGATTTGTGCCCCTCTCCGTCGAATATTGGAAGTTGTCCAGACTTGCCAAATTCGATGAAGGGAGGTGATTCCATGTTTAAAATTTGTAAGAACAGTGATTGCGGTTTTAGCACTGATCATCCACGGGAAAAATACTGCGGCCACTGTGGTGAAGAATTGCTTGAAAACTGCCCTCATTGTGGTGCGGATTTCCATCACGCTGGTATTTCATATTGCCCTCAATGCGGCAAGATGTTGGTCGAGTCCGTTTATGAATCAAGAGGGCTTCTTGAATTTTAACTTCTTTCCGCAATAACCGCAGAACCGATCGGTATCAAACCATACTTTCCCGCAACATTTCTTTTCAACCGTCGTTGCCGCGGCGGTTTCTTTGTTTTTATCGTTCATCCGGTGTGAGCCTCCTTTGTTGTTTAATGGTGCAACCGCCATGAGCAAGATGGCGGAACAAGCAATTAATGTCTCAAGTCTGGCCGCAAAACTTGCCGATGGGCCAATCATCGGCAGAGCTTTAAATCGAGGTAAACGGAGCGACACTCACGCCAACGTTATAAATTTCCCGGATTGCCGTTGCCGCCTCATTGGCGGTTTCTTTTTGTGATTGGGACTTGAATGAATATCCGTTAGTTTCTAAAAAGCCTTCCAATGCGGCCAAAAAGTCAGCGTAAGCATCGCACGATCCTTTCGGGTTGGCGAAGACCAGTTGAAGCGTCATGGTCCCTTCGTGCAACCCTTGTTTGATTTCATAGCCTTGGATGCCGATTTTTACTGGGTCCACGTTGTTCACCTTCCTTTCGTACCGACCGCCGATGGTCAGGCGGTGTTTTTTGATTTCACTGCACATACTTCTGATAGATCGCATCGCTCACCTTAACTGGCAAGCCGAACCGATTCACCACGCCCATCAGCTCCACCGTATCCTCCAGGATCGGCTCCCGATAGACGAGCATCTCCGGCGTCATCTCGTGCTTCTTGAGCATCTTCTTGTAGCCGTACCGGGTCGACACTGCTTTGTTTGCGATTGTATTTGCTTTGATGAAGTCGATCCGCGCCGGTTGCCTGAGTGACTGGCTCAGCCTCGCCATCGCTGCCCGCTGATGCTCTTTGTCGAGCATCCGGAAGATTTGGAAGCCTTCGAGACCGGTTTGCTGTCGGAGGGTTTTAAGCAAATCGAATACCCAGCGTTTGAATGCTTTGGCTTCAGGCTTGCGGCTCTCGAACACTGTTTCGTAGATGCCGTATTCGTTGACGATCAGCATTTTCCGCAGACCGTTTCCAGATCCCACCATGTGGGTTGAAACCACATCGTCAGGCAGCCTGCGCCTTACTTCTCGAGCGGAGAGCCCCAGCGCTTCGGTGATGTCTGCCAGCACCGCCCACCAGTCGCCCGGCGTCCGCTCAACGAAACGGATCGGATGGCCGTTCCAGTTTTCGGTGCGGATATTAGGCAAGAAGCGAAACCTCCTTTCGCAGCTCTGTTACGGTATTTTAAATACCCCAAACAATCAAAAATAATAGGTATTGACAATACCAATAACGGGAAATATAATTATCAACGGGTATTAAAAATACTACTTTAGAGCGGCTAAAACAATGTCAGGAAACAGTTCCTCTGGCGATTTTGATAGTTCTGCGCTTATTTTAAAGAGGAGTTGCGGACTGGGATTGACCCTGCCGTATTCAAGGCTTTTCACGTGTTCCACAGAAACGCCTAATTTCTCAGCGAGTTGCGTGCGAGTCAATCCAGCCTCTGTGCGGGCATTTTGAAGGCTTTGGCGTTTACCGCTCATTAGGCATCTCACCTCCTGTGAGATCATTATAAACGGTATTATGAATACCGTCAAGTATTTTAAATACCCTCGCCTAAAATTTGTTTAGAGGAGTGCCATGTATGTCACTTGGCAGTAGAATTAAGGATTTAAGGCTAAAGAAAGGGTACACGCAGCAATATATTGCCGAAAAATTGAAAATGGGCAGATCAAATTTTGGGCATATTGAAAACGACCGGGTCACACCTACGGCTGAAGATTTACAAATTATTGCGGATATACTGGAAACCTCGACCGATTATTTACTTGGACGCCACAACACGCCAAACGATAACGGGATACCTTCCTGGGCCACATCCAAAGACAAGCGCGACTTCAAGAAAATGCTCGAGGAGGACGCGCCGGTCATGTTCGACGGCGTGCCATTGGACGAGGAGGACAAGGAGAAGATAAAGCGGGTCATTGAGGCCATGTTCTGGGATGCCAAGCGCCAGAACAAGAGAAAGCCAATAAAGGACCAAGAATAAGCAGGATGGTGGTTAAAGTGGATCAGTTGATTCGCTCACTCATCCGAAAATACAAAACAAATTGCCCCTATCAGCTTGCCGAGCGGCTGAATATTTCGGTTTGGTTTTGTGACTTGGGCACTCAAACCCGCGGGGTTTATTACCGTAAGCTTCGCAGGCGTTTTATAGCCATACACAAAGAATTGGACGACAATTGGAAACGATTCGTTTGCGCTCACGAATTGGCACACGACCGGCTGCACCCCGGTTTTAGCCGATTTTGGTTGGACGAGCACTCGTTTTTCAACGCCGGCAAGTTCGAGCGCCAGGCAAATAAATTTGCCGTTAGATTGCTCACCGCTGAGGACAGACTGAGGCTCGGGGAGTCAATCAGCGAATTTCTTCAGCGAAATAATGTGCCACCTGAAATGAGCAAATTCTACATGTAAACTCGCGCTTCCCCGCCGCGAGGCGGTTGATCATATATGTCTAACCGAACATACATTCGCGTGAAAGGAGAATCTAAAGTGCCAAGTATCGAGAAACGCGGCAAGAACACATGGAGACTGACGGTCGAATTGGGCTATGACGCCGAAGGAAATCGGGTCCGTGAGAGAAAACTGATCAAGGTCGAAGATCCGGAACTACTGAAAACGACCAGAAAACTGCGCGAATACCTGGAAAATGAATGGTACAAGTTTAAAGCGGAGGTTGAGGCCGGGGAGTACATCAAACCGGAAAAAATGACGCTGAAAACATTCGTTGAATCCGAATGGGACGGGAAATATGCGGCATTTGAACTGTCGCCCCGCACACGCAAGAACTATCTGGACTATTATCGAGGATATATTGAGTCGGAATTCGGGCACCTCGCATTGAGTGACATCAAGCCAATCCACATCGTCAACTTCATCGCCAAACTTCGGCAGCCGGGTACCCGCCGAGATGGCCGCGGGAAGCATTTAAGTGGGCGGACAATCCAGTACATTTATTCTGTGCTCCGCAACATGCTCACATACGCCAAAACATGCGGGTTGATTAAGTCCAATCCGATGCAGGAGATCCCAAAGCCGAAAGCGGATAAATCCAAAGCGCAGTTTTACGAGAGCGAAGAAGTAAAGCAGATCATTGATGCGCTCTACTCAGAGCCGGTCCATTGGCGAATGATGATTTTGACGGCCATCCTGGGCGGATTAAGGCGCGGCGAACTCGTTGCGCTGCAATGGGGCGACGTGGACTTTAAAACGAATCAAATTCACGTCGAGAGGAGCATTTCCCTTGAGTACAAAGATACGGTTTACGAAAAAGGTACCAAAAACGACGAGGACCGATACGTGGACATGCCGGAATGGTTCATGAAGGACTTAAAAAAATTCAGACTGCAATGGTTAAAACAAAAAGCCGAGGCCCCTGTATGGAAAGGTGGAAATAAGGAGTACCTGTTCCATGCGGGCCGCGGTGAGCCGTTTTATTACTGCTATCCGTCGGAATGGTGGAAAAGCTTCACTGAGCGGCACAACATCCGCTATATCAGCTTGCATAAGCTGCGCCACACTTCCGTAACAGTGCTGATCGAAAAAGGAGCATCGCTCAAATCAATCCAAGAACGAGTCGGGCATAAGCAGGCTCAAACGACGAACGACATCTACGGCCACGTCACGAAGAAATTGAGCCGCGAAGTCGCGAATCTGCTCAACGATTTCGATCCGCGCAAACCCGCGGCAAAATGAGTTCGTCCCCAATTCGTCCCCAAGACACAAAAACAGAGCGTTTGTTCCCGTTTCAAAATTTCCGCAAAAATAGAAAAAACCCTTGATACACAAGGGTTCACGGTTATCTGGTGCGCGTAGAGGGACTTGAACCCCCACGGTTTCCCGCCAGATCCTAAGTCTG
>Ga0207789_1000154_pt1 | contig 50027 bp, 50 predicted proteins | sample HigsolmetaGSP12D_FD_184840 | JGI IMG/M metagenome (GOLD analysis project Ga0207789, IMG submission 184840) | High solid enriched microbial communities from the Joint BioEnergy Institute, USA - SP1-2-D (SPAdes) | ecosystem: Engineered > Bioreactor > SSF (Solid state fermentation) > Aerobic >...
ATTGCAGATTTCTCATTACGCGTTTTCGCTCTCTTGTACTGATCAGCCAAGGCATGGATCACTTCACGTCGTGTTTTCATGCTCAATTTCAACTCACATCCCCTCGGTAACATTTCGATGTGAGTGATCCGATGCCTCTTCGGTAACATTTTAGCTGAGTGATTGCGGGGACTTTCCTTTCCCCGTGCGGATTTGTTATAATAAGATTTGCTTCATCCGCGCGCCCGTAGCTCAGCCGGATAGAGCGACAGTTTCCTAAACTGTGCGTCGTGGGTTCGAGTCCCACCGTGGCGCGCCATTTACATAACTCTTTGTCCCGCAAGGTTTTGCGGGATTTCTGTCCCCAGACTATGCACTCGATAGGCGTACAGTCTGGGGCCATAAAAATCGGTGAATTGTTGGCCTTGACTCGGACTGTCGGCCTGAATAACAATGAGACCGGTAATCGGCCCTCCTGCAGAAAAAATCTCTGACAGGAGGGCTTTGTTGTGTCTGGCGATCCGCGTAAAGGACGAAGAATTGTGAAAGGTAAAACGAGGGATAATACCGCTGTTCCTACCGAAAACGCAATTCCTTTGGATCATGCTTTTCAGACCTTTTACGCCTCAAAGAAAGCGGAGGGAATGAGGGAAAGAACGCTGGAGGAATATGTGATCAATTGGCGTTATTTTCGGGAGTGGCTTGAGCAATACGATCCGGAAATCCGGTTCATTCAGCAAATCGGATCGGAGCATATTCGTTCCTATGTCAATTACATGGCCGCCAAACCGAAATATTCGGAAGTTCCCTGCCGGAAGCAAACCGGGGAAACCTTACCGCCTTATACGGTTGCACTTCGATTGCGTGTGCTCCGAACCCTGTTCAATTTTCTGCATCGTGAACAAATCATCGAGAACAATCCGGTCAGCAACGTGAAACAACCCCGCTTTGATCACGAAGGGAAAGAGACGCTGACCGAGGAACAGATGGAACGATTGCTCGCCGCTCCCGACACCTTAACCTATGCAGGGTTTCGGGATCGGACGTTGATGATGCTGCTTGCGGACGGTGGATTTCGCATTCACGAAGCGCTTCGATTAAAGGCGGAGAACATTGACTTCCAATCCGGATGTGTTCATTTGCCGGCCTGGATGAATAAAAACCGCAAACCCCGCATGGTTCCGATCTCCATGAATGTGCTGCGAGAGGTCTTGCGGCTGATTGATGAGAACCAGCGGTATTTCAATTCCGATTACGTGTTCCTTTCCAATTACGGCGAACCGTTAAAAGCCGACCATTTCAGAAAACGTCTCAAACTCTATGCTAAAGCGGCAGGTATTCCAAGCAAGGATGTTTCTCCTCACCGCTTCCGCAGTTTCTTCTGCCGGCAGTTTTTGGTGAATGGAGGAGACCTGTTTACGTTGCAGCGGATCGTTGCCCATGCGAGTATTGAGACAACCAGACGTTATGTCAACATGAACGATGAAATCATTCGCCGGCAGCATGAGCATTATTCGCCGATTGCCCGAATGGGATTGAGCCGCATCAACAAACGGCGCCTGTAACAGTATAAAGCGTGTGAACCAATAAAGGGGAAGGATGTCGAATCCGTTCCCTTTTTTTCAATTCTCGTAGGGATCCTTTATCACCGGCCCATCATAGACAAAAACATCTTCCGGCTTCATGACCTGCTTCCAGGCGCAATCCCGGCACAAGACAACCGGAACGGAGCCTTCCGGCATCGGGTAGAGGACGACCTTTCTGACATCCGGCTCCACAATTTCGCCTTCTTTCGTCGCGGCGCCAAGGAGCAGTTCCCCCGCGCAGACCGGGCAGTATACATACTCCTCGGGTTCCGTCTCCTTATGGATACGCACTGCGTTCATTCGTTCCCTCTCCTTTGTCATCGGATGATCAGGTTGGATCTAACACAAGCGTAGAACGTCCTTGACGGGAATTTCAAGTAAAATGCGGAAGACAGTAAGAATACGCCGGCAGCCGGTTTATTCGCACGAAGATGCGAAAAAAACGGCTGCCGCAAACCGGGCGGGGAAAGGCAGCGCAAGGCGCGGGGCCTGCCTGTCGCCTGCGCCTGAACCTTCGCTTGTCCGCTATTCGTTGAACTCCAAGGGGGACGCGCTGCGCATCTCCATCTTGAACTTCTTCCAGCGCTGTGCCCGTTCCATATCTTCGGGAGTCAGACATTCCTGGCAGTAACGATTGAACGCCGTCGTCAGGATGACGGATTTGGCCTTTTCATACCGATTAGCCAGATAGTCGAGGATGACGCTTTCCTGCTCGCTCAGGTAAACCGCCACCTTCACGTTCCGGCCTTCACCGTTCGTTTTCTCGCGCCGAACCGTCAAGTCAAAATGATGCAGATTGCGACTTGCCTTCCGCTCCGCCCTCCGCTTCGCAAGACAAGGGTTGCAGACCGAAGGTCGGGCAACATCCCGGAAGTTTTCGGTCACGACTTGCCCATGCGCATTCACTTCGCGCCGGGGTTTGGTTTCCCCGCAATCCGTGCACGTGAAACATTCATGATGATCCGGATGAAGGTACTGCGTCTTCAACGGCATCAGAGATCTTCCTTTCCATTGTTTGAATCGGAGCCGGTCCAGCCCCATAAGTCTGGCGGTCCGGACTAAGCGGAAAGGACACGGGAAGCAAGGCGGGCCGCCTCCGCATCAAGCAGGAGCAAGATCGACCGGAGTTCGTCGTCTGCTTCATCCGGACTTGCGGACAGCAGCACGGAAAACTCAAGCGTGCACACCGCCTCGTTTTCGCAAAACGCTTCAAGATGAACGTTTGAACAATGCCGAATGACCTCTCCCTTCGCCCGCAAAAGCGCGGCGCGGGAATCGGACGATTCGACGCGTTCTCTGACCAGAGCCGCGAAACGGGAGCAATCAAGTTGAATGAGTTCGATCCGGGACGCGGCATCTTCATACGTGTCATCAGAAAAAACGGTGCAATCAGCGGAATCAGAAAGATGCATGGATACCCTCCTGCGAAATGGTCAAGAATCGGCCCAAAATGTTGAGCCATAAGCAGTCGGGCTTTCACAACCAGAATGGAAATGAAAAGTTGAGGATAACAAAAGCGCGGGATGAATGGTTCAGGGGAATTTCTGACTTTATTTTATCCCAAGCCAAGCGAAACTTTCAAAGATTTGGAGACATAAAGAGCAAATTTTTTCCGGATACCTGGCACCGCGGTCTGTTCCTTTCTCCGCCCCCCGTTCCCGGGCACCGTGAAGCGTAAATCCTCAATCTGTTCTCGTGAAATATGCACTTCTTGGCGTGCACGCTGAACGGCGTTTGGGTGACCAATGGAAATAGTTCGATGTTGTCGCAGAAGCCTTTTTGTACATCTTTTGGCTGTCGTTTCGGGGGATCCGTTCACTGTTCGATTTATCCGGCCTGCCATATTTGCGCGATTTTGAAAACGTCCGCCCCTCTTCTTCGAATCCGCCCGCACACCAAGAAATTCCTTCTCCGAACAAGAAAATCGCTTGTAACGGACTGTAATCGTTGAAAGTCGCCCAAAGCCACAGTTTTCCCGAAAAAAGAAAGTAACCGTCCCCCCTGCCAAGGTTGACGGTCACTTTCTTCTTCGGAATCATCCGGAGGAATGATGGACACTTTCCATGATTATCTTACCCATTTTTGACATTTAGCACAAGAGCCTTGAAAACTCCATTCTTATCGGTTGAAGGATTGGAATAGTCCCTCCACTGCAACGTATAAACGTCACGAAGATGAATGGGCTTCTCCCTGCCGTCAACCGTTCCTTCTCCCGCTTTCTCCGACCACTTTAGCGTTCCGGAGACGATTCGACCATCAAAGAGCATGAAATCCTCGCTGACGTTTTGAGATCTCGTTGGCTTGTCCCAGTACCGATGGTCATTTGTGATCATGACGGCATATCCTTTGGTTCCAGGCCGGCTGGAGACGATCACCTCTAACTTCTCGACATCCCGCAAATAATCATACCGTGAAACATCTTGGGCAGCCTAGTTCTTCAACTCGAACGTTTCACCGTTCACGGTGCACGTCAGCCGCGAGGTTTTGTAGCGCACTTCAACCCTTCATGAAACTGCTCTCCATCTACCACTTGCTCTAGCCTTTCGATATCGCAAAGCACGTCGTACTTGCCGCAATCTTGTGCCCCATGATTGGCCAGCCAGAACGGTTCGCCATCCACAACGGTTTCCAATTTGCTGGTCTTGTACTTGAGTTCAATTGCCGTTCGTTTGTTTTGCGACTCAACAACGATATCCAAGTACATTCGGGTGGATTGCGGCCGATACTCCAGACGAATCTTCGCTATCGGGTCCATAGATGCAAGTGCCATGCAAGTGCGTGTTGAAAATCAGCCTCGCTGGAGAAAATTGGCCGTTCTTGTGCGAGTTCTCGCAATACCTGATTTATATCCATATCCTCGCTCCCGTATATTCGCCTGTCTTTTCTTCTTGCGACGGAATGAGCCATTCTCCCTTTTGAGATCACGTGAAATTAGAAAGACCAATCCCGACGCCCTATGTACAGCAATGGAGGTAATCCATACCCATATGTGAAGTTCATATTTCATACTCATATGGAAAGTTAATATGAGAAGTCCATATTTCATATCCATATGAAAAGTTCCTATGTTCATACCATTGGAAGTGCGGAAACAATCAATGCGATCAGTAACGCCGACTCGGCGGGCGCTCCCAAGCCTCCAGGAGGGCTTTGATGCGTTCTTCGACCTCCAATTCGATGTACCTCTGCTCGGCGAGAACCTTTAGGCCCCGAACGATATCCCACTCAGGCCGACCCGTTTTGATCTGCAATTCTCGAAGAGTCGGGAACCGATTTCGCCCTGCTCTGAAGTTTGCAATGATCCGAAGTATTTTACGATCTCGATCCGAAAGCATGAAATCACCTTCGCTCCTCATTATAGGAACATCAGTTCCCCATAATGAAACAAATAACGAAAAGTCGAGTATAAATCAAGAGTGAGTGACAGATTCGACGGGAAGGGGGATTGCAGATGGATTGTCCAAAGTGCGGGACCAAGTGCGAGACGAGAACGGGAAACATCTCATGGACAAGCGATGACGGGATTGAAGTGGTGATTTCGGGGACAGAGTATACCTCTTGCAATGTATGCCACGTAGCCGTACTGCCGCCCAAGATCAAGAATTGGCTGGAAAAAGTGATGGTTCAGAAACGAGAGATCGGAGGCCGCCCCTATATGTTCTTGAACGCGGCCGTGTTCGCACACTCGTAGTTTCGATCAAAATTCCAGCCGGGTGGCCGAATGTGGGCAACAGTTGCGAAGCAACGGCAAGACAACGACTTAAGGTTCCTGTTTTTGGATAAAACATTACATTGTAAGCCATTATCAGGGGCATGGATGGCAGAATGAGTGGATCAAGAAACCCACCCTCATGAATTCAAGGTGGGTTGCAGGTATTCGCTATTTGATTTTCTTCCACTTAAACCCGTCATCGGAAATCGCGACTTCGTCGTACGAATATCCGATAAACTTGTTGCCGGATTGAATCACGAACATATTTTTGATGGAATCGATTTTGGTCTCTTTCCATTTCGTTTTGTCTTTGGACGTCAGAACTTTTGTCTTCTGGACGCCTGGGCTATGCCAATACTGCATGAATACGAAGTACGTCTTATCTTTTTTGAAGACCGGCGTACGATAGTTATTCGTCTGCAATATTTTCTGATTCTTCTTTAACTTAAATGTAATGCCGTCGACTGATGTCAGTAGATTTGAAACATGATCGTAGAGATGGATTGTGTTACCGACTACAGGCTGCTCTTCATAGACAGCATATCTGAAGTTCGTTTTCTTCTCGTCCAATCCAGATTGCTTGGTCCATTGCTTCATGTCCTTGGATGTAAATACACTCAATTCGGCGGAGAGGCCCATATCGGGATCGATCAGAAACTGATTTTTCTTCGTAGGCTTTCCATAGAACATGTACCCGCCATCGATGGCAGAATATTGCTTCCCATTATAAACCAGAAACGCGTACTGTGTGGGGATCTCGCTTTGCCACGTCCAAGATGCGCCATCGGAAGAAGTCGAGGTAAATACATGCGTTTTTCCCAAATCGGATCGTGTTGCAAGTAATACGCGCTGGTTGTTCACGATTTGGACCCGGCCAATCGTCAGCGGCGTCCCGTCCGGCGCTTGAAGAGTAAATGGGGTCCATTCCCGCCCGTCCTTGGAATAGTAGGTTTCTACATTTTTGTAAGTTCCATAATCGTTCGTTGCGACATAGAAGTTGCCATCAAGATAATGTACTCTAAAATACGCTTGTCTGCTTGGCAGTTTACGCGCTTCCCATGTCTTTCCATAGTCTCGCGTAATGTTCAAATAATTTCTGGAAGTCGTCATGATGATGCCTTTGCCATTGGATGCGATGAAGTTTTGTCCATCACCGGTAGCACGATTGAAAGCGATTGGAAAAGGGTTGTCCTTTTGCGTCGAATTTTCTGCGGCCGATTGAACTTGAAAGGGGGACAGGATGGCTGCGAGCATGATTGCCAAGACAAGTAACCCGTTTCCAATGAGTTTGGATTTTTTCATAGCGACATGACTCCGTTTCTAAATGAAGCAGGTATATTACATGGGCAATGTTTTACATTTTCGCACTTTATTTTATCATAGATTTGAAGAATATCAGAGATAGATAACCATAAAGGTTGCAATGAGAGTAGGATCAGATCAGGTTGCTGTAAACCTCATCGGCTGGCAAACACGCAAGTACAAGTTGACTCACTTTCAACAATCCCGAGGGGACATATAGACTAGGGTCAGCAGTCACGCGATTGATCTAATTCCACGGAGTATTCATCAGTTAGATCCGGATCGGGCATATTAACTTGTTGACCAGATCTATCCGGATATATCGTCGGCACACTTATACGGGAAGACAAAACAGGCTGGAGAAGTCGATGGGTTACCTTAATCTCCTCCTAATTGGGGCTGCCTTCGCCCACTCATAATTTCCATCAAAAATCCAGCCCGGGAGTGGGGCTCTCCTATAAGATAACGCTTCAGCAAATTCAACGCCGTCCCCCATTCATATCAACCCAAGCCGGATCGCGATATACCTCGCTCTGGCAATCAATACATTTGTTCGGTCATTGTGAATTTTCTCAACATTCGGTGACTTCGTGTTGACGTAGCCATACGTTGTATGAGGAACATGTTGCACGCAAACCAACACGATGTGAGCCCGCGAAAACGCACCAGATAACAACTCAAGATTCTCCTCGTACGGATTGATCGTTTCGACAACCGCCCCGGCTCTCTCCAATGCGTGCCGATACTCATTCAGATTCCGAGAGCCAACGACTAAAACTTTCAGTCCGCCGAAATAGACCGCGGCGCCCCCATTCTTGTTGCTTCCACCCGATTTCCTTCTCTTCCTTGCAACGGAAACTTGATCGCTTACGGGTAAGGTGGAACCATCGTATACCGTGACAACATATGCTGTCCCGTCAAAGCCAAGGAGCGCCGCGGCCGAAACGCCGTCAACGAGGCGAGGATTCTCTTGAATTGCCACAGAGAGGATCATCCCCCAATTTCTTTGAAGACGAATTGACCGTCAACCAAAATGGAGCCGTGAACAGGATCTCTCTTCGTCTTCCTTCTTTTCTTTGGCATCTTAGTGAAGAGTTTGATCGTCCGGAACTTCCCAACCAAGCGGATAAGGCCGTCGTACTGTGTTACCGTTTCAACGGACAACCGCTTGTCCAGAATGTCGATGAGTTGCGAGATTTCATCTCTTTGTTCGAGCGTCCGGTACCTTTCTTCGAGATCGGCGAATTTTAATCGCCAGGCAGCCAGTTCCTTCGCAAGTTGGTCCCTAGCCTCGTTTAGGTGCCTCGCGGATGCTTGAAGAGCGTTGACCCGCATCGCCTCATCAACCTCTGTACGACGTCGCAAGTACTTGTTATCCTGCTTAATTTGTTCGTTATGCCGCCGTAGACCGTTGTTGACATTCAAAAGCCGCCTGTTTTCACTCTTCAGTTCTTCGATTTCCGTAAGCATTACCGATTCAGACAAGGAGAGAGCGCCTCTTCTTTCTCGTGCAATATCGTCTTGAGTTCTTTCACCTCCGATTGCAGGCGTTTTCCAGAGTCTCTTTCAACCTCAAGCGCCTGTTGAAGGCTGAATCTTTCGTGTTTCAAGGCTGCGATTTCTCTCTTTTGATCATTAACCACCTTGAATGCCGCTTCAAACTTTCGCTTCGCACGCTTCACTTGGGTTTCAAGATTGGAGATCCGTTGTTTTAGCGATTTTATTGCATCACCGATATCATTTTCATCCAGGGGAGCATCAATTGAATCAAGTGCCACAAGGGTCGATTCCGATGAAGTGACAGAAGTATGTGTCACACTTCGAAACTTCTCAAGAAGTGCTTTCTTCTTTTCACGGGAGGACTGTTGACGTTCATAAAAATTGACTCCTATTCGGTTGAAAGTATCTCTTTTTGGCATCGATGATCCCCTAGCATCGGCATGATGGATATCCTCAAAGCAAATATTATCAGATTTTGCCCGTCATGTGAAACATTTCACATATCGTAACTATTGTTGAATAAAGGAATGAAATTGCGTCACTGATTCCAGGGAACAATTAACAGCGCTGTAATTCGCGATAATCCGAAGCAGTTTTCGATCTCGATCCGAGAGCATAAGATCACCTCATGCCAATGCGAACATATATTCCCACATCGAAACTCTAACACGAGAAGTGCGTAAAATTCAACACATGAGGATGGAAGGGAGATCCGATGGATGAAATGCATTCATTGCGGAGCCGAATGCATGGCGCAAAGAGGAAACCTGGGGTGGACGAGCGATGACGGAATCCGAGTGACGATATCGGGGGCGACATTTCATGCCTGCCCGATGTGCAACACAGCCATCTTCCCGCAGAACGTCAAGGATTGGCTGGAGAAGGCGTTGGATCAAAAACGCGCGGGGGCAGCCCTTATCTTTTCCTGAACGCATTCGCTTTTGCCCACTCGTAAATTCCATCAAAAGTCCAGACGGGCTCGCTGCACAACCCGGCCGTCTGAGATCTGTAATCGGTTCAGCCGTCAGGATGGAGTGCATATGTCCATAGATTTCTGGTGATATGCCCAAAAAAACGGGTAAATGTCCAGTTGATTCTGGCTTTTTGTTGCATGGTGTTTCCAGGCCGCCGATCGGACCGGACATTATGCAACAGATAACATCCGGTTATTCAGGTTTGATTCCGGTGTTCCGCCAATGTCCGGATCGGGTTGTGCGTTCACCCGATTTTTAAGGACCATATTGGATAGATTCGTTTGGACATTTACCAGATTTTATTGGTCATTTGACCCGAAATCCATGGACATATTGTTTACCGGGCAAACGGTTTCATTGACGGGATTGATCGAGCGTTCACCCGATTTTTATGGACATATTGACCCGAATGATCTGGACATATGGAGTGTGTTCGACCAGAAAGATCCGGACATATACCTCAGGACATATACCTCAACCTCGAACCACTTCACCCGATTGTTCCGGAAATATCCTGTTCCTGTTCCCAAAAACCAAAAGAACAGACCCTGCTGCAAACACTTCCTGAATCACATGAGTAAACAGTACCGACCTAATTTAAGCAGAACTGCATGGGACACCTTAATTGGCATAAGCGGGCGATCACCGCCCGCCTATGATTACGCCTGTTTCATGTAACGCTGAATGGCCGACCTGGAGAAACCGGTCATCCGGCTCAGCCCGCGTATGGACAAGCCCGGGTTTTTCGCTAGAAGCCGGTGAATCCTTTGGATTTTTTCCTCTGCCCTCTGTTTGATCATGTCGCGAGTCGGCTTTTGGGCCTCCCTTCTCCGGCGTTCTTTCCTTTCCCGTTCCCGGCGATTTTTCTCCTCTTTTCCGATGATCGTCACAAGTTCGCGTTGTTCTGCGGGCGTAATGTTGAGGTTCTTGATGATGGTTTGATTGTTGTGAAAGTAACCAACGGTTTGGTATGCATCGTGATTTTTGCGGGTAATCGAGAGGTCTTTTTGCCCCGTTTGATGCGCCCACATTTCTTCGGCGCTTCGTGTCGCTTGTTCCACTTCGTAACGGGACAGGGGACGGGAGAACCATTCGTTGAGCCGATGGGTGTTCTGGAGAGCCGTTTGAGCATTGTGAGTGAGGAAAAGCATGAGATAGCGATACAGAAACAACGTATATTCCCTGCAACCGTCCATCTCTCCCCGGCGAAGCCGTATCAGTTTCTCCAGATCCCTGGCGCGGGCCAGGTGAAGCGTATACGGAGTAAAAGCCGTCTTCGGTGGGTCGCCGGGTTTCCTTTGCTGGGAGGGCTTCTTTTGCTTTAAAATCCGTCGGGGAGATGGTTGCGGCTTGTGACGGGGGGGCGGCGGAGGGAGCCATCCGGCGGCGAGCATTTCCATTGAGTAAGGCGCGGTCAAATACTGAACAAGGTAGACCTGCCGGCCGGTTTTGGAGTTGAAGGTGCCGGCGAGACGGAATACCCGGGAAAGATCGGTGCACACCGAGTCGGCGCCGACATCCCGGAGCGTTTCGACGAAGTGTGACTGCAATCTTTTCCACAACAGGTACGCTTTCCTGTTCATATAGGCAACAGGTTCCAGAAGGAAAACCAGTTGAATGCCGCTGCCGGAGAAAATGACGTATGACGGCATCGGTAATCGGCCTTCGTCCACATACTCCATCCGGATGTAATCAAACATCGCTTCCGGACTGTAGGGTTTCCACCTGTCCAACTTGTAGTAGTCGATGTCCACATAGAGAGCCCGAATCTCCCTGGTCCAGTTGGACGTCCTTCTGGGTAGGAAGAAGTTGTTCAGCGAAAAGTAGACGTCCATCCCGTCTTTCCAGTCAGGATCCAGCAAGGCGGCCGGCAACTCCTTCGGGCTGAAATGACGTTGAAACCAGCCGCTGCGGGCGTTTGGATCCTTCTTCCCCAGCGCGATATAGCACTTTGGATCCGGCGCGCCGTGATGATGCAAATGAACGAGTTGGTACAAGGGGTCATAGACAGGCTCCAGTAAGCGTGGGACAACGGATCCTCCGGCAGAGAACATGGGGATTGAATGGTTTTGCATGTGTGGCACCTCCGTTGGAATTGATACCGGCAGTCAAGACTGCCATAACGGAGGACCAGGTGTCCCACACAGTTCTGCTTAAATTAGGTCGGTAATGCTCCTCATGCTTTTGTACGTCCCCTCCTTTACGATTCTCGGAACCGATAACCTGTGTTCACGACCGGATTTGAGAAGCCCGCTTTTTGCTGCAAGATCGTTCTGACGAGGAAAAAGAAAACAGAAGGCGTTCAACAAGGGGGGGGTCACAGGGGAGCGAGGATTCCTAGCGCATGGAGCGTCTCAAGGGGGCAGAAAAGGCACGGAAGCCGCAATTTTGGCGCCGGGATGGGATCGCCGCTTGGGGCAATTCGATGCTGACTCTATTTTAATATGTGCAGAATCGAAATTTCCAGGAATTACGAGGCTTTATTTCAAAACCTCATGCGCAGCAGCATTCTGCGTATACCCGTGTATCCTTGTATACGAAACGTATACAGGGGACGGCGTTCCTTTGCCGCGGTAAAGCCAGTCAGTCTTCCGTGAGTTGCACGAGATGGAATATGATACAAGAAAGCAGAACTTTCATGAGGAGGAAGGATATGCCCATTGACAAAGCAAAACTCATATCGTTGCTGTCGGCACCTATTACGACTCCAGTCGCAGTTAATCCGGCGGTGAGAACCGAACTTGCGAATGTGTTGCAAGACACAAGAACGTTGGTGGAACCGCAACCAGTGAGTGATGTTATCCCTTTCATCCTTTGGCAAAACCAATGGAATGACATCGGATTTTTCGGTCCCAAAAAGAATGCCAGATATCGCAAGGAAGCGGAGCGAAAGTATTCGCGCGGACGCAAGGTATTTGTCGATTTGGGTTATAACATTGGACAGGAAGGAGCGATGCCCCACCCGTGCATTGTGTTATATAACTTCATAGATTTGCTGATCGTGGTTCCCACAACAAGTAATACAGGCCATAAAATATCCAATATGGAACCGGACATTCAGAAGGTTAATCTGGTGGTACCAAAAGACGGGATCATTTTCCCGAACGAGACCATCATCCAACTGCACCAGATTCGGGTGGTTTCCAAAAATCGCATCTTAAAAGATCTGAACTGCAATGTGAGGGATTACATACCGACGAATGAATGGATCGATCAGGTGAATGTCGGACTGAAGGCCCCGGGTCTCATTCCGTATGGTACGGATCTTCAAAAAGTGTTGGAGATGAAAGTTTGCTTCCACTATGCACCTGACGTGTTCCATCAAATGTTGCGGCTGCGCCAGCAAGTCGAAACCCTGGAGCAGGAGAAACGGACGCTTACCCATCAACTTGACGAATTGAGGAAGACCTATGAGCAAGTAGCGCCCTGGAAAGAATGACCCCTTGACACCTCTTGATTTCACTCGATACAATAGAGACAATAAGATCTGTCTATGCTGCCCTCCAACCTGACGGTTTGATCCGGGACGGGTTGGTGTGGTCATTTTTCGGACTGATGCTGCCCTTGAACCGGGATGGTTCATGTGGTCAGGAGAGCCTGCCAGGAGGCAGGCTCTCTATCTTTTCACTCACGCCTCCAACGGCCAATCCTTGTATTTGTCCTTCGCCTTCTCCACGATGGCATTGGTCAGAAAGCGCAGTTGCTCCCCCTTGATGTTTTCCCGCATCAGAACCATTTTCACCGCCAGCGTCACTTTGGCCAACACGTCCTGCCGGTGATGGTTCGTCCAGCCGATCTGGAACTCCTTCTTCATGGCGGCCACCACCTTGCGGATCAAGCCGGCCACGTCCAGCGTGGCCTGCTGCATGTCGTAGATGTGGATCACATTGCCGAATAACTCAAACGTATTCCGGTCCGCGAAGGTGATGGGCGTACCGGTAAAGGCGATGTGTGAGGCATTCGGCAAGGCACGACGCAGGTTGCCGGCAAATCCCTCGAAATTGTACTGTGTGCGATAGGCTTCATCGGAGATGACAATGTTCCGGCGTTCAGAGCAGACCGGGAACTCCCCTTCCCCGTCTTTAAGACGGAACTTTTCATTGTTGAGAAAATAATCTGGCCGGCTTCGTTGCGAAGAAGTTCCCTTAGTTCATCGGCGCTTTCGGCATGGTGCACATGGCCCACCAGGGAAGCGCCCTTCATGAAAACCGAATACAGACTGTTATCCAATCTACTTGTCAGTCCAACCTCTCCAATTTCCGCAACAAATCTGACCATTGGGCGGCATCTCGTTTCTCCTGGCCGGAAAGTTTCGTCTGAGCAGCCAGGGTTTTCTCGAATGATCCGCCATACTTTTCTTCAAAGAACCGAATGGCTTTCTTAACTTCCTGGCGCTCTTCTTCGGACGTGATCGGTTTATCTCGGCCCAAACGCTTCTGCTCTCTGTGGTAATTTTCTTCGATCTCGGCAAGCGTCGCCCGAACCCCTGTGACGGCAACGTACTCTGTATCCGGCCTGAACACCGGGTCATCCACCCTCACCCCGAGGAAACGGCCCTCCCGAACCCAATCCAATACCAAGGCTTCGCTGGTACCCATGAACCTGCTGACATCTGTTAAAGAATAAATGGTGCCCATTTGGCTTCACCTCCGAGTTTATTTTCCTGCGAAGGCCGTGGAGAGGCAAGTTGAGGTGCCCGCTCATATTTTAGGTGTGGTGAGGCAATCGAGCAAATGGGGATCCTGACGGCCTTCAACGAGTTCGGGAGCGGAATAATCCAGCACCGGAAGAAGGCGCTTGACACATCTTTGCTCCTCCGGGGAACGAGGGTCGATAAGATGAGCCGGGCGAAAGATCGGGAATCGAAATCGTCCTCCCCTCTGTTGATTCTTTCGCCGTCTGAACCGCAATCCCCACAACAAATTCACTTTTGTAAATTCTTAAATATTTGACTTAAGGCGCTATCAGGAAAGGCCGGGCTCGAATCTCCTTTCAACAGCCCTGTGTCCGCGCGACTGAAAATTGAGGACAAAACAATCCCTCGTTCGGTTTCCTGAATTGCATTATCATTTATCAGCGATAAATAGACGTAAGTCATTTGATAACGCTCTTTTGCATCGCGGGCTAGATGAAACGAACTAATCGCCAATTTTGTAAATAACGTGACAAGATAAACAGCGATGGATGTGATTAAGACAAAGATAAAAGTTCCTTTGAATGAATTAAATGTTAATTGCGATTCTTTCGGAAATAACGCATCAGGACTTGTATACAGGATAATCGTTAATCCGATAAGCAGGAAAATTGTTAAAACAACCACCCATGATACCCATAATTTTCCTCTTCCATTGTAATACTTATAAAGTGAGTCCCAATATTTAGCGGGACCTTCAAGACGTAACTTCTCCCTATATATCTCCTCCAGTTGCTCTAGATTTTGCTGTTTCTGCTGAAGAAACGTCTCGGTTTCATTTTTCACACTATCTGCCCAAGAAGATATTTCACTCTTAAAGGTTTCACTGTTCTGTTCAATCTGCTTCATCCTGGCATCGTACTGGAGATGCAATTCATTTAGATCTTCAACATAAGTCTTCCGAAAATTGTCCAATTCTTTTTGGTTTGATGCTGCCACCTGATAAAAACTGGCTCCCAACTCCTGAGTTAGGTAGGCCTCGATAAACCCTCTCATGTACCAGAAATTTTTTTGATTGTTGTATGCGCCTTGAAGATAGTGTGCAATTCCGGTAACTGCATCGTGGTTATTTTTATATTTTACAATTAGCCTTGCAATATCGGTATCGGCATAAATGGCAGGAAAAGTATTTATTTTCCCGATCGAAATTGCATTCTCTATATTTTGCTTTACTTGCTGTTCAACTGTTGCGTTCAGAGCATTGGTTATATTCGCATTAATGTTACTAAAATGACTTAAAATTTGTTGCACGATAGGCCCTGGGTTCTTAACTTCTCTCCAGAACTCATACTGCTTCGTCATAAACTCCCAGAACTTCTCAAAAGATGTAAACTTCCTAACTTGACCGGAAGGATACAAAGGAACAGTTATTGGACCGTTTTCTTTAAAATACTGTTTAACAATCTCAATTTGTTCCATGGTTCACCCAAAAATTCGGCCTTAGCGTAATGATATATTTTATTTATTTGACAATTTTCCTCTTTTTCCTCCTATGTTTGCGGATTCAAGAGTTCACAATGTAATTCTAAAATATTTTGCCTATTGCCAGGGACACTTTTAGCGCTCCTGATGTACTCGGATCATGCCTGAACGGCAATGAACAGGTTGTTGCATCTGACATTCGGGTTTGGTAAGATAAGGCTGACTGTAGGAGCCGGCGCGGTTTGTCGGTCTTCATAAAGGCTAACAATCCAGTCGTATCAAGGCATTTCGGCTTTTCACCGCCGAGCGACAGTTTCCTAAACTGTGCGTCGTGGGTTCGAGTCCCACCGTGGCGCGCCAATTTCCGTATAAACCTTAATCGGCCCTCCTGCGGAATAAGGGTTGCAGGAGGGCTTTTGCCATTGAACTTTTGCACGGATACCTGCATGGCTTAGCCGTTTGTCTGTATGACGTTCCAGGGAATCAAATCAATCAAAGTCTTCACACCCGATGTTCCAAAGGGAAACACATTCTCTCTCCGTATGGACGATAAATTCACATATCCGATCGGCTCCAACTCGTCAGGCCAACTGTCGCCTGGCCGCTTGTACAGAAATAGCCGACAGCCGTCCGTCGTCATAATGCGTTTACAGTTCGGAAGCGGCAGCACCTCCGCGTACGACTTGGCTTGTTTGTATGCAGGCTCTAAAAAACGTCCTGCGGCAGCGCGGAAGCCAGATCGAGCAGATTCTGCCACTGCGCCCGTTAAGCATCGATCAAAGCGAGATCGGCTTCCTTGAATGGTTGCATGCCGACTTTTTCCAATTGCTAAACCCATTATACCTGCCTCATGACAACTGTCGGCCAGCCAACGCCTGTTCTGCCTGTGCCTTGTTTGCATTCGCCAAGCGGATGGGACGCCTGTGCTGCGGGCTGCGTCGGTTGGATTTTGTTCAAGAAGAACTGGAATGGTGCCGCCTGCCGACTGCTACGTTGGAAAACGTACAGTGAAATCGCGGCCGAGGCTTGGAAAAGTGAAGGAACGGGCTCATTTGGCTGGATGAATTCCAATGGCGAAGGAAAACGGGGCCGTCATCCGGCCATTTCGCTGCACAAAATCCAACGGGCGTACGGTCAATGCCGCCTATCAGCAGTCCCACTCTCTCATCCCATGCCGCGTAAGCCGTGACGCTTGCGTCCGGCGATCAGGTACCGGAATTGCCCGCGGGGCAGACGGTAGGTGCCTGTGCCGCTTTCTTCGGCGATGAAGGCCTCCAGACGACCTTGCCGAATCCATTCGACGACCGCCTCCTCGCCAACTCCGAGGAATGCGGCGCATTCGCTGACACTGCAACAGTCCAAGGCGTCCCCCTCCACCATCGCCGCGGCGCGGACAAGCCGCTCGATCCGGCGGAACGCCTCCCGCAGAGCCTGCGGGCCTTCCCCCTGGTCGCAGCGGACGATCCGAACCCCGTCCCGCGTCCGGATCGCGAGCTCGAAGGACGGGATGTCCGTGGCGCCTGCCATATAGCGCGTTTCCCATTCCCGATACCCGGCTCGCAGGAGCCGATAGAACATCGCCTCGGCCTCCCCGGGTGGAAGCGGCTTCTCCATGTAGCCGCGGACGCCCAGTGCGGGGTGCTCTCCTTCGGCTGAGAGCCTTCCGGGCCGGATGTGCACTTCGTAATGGCCGCCAGCTCCGGCGCCGTAATAGCGCATCATGACCTCGTCGATCATCCCCATCCGCCTCCCCCGCGCAATCGACAACGATAAAAACATTCGCAATCTTGTCGGATTTTCCTCCTCTCCTGAAGATCCCCTGCAACTAAAAAGCGGATCAAGGCCTGTTGCCTTAATCCGCTGTAGTCCGCCTTGATCCGCCGCAAGCGCTACGGCTTCAAAATGACTTTGATCGATTCTTCTCCTTTGGCCGAGACGCTAAACGCTTGTTCGAACTCGCTGAGCGGATATTGGTGGGTGACGATTTTTTGCACATCTACGAGCCCTCTTTCGAGCAAGTCGATCGCAATCGGATACGTGTAAGGGCTGATGTGCGATCCGAGGATGTCCAGCTCCTTCCGGTCTCCGATGACGCTCCAGTCCGCGGTCGCCGGTTCCCCGAACACGCTGAATTCGACGAACCGGCCCAGCTTCCGGATCATTTTCAAGCCCTGCGTCACCGCGGAAGGGTGGCCGGACGTTTCAATATATACGTCACACCCGTATCCGCCCGTCAATTCCAGCACCTTCTGAACGGCATCCTCCTGGCCTGGGTTGATGACGACATCCGCCCCGTATTGCTTGGCCAGCTCCAGCCGCTCATTCTTCATGTCCAGCACGATGAGTTTCTTCGGCGTTTTCAGATGCGCGATCTGCACCATGAATAATCCGATCGGGCCTGCGCCGGCGATGACGACCGTGTCGTCCAATTCGATTTTCCCGCGCTGAACGGTATGGATCGCGCAAGCTAGCGGCTCGATCATGGCCGCCGCTTCGACGGCAAGGGTTTTGGGAATTTTGTGAACTCGGGCGTTGCTCGTATATTTCATGTATTCCGCCATGCCGCCTTCGGCGACATCTTTGTGGAAGCCGAACATATGGTGGACTTCGCACATCCAATATTCCCCGCGGCTGCAATATCTGCACTTGCCGCACGGAACGATCTGTTCGGCAATCGCCCAGTCTCCAACGGCGAGTCCGAATTTCTCGGCCGCCCCTTCCCCAAGCTCCACGACTTCGCCGAAAAATTCATGCCCGGGAATGACGGGAGCTTGAATCCATTGCGGATTGTATTCGTCCCCCCAATACATGCCGGCGCCTTTGTAGCACTTGATGTCGCTGGCGCAAATGCCGCAGGCGAGCACTTTGACAATCACTTCTTCCCGGCCTGCCTTGGGAATCGGGCGATCCTCCAGACGATAATCGTGCGGGGCGTGGACCACAATCGCTTTCATCGTTTGCTTATGCATGTTGAAGTTCCCTCCACTCGATCGTTTCTATTTAGGGATTGCATTGACAGGCAGGGTTTTGTCCGAAGCCTCCACCATCAGCGAAATATTGCGCTTCCACTCGTCGTAATATTTGCGGCTCAGGCGGCTGTCCATAAGCGGAACAAAAGCCTGCTTCGAACCGTTCAGACTTCGGATTTGCTCCTTGGTCCATAAGCCGGTGCCGATTCCGGCCAGATAGGCGGATCCCATGGAAGAAAGTCCCGGAAATTCGGCCCGGATCACTTTGACCTGGGCGATATCCGCCTGGAACTGCATCAGAAACCGGTTCGTCGTCGGACCTCCGTCGACCCGCAACTCCTTGATCGACAGACCCGACACATCCTGCATCAGATCCAACACATCTTTGACTTGATAGGCGATGCTCTCCATCCCCGCCCGGATGATATGTTTTTTGCCGGACCTGCGCGTCATGCCGATAATGGAAGCCTTCATGTAAGGCTTCCAATACGGCGCGCCCAATCCGGAGAAGGACGGAATGACGTACACACCGTCGTTGTCCGGCAGCGATGCGGCCATCTCTTCCGCTTCCTGGAACGTCTCGAACAGGCCGAGCTGGTCCTGCATCCATTTCAGCGTATCTCCGGTGCTGTGAATGATGCCCTCCAGCGCGTAAACCACCCGGTTGCCGAAGGCGTAGGCAATCGTCGTCGCCAGCCCCTTGTCCGGCTCGATCGCCCGGACGCCCGTGTTCATCAGGAGCGACGATCCGGTGCCGTATGTCGCCTTGACCATGCCCGCCTCCAGGCACATTTGGCCGAGCAGCGCGCCGTGCGAATCGCCGACAACCCCCGAGATGGGCAGCTTTAGCCCTTCCCATTCCATCTCGCCGAAAATTTCGTCCGAATATTTCACTTGCGGAAGCATACCGGAAGGGATGCCGAACAGCTCCAGCAATTCCCGGTCCCATTTCAGATCGAAAATGTTGAAAAGCATCGTACGGCTGGCATTGGTATAGTCGGTCGCATGGACCGCGCCGTCGGTCAGCTTCCATATAAGCCAGCTGTCGATCGTGCCGCACAGCAGTCGTCCGCGCGCCGCTTTCTCTTGAGCCCCTTCCACATGATCCAGAATCCACCTGATTTTGGTGGCCGAAAAGTAAGGGTCCAGCGTCAGTCCCGTTTTCGAACGGACAACCTCTTCCATGCCCTGCTCTTTCCAACGCTCGCATGCATCCGCGGTTCGCCGGCATTGCCATACGATGGCGGGATAGACCGGCATTCCCGTGTCCTTATCCCACACCACCGCGGTTTCCCGCTGATTCGCAATCGACACCGCGGCGATTTCTTGCGGATCGATCGCGCTTTGTTCAACGATTTGCTGCATCAAATCCGTGACATTCCGGTAGATTTCCACCGGATCGTGCTCCGACCAGCCAGGGTTCGGATAATACTGCCGATGACTTCTGGACCGTTTCGCGACGATTTTCCCCATAAAATGAATCAGCTGCACTTTCGTGGCCGACGTGCTCTGATCAACCGCGAGGATGTATCTTTTGTCCATGGCCATCGCCTCGCTTCGCAGACAGCAGCTTTAAGGCGACCTTGCGAACGTTCTCCACGCTGATTCCGTAGTACGCGAACACTTGCGCCGTATTTCCGGTAATGGCCGGCTCGTCCGGGATACCCAATATTTTCATGGGAACCGGGTGCGATTGCGAGACGACTTCGGCGACCGCGGCTCCCAGACCGCCGTTGACACTGTGCTCTTCAAGCGTAATAATGCCCCCCGTTTCGGCTGCGGCACGAACGATGGACACCTCGTCCAGCGGCTTGATCGTATGCATGTTGAGGACCCGGCAGTCCAAGCCTTCTTGCTGCAGCGCTTCGGCGGCGTCCAACGCGACCCGGACCGTCTCTCCGACCGCGATGAGGGTCAGATCTCCGCCGTCTCTGAGCGTCACCGCTTTGCCGATTTCGAACGGATACTCGTCCGAGAGGTAAACGTCGTCGACCGGGTTGCGGCCGATACGCATATACACCGGGCGATCATAGTCGACCAGCGCCTCGATCATCTTTTTCGTTTCGTGGCGATCGGCCGGCATCATGACGTCCAACCCCGGAATGGCGCGGGTAACCGCCAAATCTTGCAGCGAGTGGTGCGACATGCCGAGCGCCCCGTAACTTACGCCCCCGCTGATGCCGATCAGCTTCACGTTGGTTCGGGAATAGGCGACGTCCACTTTGATCTGTTCGATGCTCCGCATGCTCAGAAAGCAAGCGGGCGATGCGACGAAAGGCTTCTTCCCCGCCGCCGCCAATCCGGCGGCAATGCCGACCAGGTTCTGCTCCGCTATGCCGACTTCCACCAGTTGCCCGGGCAGCTGCTGTCCGAACGGCGCCAAGGCGGCCGAGCCTCTGGAATCGCTCGTCAGCACGAGCACATCCCGGTTGGTCTTTGCCAATTCCAGCAGCGTATCGCTCACGACTTTGCGATTGGGAATCTGATTTCCGCTAATGCGCGCCAATGCGACATGAATCATCCCAATTCCTCCATTTGCTTGGCAAATTCGGACATGGCGAGCTCGTATTCTTCTTTCGTCGGCACGCGGTGATGCCATCCGACCTGGTTTTCGGCGAATGAAACGCCTTTGCCCTTGATCGTATGGGCGATGATCAACGTCGGCTTGCCCAGCGCAACCGGAACGGCTTCGAAAGCTTGAATCAGCTGGCCGATATTGTGGCCGTCGATTTCGATCACTTCCCAGCCAAAAACCTTCCACTTATCCGCCAGCGGCTCCAATCCCATCACTTGTTCCGTCGAGCCGGTAATTTGCAGCCCGTTGCGGTCGATGATCGCCACCAGATTGTCCAGCTTGTACTGAGAAGCGGCCATTGCGCCTTCCCAAACCGAGCCTTCGGCCAACTCTCCGTCGCCCATCAGGGTGTATACGCGGTAGTTTTTGCGATCCATCTTGGCGGCGAGCGCCATGCCGACGGAAATCGACAGTCCGTGGCCCAGGGAGCCCGTATTCATTTCGACGCCGGGCACTTTGTTGTTGGGATGGCCGATTAAGCGGGATTGATATTGCGAGAACGTTTTTAACTCCTCTTTCGGAAAAAAGCCTTTGTCGGCCAAGATCGCCCAATACGATTCGACGGCATGCCCTTTGCTCTGCACGTATCGGTCCCGGTCTTCCCAATCCGGATTGCCCGGGTCGATCCGCATGATTTTATAGAAGAGCACCGTCAAAATATCCGTGTTCGACAGCGAGCCTCCGGTATGACCGGTTCCCGCTTCGTAGATCATCGTGAAGAGCTGTCTGCGGATTTCAACCGCTTTTCTTTTGAGTCGCACAATTTCATCCATATTGCTTCTCTCCTCCCCTTCCCGAATGCAGCGCTCGATTGCTAACCTCCCGCACGCTACTTCGAAATTTTCTTTCTGTATTTATCGATGGCGACCGCGATCAGGATGACGATCCCCATAATGACCTGCTGCCAGAATGACGACACGTTGATGATGACCAAGCCGTTCATGAGCGAAGCGATGAACACGGCGCCGACCAACGTGCCGACGATGCCGCCGACCCCTCCTTTGGTCAGGCTTGTTCCCCCGATCACCGCCGCCGCTATCGCGGTCAGCTCGAACGAAGTGCCGGCAACGGGCTGGGCCGAATTCAGCCGGGACATCAGGACGATCGCCCCGATCGAGGTGAGAAAGCCGGACAGCGAGAAGACGAGCACCTGCACGGCTTTGACGTGTATGCCGGACAGCCGCGCCGATTCCTGGTTGTCCCCTGTCGCATAAATCTTTCGGCCGATCGTTAGCCGGGTCAGAACGAAATAGCAAGCCACATAGGTGACGATCATGACCCACACGATATTCGGAATACCCAGGAAGCTGCCGGTCGCAAGCACCCGCAGTCCTTCCGGCAAGCCGACGATCGCCTGGCCTTTCGACAATACATAAGCGCTGCCCCTGAACAGCCACATGGTGGCCAGCGTGACGATAAAGGCCGGCAATCCCATGTACGCGACGAAAAATCCGTTCAGCGCGCCGAGCAGCGTTCCGAGCGCGAGCGCGCAGACGATGCCGAGCGCCAAGCTGCCCGTATCCAGCATAATTTGCGCGCTGATGATGGAAGTCAGCGCCAACAAAGAACCGACGGACAAATCGATCTGTCCGGCAATGATGACGAAGGTCATGCCGGCGGCAATGATGGCGTTCGTAGCGGATTGAATGAGAATGTTCTGCAAGTTTCCCGCGCTCAGAAACACATCGGACAGCATCGAAAAAATCGCCAGAAGCAGAAACAATCCGATAAAAGTGCCCAGACCGCCCAGAAGCTGCTTCTTGATCCTGAACCCGATCGTCCGGCGCTCATGCTGCACCAGTTCCATTTACGTGACCTTCCTTTCCCGCGACGTAATCCGGCTCAAAATATTGTCGTGCGTAATTTCGTCCGCCTGCAATTCGGCGGCGATTTCTCCCTTGGACATAATCAGCACCCGGTCGCAAACTTCGACGAGCTCTTCCACTTCCGAAGAAATGACGATCGCCCCGCTGCCGTTGGCGGCAAAGTCGCGAATCATTTTATAGATTTCGGCTTTGGCCGCCACGTCGACTCCCCGGGTCGGCTCGTCGAAAATGATCAGCTTGCATCCGGCATGCAGCCATTTGGCGATCGCCACCTTCTGCTGGTTGCCGCCGCTCAAGTTTCCGACGATCGTATCCGCCTTGCCTTTAATGCCCATTTGCGCGGCGTACTTCTCGAATACCTGATTCGTTTTTTTCCGGTTCCATGCCAAGCCCGTGCTGACCGACTTCATATCCGTCAAGATGATGTTTTCTTGAATCGGCCGCCCCAGATTCAATCCGTCTTCCTTGCGGTTTTCGCTCAAATATCCCAGGCCCAGGCGAATCGATTTGTGCGGCACGGTCGGCCGAAAGGGCTTGCCCTGGAACAGGATGTCTCCGCTGAAACCGGGATCGGCGCCGAAGATCAGCCGGGCGAGCTCCGTCCGTTTGGAGCCGACGAGCCCTCCGATTCCCAGCACTTCGTTCTCGTACACCTCAAACGACACGTTTTTGATCCATTTGCGGTCCGTCGCATTCCGGACTTCCAACAGTTTCTTCCGGTCCGCGGAGCGCCGATTCGTCCCGGCCGATTTGTCCAGCCGCTTGAACACTTTGCCCGTCATCGATTCCACGAGCTGGTCGTGCGTAATATGCCTGACATCGAGTTGATCGACCAATTTGCCGTCCCGCATGACGACCGCCTTATCGCAGATTTGAAAAATTTCGTCCATGCGATGCGAGATGTAAATAATCGCGACGCCGTGCTTTTTGAGCGAACGGATCACTTCGAACAGACGATTCGTTTCCTCGGAAGTCAGTGACGTGGTCGGCTCATCCATCACTAAAATTTTACAGTCGACCGCCAGCGCCTTGGCGATCTCCACCATCTGTTTCTCGGGAAGCGCCAGAAGGCCCGTCTTTTGCTTGACGTCGATATGATGGGCTTCCAGCTTGCTCAGCTGTCTCCTCGCCTCTTCGTGAAGCTTCTTGTAATCGATGACCGGGGGAAATTTGAACTTCAGAAATTCTCTCGTGAGGTAGATGTTCTCCGCCACGGTCAGCTCGGACAGCACGCTCAATTCCTGATAAATCATGCCGATCCCGTACGCCCGGGCTTCGCTCGGCGTATATTTGACCGGGAGCGCTTTGCCGTCAATCCGGATTTCGCCCTCGTCCCTGGTTTCCGCGCCGCTCAATATTTTCATCAGGGTGGACTTTCCCGCGCCGTTGATGCCCATCAGCGCCACCACTTCGCCTTTGCCGACGGAGAAGGAAACCCGATCCACCGCCTTGACTCCGGGATAATGTTTGGAAATTTGCTTGAATTCCAGTACAGGCGCGTCTCTTTGCGTCATAATTTCCCTCCTAGCGATGCAGGAAGACCGCGGAAGAAGGTTGCCTCCGCGGTCTCCGAAGCCGCGATCAATAACCTTTGTCGGTTACGCCCATGAGCGGGAAATGTTCGGCCGCGTATTCGTAGATCGTCTGGTCGGTTAGTCCTTGTTCGAAATTTTTGGTAACCAGCGGGGTCGGGTAAATCAGCTCCCGGTCGAATTTGTAGTCTTTGTTCAGGACGAGCGCCGTAGCCAACCTCGGTCCCATGACGGCTTCATCGATGTTGGGCAGCGCTACGAAGGCATCGAGAGAGCCGTCGAGCACCATTTTCACCGAATCCAGAATGCCATCGTAACCGACCAGAATCAGGCCGTCTCTTTTGCCGGCGCTTTTCGCCGCGTTCACCATGCCGACCGCCATCTGGTCGTTGCAGGCAAAAATGGCGTTGATGTCCGGATGGGCCGTCAGCATGTTCGTTGTAACGTCCGCGGCAAGGTCGGAACGCCAGTCGGCGCTGGCTTCGGCGACCACCTGGATGCCCGGGTATTCTGAAATCGCCTTCATAAAGCCTTTTTTGCGATCTACGCCGGTCGATTGGGCCAAGAGGCCGGTAATCAGTCCGACCTTGCCTTTGCCGCCGAGCTTCTCGGCAATGTACTTGCCCGCTTTGTACGCGCCTTCAACGTCGTCGGCGCCGACATAAGCGTCCACGATTTTCGGGTCGCTCACCCGCGTATCGAAGTTGACGATTTTGATTCCCGCGTCGTGCGCCTTCTGGAGGGCCGGAATGATGCCGTCCGAACTGGCCGCGGAGATGACGATGGCGTCCGACTTCTTTTGAATGGCCTGCTCCACCATCGCGACTTGCTTCTCCAGATCGACTTCCTCTTGCGGAAGCGATACTTCCAGATTAACACCCAAGTTTTTGGCTTCCCTTTGCGCGAAATCCGCGACCGAGATCCACCAAGGATTGTTGAGCGTTTTCCCGATCCACGTAATGTTAATCTGCTTGCCGCCAACCGAAGCGTTGCTGCTTCCAACCTCCTGTTTGGCTGCCGATGATGTTCCCTGCGTGTCCGACGCTTTTCCTTCGCACCCAGCCATAAAAAATACTAAAAAAACAGCCAGGCAAAGAATCAAATTTTTTTCATTCACCCATTCCCCCAACTAATAAAATTTATATATTTACAAATGGAGACCAGGTCTCCAATTTGTACTGAGGAACGCGGTTTCTAAAAGAGGGAAGCGCTGTCAGGCAGATCGCAAAAAATGGGCAGCTCAAATTTTATTCTTTTAACTAAAATATTTTAATTACATCGAGATAATAAAACAAAAAAATTTAGGTGTCAATATAAAATTTTATGTTAGTTCTAAAATTATTGTGGACGGGTGATGCGGCAGTCGTTTATATTTGCTGTTTTTGTCGGATAATGATAATTTATGTTTGGGATCTCGGACTAAAATTGTATTAAAATTTTAGACGAGGAATGTTATAATCAATCCAGAAGGCATTCTGGTTGCGGATGAATTTGCGATGCGATTACAAAAAAGAGAGGACTCCCCTTTATGAAATTGAAAATAAAAGATATCGCCAAAAAGGCAAACGTATCGATCTCCGCGGTTTCGCTGGCATTGAACAACAAACCCGGCATCAGCCAAGATACCCGGGAAAAGATTTTAAAGATCGTCCAGGAAGAAGGCTATGTGCACAAGTCGTTCACACAAGACCACGCCCCCGTCCAGGGAAATAATAAAGTGATCCATTTCGTTGCCTGCACGAACCAGGGAATTGTCATTGAACACTATGAGCAGCTTCCGTTTTTTACGAAATTGATCAATCACATCAGCGAGTACTTGTTTTCCAAAGGATATTCGTTGATGCTCACCTCGATCAATCTGGACAAATTGTATGACGAAGCGAAAATGAAGATCAGCGCCGAGAACGGATGCAACGGCATCCTGCTGCTGGGCACGGACTTGACGCCGCACCAAATCTCCTTCATTGCCCAACACCAGCCCAATCTGGTCGTCCTCGACACATGCTTCGAAACGCTGAATGTCGACTTCGTGAACATGAACAGCTTGCTGGGCGCGTATCAGGCGGCAAACTATTTGGTTCGGCTGGGCCACCGAAGGATCGGGTACGTGCAGTCCAACTTTCGCATCCGGAACTTCGATTTACGCAAGGAAGGCTTCCTGCAGGCACTGAAGGAACATGGGCTGTCCGTTCTGGAACAGGATTACTTTTCCATGCTCCCGACCGTTATTTCTTCCTCTCAGGAAGATTTCAAAAAAGAAATCGCAAAACGGCTAAACGATCTTCCCACCGCCTTGTTCTGCGAATCCGACTACATTGCGATCAGTCTGATCAAAAGCTTGACCGAGCTGAACATCCGCATTCCGGACGACATTTCCGTCATCGGGTTCGACAATATCCATGAAGCCAGCATTATCAGCCCCGAGCTTACGACCGTCCACGTCTACGCGGACAAAATGGCTTCTCTTGCGGTGGACCGCATCCTCGAAATGTTGGAAAACAACCGCGAAGGCAGGAAAATGAAATATATCGTGGATACGGAGATTTATGAGCGGAATTCGTGCAAGGCGCTGAAAACGTCGGACTAACCGTATTTGCATCCAATCACCGCAGCGTACGTGCGGGAGCTCGGGGTTGCCGAGGGCGGCGTACGGAGTGCGGCAGGCATACGATTACGCGAGGGCTAAGCGCAGGCTGCGTCGGTTGGATTTCGTCCAACGAAGAAGAGGGAGGGTGCCCGCCAACCGGCCGTACGTTGGAAAATGTGCAGTGAAATCGAGGCCGGGGCCTGGAAAAGTGGAAAAACGGGCCCATTTGGCTGGATGAATTCCAATGGCGAAGGAAAACCGGCCCTTATCCGGCCATTTCGCTGCACAAAATCCAACGGGCATACGGTCTCGCCGCCTCCGCCTCGCCGCGCAGCATCCCCTCGCGATCGTCGGGCAAGGCCCCCGCGGCGGCGGCTCCAGGATTCGGGGCGCGGCACGGTCGGCGCCGCCGGCTTAGCCCAAGGGACGCAGCGCGCCGGGCGCTCTGCGGTCTATGGGCTTGTACGGGATGCCCTTGATCCGCGCCCGCACGTACTCCCCGCTGACGCTCAGCTCCTCCGGAGTCCAGGCGCGGCCGTCGCCGGGGTCGAGCGGAGCCGACGGCAGCCCGCCCAGCGTGAAGGGCCGCAAAGCGGCCGAAGTCTCGTCCTTGTTCGCCAGCGACCAGTTCGTCCAGCTGATGTTGTTTTCGTTCAGGAACGACAGCCACGCATCCGCTGCCTCCAGGTACGGGCCGCCGTTGCCGCTGGCCTCGCTCGTTCCCCATTCGGTCGCGAAGACGGCGGCTCCGCGCTCCAGCGCGTAGCGGACATTGCTCATCACGTTCTGCCGGTCCCCGCTGTCCGCGGAGAACCGATGCGACCCGGCATAGAAGTGGAACGCGTACATCGTCCGGTTCAGCGGGTCGTCGATCGGATCGTCCGCGGCCAGGTCCGGCCGCTGGCTCCAGTTCGGCGAGCCGACGATGACGATATTGCCGTTGCCGGTCTCGCGCAGCATATCGACGATCGGCTGGGCGTACGCCTTGACCGCCTTCCAGCCGTCCGCATCGTTCGGGATGCCCGGCTGCCCGTCCGCGCTCCCGCCGTTCGGCTCGTTGGCTAGCTCATACAGCAGGTGCGGATCGTTCGGATACCGAGCCGACACCGACCGAAAAAATTCCATTGCCCCGCCGTACACGCCAGCCCGCGGATCACCCGGCGTCAGCACGTGCCAGTCGACGATGACGTACAGGTCGTGCGCGATCCCAAGTCGATGCCGCGCATCACCCTTTGCCGGAATTTGTCCGGGTCCGAAGCGTACCCGCCTTCGCCCACATACATGGCCAGCCGGACGACGTTGGCGCCCCAATCCTCCGCCAGCGCCGCGAACGCGTTGTCGTTCAGAATCTGCGGAAACCATTGCAACCCGTGCGTGCTCATGCCGCGCAGCTGAATCATCCGGCCGCGCTCGTCCGCGAGCGTCCATCGGCCGTCCCGAAGGACGAGCTGCAGGGCGCCGGCCAGCGACGGCTTCCGGACGGCGGCATGCCCGAGCAGCGGAGAACGATCCGGCCCCTTAGTCCCGACAGAGGCCAACGCGACCGACCCCACCGACAGAAGCGCCGCCAGCGCAACCCATAACTTTTGGCCCCGCACGCGCCCACCCCTTTTACTGAACGAGTTTTACAACGTTTTCCATTCATTCTAAAGCCGGCCGTACCAAACTTCAAGGGCCATCCTGGCTTACAAACGGCGGGGCGGTGCGCTGACCGCGTCACAGGCCTCCCCTCCCGCGAGCGCATACAAAAATCCGCCCTGCGCAACTTATGGGTATCGCATCACGAATCCCAATTCCGGAAGGGGCTTCCACCCCCATGTCCGACCGTTATCACCCTGCCGATTTGTCGCCCGCCGAGCTGGAAACGCTGAAGAAAACCGAGGAAACGCTCCGGTCGATGACCGGCCGCGAGATCGTGCTGATCGCGTACCAGGCAGCGGACGGCGACAGCGGAACGCCGGCCGCCCGGCAACTCTGAAAGCCGGCGCTTATGCCGGCTTTCCCCAACCAACGCATCCTTCGACCGCGGCACGGCCTCCCCATTCCCCCTCCAGGGCAATCGCATTAGGAAAACCTTTCCGAGGAATCGACGTCTAACCTATCAGTGAACTCACTGACAGGAGAGATGAAGATGAGCAACGAATTCATTGAAAGATTTTCTGTCCTGCCCGATCCAAGAACGGGCAATCGCACGGAACACAAGCTCATGGACATCGTTGCCATCGCCATCATCGCTACGCTGTGCGGGGAAGATACCTGGGTCGATATTGAAGCCTTTGCCATCGCGCGGGAAGATTGGCTGCGGCATTTTCTCGAACTGCCCCACGGCATCCCTTCTCACGATACATTCGGCCGTGTGTTTTCTCTGCTTTCCCCGGAAGCGTTCGAGCAATCCTTTACCGCTTGGACGCAAGACGTCTATCACTTAACCCAAGGCACAGTAGTTGCCATCGACGGGAAAACGGTTCGCCGTTCCCATGATCGGAAGAACGGCGGGAAACCGCTGCATCTGGTCAGCGCTTGGGCGTCCGAGAACGGAGCCGTGCTGGCTCAACGAAAAGTCGAGGAAAAATCCAATGAAATTACCGCCATTCCTTCATTACTCAACGAACTGCTGGTGAAAGGATGCATCGTCACCATCGACGCCATGGGCTGTCAGAAAGAGATCGTGGAGACGATCCGGGAGCAGCAAGCGGATTACGTGATTGCCGTCAAAGGGAATCAGAAGACGCTTCATGATGATATTCGGCTTTTTTTCGACGACGCGCAGGCTTGCGAGTTTCGGGACATTCCCCACGCGTATGCCAAAACCGTGGAGAAAGGGCATGGCCGCATCGACATCCGTCGATACTGGCTCAGCCCCGCGTCGGCGGCGCTGCTATCCGATCATGGCTGGCGTGACCTTCACAGTGTCGGGATGGTCGAGTCCGAGCGTCATGTGGACGGCAAAGTCAGCATCGAACGACGCTACTACATCACCAGTTTAACGGAAACGGTCACCGAATTCGCCCGTGCCGTCCGTGCCCATTGGGGCATTGAAAATGGACTGCACTGGGTGTTGGACATGACGTTCCGGGAGGATGAGTTGCGCATACGCAAGAACAACGCTGCAGAAAATGCAGCCATCTTACGGCGCATGGCACTCAACCTGCTGAAGCAGGATACTTCATACAACAAGAGCCTTCGTTTAAAACGAAAGCAGTGTTCTTGGAACAACGACTATTTGCTTCACGTGCTTTCCCTTACTGACGCTAAGGTCTAATGCGATTGCCCTGATTCCCCCTCCATTCCATCTTGCCGGTTTCCGCGCTTTGTGGTATAACCCGTTTATCGACGCGCGATCAGCGTCAAATGGGAGGGGATTCCCGTATGGTCGGCATGTTCATTCGCAGCGAATTTCCGACGAACCGGCAAGCGGTTGCATTGACGTTCGACGACGGCCCGAATCCGTTTTACACGCCGCAAATTCTGGACATTTTCCGGGAAGCCGGTGCCCCGGCCCGCGCCACCTTCTTCATGATCGGCGAACAGATCGAGCGGTACCCAGAGACGGCGCAAGCCGTTCGCGAGCAAGGTCACGAGATCGGGAACCACACGTACACGCATCCGTACTTGACCCGGCTGGACGACGAAGCCTGCCGGGACGAACTCGTCCGGACGCACCGGCTGATCGAAAGCCGGACCGGGGCCGCTCCGCGCACGTTCCGCCCCCCGTACATCGTTTGCGACGAGCGGGTGGCCGGCATCGCCGCGAGCCTGGGGTATGCGATGATCGGCGCCGTGAACGGCGAGGCCAGGGACTGGGAGCAGCCGGGCGTGCGGCACATCGTGGACGCCACAAGGGAGCAGGTGCGGCCGGGAAGCGTCCTGCTGTTCCACGACGGCTACGGCGACCGCTCCCAGACGGTCGAGGCGGTCCGCATCCTGGTGCCCGAACTGCTGGCGCAAGGATACGAATTGGTGACGGTCAGCGAATTGATGGAGCAGCGGCCTTAGAGGCGCGCGGCCGGCGAACGGCCGAGCGCTTTCTTTGTCATCGATTCTATAGTTTTTGAAGAATTCGCTTTAATTTTCACGGGTGCAACGCGCAGACGGACGGCAGTATAATGAATGGATGACGAAGACCAAGCGTTTCCGCGCGTTATGAAAGCGGTTGCTTGGCAACAAGGGTGGCCTGCGGCATCCATGCGGCGTCAAGCAGGGGGGAATACGGGGATGAACCAAAATGAGGGCGCCTTCGCCACGGGAAAGTACCGGAACGTATTCCGCGAGCTCGGCTATGCGGAGGCGGACATCGCCGCCAGAGTCAAGGATACGTGGCGGAAGCTGTTCGAAGGCGGAGAGGAGACGCGGATTTACTACGAAGCGGGCAGCGATATGGGTTATTTGCTGGACACCGGCAATCTCGACGTCCGGACGGAGGGCATGTCCTACGGCATGATGATGGCGGTGCAGATGGATCGCCAGGACGTGTTCGACCGGATCTGGAAGTGGACGATGACCTACATGTACATGACCGAAGGCGAGAACGCCGGCTACTTCGCCTGGTCGTGCAACCCGGACGGGACGCGGCGCGCAAGCGGACCAGCTCCCGACGGGGAAGAGTATTTCGCGATGGCGCTGCTGTTCGCCTCGCACCGGTGGGGCGACCGGCAACCCCCGTTCGACTACGGCAAGCAGGCCCGGGACCTGCTGCGCACCTGCCTGCACAAAGGCGAGGACGGCAACGGCCGGCCGATGTGGAACCCGGACAACAAGCTGATCAAGTTCGTGCCGAACTGCGAATTTTCCGATCCCTCCTACCATCTGCCCCATTTCTACGAACTGTTCGCGCTGTGGGCTTATCCCGAGGACCGGCCGTTTTGGAAAGAAGCGGCGCAGGCGAGCCGCGCCTACTTGCGAACCGCCTGCCATCCGGAGACGGGACTCGCCCCGGAGTACGCCTATTACGACGGCAGGCCGAACGACGAGCGGGGCTACGGGAAGTTTTACAGCGACGCCTACCGGGTCGCGGCCAACATCGGGCTGGACTGGGAGTGGTTCCGCGCCGACCCGTGGCAGCGCGAAGCGGCCGGACGCATCCAGGCTTTCTTCGCCGGCAAGCGGCCGGACGATTGCCGGCGGTACACGATCGAAGGCGTGCCGCTGGAGGAAAAGGCGCTGCACCCGGTCGGCCTGCTGGCGACCAATGCCGCGGCTTCGCTTGCGGCGGATGGCCCGAACGCCGCCGCTTGCGTGAAGCTGCTGTGGGACACGCCGGTGCGGACCGGCAACCGCCGCTATTACGACAACTGCCTGTACTTTTTCGCCATGCTGGCCTTGAGCGGAAATTACCGAATCTGGAAGCCTCGATCATAAGTCCAAGGGTAACGGTGACGGGACATACCGATGGATTCGGCATGATCGGAGCGGGATCTCCGTTTTTGCAAGGAAAGGTGATCACATGAACAAAGTCGTATTGGTGGACGATGAAATTTTTGCCCGTCAAGGCTTGAAAAATCTCATCGATTGGGAGCAATGCGGCTTTCAAGTATGCGAGGAAGCGGAGAATGGCGAGGAAGCCCTCGAAATCATTCGGGCGAGAAATCCGGAATTGGTCATTACGGATATTCGCATGCCGGTGCTGGATGGGCTCGAATTGGTTCGGGCGGTTCGCGAGAGCGGGAACCATTCCGTCCGGTTTGTCATCATCAGCGGCTATAACGATTTCCAGTATGCGCAGAAGGCCATCCGGTTCGGCGTGCAAGATTATATTCTCAAGCCGATCGACGAGGAGGAATTGATCGCGACGCTGCGGCAAGTGTCCGAGCAGATCCGGAAGGAACGGGTATTGCGTCCGAATCAAGACGGCGTGATGAGCCGGAACGTGTTCGAGCAGCTCCTGGCCGGCGAGCTTTCGCAGGAACAGAAGGCGGACATTGCCGATCTGCTGCAAGTTGATCCGGAAGCCGAGTTGTTCTATTGCATCGTGGAGTGGAACGGATGCAGGCCGCGGGACATCGGTGGAGAAGGCGGGGCGGAATTGCTCCACGCTTCTCTGGAAGCGGTTTCCGCCGCATGTGCAAGCGGCAGCCGGCCCTTTGTATACGAGCATCAGTACGGGGTGCACGGCTTTCTGCTGGATGCGCGCGTGCGCAAAGACGCAAGCCCGTTCCCCGACCGGCTGCTCAGCCGGCTTAAGAGCGGATCGGGCCAACAAGCCAACGTCTATATCGGCGCGACGGTCAGAGGCATCGGCCATGCGAAGGAATCGATCCGTACGGCGACCGAGCTGATGCAGTACAAATACGCGTTTGCGGGTCAGCGCGTCTTTCTTTATGAGGAAATGAAAGCGGAAACGCTTCGATATATGGAGATCAATGCCGCGCACTATGCGCAACTGTTGGAGCATATGGAAGAGCACGATCCGGGGATGATCCGGGCGGCCATCGACCAGATTTTCAACGATTTTGAGCGGTACCGCTACGCTCCGGAAGCGATCAAAAACTCCATCAACCGCTGCGTCTTCGGCGCGATCCGGTCGATTCAGAACATGCAGGGGGACGAGAACCAGCTTCGCTCGCTCAACCCGATGCTGGAATGGTCGCTCGCCCCGCTTGCGCTGGCGGATCTCAAAGCGCTGCTCAGCGAGTTCATGACCGAAAGCGCCGAACTGATCGCGACATTGCGCAAGAAGAACGCTTCGGGCGACATCGCCAAGATCAGAACGTACATCGAAACGCACTATCACGAAAACATCAGCCTGAAGAGCATCGCCGCGAAATTTTTCATCAATCCGGTCTATCTGGGTCAATTGTTCAAGAAAACCTACGGGATGTACTTCAACGATTTTCTGCTGCAACTGCGCGTGCGGAAAGCGAAGGAGCTGCTTCGGCAAACCGAGCTGCGCATTTATGAAATCGCGGAAAAGGTCGGCTTCAACAACGCGGACTATTTTGTCAGCCAATTCGAGAAAGTGGAGAATAAGACGCCCACCGAATACCGCAACTCCCTGCTGATCAAATAATTCGGATTGGTGGTGCCCGCTCTTGCGCTTCAGCTTGAACAACGTCCGGCTTCGGGGCAAAATGCTGATTTTGTACTTTTTGTGCGTGCTCATCCCGATCGTCTTCACGAATTTGATATTTTATTTCGTCACGACCAACAATGTGCGCAACCAGAAAATCCACGACATTCATCTGACCATGGAACAGATCGGCAACGAATTCCGGTCCCAGGTCGACGTGGCCGTCGGCATATCATCCGTGCTGTACACGGACAGCCTGTTGAACGAAGCGTTGGAAAAGGACTACGACTATCCTTCCGATTATGTCGTGTCGTACAACACGATCGTCAACCAGACGCTGAGCAAGTACAGCCCGGTCTACAAGGCGATCAAAGGCGTGGAGATCTATACGGACAACCCGTCCATCATCGGCGGCGGCAACGTGCTCCCCATTGCCGGAAACGTGCAGGAGAAGGACTGGTACAAGATGGTGATGGGCACGCGCGGCTCCACGCCGGTGATCGTCCGCACATCGAGCCCGACGTACAACGGGGAAGAACTGTCGCTGAGCGTCATCCGCCGCATGGATTATTTTACTTACCAGCAGAAATACCAAAAGATTCTGAAGATCGACATCAACCTCGGGGCGATTCAGGAAATCTTCCACAACCTGACGCTCCAGGGGGATGTTTACCTGCTCGGCCCGGACAACCGGATCGTCTACACCACGAATCCGTCGGTGGACTGGCGCGGCGCCGACCCATCCTTCGACCCGTCGTCCGTTCCGCGCGGCATTCTTCTTTTCGAACAAAGCTACAAAAATATCAGCTATCTTCAAAACTGGCAAATCGTCGGCACCGTATCCGAGCAGGAAGTGCTGCACTATGTTCACCAGTCCCGGAATTTCGTCCTCTATTTGGCCATCCCGAACATCGTCATCCCGACGCTGATCATTCTCTGGATCACGCGTTCGCTGAACGTGCGCATCATCCGGATCCTGAAGTATATGAAAAAGGTTAAGCAGCAGCATTTCGACCAGATTCCCCATGAAGCGTACAGCGACGAAATCGGCCAGCTGACGGAGGAATTCAACCGCATGACGCAGCAGATCCGCAGGCTGATCGACGAGGTCTACATCGCGGACATTCAAAGGAAAAATCTGGAGATCAAACGCAATCAGGCGCAGCTTCACGCGCTGCAAAGCCAGATCAATCCGCATTTTCTATTCAACGCGCTGGAAACGATCCGGATGCGCAGCCTGATGAAGCAAGAGAAGGAAACCGCCAAAATCATTCACAACATGGCGAAGATTTTCCGCAAATCGCTCGCTTGGGAGCGGGATTTCGTGACCATCAACGAGGAGCTCGACCTCGTCTATTGCTTCCTCGAAATCCAGAAATATCGCTTCGGAGACAAGCTTGGCTACGACGTTCAGGTAGATCTCGAAGCGGCTTCGTGCATGATCCCCAAGATGACGGTGCTTCCATTCGTGGAAAATGCCAGCATCCACGGCATCGAGCATTTGAAAGGGAACGGCATGATCCGGCTGCGGATCGCGCGGGAAGGGGACGATATCGTCTGCAGCGTGACGGACAACGGAATCGGCATGTCCCCGGAGAAGCTGGACCAGCTGACGGAAGATTTAGGGGACGAAGCGTCGATGGGCGACCGCATCGGAATCCGGAACGTCTACTACCGCATGAAGCTGTATTACGGGGATTCGTTTCATTTCGCGATCGAGAGCGCGCCCGGACAGGGGACGCGCGTGTCCATCCGGCTCCCGGCCGGCCGGATCGGGGAAGCGCCGGAGGATGCGCCGAACGTCCCGGCCGTTAAGATCTAAAGATATTTAAGCAACACCTATGATTTCTGGGGGGCAAAATTGCCGGGCGATTGATTAAACTGAAAGTGCTTTCAACATCAAAGGAAAGGGGTTTCCGCTTTCATGCTCAAGAAGCACGTTCTCATGCTGGGTCTGGCTCTTGCGCTGATCTTGTCGCTGATCGGCTGCTCGGGCTCCAAGACCCCGGCGGACTCCGGATCGGACAACAACGCCGCCGCGAGCGGCTCCTCCGGTTCGGCATCCGCGCAATCGTCCCAGGAGGACCTGACGCCCGTCACGTTCACGAACTTCAACGCGGGCATCCAGCTTCCGAACATCGATTCCAACCAGACGGAAATCGGCAAGAAGCTGGAAGAGCAAACCGGCGTCAACTGGAAAATGGAGTTTCTGGTCGGCGACGTGAAGACGAAGATCGGCACGATGGTCGCTTCCGGCGACTATCCGGACGTTCTCGAGCCGGACACCGAGCTCGACAAAGTGCTGGACGCCCACGGCTTTATTCCGTTGGAAGACCTGATCGACAAGTACGCTCCGAACATCAAGAAAGTGTACGAGCCGTACTACAATCAGATGAAAGCCGATGACGGCCACATCTATATCCTTCCGTTCAGCGCGGTCGTCGGGGATTATATTCCCGATCCGAACATCAACCAGGGCGCGTTCTGGGTTCAGCGCCGCGTCCTGAAAGAGATGGGTTATCCGAAGATCCGGACGCTGGATCAGTACATGGACATGATCAAGACGTACATGAACAATCACAAAGGCGAAGGCCTGATGTTCGGCGGTCTGGATTACGACTGGCGGACGATGAGCATCACCGGCGCGCCGATGCTGCTCGCGGGTTCCCCGAACGACGGCGGCGTCATCGTCGACAAGCAAACGATGAAGCCTTCGGTATATGCCGATTCGGACTACATGAAGAAGTGGCTGCAGAAGCTGAACGAACTGAACTCGCTCGGCATGTTCGACAAGACCGTCTTCGTGGACAACTATGACCAATACTTGGCGAAACTGACGTCCGGCAAGATTATCGGCATGTTCGATTACGAATGGGAGTTCGACCAGGCCCTGCAGACGATCCGGAAATCGGGCAACGACGATCTGGACTACTTCCCGCTTCCGGTCACATTCGACGAGAATACGAAGGACCAATACCTGGATCCGCCCACCTTCATCCAGAACCGCGGGATCGGCATTACGGTCAGCGCGAAGGACCCGGTCCGGATCATCAAGTTCTTCAACACGCTGCTGGAAGAGCAGAACCAGATCATGGTTCAGTGGGGAATCGAAGGCGAAACGTATCAGCGGGACGCCAACGGCCGTCTGACGCAAACGAAAGAGCAAATCCAGAAACTGCAGGACAACGCTTACGCCCAGAAAGTCGGCATCCCGTATTTCAGCTACAGCTGGCCGATGTACGGCCAGGGCTCCACGCTGTCCGACGGCAACTCCTACGTGGCGAAACGCCAACCGGAGGTGTTCCAGAATTCGATCACGGATGCGGACAAGAACATGCTGGATCACTACGGCGTGAAAACGTATGCCGAATTGTTCGCCGCTCCGGACCTCGACCGGCCGTGGTATCCGGCATGGAGCATTTCGTTGGAACAAGGCTCTCCGGCTCAGGTGTACAGCACGAAGAGCGCGGACCTGCAGAAGAAATGGATTCCCAAGATCGTCCTGGCCGATCCGTCCGATTTCGAAAACCAATGGAACGCCTATTTGAAGGAAGACAGCAAGCTGGACAAAAAGGTATACGAAGACACCATGTGGCAATTGATCAAGGAAAAAGCCGCGAAAGTAACGGGGAACTGATCGGTACGTTCCCCGAGCGATCGGAGCGAGGCGGGACCCGGACGCCGGAGTCCTGCCCCGCTTTTTCTCGTCGTTGCCCTACTTGGAAGATACAGAAAGGGGACTTAGGCGATGCAGAATCAGCCGCAGATTGCGGGCTCATCGTTGAAAACGCCGGTTGCCGGCAACAAGACGTTTTTTCAGCTTCTGATCAGGCAGAGGGCTCTCCTGCTCATGTCCGTGCCGCTCCTGATCTGGCTGTTTATTTTCCGGTACTATCCGCTTTGGGGCTGGAGCATGGCCTTTATGAATTACCGGCCGGGCCACAAGCTGACCGACCAGCACTTTGTCGGCTTCGACCAGTTCAAGTTCATGTTTACCGACGACAATTTCCTCCAAGTGCTCCGCAACACGCTCGCCATGAGCTTCATATCGCTGGTGTTGGGAACGTGCGGGGCCATTGCGCTGGCCATTCTGCTGAACGAACTGCGCAAAGTCGCGTTCAAGCGGGTCGTGCAGACGATCAGTTACTTGCCGCACTTCATTTCCTGGGTGGTCGCCGCCAATATCATTTCGGACGCGTTGTCTCCGGACGGAGGCATCATCAATAGAATTTTCGTGTGGCTCGGATTGATCAAGGAACCCGTCATGTGGCTGGGAGTCGGACACGATTTCTGGACCATTTTCGCCCTATCGGACTTGTGGAAGAGCATCGGCTGGAACACCATCGTTTACCTTGCCGCCATTACGACGATCGACCCGTCGCTCTACGAAGCCGCGGAGATCGACGGCGCGGGCCGCTTCAAGCGCATCTGGCACGTGACGCTGCCCGGCATGCGCTCGATCATCATCCTGCTCGGGATTCTCAGCATCGGGAATTTGATGCAGAACGGGTTCGAAGCGCAGTGGCTGCTCGGCAACGGCATGAACATCGATTACTCGCAGAACCTGGACGTCTTCGTTCTGAAATACGGGATTCAGCTGGGCAATTTCTCGCTTGCGACGGCTGCCGGCATGTTCAAGACGGTCGTCAGCTTCATTTTGCTGTTCAGCGCGAATTCCTTGGCCCGCCGCTTCGGCCAGGAACGCATTTTCTAAGGGGGGAGCAGGATGGCTGCCAACCAGTCCGCCGCGGCAAAGCGCAAAGTCTACAGCCGTTATTCGTCGCCGGCCGATCGGATTTTCGATACGTTGAACGTGATCGCCCTCTGTTTTCTGATGTTTGTCACGCTCTATCCGTTCATCAACATGCTGGCCGTTTCCTTGAACGACGCCGGCGATTCGATCCGCGGCAACATTTATTTCTGGCCCAGAATCTTCACCTGGGACAACTATCGCTTCGTTTTCAAGCAGTCGGAGATTTTCCACGCGACGTTGATCTCCGTGGCCAGAGCCGTCGTGGGAAGCCTCGTTCCGGTTTTCTGCACGGCGATGGTGGCTTATACGATCAGCCGTCCCGAATTCGTCCTGCGCAAGTTCGTTACGATCGCGTTCGTCCTGACCATGTATATCGATCCCGGCCTGATCCCGTCCTACTTGCTGATTCGCGACCTGCACCTGATCGGCACGTTTTGGGTGTACATTGTCCCGGGCTTGGTGTACGCCTTCAACCTGATTCTGATCCGCTCCTTCATCGAGGGCTTGCCCGAAGGCATTCTGGAATCCGCGAGGATCGACGGCGCGGGCGAATTCAAGACTTTCACGAAAATCGTCCTGCCGCTGTGCGTGCCCGCCCTGGCAACGGTAGGGTTGTTCAATGCGGTGTACCAATGGAACGACTGGATCGCGGTCTTCCTGTACAATTCCTCGCACCAAGAGCTGAGCACCCTGCAGTTCGAGCTGATGAAGATGCTGGCCAACACGAACTCGTCTTCGAGTTCCGGCTCGCTGGCTTCCTCCGCCGCCGCCGGCAGCGCGGCCGCCGCGAACAACCTGACGCCGACGGCGCTTCGCGCGACGATGACGATCGTGGCGAGCGTGCCGATTATTTGCGTCTACCCGTTCCTGCAGAAATATTTCGTGAAAGGGATGACGCTCGGGGGCGTGAAAGGCTGAAGCCGGTTGCCGGAAGCGCATCCCGGCTTCATAGGCGCGGATCGCCGCCCTCCGCTCTTCTTCCGGGGGCGCGAAGCCGGCAGGTCGGCGGGCGGCGTCTTGCAGTCCTGGACGGGATGCCGCAAAATGAGAAGAAACGGATGAACGCGCAAAGGAGCGGATCAGAGATGGAACAAACGCCTGCGGCCGCAACAGCCGCGGAAACCGGCGCAACACCGAAACTTCGCGAACTGTTCCGGGAAGACTGGCTGGTCGGAGCGGCGGTGAATCGCGACACCATCGTCTCTCACGCCGACCTGCTGGACGTTCATTTCAACAGCGTCACCCCCGAGAACGAGATGAAGTTCGCCAGCCTCCATCCTGCCGAGAACGTCTATGCGTTCGATGACGCCGACGCGATCGTCCGGTTCGCCAGGGAACGCGGCATGAACGTGCGGGGCCATACCCTCGTCTGGCATAACCAGACGCCGGACTGGGTGTTCTCCGAGGACGGCGACCCGGACCGTCCGGCCGACAGGGATACGCTGCTGGCGCGGATGAAAGCGCATATCGACACCGTCGTGCGGCGATACCGCGGCGACGTGTACGCCTGGGACGTCGTCAACGAGGCGGTGGCAGACGAAGGGCCGGACGTGCTGCGCGACACGAAATGGCTGCGGATCGCCGGTGAGGCGTACATCGCCAAAGCGTTCGAGTACGCGCACGAGGCGGACCCGGACGCGCTGCTGTTTTACAACGACTACAACGAATGCCAACCGGCCAAGCGGGAAAAAATTTACGGTTTGGTCCGGTCGCTGCTGGAGCGGGGCGTCCCCGTTCACGGCATCGGCATGCAGGCGCATTGGAACTTGTTCACGCCGGCGCCGAACGATATCCGGGCCGCGATCGAGCGCTACGCGTCGCTGGGCGTGCAAGTGCAGATCACGGAGATGGACGTATCCGTATACGGCCATGAGGATCGCCGCACCGATCTGCGGGAGCCGACCGGGGAGATGCTGCGCCTGCAGGAAGAGAGGTACCGGCAGTTTTTCGCGGTGTTCCGGGAGTACCGGGACGTCATCAGCGGCGTGACGTTCTGGGGCGTGGCGGACGACCGCACCTGGCTGGACCACTTTCCGGTCCGCAGCCGCAAAGACTGGCCGCTGCTGTTCGATACCCGCCATCGGCCCAAGGCCGCCTTCCGCGCGGTCGCGGAACTGGCCCGGCCGAAGCCGTAACCGTTATGCCGCCGCAGCCGAAAGGGGTGCCCTCGGAGGGCGCCACTTGCGGGTCTGAACGAGGCGGTCAAGCTTGCCGGCGAGGCGCCGGCTATGGCCGGTACGCCATTTCGGCCGCGACAATCACCGCAATCGGCAGCAGCACCACCGCGGCCAGAATGACCCAGCTCAGCGGCCGGGCGAAATTGAATGTCATGCCGATGCCGTATCTTTTCGGCACGAGCAGCGCCGGATCGTCCGGATTGTAATAGAAGAAGCCGCCTCCCTTCCAGTGCCTCTCCTCCTGCATCTGCGGGACCGCATTTCTATACAGGCCGCGCCGGATCAAGTACAGCGCCAGTCCTGCCGTCGCACCGATCAAGGCCAGCGGAAGCAGGACGGAGCCGATCAGCAGCAGGTTCATCGACCAGCCGAACAGCAACGAGACTTGGATATAACCCATGAAGGCGATGGTCAAAAGGGACAGGCCGTATATAAAAATCGACATCACCCGGCGTTGCCTGATTTCCTGCTGCATGGACGATTCCGGATGCTGCGGGTCAAGCCGCGCGCCGGCTTGCCGCATCGTTCCGTGAACGATCAGGAAGACCGCCAGCATCCCGAGCTGGATGAGGTTGAGCTGAAACACGGAACCGATCGTTTTGGCCGAATAATGGTCCGGCTCGCCGTTAATGCCGTAATGGGTGGCGATCAGGTCCGGAATGCGGTCCCACCCGGCGATGGCGGCCAGCACCCCCAACGCGATCACGGCGAGATGGATGCCGTACCATCCGATGCCGATCATGCGCTGCTTCTGCCGGAAGCGAAGGTTCGCGACCCGCTTCGCGCTGTCCGGCAGCGTCCATCCCCGCTTCGCCTGAAGCCGCAGGGCAGCCCTGTGGGCGGCCGCGATCGCCAGCAAGATGCCGACGCTGTGCAGAACGATCGGCGGCAGCACGATCGCTTCCGCCGCCCAGCCGGTCGCGGCGCCGAGCCCCAGTCCGGCGGCAACGCCCGCCCCCGCGACAAGCGCGGCCTGCAGCAAGTACCGGCGCCGGACGGCCAGCACGTCCGGTTCCCGGCGCGCTTCTTCCGGCACGGGGACGCCGAAATACAGGCCGTGAATATGGGCCAGCGGCAAAACGGCGCACAATGCGAACGCGGCCAGATCCGTCAATCCGAGCCCCAGCAGAATCCATAGAGAAATCATTCTTCCATCCCGCTCCTTTCCGACCCCCGAACGGCGCGAAACACTTCCCGGCATTCTTCGGCAAAGCGCCGCTCATCCATCCCGCGAACGGCAGCCTCCGCGGCGACGGCCCGAAGCTGCCGCCGAAGCTTCGCCACGAAGCTGTCCGTTACGCCCGGCATGCCTTGCGTCTGAACGACGACGCCCTGCTTGCGGTGAATTTGCAGGAAGCCTTCCTGCCGCAGCGCTTGGTACGCTTTGTTGACCGTGTGCAGATTGATGCCCAAATCGGACGCCAGGCTGCGCACCGACGGAAGCGCGTCTCCCGGCTGCAGCCGGCCGCTCGCCATCCCTTCCATCAGTTGGCCGGCCAGCTGCTCGTAAATCGGGACATCCGACTGCAAATCCAGCTCCACCCACATCCTGTATTCCTTCTTTCTATCTGTTATATTTTATGTATAACAGACGGCATACCTTTTTGCAAGCCGAAAACGGTTCAGCTCTGACACGATTGGGCCGGGTCATGGTACAATGGGAAATGCACGAAGGGAAAATACGAGGGGTTAACCGCGGGACATACACGGGACATAGGGGGAGACATTAGCGATGAAAATCATTGCGGCACCGGATTCCTACAAAGGCTGCATGACGGCGCCGGAAGCCGCCGCGGCGATGCTGCGGGGCGCGCTGCAGGCGTTTCCCGGCGCGCGCACGGCCGCCGTGCCGATGGCGGACGGCGGGGAAGGCACGATGCAGTGCCTGGTCGAGTCGACCGGCGGCGCCTATCGCACGGCGACGGTGCAAGACCCGCTCGGCCGCGAGCGGGAGGCGGCGTTCGGCCTGCTGGGGGACGGCCGGACCTGCGTCGTCGAGCTGGCGGAATCGTCCGGCCTGCCGCTGCTTGCCGCGGACGAACGCGATCCGCTGCGCGCGTCCAGCTACGGGTTCGGCCAGCTCATCCGCGCGGGACTGGACGCCGGCGCGCGGGAGTTTCTGCTCTGCCTCGGCGGAAGCGCCACCAACGACGGCGGTGCCGGCATGCTGCAGGCGCTCGGCTTCGAGCTGCTGGACGAAGACGGACGGCCGATTCCGCCGGGCGGCGGCGGGCTGGCGAAGCTTCGCCGCATCGAGACCGGGCGGGCCGATCCGCGGCTTGCGGCGTGCACGTGGACGGTCGCCTGCGACGTCGACAACCCGCTGGTCGGCCCGAACGGCGCCTCCGCCGTGTTCGGCCCGCAGAAAGGGGCCGACCCCGATTGCGTCGCGCTGCTCGACGCCAACTTGAGCGCGTTCGCCGACGTGCTGGAAGCCGCCGTCGGACGGCCGATCCGCGACCTGCCGGGCGCGGGCGCCGCGGGCGGCACCGCCGCCGCGCTCGTCGCGCTGCTGGGCGCGCGCCTTGAGCCCGGCATCGAGCTGTGCCTGCAGGCCAGCGGCCTGGCGCGGGAGCTGGCCGACGCCGATCTCGTGCTCACCGGCGAAGGACGGGTCGACAGCCAGACACTGCGCGGCAAGACGCCGTGCGGGGTGGCCCGGCTGGCGGCGCGGCACGGCGTGCCGACAATCGTCTTCGGCGGCTCGGTCGGCCCCGGCGCGGAAGGCTTGTCCGCGTTCGGCGTCATTCGCATCGTCAGCCTCGCCGACGAGCGCGTCACCGTCGAAGAAGCGATTCGCCGCGGCGCGGAACTGCTCGAGCGGAAGACGGCGCAGACGCTACGCGAACCGGAAATTGCCAGCCGTTTCAGATAAAAAACCCCCTTTTCTTTTGGGCGCCGCTATGTTATAATCATAAACGTTCGCCGGAAACGGCGTCCTTTCGAGACGTGGCTCAGCTTGGTAGAGCGCTTGGTTCGGGACCAAGAGGTCGCAGGTTCAAATCCTGTCGTCTCGACCATTTACATGACAAGAAATTGCGGGTGGATCACCCGCAATTTTTTTATGCCGAAACAGAGGCTTGGCCGAAGCGGCAAGAGGAGCGGGAAGCGCGTCGCTTCCACTCCTCCTTCTTCCTCAAGCCTCAGCATGGACGGCTTTTTATGGGCCCGAACCCGTTGCGGCCAACGCGCCCAGCAGCTCGGACAACCGGTCGGGCGTTACGATGTCCGTCGGCGCGCCGTCGCCGCTTGGGAACTTCACCTGGCCGTTGATGTTCGACTGCTGCGACGTCGTCCGGAACGCGAGGCTGGCGGGCTTGCCATCCGGCGCGGTCCATTTCGCCGCGACGTCCGCCAGGCTGTAGCTCGGGTAACCGTCCCCGTCGATGCCGATGTCGACGGTGATGTCCAGCTGCTGAACGGCCTTGTAGACCGGCTCCATCGTCTTCGCGAGATCCCCCGACGACCGGGCCTGATCCAGCTTCCGCCCGGCCAGTTCCACCTGTTCCGGCTTCAGCGACAGCAGGCTGCGGTACGCTTCATTCTGCTTCAGCAGATCCAGCACGGCCGGAGCGATTTTCTCCGCGGCCGTCTGCAGGAACGGCTGCGCCTGCTCCTTCGCCACCCGAAGCCGCACGACCTTGTCTATGCCCGCATCTTCCGGCACGCCCGCGTCTTTCAGGCTCGGGGACGACAGATACGTCTTCTCGTCCACATTCTGGGCGATAATGCGGATCAGGTCGTCCACGAACTTCCTGGATTCGCCCGGGTCGATGCGCGGAATCTCCACGCCCTGCTTCCCCTGCCCGGCAAGCTGCTGCCCATCGATCTCGAGATATTTGCCGGCGGCTTCCGGCGGGATGATCGGCGGCAAGTTCGGGATTTTCACCCACAGCTTGTCCTTCGTCATGAGGATCGGCAGCTGCACCGTGATCCCTGCGCCGCCCTTCAGCGCGATCTGCAGGTTCATCTCCATCCGCATCGGGTCGGCGCTATAGACGCCTGTCCAGGATACGTCGGCGTTCTTCGCCAAGGCGAGCAGCGCCGACATCTGCCGCAGCCCGTCCGACGGCAATCCCCCTGCCGGGATGTCGGCCGCCTCCACCTTCAAGCTTCCCTTGAACGCGTAGGACTTGATGTCCGCCGCCTTCACCATCGCATCCTGCAGCGTTCGGCCCGGCGACTTGTCGCCGCTGCACCCGGCCAGCGCCAGCGCGATGGCCAGAACGGCCGGCCAGCCGGCCAGCCACCCCATTTTCCGTTTCAACAACCGATATAACCCCTCTCCCGCGATGTGTTGCGCTGCATTCATTGTATCTCAAAATTTGGACGACGGCGGCGCGATTTTTTAGAAAATCCAGCTTTTTGTCCCGTCCGCGCGCGTTAGTGAATATCCTTTTTCTTAAACCTTCCTCCCTTGACGTCGTGGATGTTGCCCACCGCCAGCTTCGCCTCTTCCAGCCGCGTAATGACGCAGAAAATGACGCTCTTCCGGTCGCCGGTATACCCCCCTTCTCCATGCAAATAGGTGACCCCGCGCCCGAGTCGATCGACGATGGCTTCTCCGATCATTCGGAAGTTCTCGCTGATGATCCAGACGGATTTGGACTCATCGATCCCCTCGACCGTAAGGTTGATCATCTTGAATGCGACAAAATAGGCAATCAGGGAAAACATCGCCCGGTCCCAGCCGAAGACGAAGCCCGCGCTTCCCAGAATGAAAACGTTCAGAAACATAATAATCTGCCCACGGAAAAAGGCGATTTACGATTCAGCATGACGGCGATCATCTCCGTCCCGTCCAGCGAGCCCCCGAACCGGATGACAATGCCGACGCCGACGCCGAGCAGAATACCGCCGAATACGGACGCCAGCAGCGTGTCCCGCGTAAATTCCTGCACCGGATGCAGCAAGGTGGCGGTAACGGACAGCACGATAATGCCGAGGAGGGTGGAGAGGGCGAACGTTTTGCCGATCGATCTGTAGCCCATCAGGAGAAAAGGAAGATTGAGCAGCACCAGAAACAGTCCGAGCGGAAGTCCGGTCAAATAAGCTCCCATGATGGAGAGGCCGGTAATCCCTCCGTCGATAATCGAATTCGGGATGAGTATAACTATATTGGGAGGTTGCGTAAATTTTTCACAGAAAAAAGTGGTTATTGCGCCATAATCGGCGTATTTCCGGTCGGTTTGCAGCTTTTCGCGGCAAAATCGAAAACCCGGCGCTTGCATGGCCGGGTTTCGCTTCTGGCGATGGTTATCCTTCTCCGTGATTTTGCCGGGAGTGGTTCCGGTTTTTGACCTCTTTGGAGCCGGGCAGCGGTTCGTTCGGCTGCCGCTCCTCCTTCTGCCGGCGATTCTGCGGATTCGTCGCGTCCGGATCGGTTACCGGCACGGTTCTCGGTTTGCTCATGGCGTCCTCCTGCACTTGCATGGAATGGAGCGGATCCTCTTTGACCCCATTGCGTAAGTTTTGTCCCATTCGGCCTATTCTTCAAGAGCGCGTCAAGGGCTGAAGCGCCTGTGCGCATTCGTGCAGATGGCGCCGGTAATCGCCGACCAGCTCCTGCAGCCCATCATCGGATCGCTCGAGGGCCGTGCGACGGCCTCTCTCCACGTCCGCCAGCCGGACGTCCACTTCCCGGCTGTCGACATAGACCAGCGAGAAATCGAGTTCGACGGTCCGGTGATCGGCAGCCGTCCGGATATGAATCCGGATCGTGTTCGGATCGGCCTCGTCCCCCCACACTTTCGCCTCGTCGCCGTCCGGCAGAAATTCCGGCAGCGTGCGGCGCCAGGCCTGCACCAGTTCCTTTTGGCCTACGGCCGGCTCATCCGCTGTCTTCATCTTCGACACCTCCGCTCCGTTAGGGTGGCTCGCGGAACCGTTCTTATTATGCACGCGGGTCAACGGAAGACACGGAGGCAAGCAAGCAGCCGTCCTAAAATGACGGTGGAACGCCAATAAACCGGTCCTCGTCGGACCGGTTCGCCGTTCGCTTGAAATGGCGGAGAGGGTGGGATTCGAACCCACGTGGGCTTGCGCCCTAACGGTTTTCAAGACCGCCCCGTTGTGACCGCTTCGGTACCTCTCCAAGCCGATATGGACGGGCATCCGGCAAGCCGGCGGACGCAAGGCCGGAACGCCGCCCTGTAATCATATCACAGCGATGAAAAGAGGATCAACCCCCGGCGCGCCGGGACCTGCTCCGCACAGACTCCCTCCCGCAGGACGGGACGCCGCGGTGCGGATCACCTCGCCGTCAGGCGCTGCCTTGCCGGGCGATCCGCTCGATGCCGCCCATGTACGGCCGCAGCGCTTCCGGAACGATTACCGAGCCGTCCGGCTGCTGGCCGTTCTCCAGAATGGCGGCCACGGTGCGTCCGACGGCCAGCCCCGATCCGTTCAGCGTATGCACGAACTCCGGCTTGGCCCCGGGCTCGCGGCGGAAGCGGATGTTGGCTCTGCGGGCCTGGAAGTCCTCGAAATTGGTGCAGGACGAAATTTCCCGGTACGTGCCCGCGCTCGGCAGCCACACTTCCAGATCGTACGTCTTGGCCGAAGCGAAGCCCATGTCGCCGGTGCACAGCGTCAGCACGCGGTAAGGCAACCCCAGCTTGCGCAGCACCTTCTCCGCGTGGCCGGTGAGCACTTCCAGCGTCTCGTACGACTGTTCCGGCGCCACCAGCTGCACGAGCTCCACCTTGTTGAACTGGTGCTGCCGGATCAGGCCGCGCGTATCGCGCCCGGCGGCTCCCGCCTCGGAACGGAAGCAGGCGCTGTACGCCACGAACTTTTTCGGCAAGTCCTCGATCGCCAGAATGCCGTCGCGGTAAAAGTTGGTGACCGGCACTTCGGCGGTCGGGATCAGGTAATATTCCGAATCGGCCACTTTGAACAGATCTTCGGCGAACTTCGGCAGTTGGCCCGTGCCGATCAGGCTGTCGCGGTTGACCAGATAAGGCGGAAGAATCTCTTCGTACCCGTGCTCGTCGGCGTGCAGGTCCATCATGAACTGGATGAGCGCCCGTTCGAGCCGCGCCCCCAGCCCTTTGTAGAACACGAACCGGGAACCGGTCACTTTGGCCGCCGCTTCGAAATCGAGAATGCCGAGCTCGGCGGCCAGGTCCCAATGCGCCTTCGGCTCGAAGCCGAACGACGGCGGCTCCCCGACGCGGCGCAGCTCGACGTTGTCGGCTTCGGACGCGCCGACCGGCACGCTGTCGTGCGGGATGTTCGGAATCGCCAGCATCAGCTCGTCGATCCGCGCCTCCAGCTCCCGCACTTCCTCATCCAGCCTCTTGATCCGGTCGTTCGTCTCGCGCATCTCCGCGATCAGTTCGTCCGCGTTGCCGCCGCTCTTTTTCAGCTTGGCGACTTCCTGGGACACGACGTTGCGGCGGTTTTTGAGCCGATCGCTCTCGGCCAGCCGCTCGCGCCGGTCCGCATCGAGCTTCGCAAACCCGGCGATCAGGTCCGGCGAAGCGCCGCGGTGCTGCAGCGCCCGGGCCACCCTGTCATACTCGTTGCGAAGCACTTTCACGTCCAACATGGCGATAAGCCCCTTTCCCGATAGTGATCCGGTCAGCCCGACTTGGATGCGGCCGCTTCCTCCGCCATTTGAAGAAACAGGCCGTGCAGCCGGTAATCGTCGGTCAGCTCGGGATGAAAGGACGAGGCCAATAGCCGCCCCTGCCTGGCCGTCACAATCTCGCCCCGGTACGTCGCCAGCACTTCGACTTGCGGACCGACTTCTTTGATGAGCGGCGCCCGGATGAACACCGCCCGCAGCGGCGTGTCGATCCCTTTGACGTCGAGATCGGTCTCGAAGCTCTCGCGCTGGCGGCCGAACGCGTTGCGGGCCACCGTCATGTCCATCAGCCCGAGGTGCGGCTCCTCCCCGCCCTCCAGCCGCTCAGCCAGCACGATCAGGCCGGCGCACGTGCCGAAAATCGGCTTGCCGGCGGCCGCGAATTCGCGAACCGCTTCGATAAACCCGTATTTGCGCATCAGCTTGCCGATCGTCGTGCTCTCGCCGCCGGGGATGATGAGCCCGTCCAGGTCCGCAAGCTGCTCCGTCCTCTTCACCGCGACGCCGTCGCCGCCGGCTTTCCGGACGCTGTTCAGGTGCTCCTCGACCGCTCCTTGCAGCGCCAATACTCCGATATTCATAGCCCTTGCCCTTCTTTCCGCGCCTTGCGCGCGATGCCTGTATCGCTCCGAAGAAACCAGTCCGGGCGGCCCCCACGCTGCAGCCCTGGGCCGCGGCGGAGAGGCCGCCCGCTTCAACCGTCCGGCGGTCCGTAGCGCCGCCGCGCCGTTACCAGCCGCGGTCCTGCATCCGTTCGGACGCTTGCAGCTTCGAGATCTCGATCCCTTTCATCGGGGTGCCCAAATTTTTGGACACGCGCGCGATGAGATCGTAATCTTCGAAGTGGGTCGTCGCTTCGACGATGGCCCGGGCGAATTTCTCCGGGTTGTCCGATTTGAAAATGCCGGATCCGACAAACACGCCGTCCGCGCCCAGATGCATCATTAGAGCCGCATCCGCAGGCGTGGCTACGCCGCCGGCCGCGAAATTGACGACCGGGAGCCGGCCGGTTTCGTGCACGCCGAGCAGCAGGTCGTATGGAACTTCCAGCGTCTTGGCCTCGTGGTACAGCTCGTCTTTGGACATGTTCTGCACCTTGCGGATTTGCGCCATCATGAGGCGCATATGGCGCACCGCCTCGACGATGTTGCCGGTGCCCGGCTCGCCCTTCGTCCGCAGCATCGAAGCGCCTTCCTGAATGCGGCGCAGCGCTTCGCCCAGATCTTTCGCCCCGCAGACGAAAGGAACGGTAAATTGCGTCTTGTCGATATGATACACTTCGTCCGCCGGCGTCAGCACTTCGCTTTCGTCGATGTAATCGACGCCGAGCGCCTCCAGCACTTTCGCTTCCACATAATGGCCGATTCTCGCCTTGGCCATGACCGGAATGCTGACCGCCTTCATCACTTCTTCGACAACCGTCGGATCGGCCATGCGCGCGACGCCTCCGGCCGCCCGTATATCGGCCGGCACTTTCTCCAGCGCCATGACCGCCGTCGCCCCCGCAGCTTCCGCAATTCTGGCCTGCTCAGCGTTCATGACGTCCATGATGACGCCGCCTTTCTGCATTTCGGCCATGCCGCGTTTCACTCTCGCTGTGCCTGTCTCCATCGCTCACGCCTCCCAAACATTCTAACCATTCATTTTACAGGATCGAACCGCAAACGACAACCTGTCGCAATCACTCAGCTAAAATGTTACCGAAGAGGCATCGGATCACTCACATCGAAATGTTACCGAGGGGATGTGAGTTGAAATTGAGCATGAAAACACGACGTGAAGTGATCCATGCCTTGGCTGATCAGTACAAGAGAGCGAAAACGCGTAATGAGAAATCTGCAAT